>WBZS01000031.1_pt1 | contig 333778 bp, 343 predicted proteins | sample 5204201 | NCBI WGS metagenome assembly WBZS01 (sample SAMN12344357, study PRJNA552823) | activated sludge metagenome | biome: Activated sludge suspended growth; feature: Nitrification reactor; material: Wastewater; isolation source: activated sludge from nitrification reactor of wastewater... | reverse complement strand
CATTACGGTGGGACACGAAGACCTCCGGTGGGTTGGTGCGTTCCTCGACAGCTCGCACTTCACTCGGAGGTCTTCGTCATGTCACCACGCCACGCCGTACCTAACGTCCGTGGTCAGTACAACTAGGTGGCGTCGGCGTCGAACGGCGCCGGCGCGCCCGGCAGGAGCCGCGGTGAGACGGGCGGAGTCGGGGCGACGGGCTGCGCCGTCGGCATCGGCGCGCTCTGCGGCTTCATCTCCTGCGGCGCATCGAAAGCACTGGTGAGCCACGAGTCGTCACCGTCGAGCAGATGTTTGGTCAACGCTGCCCGCGGTGACATGCCGCGCAACCTCTGGAGCTCGCTCAGCGGCTGGCGCAGGTCGTCGAACTCCGGGCCGAGATCCTCCCGCAGCTGGCTGGTGGCGCCGCTGAGATAGTCGCGCGCCTGGCGGATGGTGTTGGACGTCCACCGGATCGCGCCGGGCAGCCGCTCCGGGCCCAGGATCACCAGACCGAGGACCACCAGGACGAGCATCTCGCCCCACCCGACGTTGGCGAACATCGGCTCAGCTGTCCGGCGTCGGGTTCACCGTCAGGACGACCTTGCGCCCGTCGCGCATCACCTCGATCGGCGCGTCCTGCCCGATCTTCAGCTGGCGCACCGCGACCACGAACTCGTCGGCGTCGGCGACCTTGCGCCCGCCGACCTTGACCACGACGTCATTCTCCAGGATGCCCGCCTTCTCCGCCGGGCCGCCGGCCTTGACGTTGGCCACCTGGGCGCCCTGGGCGAGGTCGTTGCTCACCGAGCGGGCCGACAGGCCGAGCGTCGGATGCGCAATCTTGCCGTCCTTGATCAGCGCCTCCACCGTCTGCTTGACCTCGTTGACGGGGATGGCGAAGCCGAGGCCACTTGCGCTGTCCGACAACGACTTTCCGGCGGTGTTGATACCGATCACCTGCGAGTCCATGTTGATCAGCGGGCCACCGGAGTTGCCGTGGTTGATAGATGCGTCGGTTTGAATGGCGTCGATGACGGTGTCGGTGTCCGAACCCTCGCCCGACAGCGGGACCGGCCGGTGCAGGGCGCTGATGATGCCGTGGGTGACGGTGCTGCGCAGACCCAGCGGGGCGCCGGCGGCGATCACCTCGTCGCCGACGTGGATCTTGTCGGAGTCGCCGAACTTGGCCACGGTGAGGTTGTCGACGTTGTCGACCTTCAGCACGGCCAGATCCGTCTTGGGATCGCGGCCGACCAGGTTGGCGGGCACTTCCTTGCCGTCGTTGAAGACGACCGTGGTCTTGAACTTCGACGGGTTGGAGGCGGCGTCGGAGATGACATGGTTGTTGGTGACGATGTAGCCGCGCCCGTCGACGACGACGCCGGAGCCCTGCGCGCCCTCCTGGTCACTGACGGCCTCGATGGTGACCACCGAATCGGCGACCGAGGCGGCCACCTTGGCGAACCGGCCCGCGGGCACCTCACTGCCGCCGCTGGTGGACAGGGTCACCTTGGAGGTGGTGAACGCCTCGACGACCTCGGCGGTCTTGCGGCCGACCCAGCCGCCGGCGATCCCGATCAGCAGCGCGATGATGCCCAGGATGGCCAGGGCGACGTAGGAGACGCGGCCGCCGAAGAGCACGTCGCGCACGCCGAGCTTGCCGGTCGGTCCCTGCGCCGCGACGGGCGCAGGCTTCTCGATCGCCGGGGTGCCGAGCGCGACTCCGGCGCCCGGGTCGCGCCAGGGATCGTCGGGCTGTTCGGCCCCGTCGGTCTCGCCGTCGAGGGCCCCGGCGTCGGCGGGGTGGCGCTGCAGTGACTCGGCCGCGGTGGCCGGCCGCCCGAAGGCCTCCCGCAGCACCGGATCGGCCTTCGCGTCGGTGGCGCGGAAGACGTCCTCGTCGCGGAACTTCGCCGGGCGCAGGTCCTCGGCCACGAACGACCCGTCGACGCCCTTGGGCCTGCCGAACGCGCGGCTGGCCGCCGGGTCGACCGGAGGACGGGAGATGGGCCGCGGCGCCAGGCGGTGGGCGCCGCCCGAACTGTCCTTGTCGGAGCTCAAATCAAACCTCTATCCAAGCGCTCGGGAGAACACACGCGCTACCGGTCTGAGCACGTCGCAGCGCGAATTGGCATCCACCTTACCGGCGCTTGCGCCGGGAAGGTGTCGCGCCATCAGCCAACTGGTCACCGACAGCGGGCGCCGGTGCGGCCTGCTCTTCGGGGGTCGCTTCCGGGATCTGCGCCAACAGGTGGAACAGCGTGCTGGGGGTGGTGATCGGCCGGGAGTCGCGCAGCGCCGTGCGGGCCTGGCTCTGCCCGTCGACCTCCGCAGCGCACTGCGGGCACAGCGAAAGATGATGCGCGGCGCGCAGGTAGGACTTCATTCGCAGCTCGCCGTCGACATACGCCGCGATGGCCTCGGTGGACAGGTGCTCGGTGGAGCCGAAGCGGCGCGGCGCGCCCACCGGGGCGTCGCTCTGGGAGGCGAACTGGGCGGGGAGCCAGGAGAGCGCCCGTCGGAACAATGGCCCACGGTCGACCATCACCAGCTCCTCTCCCGTTTTCGCTGCGCTAGGTCGAATGTAGCGCGCCGACGGCGCGCCGACACCCCATGACGGCGACCCGGGTTGATCCGGCGTCAGGCCGATTCGCTGAAGTCTTCGATGCCGAGTTGACCCGAGTGGGCGGCGAGGTAGTCGCGCAGGGCCTGCCTGCCGCGGTGGATGCGGCTGCGCACGGTGCCGAGCTTGACCCCGAGCGTCGCGCCGATCTCCTCGTAGGACAGCCCCTCGATGTCGCACAGGACCACCGCGGCACGAAACTCCGGCGCCAGGGAATCCAGCGCGGCCTGCAGGTCGGCGCCCAGATGCGCGTCGTGGTAGATCTGCTCCGGGTTGGGCTCGTCGGCCGGCACCCGGTCGTAGTCGTCGGGCAGCGCCTCCATGCGGATGCGACCGCGCCTGCGGACCATGTCCAGGAACAGGTTCGTGGTGATGCGGTGCAGCCAGCCCTCAAAGGTGCCGGGCTGATAGTTCTGCACGGAGCGGAACACCCGGATGAAGGTCTCCTGGGTGAGGTCCTCGGCATCGTGCTGGTTGCCGGAGAGCCGGTAGGCCAGTCGGTAGACCCGATCGGCGTGCTGACGCACCAGTTCGTCCCATGACGGCATGGCAGCCCGGTCGCCCGTCGCATCGAACACCGCGGTGCCCTGCAGTTCGTCGGACGGCTCGACCCATTCGGCATCGGCGAACTGCTCGAGATGCGACATGGTGTTCGGCGCCATCAGTGTGGTGGTCGTCGGATCCTCCTGGTCATCGGTCGCCAACGGCTCGGTGCCGTTGAGCGCAACGAGAGGGACAACACGGGCGGCCCAGGGAGTATTCCCCATTCGGCGGGCCTGGTGTTCCATGCGGGTAACCGTTCCCCACCCCGGTGTGGCTGGCATATGAGCAAACTGAACTTTGGCTGAGAAATACTTTCGTTACCTTTTGTGTGCTGGGCCGATACCGGGGCCGGGCGGGCCGCGGATGCCGCCGGTCGTCGGCGTGTCGGGCTCGCCTGTTCCCACCCCGATCGAGTTGGCTCTACGCTGCTGAGAATGGCCACTACCGACGACCCGCCGGGCCGGCAGGAGGCTAGCCGGGCCGAGCGGATCCTGGCTCACGCCGAAGGTTCGATCTCCGAGGACGCGATCGTCGCGGCCGCCCGCGAGCGCGCCGTGGACGCCGGCGCCGGGGCCGTGACACCGGCGGTCGGCGCGCTGCTCAGCGTCCTGGCCCGACTGTCCGGCGGCAAGGCCGTCGTCGAGGTGGGGACCGGGGCCGGGGTGAGCGGGCTGTGGCTGCTGTCCGGCATGCGCGACGACGGGGTGCTGACCACGATCGACATCGAGCCCGAACATCAACGCATCGCCAAGCAGGCGTTCAACGAGGCGGGGGTGGGCCAGTCCCGGACCCGGCTGATCGCCGGTCGGGCGCAGGAGGTGCTGACCCGGCTGGCCGACGAGTCCTACGACCTGGTGTTCATCGACGCCGCCCCGGCGGATCAGCCGGACTTCGTGGTCGAGGGTGTGCGGCTGCTGCGGCCCGGCGGGGTCATCGTCGTGCACCGGGCCGCCCTCGGGGGCCGTGCCGGCGACCCGGGTGCCGCGGATGCCGAGGTGAGCGCGGTCCGCGAGGCGGCCCGCCTGATCGCCGAGGACGAGCGGCTCACGCCCGTTCTGGTGCCGCTGGGCGACGGAATCCTGGTGGCGGCCCGGGACTGAGCCCGGCACGCACGCTCGAGCGTGCGTTACCTGCACGCTGCGGCGGCGTGTCGGCGTGCCGACACGCACGCTCGCGCCGGGGTGAGCCCTTGACCGCCGATTGAACAAGTGTTTAGCATGCTAAACATGCGTTCAGCCGACTTGACGACAGTGGCCCGGATCCGCGACGCGGCCATCGACCAGTTCGGCTCCCGGGGCTTCGACACCGGCGTGCGCGCCATCGCGGAGGCGGCCGGCGTGAGCCCCGCGCTGATCATTCATCACTTCGGGTCCAAGGAGGGCCTGCGCAAGGCCTGCGACGACTACATCGCCGCCGAGATCCGCAGCGAGAAGTCCGAGGCCCTGCAGTCCAGCGACGCGGCCACCTGGCTGGCGCAGATCGCCGAGATCGAGTCGTTCGCGCCGATGATGGCCTACCTGGTGCGCAGCATGCAGACCGGCGGCGAGTTGGGCAAGGCCCTGTGGCGCACGATGGTCACCAACACCGAGGCCTATCTTGCCGACGGCGTCCGGGCCGGCACCATCAAGCCCAGCCGCGATCCCGCCGCCAGGGCGAAGTTCCTCGCCATGGTGGGCGGCGGGGCGTTCCTGCTCTATCTGCAGCTGCACGACAACCCGACCGATCTGCGCGCGGTGCTGCACGACTACAGCCGCGACATGGTCCTACCGGCGCTCGAGCTCTACACCGAGGGCTTGCTCACCGATTCCACGATGTTCGAGGCGTTCCTGGCACGCGAGGGAGAGAACCGTGACAACGACAACGACACCGTCGTCGCGCACTGACACCGCCGCCGTCGAAATCCGCGGCCTGGTCAAGAAATTCGGCGGCACCACCGCACTCGACGGCCTCGACCTGACCGTGGCCCGCGGCTCGGTGACCGGGTTCCTCGGCCCCAACGGGGCAGGCAAGTCGACCACCATCAGGGTGCTGCTGGGACTGCTGCGCGCCGACGGCGGAACCGCCCGACTGCTGGGCCGCGATCCCTGGCGCGACGCCGTCGACCTGCACCGGCGGATCGCCTACGTTCCGGGTGACGTCACGCTGTGGCCGAACCTGACCGGCGCACAGGCCATCGAATTTCTCTGCGGCCTGCGCGGTGGCGCCGACCATCGTCGCCGCGACGGGTTGATCGAGCGGTTCGAACTCGACCCGCACCGCAAGGCCCGCACCTACTCCAAGGGCAACCGCCAGAAGGTCGCGCTGGTGGCGGCCTTCGCCTCCGACGCCGACATCTACATCCTCGACGAGCCCACCTCCGGCCTGGATCCGTTGATGGAGAAGGCCTTTCAACAGTGCGTTACCGAGGTGTGCCGCCGCGGGGCGGCGGTGCTGCTGTCCAGCCACATCCTGGCCGAGGTCGAAAAGCTCTGCGACACCGTGACGATCATTCGCGCGGGACGCACCGTGCAGGCCGGCTCGCTGCAGCAGCTGCGCCACCTGATGCGGACCACCGTGACGGCGCGCACCCGCGCGGGCGACCCCGGGGTATGGGACTGGCCGGGCGTGCACGACGCCGGCACGGGCAACGGCGAGCTGCGATTGTCGGTGGACCGCGACCACCTCGACGCCACCATGGGCCGGCTCACCCGGTTGGGCATCGTGGACCTGACGGTGACACCAGCCTCGCTGGAAGACCTCTTCCTGCGCGAGTACCGGGGCGCCTACCCGGACGAGGAGCCATGACCACCGCCGCCGGCGCACTCAACCATGCGCCCGCGTCCGCGTCGCCGTTCACCGGTCTGGCTGCCCTGATCCGGTTCGCCCTGCGCCGGGACCGCACCCGGCTTCTGGTGTGGATCTCGATGCTGACGCTGATGATGGTGTACGCCCCCAACGCGATCAAGCTGGCCTACCCCGGTGAGGCTCAGCGTCAGGCGCGGGTCAACCTGCTCAAGACCCCGGCGGGAATCATGCTGGGCGGACCCATGTTCGGCGGCCACGAGACCGACCTCGGCGTGATGATGGCCAACGAGCTGATGCTGACGCTGATCGTGGCGACCTCGATCTTGGCGATCCTCACCGTGATTCGCCACACCCGCGCCGAGGAGGAGAACGGATCGGCCGAACTCGTGTTGTCCTCGGTGGTGGGACGGCACGCCCGCACCGCCGCCGCGGTCATCGTCATGGTCGCGGTGAACGTCGTCCTGGCCATCACCATGACGGCGGGCATGGCCGCGAGCGGGTTCGCGCTCGTCGACACCGCGGCCATGTGCGTCGGGATCACCGCGGTGGCCATGGTGTTCGGGGCGCTCGCCGCGGTAACCGCCCAACTATGGCGGCAGGCCCGCACCGCCACCGGCGCCGCAATGGCGGCACTGGCCGCGGCTGTGCTGGTCCGCGGAGCCGGTGACGTGATCGACAACTCCGGCAGCGTGCTCAGTTGGTTCTCGCCGATCGCATGGGCCCAGCAGATGCGCGCCTTCGTCGCGATGCGGTGGTGGCCGCTGGCCCTGCTGCTGGTGTTGGCCGCGGCACTGGTCGGGGCGGCGGCGGTGCTGGAGAGCCGGCGCCAGTACGACGACGCGGTGCTGGCCTCCTCCGGCGAACATCCCGGGGCGCGGCCGGTCGGCGGCGTGTTCGGGCTGCAACTGGTGACCCACCGGGGGCTGACGATCGGCTGGGCGATCGCCCTGGTGGTCGCCGGCGCGGCCTTCGGGTCGATGACCAGGTCACTGCTGGACGCCGCGCGCGGCAACGAGTTGATCGCGCGGGTGCTCTCCGCGCAGGGAACCGACGGCGTGTACACCACGATGACGCAGTTCCTGGCCGCCGCGACCACCGCGTATGTGGTGACCGTGATCGTCGATATCAGCCGCGACGAGGAGTCCGGGCGGGGCGAGGCCGTGCTGGCCGGCTCGGTGTCGCGGTGGGCGTGGCTGGTATCCGCGGTGGGCGCGGCCCTGGTAGGTGCGACGGTGCTGCTCGGCTGCGCCGGTCTGGGCAACGGCCTGGGCGCCGGACTGACGTTGAACGAACCGCACACGATCCTGCGGCTGAGCGGCGCGGCGCTGGCCTTCCTGCCCGCGATGGCGGTGGTGGCCGCCGTCGCCGCGCTCGGGGTTGCGGTGCGCCGCCCCGGGTTAGGTTGGCTGGCAGTGACATTCGTGATCGGCGCGCTCTACCTGGGCGCGCTGCTTCGCCTGCCGCGCTGGCTGATCGACGCTTCACCGGTGAGCCGCACCACCGCACCGTCGTCGATTTCCGTTGCGGCTCTTGCCGTCATGACTGTGATCGCAGTGGGGATAACCATGATCGCGGGTTGGCTCTACCGCCGCCGCGACGTCGTATGAGGGGGAGGGGATGAACACAGTTCGGGTGGCGCTGTCGTCGCTGGCGAGCCTCGCCGTCTTCATGCTGTTGCTGTTCTGGCCCGCCGGCACACTGCATTACTGGCAGGGCTGGGCGTTCCTCGGTGTGTTCGCGGTGGTGTCGCTGGTGCCCACGCTGTTCCTGGGCCGGCTCGATCCGGCGACCGTGGAGCGCCGGATGCACGCCGGGCCGACGGCCGAGCCGCGGCTGGTCCAGAAGGCCGTCGTGGTCGGAATCATCGCGAGTTTCACCGGGATGCTGGTGGTCGCCGGTCTCGACCACCGCTTCGGCTGGTCGAGCGTGCCCACCGCGCTGTCGGTGTTCGGTGACGTCGTGGTGGCGGTCGGGCTGGGCACGGCAATGCTGGTGGTCTTCCAGAACCGCTACGCCGCCGCCAACATCGTCGTCGAGGAGGGACAGCCGCTTGTCACCACCGGGTTCTATGGCGTTGTGCGCCATCCGATGTACTCCGCCGGCGTGGTGATGATGGTCGGAATCCCACTGGCGCTGGGCTCCTACTGGGCGCTGCTCGTCACCGCCGCGGCACTGGTGCTCCTGGTCATCCGCACCCTCGACGAGGAGAAGATGCTGCGCGCCGAGTTGGCCGGCTACCGCGGCTACATGCAGCAGGTGCACTACCGATTGCTCCCCCTGGCCTGGTAGCCCGGCTAGTGTGACCGGCGTGGAGTTGATGACCGGGTTCGGGCTGGCCACCGCGGCGGGGTTGAACGCCTACATCCCACTGCTCGCGATGGGCCTGCTGGGCCGGTTCACCCACCTGATCACGCTGCCGCCCGGGTGGGCCTGGCTGGAGAACGGCTGGGTGATCGGCATCGTCGCGGTGCTGCTGCTCGTTGAGATCGTGGCCGACAAGATCCCGGCGCTGGACTCCATCAACGACACAGTGCAGACCTTCGTTCGCCCGACCGCGGGCGGCATCGTGTTCGGCTCGGGCACCGCGGCGCAGACCGCGGCGGTCACCGATCCGGGCGAGTTCGCCCGCACCGGCCAATGGGTGCCGATCGCGATCGGCGTGGTGACCGCGCTGGTCGTGCACCTGACCAAGACCGCGGTGCGGCCGGCCGCCAACGTCGCCACCGCGGGGGTGGCCGCGCCGGTGCTGAGCACGATCGAGGACGTCACCAGTGTGGGACTGGTGTTCATCGCGATCCTGATCCCGGCGCTGGTGCTGGTGATCCTGATCGCGCTGGTGTGGGCGGCGGTGTCGTTGCTGCGCCGCAGGCGGCGAAAGAAGGCCGCGCGAGCAGACACCAATGCGCCGGGTACGCCGCCGGGAACGAACTAGATCCAGACGCCCTTGCCGACCGCGACCACGCCGCCGGAGCTGATCGCGAACCGTTCCCGGTCCTTCTCGAGGTCGACGCCGACCATCTCCCCCGGCCCGACCACGACGTTCTTGTCCAGGATCGCGCGGCGCACCACCGCGCCGCGGCCCACCCGCACGCCGGGCATCAGCACGCTGCCCTCCACGATGGCGCCGTCGTCGACGACGACGTTGCTCGACAACACCGAATTGCGCACCGACGCCGCGGAGATGATGCTGCCGGCGCCGACCACGGATTCCTGCGCGGAGCCGCCGTTGACGAACTTGGCCGGCGCCAGGTTCTCCGACTCGCCGCGGATCGGCCAGCGCTTGTTGTACAGGTTGAACACCGGGTGCACCGACACCAGATCCATGTGCGCGTCGTAGAACGCGTCGAGGGTTCCGACGTCGCGCCAGTAGCCGTGGTCGCGTTCGGTCGCGCCGGGCACCTCGTTGTTGCTGAAGTCGTACACCGCGGCCATGCCGTCGGAGACCAGACGCGGAATGATGTCGCCGCCCATGTCGTGATCGGAGTGGTCGTCGTCGGCGTCGGCGCGAATGGCGTCGATGAGCACCTTGGTGGTGAAGATGTAGTTGCCCATCGAGACGAAGGTCTTCTCCGGATCGTCCGGGACGGCGGGCGGCTCCGCGGGTTTCTCGATGAACTCCCGGATCCGGCCGGACTCGTCGGCGTCGATGCAGCCGAACGCGGTGGCCTCGGCCCGCGGCACCCGGATGCCGGCCACCGTCGCGCCGGCGCCGCTGTCGATGTGGAACTGCAGCATCTGCTCGGGGTCCATCCGGTACACGTGGTCGGCGCCGAACACCACGATGTAGTCGGGATCCTCGTCGTAGATCAGGTTGAGGGACTGGTAGATCGCGTCGGCCGAACCGGTGTACCAACGCGGGCCCAACCGCTGCTGGGCGGGAACCGGGGTGATGTACTCCCCCGCCAGACCACTCAAACGCCAGTTCTGCGAGATGTGGCGGTCCAGGGAGTGCGACTTGTACTGGGTGAGCACGCAGATGCGCAGGTATCGGGCATTGACCAGATTCGAGAGCACGAAATCGATGAGCCTGTAGGCGCCGCCGAAGGGAACCGCGGGCTTGGCGCGATCGGCGGTCAGCGGGTACAGGCGCTTGCCCTCCCCACCGGCCAGGACGATGCCCAGCACGTGTGGCAATTCCCTCATGCTGCAAACCTAACGGCCGCCGCCACAGACGGCTAGGTCATTGGCACTTTTGCCGCCCCCGGTGTCGCCGGCGAAGCGCGTTCTTCCGCTCGCGCACAAGCACGTTGACCACAATTATGCGGCGGCGGGCCACTGCCGCTACGGTCGGGCGTATGCGGGTGGCGATGATGACTCGGGAGTATCCGCCCGAGGTTTACGGCGGGGCCGGGGTGCACGTGACCGAACTCGTCGCCCAGTTGCGCCGGCTGTGCGAAGTCGACGTGCACTGCATGGGCGCCCCCCGTTCGGGTGCGTTCGTCCATCAGCCCGACCCGGCGCTCAAGGGTGCCAACCCGGCGCTGTCGACGCTGTCGACCGACCTGGTGATGGCCAACGCCGCCGAGGCGGCCACCGTGGTGCACTCGCACACCTGGTACACCGGCATGGCCGGCCACATCGCCGCGCTGCTGTACGGCATTCCGCATGTGCTGACCGCGCATTCGCTGGAGCCGATGCGGCCGTGGAAGGCCGAACAACTCGGCGGCGGCTACCGGGTGTCGTTGTGGGTGGAACGCACCGCCGTCGAGGCCGCCGACGCGGTGATCGCGGTGAGCTCGGGGATGCGCGACGACGTGCTGTCGGTCTACCCGGCGCTGGACCCGAACCGGGTGCACGTGGTCAAGAACGGCATCGACACCGACGTCTGGTACCCGGCGCCGCCGGAGCGCGGCGAGTCGGTGCTGGCCGAGCTGGGTGTCGACCCGTCCCGGCCGATGGTGGCCTTCGTCGGCCGGATCACCCGGCAGAAGGGGGTGCCGCACCTGATCGCCGCGGCGCACCACTTCGACCCCGAGGTGCAGGTGGTGCTGTGCGCGGGCGCGCCGGACACCCCGGAGATCGCCGCCGAGGTCAGCGCCGCCGTCGCCGAACTGGCCGCCGCGCGCAGCGGCATCTTCTGGGTGCAGGAGTTCCTTCCCATCGGCAAGATCCGCGAAATCCTCTCGGCGGCAACGGCTTTCATCTGCCCTTCGGTGTACGAGCCGCTGGGGATCGTCAACCTGGAGGCGATGGCTTGCGGGACGGCGGTGATCGCCTCCGACGTGGGCGGCATCCCCGAGGTGGTCGACGACGGTGTCACCGGGACCCTGGTGCACCACGAGGCGGCAGATCCGAGGGATTTCGAGGTGCGGCTGGCCGCGGCGGTCAACGCGCTGGTGGCCGACCCGGACAAGGCCCGCCGTTACGGCGTGGCGGGCAGGCAGCGCTGCATCGACGAGTTCTCCTGGGCGCACATCGCAGAACAGACGCTGGAGATCTACCGCAAGGTGACGGCCTAGCCGAGGCGGCGGGCGCGACGCCCCGTTCGCCGGGCAAGACGAAACCCCGCGCGCGGGCGCGGGGTTTCTCGGTCGGATCGGTTAGCTCGTAACGCCCTTGAGCTCGTCGCCCAGGGCGGCGGCCTCATCGGGTGTCAGCTCGACGACGAGCCTGCCGCCGCCTTCCAGTGGTACCCGCATCACGATGCCGCGCCCCTCCTTGGTTGCTTCCAGCGGACCGTCACCGGTCCGGGGCTTCATCGCCGCCATCGAGTGCTCCCTCCAGATTCGAGCCGGCCCGTTGGCACGGACCCGGATCGGTGCCGCACCGCCCAGCTGCAGCGGCTCCGGCACTGAACTGCCTGTTTTCGCATTCTATTGTTCCTCATCGGAGGGCATGCGTGTGAAAGACCCGTTCAGCGGGTGCGATCAACGGTGTTTCCCGGCGGTGGCCGCCGGCACCCAGCAGGACGCGATGTGGTCGTCCACCATGCCCGTGGCCTGCATCAATGCGTATGCGGTGGTGGGTCCCACGAAGCGAAAGCCGCGTTTTTTGAGGTCCTTGGCCATGGCCTGGGACTCCGGGCTGAGCGACGGCACGTCGGCCAGGGTCCGCGGTCGGGGCCGCGGCGGCGGCGCATACGACCACAGCAGGTCGGAGAGGTCGATGTCGAGGTCGGCCGCGGCGCGGGCGTTGGCGATGGTGGCCTCGATCTTGGCCCGGTTGCGCACGATGCCGATGTCGGCCATCAGCCGGGTGACGTCGCGGTCGGTGTAGCGGGCCACGGTCTCGATGTCGAACCGGTCGAAGGCCGCCCGAAAGTTGTCCCGCTTGCGCAGGATGATCAGCCAGGACAGCCCGCTCTGGAACGCCTCCAGGCTCATCCGCTCGAACAGCGCGACCCGGCCGCGCAGCTCCCGGCCCCATTCCTGGTCGTGATAGTCGCGGTAGAGCACGGACTGGCTGGCCGCCCAGTCGCAGCGGGTCCTGCCGTCGTCCCCGGCCGGATCGGTCACACCGGTTCCTCGTCGGCGGCGTGGTGGGTGACGGCCCGCCGGTCCAGACCGGCCGAGGCCCGCACCGCCGCCAGCTCTCCGCGCAGCTGGTCCAGCTCGGCCCCGAGCCGGTCGAGCACCCAGTCCACCTCGCTGGTCTTGTAACCGCGCAGCACCTGGGTGAACTTGACGGCCTCGACGTCGGCGCCGGTGACACCGGAGACCGGCAGCACGGTGGCCGTGGTGGCCCGCGGCAGCGGTGGCAGCTGCTCGCCCCGGCCGAACACCAGGCTGGCCACCCCGAACAGGACGACTCCGACGAGAATCAGCACCACCAGGTACAGCAGGATCAGCGTCACGTCACCGATATTGCCTCACCGGGCCGTCAATCGGTGTGCCGGTGTGCACAGCCTGCTCAGCGCAGGGTGTTCATCGGGGGCCGGTCGGCCAGCGACACGCTCGTGGTCCGCAGCTCGAAGCCGTCGCCCTCGGGCAGGAACTGGGTGAGCCCGACACCGGAGTCGGCGATGCCGCAGCGGGACAGCAGGGTGGCCATCACCTGGCGGCTCATCGCGCCCAGTTCGACCAGCGGCCGGTTGCGGTGGGCCCGCACCCCGAGGTTGACCTGGGCGATCGCGTCCAGGCCCAGCCGGTCGTAGGTGTCGATCAGAATGCCGATCTCCACGCCGTAGCCCGGCGCGAACGGCAACGACGTCAGCAGCTCCCGGGTGCCGGCGTACTCGCCGCTGAGCGGCTGGATGACGCACCCCAACTCCGGGCGCAGCGCAGCCAGCAGCGGGCGTGCGACCAGTTCGGTGACCCGGCCGCCGCCGTGGGCGTCCTCGCCGCTCGCGGCCTTCAGTGGCCTGCGGTAGAAACCCTTGACCAGGTGAATGCCGTCGCCGGTGAGTAGCGGGCCGACCAGCCGGGGCACGAACATCGGATCGGGCTCGATCAGGTCGGAGTCGACGAACACCACGATGTCGCCGGTGGTGGCGGCCAGCGAGCGCCACAGCACCTCGCCCTTGCCGGGCACCGGTTCGACCTCGGGCAGCGCCTGCTCGCGGCTGACCACCCGGGCGCCCGCCGCGATGGCCCGGATCTCGGTGTCGTCGGTGGAACCGGAGTCCAGCACGATCAGCTCGTCGACCAGGCCGCCGAGCAGCGGGCTGATGGTGTCGACGACCGAGCCGACGGTCTCCTCCTCGTTGAGTGCCGGCAGCACGACCGAGATCGTCCGGCCCTTCTTGGCGGCGACCAGGTCGGCCACCGTCCAGCTGGGATGGGTCCAGCTGTTGTCGGACAGCCAGAGGTCGCCGGGGCGGGTGTAGGCGGCGGCGAGATCGGTCATGAAAGCCCCCGCACCGTTCGGGCCGGTGGTCGGTCACCGCGGATCGAGGCCACCATCTCCAGCACCCGCCGCGTCGGGCCCACCTCGTGCACGCGGAACATCCGGGCCCCGTCGGCGGCGGCCAGTGCCGTCGCCGCCAGCGTCCCCTCCAGGCGTTCGGTCAGCTCCACACCCAAAGTCTCTCCGACGAAGTCCTTGTTGCTCAGCGCCATCAGGACGGGCCATCCGGTCTTAACAAGATCTTTCACATGGCGCAACAAAGTAAGGCCGTGGTAAGTGTTCTTGCCGAAATCGTGGGTCGGGTCGATCAGGATCGCATCACGGGCCACCCCGACCGCGGCGGCGTGTTCGGCGGCGGCGGTGACCTCCGCGATCACGTCGTCGACGACGCCGGTGACGGTGGTTCCGTAGTTGACCCGGAACGGGCGCGTCCGCGGCACCGCCCCGCCGGTGTGCGAGCAGACCAGACCCGCGCCGAACTCGGCGGCGACCTCCGGCAGTGCCGCGTCGGCACCGGCCCAGGTGTCGTTGATCAGATCGGCACCCGCCGCGCAGGCCTGCTTGGCGACCGTCGCCCGCCAGGTGTCCACGCTGATCAACTGGTTCGGGTATTCGGCGCGCAGCCATTCGATGAACGGCACGACCCGGGCGATCTCCTCGTCGGCATCGACCACCGCTCCCGGCCCGGCCTTGACGCCGCCGACGTCGACCACGTCGGCGCCCTCGGCGATGACCCGATGCGCCGCCTCTTTGGCGGCCTCGTCGGTGAAGGTGGCGCCCCGGTCGTAGAACGAGTCGGGCGTGCGGTTGACGATCGCCATGATCAAGGCGCGATCACCGGCCACCGGCCGTCCGCAGAACGTCGACGTCACCCCACCATGGTGCCTGGTCGGGCGGGCCTTCTCCCAAACCGGGCCGGGTCAGCCCTTCGGCAGCTTGCCGTCGGCGACTTGCTGCGGGTAGTCGTCGTAGAACGGCACGTAGCCCTCGTCGCGGCCCTTGAGCACGTAGAGCGGATCCTTTACATCCGGGCCGTAACCCTGTTTGCGCAGGTCGACCTTCCGGCTCTTGAAGGTCGAGGTGGTCTCCAGCGATTCGACGATCCGCACGAACAGCGGCGCGGCGTAGCCGGGCAGGTTGTCGTAGGCGGTCTTGGCCAGCGCCTTGCCGTCGAACTCCGCGCCGTCACGCAACTTGATCGCGGCCATTCCGGCCCGCCCGCCGGTGTCGGGCACCTCGACCCCGAAGACCGTGCACTCCTCGACGCCGCCGTCGCCGCCCAACGCCGCCTCGACCTGAGTCGTGGCGACGTTCTCGCCCTTCCACCGGAAGGTGTCACCGAGCCGGTCGGAGAAGGCGGCGTGCCCCATGCCCTGCGGGCTCATCACGTCACCGGTGTTGAACCACACGTCGCCCTCTTTGAAGGCGTTGCGCACCAGCTTCTTCTCGCTGGCTTCCTTGTCGGTGTAGCCGTCGAAGGGCGACAGCCTGTTCACCGGGCTCAGCAGCAGGCCGGGCTGGCCGGCCGGCACCTTGCGGACCCGGCCGTTCTCGTCGCGAACCGGTTCGCCCGTCTCCGCGTCGTATTCGACGTAAGCCAGCGGCAGCGGGCTGATGCCGGTGGTCTTCGGGATGTTGAAGATGTTGATGAACGCGGTGTTGCCCTCGCTGGCCGCGTAGAACTCGGCCACCCGGTCGATGCCGAACCGCTTGGTGAACTGGTCCCAGATCTCCGGGCGCAGGCCGTTGCCGGCGATCACCCGCACCTTGTGCGCGCGGTCGGTGTCCTTGGGCGGCTGGTTGAGCAGGTAGCGACACACCTCGCCGATGTAGATGAAGGCGGTGGCCTCCATCTCGATCACGTCGTCCCAGAACTTCGACGCCGAGAACGACTTGCCCAGGGCCAGGGTGCCGCCGGCGTTGATCACCGACGACACCGCGACCGTCAGCGCGTTGTTGTGGTACAGCGGCAGCGGGCAGTACAGGGTGTCGTCGGCCTTGAGGCGCAGGCCCAGCCCGCCGAACGCCGCCAGCGCGCGCAGCCACCGGTGATGGGTCATCACGCTGGCCTTGGGATGGCCGGTGGTGCCCGAGGTGAAGATGTAGAACGCGGTGTCGCGGGCCTGCACCTGCGAGGCCGACCGCGGGTTGTCCGTTGGCTTGTCGGCCGCCTGCTCGCGGAAATCCTCCAGGGTCACCAGCCCGTCGACGTCGGCGCCGCTGTCCTTGATGGCGTCGATCAGATCCGACTCGGCGACCAGCGCCTTGGCGTCCAGCAGGCCGATGCTGTGCGCGAGGACCTCGCCGCGCTGGTGGTGGTTGAGCATTCCGGCCACCGCCCCGCATTTGACGGCGGCCAGCATCAGCAGCACCGCGTCCGGGGAGTTGCGCAGCATGATGCCGACCACGTCGCCGCGGCCCACGCCATTGCCGGCCAGGGCGGCGGCGAAGCGGTTGGCGGTGGCGTTGGCCTCGGCGTAGGTGAGCTTCTCGGCGCCGAAGCGGATGAAGACCCGGTCGCCGTAGCGGGCGGCCCGCTCCTGGAAGACCTTGCCGATCGAGGTCTTGCTGGTGGGGAGCGCCAGCAGGCCGGTCAGCGCGCCGCGCAGGATGACCGGGGCGTCCAGCACCACCGAGGGCAGCCGGGTCGCCAGGTCGAGCAGCCCCACCGAGAGTCGGGCGCCGGAGTCGCGGGATTCTTCAGGGTTGGATCTTTCAGAGTTGGACTCTTTACCCGCCATCGGCGTCACCCCTCGTCTTCGACCCGTACCAGCCGGACGCCAGCGTAACCGCGGCCGAACTAGGCGCCGGCGCAGAGTTCCAGGGCGGCCTCGACCTCGTCGACGACGATGAGCCGGTCCAGCGCCCCCTGGGCGACGTATCCCGTTTCGACGAGCGAGGCCAGCCACGCCCGCAGGCCGTCGTAGTGGCCGGTGGGGTCGAGCAGCACCACCGGTTTTTCATGCATTCCCAGATACCCAGCCGTCCACGTTTCAAAAAGCTCCTCCAGCGTGCCGATTCCGCCGGGCAGCGCCAGGAAGGCGTCGCTGCGTTCCTCCATGACCTGCTTTCGCTGGCGCATGGTGTCGGTGACGATCAGCTCGTCGGCATCGACGTCGGCCAGTTCGCGGTGCACCAGCGCCTTGGGGATCACGCCTACGGTGTGCCCGCCGCGCAGCCGGGCGCCGTTGGCCACCGCCCCCATCGCCGAGACGTTGCCGCCGCCGGAGACCAACGTCCAGCCGCGCTCGGCGATCGCCTCCCCGACCCGATGGGCCAACTCCAGCAGTTCGGGGTGGCGGGGGCTGGACGCGCAGTACACGCACACCGCCCACTGGCCGCGGGGTTCGGGTTGGGGCTGCACACCCGAAACCTAGACCACCGCCCCGACCGACTCACAACGACGCTCACCGGCCGTCGATGAGCGAAACGCGGATCGCGGTGTGCGGGCACGCCTTAGAGTCGGCCACTATGCCGATCAACTGGGCCCTGGTTCCGCGTCGTGCCGTGGACGACGTGCTCGAACGGCTGAACGGCGGCGCGTCCGGGGTGGCGCTGATCGGCAACGAGGGTGTCGGCAAGACCACGCTGGCCGGTCAGGTCGCCGAGGGCCTCGGCCGCGGTGAACCGGTGTGGGTGGTCGGCACCCTGGCCCAGTCGTCGGTTCCGTTCGGCGCGTTCGGTCCACTGCTCGAGATCCAGGACGCCGGCAAGCCGGCCGCGCTGCTGCAGTCGGCGGCGGATTCGCTTCTGGCCCATGCCGATTCGGCACCGATCATCGTCGACAACGCGCGGCTGCTCGATCTGCTGTCGGCCAGCCTGGTCTACCGGCTGGCCCAGCAGGCCGCCGGCCCGCTGATCGTGACCGTGCGTTCGGTGTTGCGCGCGCCGCAGGTGGTGAGCGCGCTGTGGAACGACGGTCTGCTGGCCCGGGTCGATCTTCGTGGCCTGGACGCCGAGGAGACCGCCGCCGTCGTGGCGGCCAACGGCGGTGGCGACGCGGCGAAGCTGTATCGCCGCAGCGCTGGCAACGCGTTGCACCTGCGGATGCTGCTCAGCACCGGCGGCACCGAGGACACCCTCGATGCGGCGATCCAGCGTTACCTGGGCGGACTGACAGCCCCGGTTCGCGAGGTGCTGGGCTACCTGTGCGTGTTCGAGCCGCTGTCATCCGCGGACCTGGCGGCGCTGGCCGGCGAGGCGGCCGTCGAGGAGGCCACCGGGGTCGGGGCGGTGCAGGTGCGCTCCTCGTCGGTCTACAGCGGCCACCCGCTGTTCCTCGAGCAGCTGGCGGGCATCCTCACCAAGGCCGAGGTGCAGCGGTTGCGCACCGCGGTCGCCGCGCAGCTGGCGGCCACGCCCAGTCGCACCCCGGCCGACCGGCTGGGCCGGACCCTGCTGACGCTGCAGGGCGACGGCCCGGTGGACGGGGAGGCGGTGGTGGGCGCCGCGCAGGAGGCGCTGCGCCTGGGTGACGTCGCGCTGGCCGAGCGGCTGGCCCGCGGGGCGCTGGACCGGGCCCCAGAACGGGCCGACGCCTTCGACGCCCGGCTGGCGCTGAGCACGGCGCTGGGCTGGCAGGGCCGCGGCCGGGAGGCCGAGGCGGTGCTCGGCGAGGTGGATCCGGCGACGCTGACCGAGGACCAGGTGATGGCGTGGGCGCTGCCCCGGGCGGCCAACCAGTTCTGGATGCTGTCCGAACCCGAGCGGGCGACGACGTTCCTGCAGAACGTCCGCCGGCGCGTCAGCTCCCCGTCGGCGCGGATCACGCTGGACGCGCTGTCGGGCACGTTCGCGATGAACGCCGGCCAGGTCGGCCGGGCGGTCGACATCGCCGGCGAGGTGCTGGCCGCCCCGGACGCCCCGGACATGGCGGTGGCGTGGGCCGCCAGCGCGGCGGCGCTGAGCTCGGCAAGGATGGGACGGTTCGCCGAGGTCGGCCCGCTGGTTCAGCGGGCGTTGGGTGCCGAGTATCCGGGCCTCCTGCGGTTCACGGTCGGGCTGGCCGAGACGACGACGCTGCTGATGACCGGCCAGGATGAGGCCGCCTTGGAGACCGCGCGGCGCTTCACCGACTTCGCCGAACTCGCCCAGCCGGGCCGGGCGATCGGCGAGGTGCTGCTGGCGCAGGTGCTGCTCGCCCGCGGCGAGCCGGCCGCCGCTGCGGAGCTGATGGGTCCGGCGGCCGCCACGCTGGAGTTGACGGGCTATTCGTGGGGTCCGCTGTCGCTGATGTACCTGGCGACCGCGCTGGGGCAGTTGGGTGAGGTCGCTGCGTCGGCGATGGCGCTCAGCCGCGCGCAGTCCCGGCACGGCACCAAGTCGGGGCTGTTCACCCCCGAACTGGGGGTGGCCCGGGCCTGGCGGCTGGCCACGATCGGCGACAGCCACGCGGCCATCGCGGCGGCGCGCGACGCGGCCCGGGCGGCCGAGCGCACCGGCCAGTTCGGGGTGGCGGTGTGGGCCTGGCATCAGGCCGCCCGGCTGGGTGACCCGCGCGCCGCCGAAACACTGTCCAAGCTGGCCGAGTCGGTGGACTGTGCGTTCACCCGGGCGGCCATCGAGGAGGCCAGGGCCGGCGCGCCTGGCTGACAGGGCGGGTGCCGACAGTCCGCGGGTGAGACCGTTGTGCCCGCCTCCGAGCGACTGTGCCCGGGACACGCGACCGGAGTCGCTCGTAGCCGGGCACAATGCACCCATCGCCAGACCGGCGATGGCCGGGCTGGGCGCGTCAGGCGCTCAGGTAGCGCCGCAGCGTGTCGGTGACGGCGGTGATCTGGGCCACCGCGACCCGCTCGTCGCGGCGGTGCGCGAGGTTGGGGTCGCCCGGTCCGTAGTTGACCGCCGGGATGCCGAGGGCGGCGAAGCGCGCCACGTCGGTCCAGCCGTACTTCGCCCGCACCATGCCGTCGGCGGCCTCGACCAGCGCGGCGGCGGCCGGGTGGGCCAGCCCGGGTAGCGCGCCCGCGGCCACGTCGGTCTGCTCGAGGTGCACGTCGAGCCCGTCGAACACCTCGCGGACGTGGGTCAGCGCCGCCTCCGGCGAGCGATCCGGGGCGAAGCGGAAGTTCACCGTCACCGTGGCCGCGTCCGGGATGACGTTGCCGGCCACCCCGCCGTCGATCCGCACCGCCGACAGTCCCTCCCGGTAGGTGCAGCCGTCGATGTCGACGATCCTGGCGTCGTACCCGGCCAGCCGGTCGAGCACCGCGCCGAGCTTGTGAATGGCGTTGTCCCCCAACCAGGATCGCGCCGAATGCGCCCGAGTCCCGGCGGCCGAGAGCATCACCCGCAGGGTGCCCTGGCAGCCTGCCTCGATGTAGCCGCCGGACGGTTCGCCGAGGACGGCCACGTCGGCGCGCAGCCAGTCCGGCAGTTCCCGCTCGATGCGGCCCAGGCCGTTGGCCGCCGCCTCGATCTCCTCGCAGTCGTACAGGACCAGGGTGATGTCGTGGGCGGGCTCGGCGACGGTCGCGGCCAGGTGCAGGAACACCGCGTCCCCGGATTTCATGTCCGAGGTGCCGCAGCCGTACAGGTGGTCACCGTCGCGCCGGGACGGCACGTTGCCGGCGATCGGCACGGTGTCCAGATGGCCGGCCAGCAGCACCCGGGACGGCAGGCCGTAGTTGGTGCGGGCCAGCACAGCGTCGCCGTTGCGGACGATCTCGAAGCCGGAGGTCTGCTCGCGCAGCGCGCGCGCCACCTCGTCGGCGATGACCGCCTCGTGCCGCGACTCGCTGGGGATGTCGACGAGCGCGGCGGTCAGCGCGATCGGATCGGTCCGTAAGTCCAGCACAACTGACCAGGCTAGCGGGCCGGGGCGATCGACTAGCGTGTAGCACCGTGACTTCTGCTGCGGGCCTCGGACTGGCCACCGTGACCGAAGACGGCACCGTTCTCGACACCTGGTTCCCGGACCCGGAATTGGGGGCGTACAGCCCGTCGGGTACCACCCGGCTGGCCCCGGGCGACGTGCGCGGTGAACTGGCCGCACTCGCGGGCCCCGACCCGGACCGCGGAGTCGAGGTCGTCGTGGTCCGCACCGTGATCACCGCGCTCGAGGACCCGCCGGCCGACACCTACGACGCCTATCTACGGCTGCATCTGCTCTCGCACCGGCTGGTGGAACCGCACGGGCTCAACCTGGACGGGATATTCGGCGTGCTGACCAACGTGGTGTGGACCAATCACGGACCCTGCCCGGTCGAGGGGTTCGAGCACACCCGGCTGCGGCTGCGCGCCCGCGGCCCGGTGGCGGTGTACGGGATCGACAAGTTCCCCCGGATGGTCGACTACGTGGTACCGACCGGGGTGCGCATCGCCGACGCCGACCGGGTGCGGCTGGGCGCGCACCTGGCTCCCGGCACCACCGTGATGCACGAGGGGTTCGTGAACTTCAACGCCGGCACGCTGGGCGCCTCGATGGTCGAGGGCCGCATCTCGGCCGGGGTGGTGGTCGGCGACGGGTCCGATGTCGGCGGCGGCGCCTCGATCATGGGCACCCTGTCCGGCGGTGGCACCCAGGTGATCTCGGTGGGCAAGCGCTGCCTGTTGGGCGCCAACTCGGGCCTGGGCATCTCACTCGGCGACGACTGCATCATCGAGGCGGGCCTGTACGTGACGGCGGGCACCAAGGTCGTCACCCCGGACGGCGCTTCGGTGAAGGCGCGCGAGCTCTCCGGTGCGAACAGCCTTCTGTTCCGGCGTAATTCGGTTACCGGCGCCGTCGAGGTGGTGCCCCGCGACGGTACGGGAATCGCGTTGAACGCGGCGTTACACGCCAATTAGCGCTGACGCCGGCACGCTATTCGGCGGCCAGGATGCAGAACTCGTTGCCCTCCGGGTCGGCCAGCACCACCCAGCTCTGCTCGCCCTGACCGATGTCGACGCGACGGGCCCCCAGCGCGATGACCCGCTCGACCTCGGCCGCCTGATCGTCCGGGGTGAAGTCGAAGTGGATGCGGTTCTTGACCACCTTGTCGTCGGGGACCGGCAGGAACAGCCAGTCCGGCCCGGCGCCGGCCGGGGAGCGCAGCGCCATATCGTCGTCGTAGGTGCGTTCGGCCGGCCAGCCCAGCACCCGCGACCACCACGCCGCCAGCGCGTCGACGTCGTGGGCGTCGATGCAGATTTCACTGAACCTCAGGGTCATGACATCAGCTCCTTCTTGACGACCTTTCCCATCGCGTTGCGGGGCAGCGCGCTCACCCGCCGTACCTCGCGCGGGCGCTTGTGGACCGAAAGCTGTTCGGCGACATACTGAATCAACTCGGCCGGGTCGGCATCGCCGACGACGAATGCGACGATGCGCTGGCCGAGGTCGGCGTCGGGCAATCCCACCACGGCGACCTCGGCCACCCCGGGGTGGCCGAGCAGCACCGTCTCGACCTCACCGGCACCCACCCGGTACCCGCCGGACTTGATCAAGTCCACGGACTCGCGCCCGACGATGCGGTGCATACCGTCGGCGTCGATGACCGCGGCGTCGCCGGTGCGGTACCAGCCGTCGGGCTCGTATGCCTGCGCGGTGGCGTCCGGCCGGTTGAGGTAGCCGTCGAACATCGTCGGGGCCGTAACCTGAAGGCTGCCAATGGTTTCCCCATCATGCGGCGCCGGGGAGCCGTCGTCGTGCCGCAACCGCGTCCGCACACCCCGCAGTGGTAGGCCGACCCAGCCCGGTCGGCGTTCCCCGCCGGCCCGGGTCGACACGGTGATCAGCGATTCGGTGGCGCCGTAACGCTCGACCGGGGCGTGCCCGGTCAACTGGGTCAGCCGGGTGAACACCGGCACCGGCAGCGCCGCGCTGCCGGACACCAGCAGCCGTGCCGAGGCCAACGCCGCGGCCGACGTGGTGTCGTCGACCACCCGGGACCACACCGTGGGGACCCCGAAATACAGGGTGCCACCGGCCGCGGCGTAGGCCTGCGGGGTCGGCTTGCCGGTGTGCACGAACCGGTTGCCCACCCGCAGCGAACCCAGCAGGCCCAACACCAGACCGTGGACGTGGAACAGTGGCAGCCCGTGCACCAGGGTGTCCTCCGCCGTCCACTGCCAGGCCTCGGCGAGCGCGTCGAGGTCGGCCGCGATGGCGCGACGGCTGATCACCACCCCCTTGGGCGGGCCGGTGGTGCCGGACGTGTACATCACCATCGCGGTGCCGTCCGCGGCCGGCTCCGGATACCGGTGCCAGGACCGGGCGTGCAGGCGTACCGGCACCGCGGGCAGGCCGGCCGGGTCTTCGGGCTGCTCCCCCAGCCAGGCCTGGGCCCCGGAGTCGGTGAGCATGTGGGCGCGTTCGGCGACGCCGACATCGGCGGGCACCGGCACGAACGGGACACCGGCGATCAGGCAGCCGGTGACCGCCAGCACCGTCGCCGGGGTGGGGGTGGCCAACACGGCGACCAGTCGCGCCCCGCCGACCCGCTCGGCCACCGAGGTCGCCGCACCGACCAGGTCGCTGCGCGAGAGCACCGTTCCGCCGATCCGGACGGCGTCGCCGAGGTCGCGTCCGCCGGCGACGGCGGCGGGATCCAGGGAGGCCAGCAGCACGCCAGCGACGCTACCCCGGCGGGCGGATCGGCAATACTGGCCGCGTGCAACACACCTGGCGGATCGCCTCCCGTGAGGTCTACCGCAACGACTGGATGATCGTGCGTGAGGACGACATTCGCCGCCCGGACGGCTCGTCGGGCATCTACGGCGTCATCGACAAGCCGGCCTACGCCCTGGTGATCGCCACCGACGGCGAGCGGCTGCGGCTGGTCGAACAGTTCCGCTATCCGCTCGGCCGGCGGCGCTGGGAGTTCCCGCAGGGCACCGCCCCGGGGCGGGCCGAACTCGAGCCGGCCGAACTGGCGGTGCGCGAGTTGCGGGAGGAGACCGGGCTGACCGCGGGAACCATGACGGCGTTGGGCTGTCTGGATCTGGCGCCGGGCCTGAGCAGTCAGCGCGGCTGGGTCTTTTTGGCCACCGACATCACCGAGGGCGACCCGGACCCCGAGCACGAGGAGCAGGACATCCGCAGCCAGTGGTTCTCCCGCACCGAGGTCGAGCGGATGATCCTCGCCGGTGAGATCACCGACGCGCAGTCCATTGCCGCGTACGCGACGTTGCTACTCACCGAGCGTTCCGGCCGCTGACCGGCGCGTCGCCACTCGGATGCGACGGGTGAGGTTAACTGGCGGCTACGCTGGAGATTCGCACGACACGACATAAGAGGAGACATGGGGTCGGGCCGCCAGAGCTTGGGTGTCACGCTGCTCGCCGTGGCGACCCTCGGCGCCGCGGCCGCCGCCGCACCGGTGGCACACGCGGCCCCGCAGCCCTGGAACGGGCGCTACCAGATGGTGACCTACGCCTCCCAGAAGGCGGGCACCAGCCCGGCGACCCGCCAGAGCGAGGCCGACTTCGGCGCGGTGTTCACCCTGTCCACGGCGTGTTCGGTGACCACCTGCGTGGCCACCGTGATCGACGGGCCCAAACCCACCAACCCCACCATCCCGCAGCCCACCCGATACACCTGGAACGGGTCGGAGTGGGCCACCACCTACGACTGGCTGTGGGACTGCTTCCTGGGCGACGGTAACCAGAAGCAGTGGAGCAAGGCGACCTCCTGGGCGTTCTATGCGCCGCAGGCGGACGGAACGCTGCGCGGCACCTGGCACACCGACATCTCCGACGGCCCGTGCCGCGGCAGCGTCGTGATGCCGGTCGCCGCCGCGCCCGCCTGACCGCGGCCACCGGCGGGTCCCGTGGCCAAAGGCCACAATGGACGACGTGCCACCGACCCAAGACGAGCCGGCAACCGAGGTCCGCGACCACTCGATGGACTTCTACCGGGTGGCAGCCCTGGTCCTCGTGGTGCTGGGCCATTGGGTGGCCGCCTCGCTGACCTACCGCGACGGATCCTTCTGGCGGGAGAACCCGCTGGTCCACCTGCCGTGGACGCAGTGGCTGACCTGGATGTTCCAGGTGGTGCCGGTGTTCTTCGTGGTCGCCGGCTACGCCAGTGCGGTGTCGTGGAGCCGTCACCGGCACAGTGGCGGCGCCGGGCGGCAGGCCTGGCTGCGGCACCGGCTGACCAAGCCGCTGGGGCCGACCGCGGTGTACGTGGTGTTCGCCCTGGCCGTGGTCGCGGTGTTGCGCGGCGTGGGAGTGGCCGGCCCCGAGCTGGACTTCGGTGCCTGGGCGGTGGCGATGCACCTGTGGTTCCTGGGCGTCTACGTGGTGATGATCGCCCTGACCCCGGTGGCGATGGCAGCCCACCGGCGCTGGGGACTGGCGGTGCCGGCCGCGCTGGCGGCCGCCGTCGCCGCCGTCGACCTCGCCACCATCGGCGCGCAGCTGCCGTACCTGGGCTGGGTCAACCACCTGCTGCCGTGGGCGGTGCTCTACCAACTCGGCATCGCCTGGCACACCGGCATGCTGCGGGGCCGCGCGCCGGTGCTGCTGGCCGGCTGCTCGGCCGCCGTGCTGGTGCTGCTGGTCACCGTGGGTCCCTACCCGGTCAGCATGATCGGGGTGCCGGGGCAGACCCTGCAGAACACCTCCCCGCCAAACCTGGCGATCCTGGCGCTGGGCATCGCACAGGCCGGAGTGGTGCTTGCCGCTGCCCCACTGCTCAACCGGGCACTGAATTCGCCTCGGCGGCAACGGATCCTGGCCGTCGCCAACGACAACGTGATGGCGCTCTACCTGTGGCATATGGTGCCCGTGGTCATCGTCGCGCTGGTCGGCTATCCCACCGGCCTGCTGCCGCAGCCCCCGCTCGGGTCGGTGGCGTGGTGGCTGGCCCGGCTGGAGTGGGTGGTGGTGCTGGCCGTGGTGGCCGCGCTGGAGCTGGTGCTGTTGTGGTGGGGCCGGGCACTTTTCGCGGCTCCGCTGCCGACCGTCCGGGTGCCGATACCGCCGCGGTGGGGCGAGCCCCTGGTGCTGGGCGGCACCGCGCTGGCCGCCGGCTCGCTGTCCTGGTTCGCCGCGTTGGGCTTCGCCCCGAACGGCGACGTTCCCGTCGCCACCGCGGTCTGTTTCCTGGCCGGGCTGGTCCTGGTGGCCGTCGCGCCGCGAAGCTCAGTGACCGCCGAGGTAGGCGTCGGCGCCGAGCTTGGCCGCCAGCACCAGGCCGGCGATTCCGATCAGCAGCCGTAGCGGACCGGCCGGGGCGTGCCGCACCACGATCGGCCCCAACCGCGCGCCGAGCAGGCAGCCCGCCCCGAGCGCCAGTACAGCCGGCCAGTGCACCGGTGCCCAGATCGCGAACACCACCGCGGCCACCGCGTTGGCCACCCCCAGCAGGACGTTCTTGGCGGCGTTCGCGTGCGCCAGCGAACCGGCGCCGGCGCGCAGCAGCAGCGCCAGCAGCAGCACCCCGGCCGCCGCCCCGAAGTAGCCGCCGTAGACGGCGATCAGGAAGATCGCGGCGCCCTCGGCGAGAACCAGGGCACGGGCGCGTTGCGCGCGACCGGCCGGGGTGGGCGCGACGGGCAGCACGATCGCCAGCGACGCCGCAGCCAGCAGGACCGGCACCAGCTTCTCGAAGCCGCCGGGCGGGGTGGACAGCAGCAGCACCGCGCCGGCCACGCCGCCCGCCGCGGCCACCGGCGCGATCCGGGCCAGCCACCGCAGCTGACCCGCGAGCTCGGGACGCGAGCCCCATACCGAGCCGATGCCGTTGAACACCAGCGCCACCGTGTTGGTGACGTTGGCCGCCACCGGCGGCAGGCCCACCGCGAGCAGCGCCGGGTAGGTGGCCACCGAGGCAAGCCCGGCGATGCTGCCCGTCAGACCGCCGAGCACGCCGGCGCCGAACAGGATGACGGCGTGCAACCAGTTCAGCGCGCCGTCCTCTCGACCGTGGGACTACCGGCGCTCGGTCAGCGCCCGCAGGAAGAACATCAGGTTGGCGGGGCGCTCGGCAAGTCGGCGGACGAAGTAGCCGTACCACTCGGTGCCGAACGGGACGTAGACCCGGACGTGGTTGCCCCCGGCCGCCAGCCGGCGCTGCTCGGGGTCACGGATGCCGTAGAGCATCTGGTACTCGAATCCGTCGGCGTCCCGGCCGTATTCGCGGGCCAGCCCGGGCACCGCGGCGATCACCGCCGGGTCGTGCGACGCCACCATCGGGTAGCCGGAGCCGGCCATCAGGATCCGCAGGCAGCGCAGGTAGGCGTCGGTGACCTCGTCGGCACCGCGGTGGGCGACGGTGGCGGGTTCGTCATAGGCGCCCTTGCACAACCGGATTCGGGCGCCGGACGCGGCGAACTCGCGGCAGTCGGCCTCGGTGCGCTTGAGGTAGGCCTGCAACACCGTTCCCAGCCAGTCGAAGTCGGTGCGCAACTCCCGCACGATCGACAGGGTCGAGTCGGTGGTGGTGTGGTCCTCGGCGTCGATGGTCACCCATGCCCCCACCCGCTGGGCGCGCTCGCAGATCAAGTGGGCGTTCTCGTGGGCGATCTTCTCGCCGTCGCGGGGCAGCGACTGGCCCAGCGCCGACAGCTTCAGCGACACCTCCAGCGGTCGCACCGCCCCGGCGCTGCCGAACGCCGCGCCGAGGGCGTCGAGCAGCCGCAGGTAGGCGGTCACGGTCGCCTCGGCGGTGTCGACGTCGGTGACGTCCTCGCCGAGGTAGTCGATGCTGACCAGCCGGTCGGACTCGCGCAGCACGGTGACCGCGTCCAGCGCGTCGTCGACGGTCTCGCCGGGCACGAAGCGGCGCACCACGTCACGGGCGACGGGCATGCGTTCGGCGGTGTGCCGCAACCGGTGTGAGCGGCTGGCGGCCAGGATGGCCGGCCGGGCGGTTCGGGCGAACCACGCTGATGCGCGATCCGCCTTCGGCTTCTGGCTGAGGGTGGCCATCACTGCACCTCCGCCCGCTTCGCCGGCTCCGCGCCTGCGCCCATGTGGGGGTAGGTGTGGTCGGTGGGCGGGACGAAGGTCTCCTTGATGGAGCGGGCCGACGTCCAGCGCAGCAGGTTCATCGGCGAACCGGCCTTGTCGTTGGTGCCCGAGGCGCGCGACCCGCCGAAGGGCTGCTGGCCCACCACCGCGCCGGTCGGCTTGTCGTTGACGTAGAAGTTGCCCGCGGCGAACCGCAGTCGCTCGGCGGCGGTCTGCACCGCGGCGCGGTCGTCGGCGATCACCGCACCGGTGAGCGCGTACTTCGAGCCGCCGTCGACGACGTCGATGATGTCGTCGAACTTCTCGTCTTGGTAGACGTGCACGGCCAGGATCGGGCCGAAGTACTCGGTGCTGAAGGCTTCGTCGCTCGGGTCGTCGGACAGCAGCACCGTGGGGCGGACGAAATAGCCTTCGCTGTCGTCACATTCACCGCCGACCGCGACGGTGACACCGGGCGCGCTCTTCGCCCGCTCGATGGCCCGCGAGTTCTTGGCGAACGAGCGGGCGTCGATGACGGCGCCGCCGAAGTTCGACAGGTCGGTGACGTCGCCGTAGGTCAGTGCCTCGGTGGCGGCCAGGAAGTCGTCACCCATCCGGTTCCACACCGAGCGGGGGACGAAGGCGCGCGAGGCCGCCGAGCACTTCTGGCCCTGGAAGTCGAACGCGCCGCGAATCAGGGCGGTGCGCAACACATCCGGGTTCGCCGAGGTGTGGGCGAGCACGAAGTCCTTGCCGCCGGTCTCCCCGACCAGACGCGGGTAGCTGTCGTAGTCGGCGATGCGGGTGCCGACCTCGCGCCACAGATGCTGGAAGGTCGCGGTGGAGCCGGTGAAATGGATGCCCGAGAGCCGCGGGTCGGCAAGCACCACCTCTGAGACCGCGTAGCCGTCGCCGGTGACGAGGTTGATCACGCCCGCCGGCAGCCCGGCGGCCTCCAGCAGCTGCATCGTCAGGTAGGCCGCGAAGCTCTGGGTGATCGACGGCTTCCACACCACGGTGTTGCCCATCAGCGCCGGCGCCGTCGGCAGGTTGCCGGCGATGGCGGTGAAGTTGAACGGCGTGACGGCGTAGACGAACCCGTCCAGCGGCCGGTAGTCGCTGCGGTTCCACACCCCGGGGCCGCTGATCGGCTGCTGGGCCAGGATCTGGCGGGCGAAGGCGACGTTGAACCGCCAGAAGTCGACGAGTTCACACGGGGAGTCGATCTCGGCCTGATAGGCGGTTTTGGACTGGCCCAGCATCGTGGCGGCGGCGATCTTCTCCCGCCAGGGGCCGGCCAACAGGTCGGCGGCCCGCAGGAACACCGCGGCCCGCTCGTCGAACGGGGTGGCGGCCCAGGCCCGCTTGGCGGCCATGGCGGCCTCGACCGCGGTGGCGGCGTCGGCGTGGTCGGCGTTGGTCAGGGTGCCCAGCCGCGCGGAGTGCCGGTGCGGCTGGACGACGTCGATGCGCTCCCCGGCGCCCATCCGATGTCGGCCGCCGATCACGTGCGGCAGGTCGATCGGTGCGGTGGACAGCTCGCGCAGCGCCGCGACCAGGCGGGCGCGTTCGGCGGAGTCGGGTGCGTAGTCGTGAATCGGTTCGTTGACGGGCAGGGGTACTTCGGTCCGGGCGTCCATGGCTCTAAGGATCGCGGTGCGCCGGCCCGAAACTGTTGTCCGCTAAGACAGCAGTTGGAGGATCCGATAGTAGAATCGGACAACATGCGGGTGGCCGGTGTCGGGCTGGGCCAGCTGGTGCTGGCGCTGGATGCGACGCTGGTCAGCCTGGTGGCCGCGCCGCGGGGCCTGGATCTGCCGGTGCGCTCGGCGGCGCTGATCGATTCCGACGACGTGCGCCTCGGCCTGTCGGTGGGGGCCGGTTCGGCCGATGTGTTCTTCCTGCTCGGGGTCCCCGACGCCGACGCCACCCGCTGGATCGACCGGCAGAGCGCGGCGCACGGGCCGCCCGCGGCGATCTTCGTCAAGGAACCCTCCGACACCGTGGTGGCCCGGGCGGTGGCCGTCGGCGCCGCGGTGGTGGCCGTGGAGCCCAAGGCCCGCTGGGAGCGGCTGTATCAACTGGTCAACCACGTCTTCGAGCACCACGGCGACCGGGCCGACCCGTTGTCGGACTCCGGCACGGACCTGTTCGCGCTGGCCCAGTCGATCGCCGAACGCACCCACGGCATGGTCAGCATCGAGGACGCCCAGTCGCACGTGCTCGCGTACTCGGCCTCCAGCGACGAGGCCGACGAGCTGCGCCGGCTGTCGATCCTGGGCCGCGCCGGGCCGCCCGAGCACCTGCAGTGGATCGCACAGTGGGGGATCTTCGACATCCTGCGGGCCGGCAGCGAGGTGGTGTGGGTCGACGAGCGCCCCGAGTTGGGGCTGCGTCCCCGGGTGGCGATCGGCATCCACCGCACCGACGAGCAGCGGGGGCAGCTCGGCACCGCGGGCCGCCCGACGTTCGCAGGCACCATCTGGGTGCAGCAGGGCTCGCGTCCGCTGGCCGACGACGCCGAGGAGGTGCTACGCGGCGCGGCGGTGCTGGCGGCGCGGATCATGACCCGGCTGGCCGCCCGCCCGTCGGCGCACCTGCTGCAGGTGCAGCAGGTCCTCGGCCTGGCCGGCCGCGACGGTGTGGACACCGAGACGCTGGCGCGCGAGCTCGGTGTCGTCACCGACGGCCGGGCCGCGGTCATCGGATTCGACAGCCGCGGCCGTCATCCCCGGCTCGCCGAGGTGTTGGCCTTGAGCGCCAGCGCTTTTCGGCCCGATGCCCAGGTCGCACCGAATGGGTCGCGGGTGTACGTGCTGCTGCCCGACTGCGGGCGGGTCAGCTCGGTGGTGTCGTGGATTCGGGGGACGATCGCCACGCTGAACGCGGAGCTGGGCCTTGCGCTGCGGGCCGTCATCGCGGCACCCGTGCCCGGCCTGGCCGGGGCCGCGGCGGCCCGCGGCGAGATCGATCGGGTGCTCGACAGCGCCGAGCGCCACCCCGTCGCGATCGGCGAGGTGACCACGCTGGCCGAGGCCCGGACCACGGTGCTGCTCGATGAGATCGTCACGCTGGTGAGCGGCGACGAGCGGTTGATCGACCCCCGCGTGCGCCGGCTGCGGGAGCACGAGCCGGCCCTGGCGCAGACCCTGCAGACCTATCTGGACAGCTTCGGCGACGTCGGCGCCGCCGCCGGGGCGCTGCACGTGCACCCCAACACGGTGCGCTACCGCATTCGGCGCGTCGAGAAGCTGATGGCGACCTCGTTGGATGACCCGGACGTGCGGCTGTTGCTCGCACTGAGCCTGCGCGCGACGGCCTGAGACGTCGGTACGGAGGATTCTCCGGCGAATCGCGAAAATTCGCCGAGAAAATTGGTAACTATGTGCCTGTTGAGGCCGATGAGAAAGCTGTCGTGCGACAACATCGGTGCAGGCGGGGCCCCCGACTCACCGTCAAGCTAAGGGGTCAGGCATGAAAGTGATGGGTCGGGTATTGGCGGCGGCGGTGGTCGCCGTTGCGGCGTTGTTCGTCGGGACGGGTACCTCGCATGCGGGGTTGGACAATCAGTTGTCGTTGGTCGACGGTGGTGGTCGCACGATGACGATCCAGCAGTGGGACACCTTCCTCGACGGGGTGTTCCCCCTGGACCGCAACCGGCTGACCCGTGAGTGGTTCCACTCCGGCAAGGCCGTCTACAGCGTGGTCGGCCCCGGCGCCGAGGAGTTCGAGGGCACCCTGGAGTTGGGTTATCAGGTGGGCTTCCCGTGGTCGCTGGGGGTGGGCATCAACTTCAGCTACACCACCCCGAACTTCCTGTTCGACGACGCCCAGGTCTACGCCATTCCGGGCACGCCGTCGGCCAACAACGGTATCGGTCCGTTCAACTCGATCATCACCCCGAACATCCTGCCCGGGCTCTCGATCAGCGCCGATCTGGGCAACGGCCCCGGTATCCAGGAGGTCGCCACCTTCTCCGTCGACGTCGCGGGCCCCAACGGCTCGGTGGCGGTGGCCAACGCCCACGGCACGGTGACCGGCGCGGCCGGCGGTGTGCTGCTGCGCCCCTTCGCCCGGCTGATCTCCAAGGCCGGTGACAGCGTCACCACCTACGGCGAACCCTGGAACATGAACTAACCGGGTGCGCCTGCGGAGAGCAGACGCGGCGGCCCAATAATGACCCGGTGGAAATTGTCGCTGCCGTCATCGTCGTGCTGACCCTGGTGGCGATGACCACCGGCCGTACCCCGGCCGTGCTCGCGCTGATCTGCGCGCTGCTGACGGCCGGGGCCGTCGGCATCGCGACCCCCGCCGAGTTGTTCGCCGGCCTGAGCAACGGCGGCGTGATCACCATCGCCGCAATGCTGGTGATCGCCAAGGGAGTGCTGCACACCGGCGTGGTGTCGCGGGTGACCTTTCGCCTGCTGGCCGGGGTCAGCACCGCCAGCCAGGCGCTGCGCCGGCTGATCCCGCCGGTGGGGCTGGCCTCCGCGCTGATCAACACCACGCCGATCGTGGCGATGCTGATCCCCGCGGCCGAAGAACTCGAGCAACGCTCCAGCGTCCCGGCCCGGCAGGTGCTGCTGCCGGTCGCGCACGCCACCACCCTGGCCGGATCGGCCACGCTGATCGGAACCAGCTCCAACCTGCTGATCGCCGGCCTGGCCGCCCCGGCCGGCGTGGGTCTGACGATGTTCTCGTTCGTCCCGATCGCGGTGCCGGTGGCATTGGTGGGTTGGCTGGTGCTGCTGCTCACCGCCCCGCTGCTGCTGCGCGGACGGCATGAGGCACCGGAACGCGATTCCTCCTGGCGGGTCGAGATCCCGCTGTCCGAGCGGGCCAACGCCATCGGCCGGACCGCTGCCGAAGTGGGCATCGACTTCACCCCCGACTTCGAGCTGCTGGAGATCCGCCGCTGGGGTGAGCGGCTGGACCGCGACAGCCGGTTGCAGGCCGACGACAAGCTGGTGTACCGCGCGACCGAGCCGGGCGTGCTGATGCTGTGGGGCAATCCCCGATTCGGTCTGGCTCCGCACAACCTGTACGCCGTGTCCATCGCCACCGACGAGGAGGCCACGGTGCGCGAGCTGGAGGAGGGTGAGGATCTGGTTGTCGTCGCCGCCCAGAGCGACCAGCCGTTGCGCTCGACCGCCGCCCTGCCCGGGGCGAAGTGTTTCGTGGCGGCCGCCTCGGCCGATGTGCTGACCGATCACCCGCTGGTGGGGTTGTGGCAGAAGGTCGTCGGTAAGGCTCCGCAGACCGGCAAGACCTGGGCGGCGGTCACCATCCTGGCCGCGGTGATCACGGCGGGCTCCTTCGGCATCGCACCGGTCGAGCTGATCGCCGTGGCCGGGGCGACCCTGATGGTGCTCACCGGTGTGCTCACTCCCCGTTCGGCGGCCCGCGCGCTGAACTGGAACATCCTGGCCATCATCGCCGGGTCGGTCGGACTGGGCACGATCGTGGTGAAAAGTGGCCTGGGCGAACGCATCTCGGATGCCATCCTGACCCTGTCCGCGGGCAACACCGCGCTGGTGGTGGTGGTGTTCGTCCTCGGCACCACCGTGCTGACCAACGTCGTCACCAACTCCGCGGCCGCGGCCATCCTGACCCCGGTCGCCCTCGGCGTCACCGCCACCACCGGGATCGACCCGGTGCTGTTGCTGACGCTGATCGGGACGTGCATCTCGTTCACGTTCATCAACCCGTTCAGCCATCAGTCCAACCTGATGGTGATGGGTCCGGGCGGCTACTCGACGGCCACGTTCGTCCGGTTCGGCATCCCGCTGATCGGGGTTTCGATGCTGACGGCGTTCGGCGTGGGGTGGCTGCTGATGGCGGGCTGAGTCAGCCGGCCAGCCGCGCGGCGGCGGCGGCGATGCGCTCGTCGGTGGCGGTCAGCGCCACCCGGACGTGCTGCGCTCCGCGCGGGCCGTAGAACTCGCCGGGGGCGACGAGGATGCCGCGCTCGGCCAGCCGCGCCACGGTGTCGCGGCACGGCTCGCCGCGGGTCGCCCACAGGTACAGCCCCGCATCGGAGAGATCGACGGTGAAGTCGGCGGACCGGAACGCCGCCAGCAGCACCGCGCGCCGCTCGGCGTAGCGCTCGCGCTGCTGGTGCTGGTGCTCGTCGTCATCCAATGCGGCCACCATCGCGGCCTGCACCGGGGTGGGCACCATCATGCCCGCGTGCTTGCGCACCGCCAGCAGCTCCGCCACCAGCACTGGATCACCCACCGCGAACCCGGCCCGGTAGCCGGCCAGCGACGAACTCTTCGACAGCGAGTGCACCGCCAGCAGGCCGGTGTGGTCGCCGTCGCACACCTCGGGATGGAGCACCGATATCGGTTGCTCCTCCCAGCCCAGACCCAGGTAGCACTCATCGGACACCACCACGGTGCCGCGGTCGCGCGCCCACTCGACCACCTTGCGCAGGTGCTCGACACCGAGCACCTTGCCGGTCGGGTTGCTCGGCGAGTTGAGGTAGACGACGGCCGGCGCCTGCGGGCCCAACTGCGTCACCGAGTCGGCCGGAACCACCCCCGCACCGGCCAGCCGAGCACCGACCTCGTAGGTCGGGTAGGCCAGCTCGGGAACCACCACCAGGTCGTCCGGTCCGAGACCGAGCAGCGTTGGCAGCCAGGCGATGAGTTCCTTGGTGCCGATCACCGGCAGCACCGCCTGCTCGGGCACGCCGGTGATGCCGTGCCTGCGCCGCAGGGCGGCCACCGCCGAGGCCCGCAGCGCGGCGGTGCCCGCGGTCGCCGGGTAGCCGGGTGCGGCCGCCGCAGCGGTGAGGGCCTCCTGGATCACCGGCGCGACGGGGTCGACCGGGGTGCCCACCGACAGGTCGACGATGCCGTCGGGATGCGCCCGAGCGGTGGCCGTCGCGTCGGCCAGGGTGTCCCATGGGAAGACGGGAAGCCGCGCGGAAACCATCGCCGAGCGACGATGCCGCGGGTGGCGCGGTGGCGGAGCGGGGCTATCGGACATCAGCCGACACCGGCGCCGGGCGGGACGGCCGGGCCGTCAGTCCTCTTCCTTGGGCGGCAGGTCCTTGACCACCTGGGGATCGTTCTCGGTCAGACCGACCTTGGACGCGCCACCCGGCGAGCCGAGCTCGGCGAAGAAGTCGGCGTTGATCTGGGTGTACTGCGACCACTGGTCCGGGACGTCGTCCTCGTAGTAGATCGCCTCGACCGGGCAGACCGGCTCGCACGCACCGCAGTCGACACATTCGTCGGGATGGATGTACAGCATGCGTGCGCCCTCGTAGATGCAGTCGACGGGGCACTCCTCGATACATGCCTTGTCTTTGATGTCGACGCAGGGTTCGGCAATCGTGTACGTCACGAAGGTCTCCTCGATCTGGTCTTCGGTGTGGCTGGTGTTCGCGCGGGCGCAAGGAAGGTCAAGTATCCGATGCCGGGGCCCGGATCGCCGACTCAGTGTGCCCTAAGTTGTGGTGCCCAAAGTTGTGCTTTTCTCATACCCACGCACGCGGCCGTTGACGCGCGGTTACTGATACTAGACGTCGCATATAGAAATCCACCACGCGAACCGGCTCAGGCCGCCCGCTTGGCGTAGGTGGTGGTCCGCTGCCGCGCCGGCCTGCCGATGCCCTCCGCAATCGCCACCAGTTCGGCCACCGTCTTGGCCGAGCCGTGCTCCGAGCCGGCCATCCGGGAGATCGTCTCCTCCATCAGCGTGCCGCCCAGGTCGTTGGCGCCGCCGTTGAGCATCACCCGGGTGCGTTCCACCCCCAGCTTGACCCAGCTCGTCTGGATCTGGGAGATCCGGCCGTGCAGCATGATCCGCGCCAGCGCATGCACCGCCCGGTTGTCCCGGTGGGTCGGCCCGGGCCGCGACGCCCCCGCCAGGTACAGCGGCGAGGACTGATGGACGAACGGCAGCGGCACGAACTCGGTGAAGCCGCCCGTGCGGTCCTGGATGCCGCGCAGCACGTTGAGGTGCCCGACCCAGTGCCGCGGGGTGTCGACGTGGCCGTACATCATCGTCGAGCTCGAGCGCAGGCCGACCTCGTGCGCGGTGCTGACGATCTCGACCCACAGCGAGGTGGGCAGCTTGCCCTTGGTCAGCACCCAGCGCACCTCGTCGTCGAGGATCTCGGCCGCCGTGCCGGGGATGGTGTCCAACCCGGCCTCGCGCAGGCTCTCCAGCCACTCCCGGACGCCCAGACCGGCCCGGGTGACGCCGTTGGCGATCTCCATCGGCGAGAACGCGTGCACGTGCATCGAGGGCACCCGGGCCTTGACCGCGCGAACCAGATCGGCGTAACCGGTGACGGGCAGTTCCGGGTCGATACCGCCCTGCATGCACACCTCGGTCGCCCCGGCGACGTGCGCCTCCCACGCCCGGTCGGCCACCTCCTGGGTCGACAGCGAGAACGCATCGGCATCGCCCTTGCGCTGGGCGAAGGCACAGAACCGGCAGCCGGTGTAGCAGATGTTGGTGAAGTTGATGTTGCGGTTCACCACGAACGTAACGTCGTCGCCGACGGTGTCGCGGCGCAGCGAATCGGCAAGGGCGGCAACGGCATCCAGGGCCGGGCCGTCGGCGGTGGCCAGCGCCAGATATTCGTCGTCACTGCAGCCGCCGGGATTTCGCTCGGCGGAGCGCAACGCGGCCATGACGTCGGTGTCGATGCGCTCGGGCGCGCGGGCGGCCAGTTCGCCGACCCGGTTGCGGATCGACTCCCAGTCCCCGAAGGCGTCACCGAGGTCGCTGCGGGTCGCCGTACGCCGCCCCTCGGTGTCGATGGCCGAGTGAAGATCGGTGCGCCCCAACGACTCCGCGGCCTCGTCGGGCTCCTGCCACGGCCGGCCCACCGGGTTGACGTCGCGCGCCAGGCCGGTGTCCGGGTCGGCCAGCGCCGCGACGTGGGCCTGCACCCGGGGATCGATCCAGGCCGACCCGGCCTGGACGTAGCGCGGTTGCGCGGTCAGCCGCTGCATCAGATCGAAACCGCCCTCGGCGGTCACCGCCGCCAACTCGTCCAGCGCGGGCCACGGCCGTTCGGGGTTGACGTGGTCGGGGGTCAGCGGCGACACCCCGCCCCAGTCGTCGACGCCGGCACCGATCAGGGCCAGACACTCCGCGCGTGACACCAGATTCGGCGGCGCCTGGATCCGCATGCCGGGGCCCAGCACCAACCGTGCCACCGCGACCGTGGCCAGGAAGTCGTCGAACCCGGCGTCCGGTGCGGCCGCCATCGCGGTGTGGTCCTTGGCCCGGAAGTTCTGCACGATCACTTCCTGGATGTGGCCGAACTCCTTGTGCAGCCGCCGGATCGCGTGCAGCGTGTCGGCCCGCTCGGCGAGCGTCTCCCCGATGCCCACCAGCAGCCCGGTGGTGAACGGCACCGACAACCGGCCGGCGTCCGTCAGGGTGCGCAGCCGCACCTCCGGGTCCTTGTCCGGGCTGCCGTAGTGGGCCAGGCCCTTGGTCTCGAACAACCGCCGCGAGGTGGTCTCCAGCATCATCCCCATCGACGGCGCCACCGGCTTGAGCCGGGACAGCTCCGCCCAACTCATCACGCCGGGGTTGAGGTGGGGCAGCAGACCGGTTTCCTCCAGCACCCGGATGGCCATCGCCCGCACGTAGGACAGCGTCGAGTCGTAACCGCGCTCCTCGAGCCACTGCCGGGCCTCCGGCCACCGCGCCTCCGGCCGGTCGCCCAGGGTGAACAACGCCTCCTTGCAGCCCAGGGCGGCACCGTTGCGGGCGATGTCCAGGATCTCGTCCGGTTCGAGGTACATCCCCCGGCCCTCGGCGCGCAGCTTGCCCGGGACGGTGACGAACGTGCAGTAGTGGCAGGTGTCGCGGCACAGGTGGGTGACCGGGATGAACACCTTGCGGGAGTAGGTCACGGGCAGCCGGCCGTTCGGCCCGCGCCTGCCCGCCGAAAGCAATCCGGCATCGCGGACGCGGGCGGCGCTGGCGCACAGGTCGGCCAGGTCCTCGCCGCGGGCGGTCAGGGCGACGGCGGCCTCGTCGACGTTGAGCGCCACGCCGTCGCGGGCCCGGCGCAGCACGCGGCGGATGGCGGCGGCTGACGGCTCCGCGACCCTCGGCGAAACGGCCGGTGTCGGCAGCGGGCTGCTGGGCTGCGGGTTCAGGGCCACTCCCGGTTAACCCGCGACGGCGGCAAAATCATCCGCACATCCCACCATCTGAAACACCGATGACCGACATGCTGCACAGACTAGTACCCGTCGCCGGTTTCGACCGGTGTCGGTGGCCGACCACCGGGCCCGGCCCCCTCAGGCCGGCGGGGCGTCCCGCCGCCACAGCAGCCAGCCGGCCGGACCGGCGCCGAGGACCAGGAATAGCAGCGCCGAGTACGCCATCACACCCGGGCCGCCGAACACGATGTCACCGCCGGGGCCGCCAAGGGTCATGGCGGCAACGGTCACCAGCCACGCCCACAGCGGCAGGGCGGCAAGCCTTTTGGATTCGGTCCAGTATCCGGTCGCCCACACCAGCGCGGCGTTGACCAGACCGGTGATCAGGGCGCTGACCGGGAACGGCACGGTGCCCAGGTAGATCGGCAGCAGCAGCGCGCCGGTGACCGCGGAGATCACGCCGTCGATGGTCAACAGCACCAGCACCACCATGCGGATAGCCGGGTCGGCGTCCGCCCGCACGGGTCCGTTCACCGCCACAACCTAGTTGCCCGATAGTTCCAGGCCGGCGAGAAGGTCTGTCTCCCAACCACGTTCACCGACCGGTCCGGGCCGGCCCGCCACCAGCACGTAATGTTCGGCGCCCAGCACCGGCAACACCATCTTGTTCGACAGGCTGAACGCGCGGCCGGTGGGCCCGACCACCACCTGGGTGGCGTGCGCCGACATGGCCGCGACCTTGGCCCCGAGGTGTTCCTGCGCGTCGATCTCCGCGGTGATCTGCTCGTCGGTGAACCCGAACGGCACCTCCCCGGGGGGTCGGATCCAGTCCGCCGGAACGTCCTGCGGCCCGAGCGCCTCCAGCCCGGCGCGAAACGCGCTGACCGCCAGCACGGTCCAGTAGAACTTCGGCACCGCCCAGCGTTCGGCGGCCGCGCGCACGGCCGCCGTGGTGACGCGGTGGGCCTGGATGTGATCCGGGTGGCCGTAGCCGCCGTTCGGGTCGTAGGTGACCACCACGTGCGGCCGGAGTTCGGCGATGACGTCGGCGAGCTGGCCGGCCGCCTCGTCGAGATCGGCGTCGGCGAACCGGGGCCGGCGGCGCGCCGGCGTGCCCGCCATGCCGGAGTCGCGCCAGCGTCCCGCGCCGCCGAGAAAACGCGGCCGGCCCGCCCCCAACTCGCCGAGGGCGGCGGTCAGTTCGCCGATCCGGTAGCCGCCGAGTTGATCGGCCTCGTCGACGGCCAGCCGGGCCCACCGGTCGCCGATGACTTCACCCTCCTCACCGAGGGTGCAGGTGAGCACGGTGACCTCGGCGCCGCGCGCGGTGTAGTGCGCGATCGTCGCCCCGTTGTTGATGGTCTCGTCGTCGGGATGGGCGTGCACGAACAACAGCCGGGGTGTCTGCTGCGAGGCCACGGCGACACCCTACCGACCGGGCAGCGGGTGAACTAGATTCGGGCCGTGAGCCGACGCACCCTCGAATTCGGCTGCGCAGTCATGGTGATCGGGCTGCTCGCGGGGGTCGCGGGGGCGATGACGACGGTGGTGTTGCACGCCATCGAACACCTGACTTATCACTACAGCTTCGGGTCGCTGCTGGACGGGGTGACCGGCTCGAGCCCGGTGCGGCGCGCGGTCGGCCCGATGATCGGCGGCGCGCTGGCCGGCTTCGGCTGGTGGCTGCTGCGCCGCCGCACCCGGGTGCCCTCGCTGTCGGCGGCCATCACCAACCACCAGCCCATCCCGCGGCTCGCGATGTCGATCGACGCGGGGTTGCAGATCCTGCTGGTCGGCAGTGGCGCTTCACTGGGCCGGGAGGGGGCGCCGCGCCAACTGGCCGCCGCGTTCGGCGACCTCGGCACCTCGCGGTGGGCGCTGACACCGCGGGACCGCGAGATCCTGCTGGGCTGCGCGGCCGGCGCCGGGCTGGCCGCAGTGTACAGCGTGCCCGTCGGCGGGGCCTTGTTCGCGCTGCGAATCGTGTTGCACACCTGGAACATTCGCGCGGTCGGGACCGCGCTGATCACCTCCAGCCTGGCGGTGGCGGTGGCCGCGTCGGTCACCCATGACGCCGCACCGCTGCACTGGCCGAACCCGGATCTGTCCTATCTGCTGACGACGCTGGCGATCGTGATGTCCCCGCTGGCGGTCGCGGTCGGAACGGGGTTCAACCGGGCGATGGAGCGGGCCCGCCGGCACGCGGTGGTCGACTCGTGGCTGCTGATCCCCGGCATCGCCGCGGCCGGGCTGCTGGTCGGGGTGTGCTCGCACTGGCTGCCGCAGCTGCCGGGCAACGGCAAGAGCGTGCTGACGGTCAGCTTGAACAGTGGGCTCACGCTGGCCTCCGCGGGGGCGATCCTGCTGCTGAAACCGTTGGTGACGGCGATCTTCCTGCGGGCCGGGGCGGTCGGCGGCATGCTGACCCCGGCGCTGGCGACCGGCGCGGCGATGGGCTCCCTGGTGGCGCTGTCGATCAACACGTGGACACCGGTGCATGTCAGTGTTCCCGCGGTCGCGTTGTCCTGCGCGGCGGGCGTGCTGGCCATCACCCAGGGCGCACCGATCTGGGCGGCGCTGTTCGTCTGGGAACTGGCCCGCCCGCCGTTGTGGCTGCTCGTGGTGTTCGTGGCCGGCGCGGGCGCCGCCCACCTCCTCGACGCCGCCATCAAGCGGCGCCGCGCCCCCCGGGGGTCGCCCGCGCCCGCCTGAGCGTCACTGCGCCGTCTTGACCCAGCGGCCCGCGTCGCCGACGATCCCGACCGGCACGGCACCGGTCAGGCTGACGTTCTGCACGCTCGGGCCGGCCGCCACGATCGTGGTGTCCTGCAGGATCGGCAACACCGTCGACATGGCCCACAGCCGCGGCTCCACCGCCGCGATCACCCCGTCGATGCTCTCCGAACCGTCAAGGGCCGCATCGATCTCCGGCTGGATGCTCCGGTCGCAGATGCCGGTGAGGTTCGACGGCGCCTGCACCAGGGCGCCGGTCTCCGGCGCCGGCGCGGGGGTGCCCCTCGGCGCGGGCGGCGGCGGGGCCGGCGGGCCGGGGGTCGACACCGCGGTGGCCTCCAGCGCCGGGCAGCCGTAGCGGGAGGCGAGCAGGGTGGCGAGGTCGCCGCCGGCGGCGTGCCAGCCGACGATCGCGTCGACGCGGTTGTCCACCAGGGCGTCGCCGTAGAGCACCGGCGGGTCCAGGGCCAGCACCGTGGCCGCGATGCCGACGCTGCGCAACTGGTCGGCGGCCGTGTTGGCCACCGCGACCGCGGTCGGGTCGTTGGCCGCGACGCCGATCACCAGGGACAGCGGCTCGCCGTCCTTGCTGATCCGCCCCCGGGTCATCTCCGGCGGCGGCTGCTGGGGCGGGCTCGGCGCGCCGGCCGACGGCGGGGGCGCCACCGGTGACGGGCTCGACGTGGGGTCGATCTGGAAGCCCACCTGCTGCAGCAGTTGCAGGGAGCGCTCGGTGCCGAGGGCGGGCGGTGCGGTGGGCACGTAGCCCGGATCGCTGGGGGCGCGGATCTGCGCCTGCGCCAGCGTGACGGTGTTGTCGCTGCCCGCGCCGACCGCGGCCAGCAGGTCGGTGTCCAGCAACCCCAGCAGCGCCTTGCGGACCTGCGGGTCGGCGAGCTTGTTCTCCTGGGCGCGCAGGGTCAACTGCAGCACCCGCGGGGTGTTGATCCGGTTGGTGCGCACGTCCGGGATGGCCGAGAGCTGGGCGAACGCCGCCGCCCCGCCGTGCACCTGGGCCACCTGGGTGTCGCCGTTGCGGATCGAGTCGGCCAGCGCGGCCGGCGCCCCGGCCCGGCGGAACAGGATCTGGTCCGGTGCGGCCGGCACTCCCCAGAACCGGTCGTTGCGGGCGAGCAGGATCTCGTCGCGCTGCGGGTCGATGTTGTCGACCCGGAACTGGCCCCCGGTCACCGGCAGCGCCCGGACCAGGCCGGCCGGGAATCCGCCCGGCACGTCCTTGACGATGTGCGCGGGCAGCAGGTCGTTGAACAGCTCACGCCAGGCCGGGTAGGGCTGGGAGAACGTGACGACCGCGGTCTTGCCGCCGTCGATCGACTGGACGCCGGTGATCAGGTCGTAGCCGGCCGGATCCACCACCCCGGGCTGGCTGACCATCTGCCGCCACAGATACCAGAAGTCGTCGGCGGCGATCGGTGCGTTATCGGTCCACGACGCCTCGGGCCGGATCTTGTAGGTGACGGTGAACGGGTCGTTGCTCGTCACGTCCGCCGAGATCAGCAGCGTCGGATCCATCTCCCAGCGCGAGCCGGTCGAGGTCGACGAGTCCGGGACCGGCCGGAACGAGCTGGGCAGCACCAGGGCGCTGATCGCGGCGTTGACCGGGGACTGGTCGGACATCAGGTGCGGGTTGAACCCGGCCCCGATCGAGTCGATCCCCATGATGATCTGGGTGGCCTTCGGCGGCGGCGGGGTCGGGCTCTGGGAGGTCTCCGTGCTCTGCGGTGCCGGCGGCGGACTCACCGTGCAGCCCGCGGTGGACAGCAAGGCCAGCACCGTTCCGAGGGTGAGCAGGCTGCGGAACACCGGGGGCACGCCGATCAGCGTATCGACCGCCCGGGTGATCCGGTCATCCTCGCGCCTTGGCCCGGGCCTTGGCCCGCGCCCGGCTGGTGGCGTCCAACTCGACCTTGCGCACCCGAACGATCTCCGGCGTGACCTCCACGCATTCGTCCTCGGCGCAGAACTCCATCGCCTGTTCGAGCCCGAGTTCGAGCGGGCGGGCGAGCGTCTCCATCACGTCGGCGGTCGAGGAGCGCATGTTGGTGAGCTTCTTCTCCCGGGTGACGTTGATGTCGAGGTCCTCGGCCCGCGGGTTGATGCCCACCACCTGGCCCTCGTAGGTGTCGTCGCCGGGCTCGACGAAGAACTGGCCGCGATCGGCGAGCTGGATCATCGCGAACGGGGTGACGGTGCCGCTGCGGTCACTGACCAGCGAGCCGGTGTGCCGGGCCCGGATCTCCCCCGCCCACGGCCGATAACCGTCGAACACCGCGTTGGCGATGCCGGTACCGCGGGTCAGCGTCAGGAAGTCGGTGCGGAATCCGATCAGCCCGCGGCTGGGCACGATGAAGTCCATCCGGACCCACCCGGCGGCGTGGTTGGTCATCTCCTCCATGCGGCCCTTGCGGGCGGCCATCAGCTGGGTGATCGCACCGACGAACTCCTCGGGGCAGTCGATGGTCATCGCCTCGAACGGCTCGTGCAGCTTGCCGTCGATGGTGCGGGTGACCACCTGCGGCTTGCCGACGGTCAGCTCGAAGCCCTCCCGGCGCATCTGCTCGACCAGCACGGCCAGCGCTAGTTCACCGCGGCCCTGCACCTCCCAGGCGTCGGGCCTGCCGATGTCGACGACCTTGATGGACACGTTGCCGACCAGTTCGGTGTCCAGCCGGTTCTTGACCATGCGGGCGGTCAGCTTGTGCCCGGACACCTTGCCGGCCAGCGGCGAGGTGTTGGTGCCGATGGTGACCGAGATGGCGGGTTCGTCGACGGTGATCCGCGGCAGCGCGTGCGCGTGGTCGGGGTCGGCGAGGGTGTCGCCGATCATGATCTCGGGAATCCCGGCCACCGCCACGATGTCGCCCGCGATCGCCTCGTCGGTGGCCGAACGCTCGACGCCCTCGGTGACCAGCAGTTCGGTGACCTTGGCGGTGGTGATCACCGGATGGCCGTCGACCTCACGCATCCAGGCCACCTGCTGACCCTTGCGGATGCGGCCCTTGTAGATGCGGATCAGCGCCAGCCGGCCCAGGAACGCCGAGGCGTCCAGGTTGGTCACCAGGGCCTGCAGCGGCGCCTCCGGGTCGCCCTGCGGCGGCGGGATGTGCTCGAGCAGCACGTCGAACAGTGGGTCGAGGTTGGTGCCGTCGGGGTTCTCGCCGTTGGCGGGTTCGGTGGTGCTGGCGATGCCGGCGCGGCCCGAGGCGTACAGCGTGGGCAGCCCGAGCGCGTCCTCGGCGGCCTTCTGGGCCTCCTCGTCGAGGTCGGAGGCCACGTCGAGGAGCAGGTCGTGGCTGTCGGAGACGACCTCGGCGATCCGCGCGTCGGGCCGGTCGGTCTTGTTCACCACCAGGATCACCGGCAGGTGCGCCGCCAGGGCCTTGCGCAGCACGAACCGGGTCTGCGGCAGCGGGCCCTCGGAGGCGTCGACCAGCAACAGCACCCCGTCGACCATGGACAGCCCGCGTTCCACCTCGCCGCCGAAGTCGGCGTGTCCGGGGGTGTCGATGACGTTGATCACCGTCATGGAGCCATCGGGGTGGCGCCGGTGCACGGCGGTGTTCTTGGCCAGGATCGTGATGCCCTTTTCCTTCTCCAGGTCACCGGAGTCCATCAGCCGTTCGATGGCGTCGTCGCCGCGGTGCGTCAGCGCACCGGACTGCCGCAGCATGGCGTCCACCAGTGTCGTCTTGCCGTGGTCGACGTGCGCGACGATGGCGACGTTGCGGAAATCGGGGCGGGAGTCCTCTGACACGCCGGTAAGTGTCTCAGCGAGGTGCCCGGTTTGTGAAAACGGCGCAACCGGCGGCGGCGCGGCTCAGTGGGGTTGGACCCGCCCCAACAGGGTGGGCAGCACCTCGCGGACCGCGTCCCGGGCCTGCCGGCTCGCGGTGTCGTAGGCGATGACGACGGTCGGTCCGGCGGCATAGGCGTAGCCGTCGGTCAGTCGCGGGATGTTGAAGTAGGTCACCGGGTAGCCACCGACGGTCTGGGTGTCGGCGGCCGTGCCGTCGACCGCGGCCAGGAACGTGTTGTCGATGAAGTCCGCACCGCTGCCGATGGCCAGTTGTCCGGCGAACACGGTCAGCACGCTGTCCCCGTCGCGGTCGATCGCGGCGGCCGACGCCGCGGTCATGTCGGTGCCGGTGAACGGCGAGCCGATGGCGGGGCAGCCGGGGGTGACGGTGAAACCTGGGATTTCGGCGAATATCCCGTCGATGGTGCTGGGACCGGCCGCCACCACCATGCAGTCCGCGGCTGCCATCGGCGCCGGGCCGAGGGCGATCAGCATGCCCGCGATGCAGAAGATGGATCTGGCCGCCATCGTCGATCTCCTCGTCTCAGTGGGTGTTGCCGAAGATGCTGTAGTGGGTGAAGCCGTGCGCGCCGGTGCTGCAACTGACCGAGCCCTGAAAGCCCACCAGGCAGGACGCGGCGCCGTTGACCAGTTGGTGACCCTCGGGCAGCACGTCGACGTCACGGGTGAAGGTCAGCGTGTCGGAGTGCCGGTACTCCCCCGGGAGGTCCGGGGCGGCGACGGTCTGGTTGGTGCCGGGCGGCACCACGCTTCGCGGGTCGTAGCCAGCGTTGTCCGGATCCGGCACCGCGTCGCAGCCGACCGTCCCGTCCGGGCCGATGCCGCAACCGAATTGGTTGACGGCCTGTCCGTCGCGGACGCCGCCGTACCCGCGCGGGGAGAGGAAGAAGATCCACCCGGGGTCGGCGGCGCTGGTGTAGTTGCCGTCGGCGACCGGGTACGGCTCGGCGACGGCGGGGGCCGCCGCGCACAACGCGCCGGCCAGTGCCATCGCCCCGATCAGCCTCAGCGCAAACATGATTCGCGTCTCCTAGGGATAGGACAGCAGGACCATCACCCGGCCCCCCTCCGGGGGCCGGCCGAACGCGTCGGGATCGAAGCCGTAGTACTGCCGCTGGTCGTCGGTGACCTGGTCGATCACCTTGCCGGTGGCACTGAGTCGGCCGTTCTCGACGTGCTTCATCACTCCTCGGAAGTCCGGCACCGCCATCGACTCGGCCAGCAGCAACGCCTGGCCACCGGTGTCGAGGTCGATCAGCACGCCGGCGCCGGCGTAGTTGTTGCCGCCGCGGCCGGTGCCGTTTGGCGCCCAGTAGACCGGCTCACCGTCCACCCGGCCCTGCACCCGCCGGTAGTCCCCGAGGTGGCCGTCGGCGTCGGCGACGGTGACCTCCGGTAGTCGGTTGATGCGGATCTGTTCGTTGATCCTCATCCAGGCCAGCGGGATGCACACGATGGCGTACATCATCACCACCAGCATCAGCACCGGTTTCCAGGCGATCTCCCAGCCCAGCCTGCGCGGCGAGACCGGCAGCCCGGCCAGTTGGTAGTCGAGTTGCTTGCGGCCGAATCGGAAGACGTACCAAGCCAATATCCGCGCCAGCGCCATGCAGGCCAGGATGATCAGGCCGACGATGCCGGTGATGCGCCAGTAGAAGGTGCTGTCGCCCTGATTGATCGTGGCCAGGGCCATCACGGCGGGGATGGGCGCGGTGATCAGCAGCAGCAGCGCATAGGACGGATGGCTGGTGAGGTATACGTAGTTCACCCGGGCCCGCTCGTTGCTGCCGAACACGGTGAAATCGCCGACGTCGGCCTTGACCACCGGCGCCCAGGAACCCTCGACGAGGCGGGGTTTGACCAGGGAGCGCACGAAGAAGAAGCCGGCGATCAGCGCGACCACCAGCGCTCCCCAGAACGTTCCGTCCAGTTTCTCGCCGGTGCCCGGCACCCCGAAGGCACCGCGGATGTCGATGGACTTGCCGATGAAGAATGCCAGCGGCAGCGCGAAAAACATTTCCACGAGCCAGATCTGGACCAGCTGCGGTATACGCGAGCCTACCCGGTCGAACGCCAGGACGCGCTGCCAGATGAACCGCAGGACAGCCACGGTCTCAGCTGTTGACCGGTGCGGTCGGGGTGAACTCGACCGGCATGGCCTCCAGCCCGCTGACGAAGTTGGCCGGGCGTAGCGGCAGTTCGGCGCCCTCGACCAGCCGGAGGTCCGGCAGTCGCTCCAGCACGCGGCTGGTCATGGTGGTGAGTTCGAGGCGGGCCAGCTGGTTGCCCAGGCAGAAGTGCGTGCCGAAGCCGAACGTCACGTGGTTGTTGGGATTGCGGTCGATCCGGAACACGTCGGGATCCCCGAACACCGTCTCGTCGAAGTTGGCCGACTCGAACAGCAGCATGATCTTCTCACCGGCATGCAGCGCGGTGCCGTGAAAGTCGTTGTCGGCGGTCAACGTCCGGCACATGTTCTTGATCGGCGAGGTCCAGCGCAGCATCTCCTCGACGGCGCCGGGCAGCAGATCGAGGTCGGCGCGCAGCGCGTGCCACTGCTCGGGATGCCGGGTCAGTTCGGCGGTACCCCCGGAGAGGGTGTGGCGGGTGGTCTCGTCGCCGCCGATGAGGATCAGCAGCGTCTCGGAGGTGATCTGCTCGTCGGTGAGCCGTTCGCCGTCGACCTCGGCGGCGATCAGCACACTGACCAGGTCGTCGGTCGGCTCTCCGCGGCGTCGCTCGATGGTGGCCGCCATGAACTCGTTGTAGGCCAACAGTGCGGCGACCGAGGCGGCGAGTGTCTCTTCCGAGGCCGTTGAACTCAGCGCCACCACCAGATCGTCCGACCAGGCAAGCAGGGTGGCGCGGTCCTCGGGCGCCACCCCGAGCATGTCGCCGATGACGGCCATCGGCAGCGGGGCGGCCAGGTCGCGGACGAAGTCGCAGTGGCCGCGCTCGCACACCGCGTCGATCAGCGTGTCACACAGCGCCGCAATCGATCTCGTCTTGTCTTTGACCTGCTTGCGGGTGAAACCGGCATTGACCAGCTTGCGGCGCAGCAGATGCGCCGGGTCGTCCATATCGATCATGTGCGGCAGCGGCGGGGTACTGGGCCGGATGCCGCCGGCGTTGGAGAACAACTCGGGATGGCGTTCGGCGTCGATCACCGCGCGGTAGGTGGCGGCCGCGGCCAGCCCGTTCCGGTCGCGGAACACCGGCTGGTTGGCACGCATCCAGCGGTAGGCCTCGCGGGCGGCACCGCTGGCGTAGAACCGGCCGTCGGTCAGATCGACGTCGGGCATGACGTCCGTGGACACGCCTGAGATCATAGGGCGGGACGCTCACGCCCCAAGGCGTTTCGCAAGCTCCGGCAGCCACGCCCGGTCGGCGGGCACCCACGGCAGGTCGGACAGTTCGGCGGCGCCGACCCAGCGCAGCGCGCGGTGGTCGTGCGGATGCAGCGTGCCGCCGGTGTGGGCCACGAGATAGGCCCGCAGCACGAGCGATTCCCCGATCGGCACATCGTCGCCGATTCGCTCCCCCACCACGACGTCGACGCCGAGTTCCTCGCGGAGTTCGCGCACCAGGGCGTCGGCTTCGCCCTCGCCGGCCGCTACCTTGCCACCCGGAAGCTCCCATAGCCCGGCCAGTTCGGGTGGGCGCTGGCGCTGGGCGACCAGCAGTGCCGCGTCGGCGATCAGTGCGCCGGCGACGACGATCTGGGTGGCCATGGCGTAGGACGGTATACGAGGACGTGCTCGGGGTCTTGGCCGCGGCGGCGCCCGCTCCTAGACTGGATTCCTACGCCCACGAGGGGAGGCGTCCATGTCCGTCTCGGACCGGCCGTCCTATCGGTATCTCCGCATCGCCCTGGTCTTCTTCGGTGTTCTCATGCTGCTGGTCTATCCGATCGCCGTGGTGTGGCCGTCGGGGTGGATCTGGCATCACGGGGCTCCGCATGAATCGCAGTACTTCATGATGATCGTCGGTGTCTACGCGACGCTCGGGGTCTTCCTGATCAACGCCGCGCGCGACCCCGCCGCCAACGTCAGCCTGATCTGGTTCACCGTGTGGTCCAGCGTCGTCCACGCCGCGATCATGACCGTGCAGTCGTTCGGCCACGGCCACCTCGGCCATCTGTGGGGAGACGTTCCGGCGCTGTTGCTGATCGCCGCCGTCCTGGGGGTGCTGATGACGACGTCCGGTGCGGGAAGGGAGGTGGTCGCCGATGCCCGTGTTGACCGATGAGCAGGTGGACGCCGCGGCCGAGAAGCTCGACGGCTGGGAACGCGCCGACGGCGCCCTGCGCCGGTCGGTGACCTTTCCGTCCTTCCTCAACGGCATCGACGCGGTGGGCCGGGTGGCCGAACTCGCCGAACGCGCCGACCATCACCCCGATATCGACATTCGTTGGCGGACAGTCAGCTTCGCGCTGGTGACGCATTCCGAGGGCGGCATCACCGACAAGGACGTCGCGCTGGCCGCTCAGATCAACGCGGTTCTCTCCGACCGCTAGCGGCGATCCAGCCCAGAGTGCCCAACGTCGCCACGATGTAGATCAGCCCGGCCCAGGCCAGATACCACGGGCGGTCGATCCGCCAGATCGTCGGCTGGGCGAAGCTCAGCAGCCACGGCACCCCGACGAGGGTGAGCCCCAGCCAGCCCCAGCCGAGCAGCCGGGCGCCGGGCCGGGCCCGCCACGGACCGTGGATGAGCCAGATCATCAACGGCAGCAACCACACCCAGTGGTGGGTCCACGAGATCGGCGAGATCAGCAGCCCGAACAACTGCACCACCAGCAATGAGCCGAGCCGGTCGCGGACGGCGTCGGTGCCCAGGGCCCGCCACGCCAGCGCGGCCAGCACCGCCGACACCGCGATCGCGGCCAGCACCAGCGGGCCGTATCCGGCGTCGTGGCCGAGGATGCGGGAGATCCCGCCACGCCAGGACTGGTTGAACGACGTCCCGATCGGCCCGATCCGGCGGGCGTCGCCCAGCAGATCGGTGAAGTAGTAGCGCGCCTGCTGGCCGATCACCGCGATCGACAGCCCGACGGTGGCCAGGAACACCACGGCCGAGAAGATCGCCGCTCCCCACCGGCGCATGCCGAGGAAGTACAGCCCGGTGACCGCCGGGGTGAGTTTGACGCCCGCGGCGAGGCCGACCAGCAGACCCGAGAGCCACCACCGGCCGCTGTAGGCGGCGCACAGCACGGCCAGCACCAGGATCACGTTGACCTGGCCGTAGTCGAAAGTGCTGCGCAGTGGCTCGATCCAGATCCCGACCGCGGTCCACAGCAGCGCGGTGGGCCGGGCGCCGTCGGCCTGCCCCAACAGCCGCTGGCTCACCCGCACCACGCCGTAGAGCGCGGCCATGATGCCGATCTGCCAGCAGAACGCGACGAACCCGAACGGCAGCAGGTGCAGGGGATAGAACACCAGCGCGGCGAACGGTGGATAGGTGAACGGCAGTGGGAAGTCCGGCGTCTGGTCGGCGTAGACGTAGGAGTACAGCGTGCCGGGATGGTCCAGCGCGCCGGCGCCGCCGAGATAGACGTGCAGATCGACGAAGTTCGCGCCGTTGGGTACGAGGTACGTCCAGGCCAGCCGGGCTGCGACCGACACCGCAAGCGCCACCGGCGCTAGCCGGGTCAACCGGCCCGTCCTGGTCACCCCAAGACTGTAGCCACTCGCCCGTGCCGGTCGACGGCATCGAGTCTGCGTCCGGAACGCGCGCCGCCGGCGTGTCGGCGCTGTGAGCGCAGTGTCGATCGCCGGGTCGCACATCACCGAAGACCATCACGTCCGTAACGGTTGGATAACCGCCACACGTGTCACTTGAGTAACTCCAGTAACTGACTACCTTCGGGTGAAGACCTGCAATCGAACGATTGGGATAAACATGTCACGCACCGCAAAACTGTTCGCCGCCAACGCGATTGCAGCTGCCGGGCTCTGCTCGGCCGCACTCGCACTGAGCCCGGGCGCTGCCGCCGAACCGGCCGCGCCGCCCGCCGTCCCCGGCATTCCCGCACTCACCATGCTGCAGCAGTTCGCCAGCAACCCGGCCAGCGCGTTGGGGCTGCTGCAGGGCGCTGCCAGCGCGCTCAACGGTGCGACCGGAGGCCTGACCGGCGCGCCGAGCACCCTGCCCGTCTCGCCGATCACCGGCGCGCCGGGTGTCGCCACGCTGCCCGCGGCGCCGGTCACCGCGCCCGTCGCCCCGGCCGCACCGGCCACCGGCAACTCGCTGCTGCCGATGCTCAACCAGTTGGGCGTGCCGGGCGGCCTGGCCGGCCTCGCCCCGTCCAACCTCGGCCTCGCACCCGCTCCGGTGAACGCGCCGGTGCAGCTGCCGGCCAGCACCCAGCCGGTCGCCCCGACCGCCCCGGGCAGTGCACCCCTCGGCGACCTGTCGCTGCTTTCCGCCCTGCCCTGACCGTCAACCACCCGATGGGGGAACACACCGTGCTGCACATCGCCAAACTGGCCGCCGGCCTGACCACCGCCGCGTTCGTCGCGTCGTCCACGATGGCGCTGAGTCCGGTGGCGGCCGCCGACCCGGCCATTCCGCTGGATCCGGGTCAGCTGCCGGGGCTGGAGGCGGTGCAGAGCCTCAGCCCAGTGGTTCAGCAGGCGGCGGCCAACCCGTCATCGGCACAGCAGTTGCTGCTGGCGGCGGCCTCCCAGTTGGCGGGCAACGCCACCACCCCGGACGGGTCGCTGGCGCTGGCGCAGCAGGTGACCAAGTTCATCCAGGAGGGTGGGGCCGCCGGTGTCCTCGGCGGGGCGCCCGCGGCGGCTCCCACCGAGCCGGCGGCCGGCATCCCACACGGCACCACCCCCTTGATGACACCGGGCACCGGTAACGGCCCCATCCCGCTGCCCGAACACCTCCCGGCGGCCGGGGCGATCCCGGGCACCGAGGCGCACCTGCCGACCGGGATCGATCCCACCCACGCCGTCGGCCCGGCCCCCGACGCGCTGCCCGAGTACTCCGCTCCGGTCACCCCCGCGGCGGCCCCGGCTGCAGCGGCGGTGCCCGCCGGCAACGCCGTCCCGGCTCCGGCCCCGGTTCCGGCCCCCGCGCCGGCCCCGGCCGCCGCGCCGTCGTTCGACCCGAACAGCCCGCCGACCCAGGACTTCATGTACCCGTCGATCAGCAACGGGTGCCTCAAGGACGGCGGCAACGTGATCGCGACCGCGCTGTCGGTCGCCGGCCCGGCCAAGATCCCCGCGCCCGGCCCCGGCGCGGGCCAGACCGCCTACGTGTTCACCGCGGTCGGCACCCCGGCCCCGGCAACCGAGCAGAAGCTTCCGCTCAACGTCACCTGGGTGAACCTCACCACCGGCCGGTCGGGCAGCGCCACGCTCAAGCCCAATCCCGCCATCAACCCGGAGGGCCCGACCACGCTGACCGCGATCGTGGACACCGGCTCGGGCAGCATCATGTCGACGATCTTCGGTCAGGTGACCACGCTCGACAAGCAGTGCACCTTCATGCCGACCATCGGCTCCTCGGTCGTGCCCTGACCCGCTGCGGCGGCGAAATCCCGCGCTAGGCTTGGGAAAATCCCAGGCCCGACGTCGAGAGTGGGATCGCGATGGACACGCTCGACCCGATCGACGCGTTGATGCTGACCGGCGAACTGGTGTCCAGCCCGATGCATGTGGCGGCGCTGCTGATCATGACCCCGCCCCCCGGTGAAGACGCCCGCACGTGCGTGGACCGGATGCACCAGGAGTCGCTGACCGCGACCGAGGAGATCGACCCTCGGCTGCGCCGACGGCCGCACCGCGGGGTGGAGACCGGCGGCATGTGGGTGTGGCGCGATGTGCCCGACATCGACCTGAGCCAACACCTGCAGCGCCGGACGCTTCCCGCCGGCTCGGGCAGCGCAGCGGACCTGTGGGAGTTGGTGTCCGAGTTGCACGCCGAGCGGCTGGACCGCTCGGCGCCGATGTGGACGGCGCACCTGATCGACGGCCTCGACGACGGCCGGTTCGCGTTCTACATCAAGGTGCACCACATCGTCATCGACGGCGTCGCCGGCCTGCAGATGATCGGCGACTCGTTGAGCACCGACCCCGACCGGCGCGAAATGCCGCCGTTCTACGCGGCCAAGACGACCACCGAACCGGCGGACCGGGACGACGGCGGATCGCCCGGGCTGCCGAACCCGCTGTCGCTGCTGCGTAGCACCGTCGGCACCGCCGTGTCCGGGCTCAACCTGACCCGCCATGTGCTGGCCGGTGAGCTGTCCAACCTCGTCGGCAGCCTGACCACCAGGAGTGTGGCGGGACCGTTCGGCGCGCCGCACACCCGGTTCAACACCAAGCTCGGGCCGCACCGCGCGGTCGCGGCGACCAGCCTCGAGCGCGCCCGGATCCGCGCGGTGCGGCAGGCCGCCGGGGTCACCGGCAACGACGTGGTCATGGCCGTGATCTCCGGTGTCATCCGGGCCTGGCTAGCCGAGCGGGACGAACTTCCGGACCAGTCGTTGGTGGCGATCTGCCCGGTGACGGTGCGCAGCCACGAGCAGGCCGCCGCCGATGAACACGGCAATCAGTTCGGCCTGGGGCTGTGCCCGCTGGGCACCGACATCGCCGAACCACGCGAGCGGCTCGACCTCATCCACCAGGCGATGGCGAACGTCAAGCGCGAGGTGGCCGACAAGGGGCCCGGGGCGATGCTGGTGGTGCTGGCGCCGGCCGTCTTCCCGACGGTGCTGCTGCCGCTGCTGCCGTTGACCTCGTGGGTGCCGCCGAGCTACAACCTGCCGATCTCGAATGTGCCTGGACCGCAGGAGCAGAGCTACTTCAACGGCGCCCGCGTCGACGAGGTCTATCCCGTCTCGGTGGTCTACGACGGGATGGCGCTCAATGTGACGGTGTGCTCGTACGCCGACCGGATCGGGATGGGCTACGTCGCCGACCGCGATGTGCTGCCCGGGATCGACGACCTCATTCCGCTGACCGAGCGGGCGCTCGCGGAACTCGAGGACGCGCTGGGAGTGGCGTAGTCCCCGCGTCGGATGCCTACATCGAGTCAGAGACCACGCACACGAAGTGAGAGTGCGGATGTGCGTGAGTCCTGACTCGACGCCCCGGCCAGTGGGCTAGTACGCCATAAAGAGGATGGCGTCCCGGTCGTACTCCATGCCGGGGTGCGCCGACGCGAGGTGCGCCTGGGTGAGCTCGACCAGCTCGTCCTCGTCCTTGCCACGGATCGCCTCGCCGCAGGGACAGTTCAGATGGGTCTTCATGGTGCCTCCAGTCGTCGAGCTCAGGCCTTCGCGGCCGCCTTCATCTTCTTCTTGTACGCCCTGACTTCGTCCAGCGACCCCTTATCGACCACATCGGCGATCGACATGTGGGTGCCGGGCTTGCCGTAGTCCCCCGCCGCGGCCTGCCAGCCCGGCGGCGTCACCCCGTACTGCTTGCCCAGCAACGCCAGGAAGATCTTCGCCTTCTGCTCGCCGAAGCCGGGCAGCGCCCGCAGCCGCCGCAGCACCTCGGCACCGTCGGGATCGCCGTCGGTCCACAGCCGTGCGGTGTCGCCGTCGTAGCGATCGACGATCTCGCGGGCCAGGTCCTGCACCCGCTTGGCCATCGAACCCGGGAACCGATGTACGGCAGGGGTTTTGGAGAACGCCGCGGCGAACTTCTCCGGGTCGTAGTCGGCGATCAGCCGCGGGTCGACACCACCGATGCGGTCCAGCACCTTGCGCGGGCCGGCGAACGCGGTCTCCATCGGCACCTGCTGGTCCAGCAACATCCCCGTCAACAGGGCGAACGGATCCTCGGACAGCAGTTCGTCGGCCGCCGGATTCCCGGTCAGCTGCAGATTGGGCACCCGGCCAGTCTAGAACCGCGCGGACTCGGGGTGTGCCGCGACCGGAGGACCGGTGCGCGGCGCCGAACATTCACCTCGTTTCACCCAACACTGTGGGTCGCCTGCCAATACCCTGTGACCACCTTCGAGCCACAGGAGTGAGCGTTGTCCTCATCCGACCTTCCGCCGGAAAGTACGCCCAGCGGCGCGCAATACCTTGCCGTACAGGCCAGCCCGGAGTTCCAGGAACTGCGCAGCCGACTGCGCCGGTTCGTGTTCCCCACCACCGTGTTCTTCCTGCTCTGGTACGCCGGCTACGTGCTGCTCGGCGCCTTCGCCCATGACTTCATGGCCACCAAGGTGTGGGGCAACATCAACGTCGGCCTGCTGCTCGGCCTGGGTCAGTTCCTCACCACGTTCCTGATCACCGGCCTCTACGTCCGCTTCGCCAACCGCGAGCTGGATCCGCGCGCGGAGAAGATCCGCAACGAGATGCATTGGAGCCAGCAGTGAACCACCTGACCCCGCTCGCCGATGCCGGCACGATCGGGAATCCGGCGGTCAACATCAGCATCTTCGTCGGTTTCGTCATCATCACGCTGTTCATCGTGATCCGGGCGAGCCGCTCCAACACCAACGCCACCGAGTTCTTCACCGCCGGCCACGCATTCTCCGGCCCGCAGAACGGCATCGCGATCGCGGGCGACTACCTGTCGGCGGCCAGCTTCCTGGGTATCGCCGGGGCGATCGCGGTGTACGGCTACGACGGCTTCCTGTACTCCATCGGCTTCCTGGTGGCCTGGCTGGTGGCCCTGCTGCTGGTGGCCGAATTGCTGCGCAACACCGGCAAGTTCACGATGGCCGACGTGCTGAGCTTCCGGCTCAAGCAGCGACCGGTGCGGCTGGCGGCGGCCACCTCGACGCTGACGGTGTCGCTGTTCTACCTGCTGGCCCAGATGGCCGGCGCCGGTGGGCTGGTCGCCCTGCTGCTCGACATCAAGGGCCGCGGCGCGCAGTCGGTCGTGATCGCGGTCGTCGGCGTGCTGATGATCGTCTACGTGCTCGTCGGCGGCATGAAGGGCACCACCTGGGTGCAGATCATCAAGGCGGTGTTGCTCATCGCGGGCGCGGCGTTCATGACCGTTTTGGTGCTGGCCAAGTTCGGGCTGAACTTCTCCGACATCCTGGGCTCGGCCCAGAAGATGGTGCACGAGGCCACCACCAAGGGGGTCGCGAGCCGCGACGTGCTGGCGCCGGGGGCCCAGTACGGCGGCTCGACCACCTCGAAGATCAACCTGCTTTCGCTGGGTCTGGCGCTGGTGCTCGGTACCGCGGGCCTGCCGCACGTGCTGATGCGCTTCTACACGGTGCCCACCGCCAAAGAAGCACGGCGGTCCGTCGTCTGGGCGATCGCGCTGATCGGCGCCTTCTACCTGTTCACCCTGGCGCTGGGCTACGGCGCGGCGGCCATCGTCGGGCCGGACCGCATCCTCAAGGCCCCCGGCGGGCAGAACTCGGCGGCGCCACTGCTGGCGTTCGAACTCGGCGGGGTGATCCTGCTCGGCGTCATCTCGGCGGTGGCGTTCGCGACGATCCTGGCGGTGGTGGCCGGGCTGACCATCACCGCGTCGGCCTCGTTCGCCCACGACGTCTACGCCAGTGTGATGAAGAACCATCAGGTCACCGAGGACGAGCAGGTCCGGGTCTCGCGGATCACCGCGGTGGTGCTCGGCATCGCCGCGATCGGGCTGGGCATCCTGGCCAACGGGCAGAACGTGGCGTTCCTGGTGGCCCTGGCGTTCGCGGTGGCGGCCTCGGCCAACCTGCCGACCATCGTCTACTCGCTGTACTGGCGGCGGTTCAACACCCGCGGGGCGCTGTGGAGCATGTACGGCGGCCTGATCAGCTGCATCGTGCTGATCATCTTCTCGCCCGCGGTGTCCGGGACGAAGACGTCGATGATTCCCGGCGCGCACTTCGACTGGTTCCCGCTGGCCAACCCGGGCATCGTGTCGATCCCGCTGGCGTTCATCCTCGGGGTCGTCGGCACGCTGTCGTCCTCTGACACCGGGAATCCGGAGCTCAACGCCGAGATGGAGGTGCGGTCGCTGACCGGTGTCGGCGCGGAGCGGGCGACCCACCACTGACGCAAGCGAATCAGTGTGCGGCCCAACACCATTTGCAGGCCGCCCGCGCGGCGGCCAGCCCTGACTAGCCGCTCTTGCGGCGGAACTCGCGGCGGTTCTCCACCGGTCCGTGCGCGCGCGGCTGCTTGGCGCCGCCGTCGGTGTGGGCCGCGCCGCCGCCCGATTTCGCCTTCTTGCGTTCCAGCGCTTCGCGGAACTTGCGCTTGGTGTCGTCCTGCGGATCGGACTCAGACTCGGCCATGCTGGCAGCGTAACCGCTTCAGCGGATGCCGGGCGGCATGCCGTACAGGTGGGTGATCTGCAGTGCCAGCAGCACCCGGCGGTCGGTGACCATCGCCCGGCGGTACTCATCCCAATCCGGATGCTCCCCCGCGACATTGCGGTAGAGCGCCACCAGTGCCTCCACGGTGTCGTCGTCCGGGGCCGCGGCGGGCGCGCTGAGCACGGCGTTGCCCTCGGCCACCGCATAGGACCAGCCGTCGTCGGAACTGACCAGCATCGAGGCCCGCGGATCGCGGCGCAGGTTGCGGGTCTTGGCCCGCGGCTCGGTGATGGAGACCTCGATGACCAGCTCGCGCGGCTCGAAGTGATAGGTGACGTTCGACAGCTGGGGACGGCCGTCGCGTTTGATGGTGGCCAGCACCCCCAGCCGGTTACCGGCGATCACCGCGAGCAACTTGTCGTCGAAAACGTGGCGCCCCATGGGTGCGAGCGTACGTGGCACCATCGACTCATGACCCGCTACGCGGCATTCCTGCGCGGCGTCAACGTCGGCGGAGTGAACCTGAAGATGGCTGAGGTGGCCGCGGCGTTGGGCGAGGCCGGCTTCACCGCCGTGCACACCGTGCTCGCCAGCGGCAACGTGGTGCTCGACGCGACCGGTTCGGCGGCGACCGTGCGCAAGCGCGCCGAGTCCGCCCTGCGCGAGACGTTCGGCTACGAGGCGTGGGTGCTGGTGTATCCGCTGGAGACGGTGCGCGCCATCGCCGACGGCTATCCCTTCGAGCCGGAGGTCGAGAGGCACCACTCCTACGTCACCTTCGTCAGCGACCCGACCGTGCTCGACGAGCTCGCGGCGCTGAAGGGCGGTCCGCACGAGAGGATCGCCCGGGGCGACGGGGTGCTCTACTGGCAGGTGCCCAAGACCGGCACGCTGGACTCCACCATCGGCAAGACCATGGGCAAGAAGCGCTACAAGTCCTCCACCACCACCCGCAACCTGCGGACGCTGGCCAAAGTCCTGCGCGGGTAGGGTTTGGGGCGATGAGTACGCCCGACAAAGTGGACGCCCGGGATCTGACCGGGGTCTCCGAAACCGCCCTACTGACCCTGAACGGCCGCGCCCACCAGGCCGGCCTGCCCGGCGCCATCCTGCACGATCCGATGGCCATCGAACTGCGCGACGCCATCGACTTCGACTACGACAAGTTCGGCCGCAAGGGCCAGGAGATGGCGCTGCGCTCGCTGGCGGTGGACCGCTGCGCGATCGACTACCTGCGCACCCATCCGCGGGCCACCGTCGTCGCACTGGCGGAGGGATTCCAAACCAGCTTCTGGCGGCTGACCGAGGCGCTTCCCGACGCGCAGTTCCGCTGGGTGTCCATCGACTTCCCGCCCGTCATCGAACTGCGCCGCCGGCTGTTGCCGTCCTCACCGCGGATCACCTACCTGGCGCAGTCGGCGCTGGATTACAGCTGGATGGACCAGGTGGACACCGCCGACGGCGTCTTCATCACCGCCGAGGGCCTGCTGATGTATCTGCAACCCGATGAGGCGATGGGCCTGATCACCGAGTGCGCCAAGCGTTTTCCGGGCGGCCAGATGTTCTTCGACCTGCCGCCGGTGATGGTGAAGAAGCTGGCCCCGAACGGGATGCGCTCCTCCAAGCACTACCGGGTGCCGCCGATGCCGTTCAGCCTGTCGGTGGACCAGCTGGCCGGTCTCGTCGGCACCGTGCCGGGTATCACGGCCTTCCACGACCTCCCGATGCCGAGGGGCCGCGGGCTGTTCTTCGAGAAGATGTATCCCGCCATCCACGCGTTCGGGCCCACCCGCAACTTCCGCGGCGCCTACGCGCTGCTCGAGTTCGGCTAGGAATCCTCAGTCGAACGCCGCCTCGACGTAGCGCAGCGCCTCCTGCTTGCCCAGCCCGACGGCGCGGGCCGCCTGCACGTAGACCTGCGCGGCCGCGGCCATCGCCGCATCGGCGGGATCGGCACGGGCCACGAAAGTTCCGAACCGGCGCCGAGTTTCGAGCAGTCCGGCCGCCTCGAGCTCGCGGTAGGCGCGGGCCACGGTGTTGGTGGCCAGGCCGAGCTGCCCGGCCAATTCGCGCACCGTCGGCAACCGGGTCCCGGGTGGCAGCCGCCCGTCGCGGACGGCGTCGATGATCTGGCCGCGCAATTGATCGAAGAGCGGCCGGGCGTCCCCGCTCTCGACATGCAGCCATTCCCGCAGCTCCGACACGTCCTCAGTATCGCCGAGACCCGCTATTTTGGTGAGGTGCGTATCGCGGTGCTCAGCGGGGCGGGGATCTCCGCCGAAAGCGGTGTGCCGACTTTCCGGGACGACGCGACCGGGTTGTGGGCGAAATACGATCCCTACGAGTTGTCCAGCACCGACGGCTGGCAGAGCCACCCCGAGCGGGTGTGGGCCTGGTACCTGTGGCGACACCACCTCGTCGCGCAAGTCCAGCCGAACGACGGGCATCGCGCCGTGGCGGCCTGGCAGGACTACGCCGACGTCACCGTGATCACCCAGAACGTCGACGACCTGCACGAGCGGGCCGGCAGCCGGCCGGTACACCACCTGCACGGCAGCCTCTCGGAGTTCTGGTGCGACACCTGCGGCTCCCGCTACCACGGCCCGCTGCCCGACATGCCCGAGCCCGAACTGGAGCGGATGCCGCCGCACTGCGAGTGCGGCGGGCTGATCCGGCCGGGCATCGTCTGGTTCGGCGAGCAGCTGCCCGACGAGCCGTGGCAGGCCGCGGTCGAAGCCGTCGCCACCAGCGATGTGCTGGTCGTGGTGGGCACCTCGGGGATCGTCTACCCGGCGGCCGGCCTGCCGGATGTGGCGCTCGCCCGCGGGGCGGTGGTGGTGGAGGTCAACCCGGAGGCCACGCCGCTGTCGGGCAGCGTGACGCTGACCATCCGCGAGGGCGCCAGCACCGCGCTGCCCAGGCTGCTGCAGGAACTGCCCGCGCTGTTGGCCTAGGCGCTCAGGCGGTCTTCACCGCCCGGCCCAGCGCGACCTCCTGCACCGGCATCGGGATCCAGGCCGGCATCGTCGCGGTGCGGCGTGCGGTCTGGATGGCGAAGCTCGCACCGGTGATCGCCCGCTCGGTCTCCCGATGGGCGTGACAGTTGCCCGCCATCTTCGGCCAGAACGTCGAGTCGACCGCCCGCTGCAGCCGGCCGCGCCAGCCCGGTTGCGCGATGTGTTCGAAGTAGCGAAGTTCGCCGCCGGGCTTCAGCACCGAATTGAGTTGGCGCAGAACGGCATCCGGATCGTCGACCGAGCACAGCACCAGCGAGCAGACCACGGCGTCGAACGGCTCGGTGGCCGGCATGGTCTCGATGGTGGACTCGATCACCGTCACCGGCACCGGCGCCGCCGCCGCGGCCTGCTTGGCATGCGGGGCCAGGCGGGTCTCCGGTTCCACGGCAACGACCTCGGTCACGGTGTCGGGATAGAACTCGAAGTTGGTGCCGGTGCCCGCGCCGACCTCCAACACCCGGCCGGTCAGCCCGGCGAGGTTCTCCTTGCGCAGCTTCTTCATCACGCCGGCCTCGTGGGCGGACATCACCGTCCACATCCGTGCGAAGAATGGATGGTCGAACGTCTGGGCCGTCATCTGGTTCTCCTTCGGTGCGCGGGTCCGCGGCTTACCCCACAGTCTGCCCCGAACTCACAACCACCGGCTCGGCCGGTTCCTCGCTGAAGCCGATCCGCGAGTGCAATCGGGCCAGCGGTTTCGGGGCCCACCAGTTCCATCGGCCCATCACCCGCATGAACGCCGGGAGCAGGGTCATCCGCACCAGGGTGGCGTCCACCAGCACGGCCAGCGTCAGTCCCAGCCCGACGATGCGCATAAACGACACCTGGGCGGTGATCAGCGCCGCGAAGGCGATCGCCATGATCGACGCCGCCGCGGTGACCACGCGACCGGTGCGGGCCAACCCGAGTGCCACGCTCTCGTCGTTGTCGGCGCGCGTCTGGTTGGACGCCAGCCAGTACTCCCTGATCCGCGATACCAGGAAGACCTCGTAGTCCATCGAGAGCCCGAAGGCCACGCAGAACAACAGGACGGGCATGTTGGCTTCCAGGGTGCCGGTCGGCGTGGTGCCGAACGCGTCGAGGTGACCCTCCTGGAAGATCCACACCAGCGCGCCGAAGGCGGCCGACAACGACAACATGTTGAGCACCAACGCCTTCAGCGGCAGCACCACGCTGCCGGTGAGCAGGAACAGCAACACGAAGGTGATCACCCCGATCAGCGCCAACACCAGGGGCAGCCGGGAGGTGATGGCGTAGACGTTGTCGCGGTTGACCTGTGCGCCGCCGCCGATCAGCACGTCGCGCCCGGCCGGCGTCGGCACGGCGTGCAGCCGGCTCAGCTGGGCCTTGGACGCGTCGGAGAACAGCATCGTGGTGCTGCGCACGGTCAGGAAGGCACTGCCCTGCGCCACGGCGGTGGGCGCCGACGGCGGGCCGACCCGGTTGCCGCCGACGAACGTCCCGCCCGGCGCCGAGACCAGCGACACATCGGGAACCCGGGACAGGTCGGCGGCGTAGCGATCCAGTTCGGCGGGCGTGATGCCGGCGGCATCGGGGATCACCATGCTGACCGCCGTGTTGAGGTTGCTGGGGAAGTCCTCCCGCAGCAGGTCGCCGACCTGATGGGTGGACGCGCTGCGCGGCAGCACCCGGTCGTCGGGGTTGCCGAACTGTATCCGCAGGAACGGCAGGCCCAGGAAGATCAGGAACGCGGTGACCGCCAGGCCGATGGTTACCGCGCGGCGCATGACGAATTTCGTTGAGCGGTACCAGAATTGCCGCTCGACCGGCTTCGGGTTCGGCTCCGGCCGATTGAGCGCCCGGCGCAGCAGCCGGCGGATGTCCAGCGAGTCCAGCCGGTCGCCCAGCAGCACGATCATGGCGGGGGTGACGATCACCGCGGCGGCCGCCGCGAACGCCACCGTCGCGATGCCCGCGTAGGCGAGTGACTTCAGGAAGTACATCGGGAACAGGATCATCGCCGCCATCGACAGCGCCACGGTGATCGCCGAGAACAGCACGGTGCGCCCGGCGGTGACCATGGTGCGCACCAGGGCGGCGTCCCGGTCGTCTCCGGCGGCGATCTCCTCGCGGTAGCGACTGATGATGAGCAGGGTGTAGTCGATCGCGAGCGCCAGTCCCAGTGCCGTGCTGATGTTCAGGCCGAAGATCGACACGTCGGTCGCGAAGGTGATCAGTCGCAGCATCGACATCGAGCCGAGGATCGCCAGCAGACCGACGACCATCGGCAGCGCCGCGGCGACCAGGCCACCGAACACCCAGACCAGGACCACGAAGCTCAGCGGAACCGCGATCATCTCCATCGTCAGGAGATCGCGCTGGCTCTGACTGGTGATCTCGGCGTAGATCATCGCCTTGCCGCCGGCCCGCACCGTCACCCCGTCCCGGTCGTGGGCCACCTGCTCGGTGAGTGCTTGGGCGTACTTCTGGGCGTCGTTCTCCCCGCCGTCGAGGGTTGCCACGATCAGCCCGGTCTTGCCGTCCCGGCTGAGCAGTTCCCCGGCGGCCGCCGGGGGTGACGTCCACGGCGAGGTGACCTGCATGACGTGCGGCGATGCGCTCAGGGCGCCGACGATGTCGGTGCCGACGGCGCGGGCCGCGGGCGCGGTGGCGCCGTTCGGGTCGGTGACCGTGACGAGCAGTTGCTGGTCGCTCTGGGCGAATTTCTCGCTGAGGAGTCGGGCGGCCTGGGCCGATTCGGAGGTGGGGTCCTGGAAACCGCCCGCCGACAGGTGCTGGGCGACCGGGATGCCGAAGAGCGCGGCGGCGAGCGCGACCAGGGCGGCGACCAGGATGATCTGCCGGGGCGCGCGAATGGCCAGGCGCGCTATCGCTTGCAGCACGTCGCGGTCCTTCCCACTGGTCGGCCCGGCAATTCGGTGAAAATTGCCGGTCTGTCAATGGTTCTACCAGCAAACGCGGCGGCAACATCTGACCAGAGCGTGACGAGCTGGGCTACCGGCGGGTAACCAGCGACCTGACTCGCGGGTAATAATTGCCAGCATTTTCCGAAACGTGACTCAATGAATCCTTAAAGGTGACCCATACGCTCAGTGCCATGTGGATCGACGACACCAGCGCTGATGTCATCAAGGTTGACTTCGACGCGCTTTATCACGGCGACGTTCTGGTCGAGGGTGACACCTCGGAGCAGTTCGAGGATCGTCCGCCGCTGGCCAACGCCAGCTGACCCAGCGCCGGCAGCAGCCGTCGCCGCCCGGTGCGGTGCGCTGCCGGGTTCGTTCGGTCCCGCACACGTTTAGGTGCCCGCCTCGTTTTCAGGCGGGCACTTTCGCGTCTGCACCCGGTTTGACCATGCCGGCCAGCCGGCCGCCGATGATCTCCTCGGCCTCGGTGACGATCCGGCTGACCAGTTCACCCACCGTCGGGATGTCGTTGATCAGGCCCATCGCGGTGCCCACGGTCCAGATGCCGGCGTCGACGTCACCCTCGTCGAAGACCCGTCGCCCGCGGACCCCGGCCACCAGATCCTTGACGTCGTCGAACTGACCACCGCCCTTGAGGATCTCGACGACCTCGCGGGAGACCGCGTTGCTGGCCACCCGGGCGGTGTTGTGCAGGCTGCGGAAGATCAGTTCGGTGCCGAGCTCGTTGCCGGCGACGATGGCGTCCTTGACGTTCTGGTGGATGCAGGACTCGACCGTGCACATGAACCGCGAGCCCATGTTGATGCCGTCGGCACCGAGCGCCAACGCGGCGACCAGGCCGCGGGCGTCGGCGAAGCCGCCGGAGGCGATCATCGGGATCTCGATCTGATCCGCGGCGGCGGGGATCAGCACCAGGCCCGGCACGTCGTCCTCGCCCGGGTGACCGGCGCACTCGAAGCCGTCGATGCTGATGCCGTCCACGCCCAGGCTCTGCGCCTTGACCGCATGCCGCACCGAGGTGCACTTGTGCAGCACCTTGATGCCGTTGTCGTGGAACATCGGCAGGTGCGGCGCCGGGTTGGAGCCCGCGGTCTCGACGATCTTGATGCCTTCGTCGACGATGACCTGCCGGTACTCGTCGTACGGCGGCGGGTTGATGGCCGGCAGGATCGTCAGGTTCACCCCGAACGGCTTGTCGGTCAGGTCCCGGGTCTTCTGGATCTCGCGGGACAGGTCGGCCGGGGTCGGCTGGGTCAGTGCGGTGATGAAGCCCAGCGCACCGGCGTTGGCCACCGCCGCCACCAGTTCGGCACGGCCGACCCACTGCATACCGCCCTGGGCGATCGGGTGTTCGATCCCGAAGGTCTCGGTGAATTTCGTCGACAGAGTCATCGGGTCTCCTTGTTACCGCGGGGCCATGCGGATGCCGCCGTCGAGGCGGATCACCTCGCCGTTGAGCATCGGATTTTCCACGATGTGCACGGCCAGCGCGCCGTATTCGCTCGGCTTGCCCAGCCGTGACGGGTGCGGCACCTGGGCGCCCAACGAGGCCTTGGCCGGCTCCGGCAGACCCGCCAGCAGCGGGGTGTCGAACAGGCCGGGGGCGATGGTCACCACCCGGATCTGCTTGTCGGCGAGGTCGCGGGCGATCGGCAGGGTCATGCCGACGACGCCGCCCTTGGACGCCGAATACGCGGCCTGCCCGATCTGGCCGTCGAACGCGGCGACCGAAGCGGTGTTGATGATGACGCCGCGCTCTTCTCCGACCGGCTCGCTCTTGGCCATCCGCTCGGCGCCGAGGCGCAGCACGTTGAACGTGCCGACCAGGTTGATGTTGACGATCCGGGCGAACTTGTTCAGCGGGTAGACCCCGCCCTTGCCCAGGACGCGGATCGCGTCGCCGGTGCCCGCGCAGTTGACGACGATGCGCACCGTGCCGAGGGTCTCGGCCAGGTCGAAGGCCTTGGTGACCGCCTCCTCGTCGGTGACATCGGCCGGCGCGAACCGCACCGCGTCGCCGAGTTCCTTCGCGACCTCGTCGCCGTTCGAGCTGGGCAGGTCGAGGATGACGACCTTGGCGCCCTCGTCGAGCAGGGCCTTGGTGGTGGCCAGCCCCAGGCCTGAGGCGCCACCGGTGACGACGGCTACCGCGTCCTTGATCAGCACGGATGTGTTCCTTTCAGTACGTCGACCTACTGGTTGGTTGGGGAATATACCCAATCGCGGAGGACGGCCTCGGTGTCGGCTCCGGGTACGCCGGGCGCGCGGGGCCGATCGGGCACGCTGCGGGAGAACCGCGGCGCCGGGGCCGGGAACAGCGAGCCGTTCTCGGTGTAGAAGGTGTCGCGCTCGGTGTTGTGCGCCTCGGTCTCGACCTCGCCGAACGACAGCACCGGGGTGACGCACGCGTCGCTGCCGGTGAACACCTCGGCCCAGTGGTCGCGGTCCTGCGACGCGAACTTCTCGGTGAGCACCGCGCGCAACTCGGGCCAGCGGGCGATGTCGTTCTGGCCCGGCAGGTCCGCGGGATCCAGGCCCAACTTGTCGAGCAGTTCGGCGTAGAACTGCGGCTCGATGGAACCGACCGCGACGTGGCGGCCGTCGGCGCACTCGTAGGTGTCGTAGTAGGGGGCGCCGGTGTCGAGCATGTTGGTGCCGCGGGTGTCCCCCCACATGCCCATGTGCCGGAACGCCCACATCATGGTGGCCAGCACCGAGGACCCGTCGACCATCGCGGCGTCGACCACCTGGCCCCTGCCCGAGCGTTCCCGCTCCCAGAGCGCCGCGAGCACGCCGACGAGCAGGAACATCGAGCCTCCGCCGAAGTCCCCGACCAGGTTCAGCGGCGGGACCGGCCGCTCGCCGGCCCGGCCGATGGCGTGCAGCACACCGTTCAGCGAGATGTAGTTGATGTCGTGGCCGGCCTGCTGGCTGCGCGGACCCGTCTGACCCCAGCCGGTCATCCGGGCGTAGATCAGCCGGTCGTTGACCTTCGCGCAATCCTCCGGGCCGAGCCCGAGGCGCTCGGTGACCCCGGGGCGGAAGCCCTCGATGAGCACGTCGGCCTTGGCGATCAGGCGCAGGACCAGCTCGCGGTCCTCCTCGCTCTTGAGGTTGGCGGCCACCGAACGCCGGTTGCGCATGAGGTAGTCGTTGCTGGCGTTGGTCTGGATGCCGGGGCCCTTGCCGGGCCGCTCGACCCGGACGACGTCGGCGCCTAGGTCGCCGAGAATCATCGCGGCGTGCGGGCCCGGTCCTATGCCGGCCAGTTCGACAACTCGCAAACCCTGCAGTGGTCCCGCCATTGCCCTACCTTCCAGTTGGTTGACCGCCCGGTTAGCGTACTTACATCACTTCCCGCGACGTTAGGCTCCCGCCCATGACCACCATCGACTCGCCCGAGACCTACGCCGGCCACCCGGAGCTCACGGTGGCCCTCGAGGACGGCGTGTTGTCGCTGACCCTGAACCGGCCCGACAGCCTGAACTCGTTGACCGCGGCGATGCTGCGGACGCTGGCCGATGCACTGGAGCAGGCTGGCAGCGATCCGCGGGTGCGGGTCGTCCGGCTCGGCGGGGCCGGACGCGGATTCTGCTCGGGGGCGGGAATCAGCGCGGAGGATCAGGCGCGACGGAAGGAAGACCCGGCCGCCGATGACGTTCTGGCGCAAGCGAATCGGACGGTCCGTGCGATCACCGCGCTGCCCAAGCCGGTGGTGGCCGTGGTTCAGGGACCCGCCGCGGGTGTGGGGGTGTCGCTGGCACTGGCCTGCGACGTCGTAGTGGCTTCGGAGAAGGCGTTCTTCCTGTTGGCCTTCACCAAGATCGGGCTGATGCCCGACGGCGGGGCCTCGGCACTGGTGGCCGCCGCGATCGGCCGGATCCGCGCGATGCGGATGGCCCTTCTGGCCGAACGCATTTCGGCCACCGAGGCCTACGACTTCGGCTTGGTCAGTTCGGTCCATCCGGCCGACGAACTGGAGGCCGCGGTCGCCACGGTGGTCGACACCCTGGTGTCGGGCCCGGCGATCTCGCTGCGCAAGACTAAGCAGGCCATCAACGCCGCGACACTGACCGAACTCGAGAACGCGATCGGGCGCGAGGTCGACGGCCAGGCAATCCTGTTGACATCGCGTGACTTCCGCGAGGGCACTCGGGCGTTCCAGGAGCACCGCAGGCCCACCTTCACCGACGAGTAGCGCGGCCGGGCCGTATTTCCGGGCACCCTTACTCAAAACTCGCTATCGCCGGTGATACCTGGTATCGCCGGTGGTAGCGGATTCTGAAGAAGAGTTCCGTTCCCGGAGCGGTGGCACAGCTCCACCTGTCGGACCGCTGCGCCATCATCGGCAGATGACGCATCCGCCCAACTACACCTACCGAGCCGAATGGTCTGCGACGCACTGCCTCTACCGGGCGATCTGCCTGGAATTTCCCGGATTGCACGCCCTCGCGCTCACCCCGCACGAGGCGATCGAACTGGTGCAGGCCCGGGTCGAGGAGATCCTCGCCGAGATGGACCCGCCCAAGTCCCTGACCGACCATACCTACAGCGGTCAGTTCACCGTCCGCACCTCACCGGAGCTGCACGAGCGGCTGACGGTGGAGGCAGCCGAGCAGGGGGTGTCGATGAACCAGTGGGTCGCCTACAAGCTGGCGGGGCGGCGGATCCCAACCCTCGACGACCTGTTCTGAGCCGAAATTCGTTGGACTGAACCCGCTTCGATCGGGGAGCATCGATGCCATGAGCACGCCCTGCGACGTAACGCCGGTGAGGACACCCGGCGGCTGGCGCGTGCTCGCACCCTTCCGGTTCCGCGAGTTCCGCCTGCTGATCGCGGCGATGTCGATCTCGCTGTTCGCCGAGGGCATGTGGACCGTGGTGATGGCCCTTCAGGTCATCTCGCTGGCCGACGACCCGGCCGCGCTGTCGCTGGTCGCGGCCTGCCTGGCGGCGGGCCTGCTGGCGTTCATTCTGGTCGGCGGCATCGTGGCCGACCGGGTGAACCAGCGCGCCATCATCATCGCGGTCGAGACCGCGAACGTCGCCGCCACCGGCGCGATGGCGGTCCTGGGCAGCATGGGCTCGTTGCGGCTGTGGCACATGGCCGTTGCCAGCGCGGTCCTCGGTGTGGGCGCGGCGTTCTTCTTTCCCGCCTACAGTGCCTACCTGCCGCGCATCCTGCCCGCCGAACACCTGTTGGCGGCCAACGGTGTCGAGGGCGCGATCCGCCCGACCCTGCAGCAGGCGATCGGGCCGGCCGTCGCCGGCATCGTGGTCGGCGCGACGTTCCCGTCGCTCGGCGCGGTGACGGTGGCCGCCTTGTTCACCGCAGGCCTGGTCCTGCTGGTGTCGATGCGGCCGGCCGGCGGCGAGCACATCGTGTTGGCCGTGGAGCGCGAGATCCCGCATCCGCTGACCGATTTGCGGGAGGGCCTGCGTTTCGTGGTGCGTACCCCGTGGCTGCGCTGGACGCTGCTGTTCGCCAGCACCTGGGTGTTCGTGGCGCTGGGTCCGATCGACGTGCTGCTGCCGTTCATCGCGCGGGAACGTTTCGCCCACGGGGAGCAGGTGTACGGCTTCCTGCTCGCCGCATTCGGGTTCGGCAGCGCACTCGGCGCGTTGGTGGTGTCCTCGCGGCTGCTGCCGCGGCGCTACCTCACGGTGATGATGACGATGTGGGGCGTGGGCTCGCTGCCCCTGGCGGTCGTCGGCGCGACGTCCTCGCTGCCGCTGATGGTGCTCGCGCTGTTCGTGGTCGGCGTCGCCGACGGCGCGGGGATGGTCATCTGGGGCACGCTCCTTCAGCGCCGGGTACCGGCGGCGATGCTGGGCCGGGTGTCGAGCCTGGACTTCTTCGTCTCCCTGGCGTTCATGCCGGTGTCGATGGCCGTCGCGGGCCCGCTGTCGAAGGTGGTGCCGGTCGAGCTGATCTTCGCCGTCGCCGGTATCGCGCCGCTGGCCCTGGCCGCGGTGGCCCTCGTCGCGGCGCGCATGCCGCGCGACGAGATCGCCCATCCCCTGCGCTGAGCTACAGGCCGAACACCGGCGGTAGTGCCAGCACCATCAGCAGTCCCCACACCACATGGGTCAGCACCGGTGCCAGCACACCGCCGGTGGCCCGGCGTTCCCAGGCGCACACCGCGCCCAGGATGAGCGCCGCGAAGCCCAGCATCGGGTTGCCGCTCGCCGACGTCGCCACCGCGTAGAGCAGGGTCGAGATCAGCACCGGATGGAAGGCGCCCAGGGCGGTGTACAGCGCGCCCCGGAAGAACAGTTCCTCGGCGAACCCGTTCACCAGGGTGATCACCACGAGCAGGGCGAGGTTGCCGTGGTTGGTGTACTCCAGCACCCGGGTGACCCGTTCGGCGACCGCCGGGATCTCGCGGACCACCAGCCCGCCGAGCAGGAACACCACCCCGAGGGCCAGCCCGATGCCGAGGCCGGTGAGCACCGGTCGCTGATTGCGGCCGCGCCAGTGGATGCACCCCAGGTGCAGCGGCCCGGACAGGAAGGCGCCCGCCATCCACACCGCGGCCAGGCCCAGCGTCAGCCAGTAGAACGTCTCGTCGCCGGGGCGCCGGCTCAGCGAGTAGCCCAGCAGCGCCGCCCCGCACACCAGGATGACGCAGACGATGACGCGCCGGCGGCGCACCACCGACGGCCATTCCTGATACGGCACGGCCTCGTTGACCGCGGCCGCCCGGATGTCACCCAGTCCCGTCATCACGGAACAGCTTTCGCAACGGCGAGCAGCATGTCCAGTCCGGTGCGCAGAACACCGGCGACCGGTCCGGGCACGGCGTCGATGAGGCCCAGCGCGGGGCGGGCCCCGGCCGGGCTCACCGCCCCGGCCATCTGGCGCAACCGCAACGCGTCACCCCCGGCCCACAACGGGTCGCTGTCGGCCAGGTGGTGCGGGTCGGCAAGCTGGTCGACGGGCCGCGGAGCCGGACTCGACACCGCCGCCGCGACGGCGTCGTCGATGCTGGTGAGACCGTCCGGCGGGTCCGGCACGTAGTCACCCAACACGGTGTCGGAGGCCGTCATCGGATGGTCCAGCGACTCGATGAGGTCGGCGGCCAGACCGCTCGGCACCGGCACCGCCGCCCCGGCCAGCCGGCCGACGATGCCCCTGGGCACCACGTCGTATACCGGGATCCCGGCTCGCCGCTCGCCGGCCGCGCGGACATAGCTGCCCAGCAGCCGGTGGTAGGTGGTGGTGGTCGGGCCGACGAGGTCGTAGGCCCCGGCCGCGACGCGCTCCGGATCGGCCGCGGCGAGCAGGTAGTAGAGCACATCGCGCACCGAGATCGGATCCATCCGGTGCTCGGCCCACGGGGGCAGCGGGATCACCCAGAACCGGTCGCCGACGTAGCGCACCATCTCGAACGACGTCGACCCGGCGCCGATGATCACGGCGGCGCCCAGCCAGACCAGTTCGGGGCCGCCCTCGACACTTAGCGCGTCGGCGACTTCGGCGCGGCCGGCCAGATGCTCCGAAAGGGTGTCGCCGTCGGGCACGAAACCGCCGAGGTAGACGATGCGGCGCACACCGGCAGCGGCGGCGGCCGCGGCGACGTGGGCGGCGGCGGCGTTGTCGCGATCGCGGAAGTCGGGCTGGCCGATCGCGTGCACCAGGTAGTAGACGACATCGACGGGCGCGGCGACGGTGAACGCGGCCGCCACCGACGACGGGTCGTCGGCGTCCAGGTATACCGCCTGCACCCGGTCGCACCAGCCGAACCGGCCCAGCTTCGACGGGTCCCGGGTGGCCGCCACCACGTCGTGCCCGGTCTCGATCAACTCGGCGACCAGCCGTGAACCCACATAGCCGGTGGCGCCGGTGACCAGGATTCGCATTCTCTCCACGTTACGAAAGATCGGCACCCCGGAGGTGACGCAAACCTGACGTCGCTGTGAGATTCCCCGCCGCAGTGCAATTGGCCTACGTCGCCTCGCGGTGCAGTTCGACGAGCCGCTCGTAGACCGCGGCGTTGTCGCGGTTGGCCATCACCTCGGCGTCGCTGAGCTCGCGCCGCACCCGGCCGGGCACGCCGGCCACCAGGGAGCGCGGTGGCACCACGACACCCTGCGGGATCAGCGCCCCGGCGGCCACCGTCGATCCGGCGCCGACCACCGCGCCGTTGAGCACGATGGCGCCCATTCCGATCAGGGCGCCGTCCTCGATGGTGCATCCGTGCAGCACGGCGTTGTGCCCGACGGTGACCCCGGCTCCGACCCGGACCGGATACTCGGGGTCGACATGGACGGTCACCCCGTCCTGGATGTTGGTCCCGGCGCCGATGTCGATCGGCTCGGCCTCGGCCCGCAACGTCACCGCGTACCAGACGCTGGCCCGGGCGGCGAGACGCACCCGGCCGATCAGGGTGGCGTTGGGGGCCACCCACGACTCGGGATGCACGTCTGGGGTGTGCCCTCGGATGGTGATGATCACCGGCTCATGCTCCTCTGCGACAGGCGACCCGCTCAGCATGACAGCACCGGCCGGCGGCTCCCACCACAGTGCCGTTGACCTGCGATTCTTCGTCACGTTTTGGGTCGGTCGCGGGGCTGCCGATACGATGCCCCGGGCGTCCGGCCGCCGAAGTACCACGTAGGGGGCCGCGTCAACGCCGAATCCCGATAGCAAGAGGAACCGAAGTGAGCACTCGTACCAAGACCCTCGGCGTCGCCGCCGCCTTCGCCGCGATCGCCGTCGCCATCCCGACGGCCGTGCAGGCCTACGCCGATCCGGTCACCGCCCCGACCGACACCGCGGCGCCGACGGCCCCGGAGGCCCCGGTGACCAGCGTCAGCCAGCTGCCCGATCCGCAGGGCCCGGGCTGCGACGCCTACAAGGCGCAGGTGCCCGGCGGCGCCGGCTCGTTCATGGGGATGGGCAGCCAGGTCGCCTCGGCGGCCATCGCGTCCAACCCGGACCTGAGCACGTTCAGCTCGGCCATCTCCGGCAAGCTGAACCCGGCGGTGAACATCGTCAGCGTGCTCGACGGCGGTCCCTACGTCGTCTTCGCGCCCACCAACGAGGCGTTCGCGAAGCTCGACGAGGCGACCCTGGCGACGCTGAAGAACGACCCGACCGTGCTGCTGCCGACGCTCTTCTACCACATGGTGCTGGGCTACCTGGGCCCGCAGAACGTCGCGGGCAAGATGCCTACCCAGGACGGCCGACCGGTCACGGTCACCGGCAAGGGCGGCGACGTCAAGATCAATGACACCGCGAAGGTCGTGTGCGCCTACAGCGCCAAGGGTGCCTACATCTACATGATCGACACCGTGCTGACCCCGCCGGCGGCGGGCTCCACGACGACGACGCCGAGCACCTCGAGCACCGAGACCACGACGTCGACCAGTGCCGCCCCCAGCACCTCGGCGGAGCCCACCTCGAGCGAGGCCCCGGCGACCACCACGGCCAGTCCCGCCACCACCACCAAGGTGCCGAACAGCTAGTTCAGCGGGCCTTCCAGACCGGCTGACGCTTCTCGGCGAACGCCAGGGGACCCTCCTTGGCGTCCTCCGAGCGCATCAGCGCGCCGATCTCGCGCATGGTGCGGGTCCAGCCGATCTCGTCGGCGGTGATGGTGCCCTCGTCCACACCGGCGGCAACCCGCTTGCTGGCCTGCACGGCCAGCGGTGCGTTGACGGTGATCCGTTCGGCGAGCGCCAGCGCGGCATCGACGACGGTGCCGTCGGGCACCACGTCGTTGATCAGGCCCCACCGCAGCGCCTCGGCGGCGGTGATGGGTTCACCGGTGACCAGCAGTCGCATGGCGACCTTCCGCGGCAACTGCTCGACGATGCGGAACACCCCACCGGCGGCGGCGATCAGACCGCGCTTGACCTCGGGCAGGCCGAACCGGGCGCTCTCGACGGCGACCGCGAGGTCGCTGGCCAGGGTGAGTTCGGTGCCGCCACCGAACGCGGCGCCGTTGACCGCGGCGATGGTTGGTTTGTCGATGAAGTGGCTGACGTAGCCGGCGAACCCCCATTCGGGATGCTCCGGGTGAAACAGGTTCTCCCGCCGCGAGATCGCCTTCAGGTCGGCTCCGGCGCAGAATGACTTGTCACCGGCTCCGGTGATGATGACGGCCCAGACCTCGGAGTCGTCCTGCGCCCGCTGGAGCGCGTCACCGACCGCGGTGCTGACCGCGCCGTTGACGGCGTTGCGGGCCTCGGGCCGGTTGATGGTGATGAGTGCGACGTTGCCCCGCCGCTCGTAGCGAGCGGCGGGTGCCTCGACGTCGGTCACGCCTACAGGAGCTCAAGGATGGTGGCGTTGGCCTGACCGCCACCCTCGCACATGGTCTGCAGACCGTAGCGAATGTTGTTGTCCCGCATGTGGTAGAGCAGCGTGGTCAGGATCCGGGCACCGGATCCGCCGAGCGGGTGGCCCAGCGCGATCGCGCCGCCGTTGGGGTTGAGCTTCTTCTCGTCGGCCCCGATGTCCTTCAGCCAGGCCATCGGCACCGGCGCGAAGGCCTCGTTGACTTCGAAGGCGCCGATGTCGTCGACGGTCAGACCGGATTTCTTCAGGGCCTTCTGGGTGGCCGGGATCGGCGCGGTCAGCATGATCACGGGGTCGGCGCCGGCGAGCGTCGCGGTGTGCACCTTGGCCAGCGGCTTGAGGCCCAGGCTCTTGGCCTTCTCGGCCGACATGATCAGCAACGCGGCCGAACCGTCCGAGATCTGGCTGGAGTTACCGGCGTGGATCACGCCGTCTTCCTTGAACGCGGGCTTGATCTTCGCCATCGACTCGACGGTGCCGCCGCGGCGGATGCCGCCGTCCTCGAGCACCACGGTGTCGTTGCCGTCGGCGTCCTTGGTCTTGATGCCGACGATCTGGTCCTTGAAGGCGCCGGCATCCTGTGCGGCGGCGGCCTTCTCGTGCGACCGCAGGGAGAACTCATCGAGCTGGGTGCGGCTGAAGCCCCACTGCTCGGCGATCATCTCAGCGCCCACGCCCTGGTTCGGGGTCTTGCTGTAGCGCGCCTTGAACGACTCGCCGTAGGGGTTGCCTCCGTTGGCGAGCGAGGCGCCCATCGGGGTGCGCGACATCGACTCGACCCCACCGGCGACGACGACGTCGTAGTGGCCGGCGATCACGCCGGCGACGGCGAAGTTCAGCGACTGCTGGCTGGAGCCGCACTGGCGGTCCACGGTCACGCCCGCGACGGTCTCGGGCCAACCGGCGGACAGCGCCGCCGTACGGGCGATGTCGAGTGCCTGCTCGCCGGCCTGCATGACGCAGCCCCAGATCACGTCGTCGACCAGGGCCGGCTCCACACCGGCACGCTCGACCAGGCCGTTGAGCACCTGAGCGGACAGTTCGGCCGGATGGATACCGGACAGTGCGCCGTTGCGCTTGCCGACTGGTGATCGCACCGCCTCGACAATGACTGCTTCAGCCATCGACGTTCTCCTTCTCGAGTTTTTGTTGGTCGTCGATTTCTAACACGCCGCTTCGGGCGGCATTCCCGCGGGGCCAACCAACCGTTCGGTCAGGAGACCCCATCCGCGGCGTTGAGACCGCAGTCAGAGCGAGATTTCCAGCAGAATTTCGATCTGTATGCGGTCTCAACGGGCCGACTACGTGCCGCTGGTCACGTGCACCGGTAGGTCGTCGTCCCAGGGCTGGCGGGTGACCATGTCGGCGACGGCCACCCAGCCCGTCTCGAACTCGCCGGTGGCGGCGTCGACCAGCCGGTAGGCCTGGCGCTGCCGGTGTATCGGCTGGGCGTCGAGCAGCACCACCCGGACCTCGCCCGGCTCGAAACGGCACCGCTGCTGCATCGCGTGGATCAGCTGTTCGTTGTGCATGTGCCCGTCGCCGAAGTTCCAGCCGATGGCCATGCTGCAGATCCGCTCGCCGTCGGTGATCGAGTAGTCGTCTTCGTTCTGCCCGGCCATCGCCCGGTGCGCGAGGGTGAACAGCGCCTTGCCGTGGGTGTTGAACGCGCGGAAGGCGTACCCCATGTAGATCGGGATCTGCGCGGCCTCCTTGCTGCCGTAGAACTTCTCCAGCTGGGCGGCGGGCATGTTGACGATCGCGATGAGGTTCTTGTCGATCTTCTCCTCGGCCGACGGCTTGATGCACCACAGCGTGGTGTCCCAATTGCCGGCGTAATAGCGCATGCCGGGCAGGAAGGAGATCTTGCGCGGGAACATGTTTCCCAGGATCACCGTCGCGGCCAGCACCGCGAACAGCACCAGTGGCCACGGGGTGGTGAGGTCGGTGATGCCGATGTGGGCGTGCGCGACGAACAGCGACAGCACGCAGAAGATCATGAAGACGTTCCATTCCAGCGGCACCCCCATCGGGATCGCCGAGAGGATGCCGAGGTGGAAGCACACCATCACGAACGCGGCGATCGCGGTGGGCCAGCCGCCGTGGGAGAAGAACAGCGCCAGCGGGATCAGCATCTCGATGGCGGTGCTGATGTGGGCCAGCAGATGGGAGAGCCGGCCGGGGCGCAGGTCGTCCGGGAACTTCGCGAAGAACGCGCGTTTGAGGAAGCGCGGCCGCATCACCGGGCTGTTGGACATCATCGTCGAGATCACGAACGGGAAGTGGCGGGTGATCTTGGAGGTGGCGGCCCCCATCCAGATCGCCATGCAGACCAGCTTCGCGGCCAGGATGATGTCGACCCCGGCGAACAGGAACGCCACCGCGAAGCTGCCGTAGACCTCGCCGCGGGCGGCCAGGAAGATCACCTTGTCGCGCAGGCCGGCCAGCGCCAGCAGCACCAGGACGGCGACGATCTGCCACGTCGGCAGCAGGCCCACTTCGGTGCCGAGCGCCGGGATGGGGCCGGTGCCGTCGGAGAACAGCGCCACGATCAGCATGACGACGAGTGCGCCGTAGAGCAGGACGTCGACCGGGCCGCGGCTATCGCCCTTCGTCAGCGGCACCCGGTCGGGCCACGGCGGGAGCCGAATGGTGCCGGGGCGCAGCCAGTAGATGATGGAGCCCATCGGCGGGAAGAAACGGTTGTTCAGCGGGCCGAAGCCGCAGCCGAAGCCGACCACCTCGAACAGCATCGTGTAGAGCACGACCTTCTCGAAGACGATCGGCTCCGACCACCACCGGGAGATATTGCCGAAGCCGTCAATTCCCTTGGTGGCCAATGCGAACAGTGCCGCGACGAAGATGTAGAGCAGGATCTTCACCACGTAGAACAGGTGCAGCGCCACCGGGGTGCCGAACCCGACCTCGGCCCAGTGCTTGGCCATCGGCTTGATCTTCTCGGCGCGCGTTCCGCGGCTCCACGTCTCGAAGTCGATGACGGGTACTTCCTGCTTCAGAAATCCCATGCGGGCAAGACTAGAACGTGTTCTAGGTCCGCGGAATCACTTTCCGCGCCGAGCAGACGCAAACGTCCCGCGACACGCCGGAACGCGGGCTCCTTGGTGTCTGCTCGCGGAATTATGTCTTGGCGGGCGGACGGTAGAAGATCGCCAGCTGACCGATGCCGCCGGCCAGTCCCAACCCGGCGGCGATCAGGAAGCCCCACCAGCCGTGCAACAGGTCGTAGCAGCTCGTGCCGCGGAACAACACGTAGTCCAGGCTGAACCTGCCCGCCCCCAGGGCGGCCACTGCCACCGCGGCGACGGCGAGTACCAGGTTGTACTCCCAGCCCTCCTTGACGATGAAGAAGCCGTTGTGCCGGTGCACCGTCCACGCCGCGACGAGCATCAGCGCCACGAAACCCGCCGCGGTGACCGGAGTCAGCAACCCGACCGCCAGCCCGAGGCCGGCCGACAGTTCGGTACTGGCGGCCACCCGGGCGTGGAAGGTGCCGGGCTTCATGCCGATGCTCTCGAACCAGCCCGCGGTGCCCTTGATGCGGCCGCCGCCGAAGAACTTGTTATAACCGTGCGCGGCCATGGTGAGGCCGAGGACGAGGCGCAGAACGAGAAGTCCGACGTTGGCGGCGTCCGAGTAGGCAGTCACGTCTGCAAACCTAGAGCATCACCGCCGACGCCGTTACCGATCGGCGCGCGCCCGGATGGCAGAGTGGAGTCATGGTTGAGCTCAAGGTGTTGCAGGCCGTTCGACTCAAGGGCGAGGTGAGCCCGGCCGACCTGGCGGCCACCGTCGACGAGGATGCCGCCAGCGTGGCGCAGGCGATCGCGGCCGGGACCGAGGCGGGCCTGCTGTCGCCGGCCGGGCGCAAGCTCAAGCTCAGCCCCGACGGCCGCAGCCGGCTGGAGTGGCTGCTGCAGCAGGAACGCAGCGGGATCGACCGAGCCTCGATGGCGTCGGCGTATGAGGAGTTCCGCTCCGCCAACGCCGATTTCAAGATCGTGGTCTCGGACTGGACGCTGCGCGACGGCGAGCCCAACACCCACCAGGACGCCGACTACGACGCCGAGGTGCTGGCCCGGCTCGAGCACGTGCATGCTCGTGTACGGGCGGTCATCGACACTGCGGGACAGCAGATTCCGCGGCTGCGTGGCTATGCCGACAAGCTCGAGGCGGCGCTGGGCAAGATCCGGTCCGGCGACACGGTGTGGCTATCCGAGCCGGTCGTCGACTCCTACCACACTGCCTGGTTCGAACTGCACGAGGAACTGCTGATCGCCGCCGACGTCACGCCCGCCCACGAGGGTTGAGCCCCAGCGCGGAGCGCAACCGCAGCAGATAGTCGTCCACGTCGACGTTGACCGGGTCGGCGTGCACGCTGATCGCCAGCACATCGCCGATGCCGTGCGCCCCGTGGGTCAGGCTCATCATCGGCGAGAGCGCGGGGTAACCGGCGGTGAGCACCACCGGGCAGCCGCCGAACGACAGGTCGGCGGGCCCCCGGTTCACGCTGGACACCACCGTGTGGCCGCTGACCACCGCCGAGCGCTCGCTGGGATCGAATTGCCCGATCCCCCAACGCAACAAAACCGGCGGCACCGCGGCGAACGCGGCGGCCGAAGCCCGCATGGCCGGATGCGCCCCGCGGCGGCGGTGCCCGGCCAGCTCCCGGGCGATCGCCTCGGCCCGGGCGGCTGGCTCCAGCTGGGCATACAGCCCGACACCGACACTGCGGAAGTTGTTGTGCGCGTTGCCGTCTCCCGGCCCGGCCGTCGGGACCTCGGCACCGAGCCGAGTGATGTCCTCCCCGCGCTCGGCGAGATACCCCGACAGCGCCTCGGCGATCACCACGAGGGCGCCGACCGTCACCGTCGGCCCGGGCAGCCGGTCCCGGCGCACAACCACCGTGCGGATCACGGTGTGCTCGCCGGGCCGGTCGTTGACACTCAGCGGCGGGCGGTTGAGCCCGGGCGGAGGCACCAGCCCCGCCTCGGTGTCCCGGACCAGCCGGCGGTGTGCGCGCGCCGCGGTCACCGCCCGCCGGGGCAGAGAGCCGACGTCCGGTGCACCAGCGGCGGGCACGGGTGCAGCGCGGCCGAGCAGCGCACCGGCCAGCGCCGCCGACCGGGAGCCGTCCCCCAACGCGTGGCTCATCTGGACCACCACGACCGAGCCGGGACCGGTGACGCGCGGGATCCCGCCGACGCCCGGAAAGACGTGCGCACGCCACGCCATTCGGCGGGCGTCGAGTTGGCCGAGCCGCGCCACCGCATCCAGGCAGCCCTGCCAGTCCCCGGGGTGTTCGGCGACGACGAACTGGTCGGGCTTTACGTCACCGGTTCGCCAGCGGGGGAAACGCCACGCCGCGTCGTCGATCACCCGCAGCCGCAGCTCGCCGCAGGATTCGGCGCGCCGGCGCAATTCGGCGACGGCGTCGTCGACCCGGTCCGGTGATCCGTCGAAGCCGAACAACAGGAACTGGTCGTTGGGCACCTTGGCCGACATCCAGTACAGCTGCGCGTCGGCCGCCGCCATCACCCGATCCGCGGGCACGGGCTCAATCGGTGCCGAGGAAGTCGACGATCAGCCGGCCCACGGTCTCCGGCTGCTCGAGTTGCAGGAAGTGCCCGGCGTTCTCGACCACCCGGACGTCGCTGCCCGCGGGCAGCGCATCGCGAACCCACGGGGTGAATTCCGGTGTCATGCAACCGTCGTCGTCGCCGTGCAGGTACAGCGTCCGCAGCTGCGGCCGCTCGGTCCACCATTTGTGCAGTTCGGCGTAGCGGGCCGGCGGCCGGGTGTTGCGGATTGTCGCCCGGTATGGGCCCAGCGCGGCACGCCAGCGCTCCGGCGACCCGATCGCGGCGTCGACGTGGCGCAGGTCCTCGGCGGCGTTGTAGCCCGGCGACCACCGCCGCCACAGCAGCGGCAGGATCCACGACGTCGAGCGTTCCGGTAGCAGCGGCAGCTGGAAGTAGGAGATGTACCAACTGCGCACCAGTTGGGCGGGTAGCAGCCGGAGCAGTTTGCCGCGGTCGCGCACCGGGCCGTCCGGACGCAGCGCCGCCGACGGCGGCACCGACATGATGACGGCCTTGGCGAACGGACTCTGCGGCATCGCCGCCAGGCCGGTGGCCGCGATCGCACCCCAGTCGTGCCCGATCACCACGTCGCGGTCGGTCGGGTCGCACGCCGCGCGCACCTGCAAGGCGTCGTCCATCAGCGCCCCGATGTGGTAGCTGCCGTCCGACGGCACCGACGAGGGCACGTAACCGCGCATGAACGGTGCGATCACCCGGTACCCGGCCGCCACCAGCGCGGGGGCCAGCTTGCGGAAGCCGTATGCGGTGTCGGGAAAACCGTGCAGGCACAAGGCGATCGGGCCGTCGGCCGGTCCCCAGGTGAGCGCGCGAATCTGCACCGCCGGGGCGGCGACGTCGATCCAGCGCGGTTCGGGCATCGTCGGCTAGACCGGTTCGAATCCGGAGATCAGCCAACGGCCGCCGACCTTCTCCAGCGTGATCCGCACACTGGAGGCGGTGCGGGTCGGCGCGTCGTTGCCGACGACGACGGTCTGGTCGACGAAGGCCAGCACCACCGCATGATCGGGTTTGGCCGACACCGATGCCGCAGCGGGCACCTGAGCCACCGCGGAGATCTTCTTCTCCTTGGCGCCCGGGATGACGACGGTATTGACCAACTGGGTGTAGGCGTCCAGGAAGCTTCCGGTGAGCCGGTCGCGGGCCGCGGTGAGGTCCTTGTCCACCGATTCCGGCTTGTAGCTCAGCAGCGCGATGGTGGAGTCCCGCGCGGCCTGCACCGACTCGGTGCCGGCGGTGTCGGCATCGTGGCGTGAGGAGTAGTCGTAGCGCAGGTAACCGGCCGCCCCGCCCAGCAGCAGTGCCAGCACCGGCAGCACGCCGAAGGCGAGCACGCGGGCCCAGCGGCTGCCGGGTTCGGGTTCCGCCGGTGCCACGGCCTCGGTGTCGTCGGCGTCGACGGCTTCGGCGTCGTAATCGCCGACCTCGGTGGCCGTCGTCTCCTCTTCGACCGCGTCGGCGGCCTTGTCCTCGGGTGTGCTCACGGTACGAACTCCACTTTCGAGACCTTGGCGTCGTCGCCGACCTTCTTGACCGTCAGGCGCATCCGCCACAGCCGCGGCTGTTGTTCGGCCGCGCCGCGATTCGAGGTCTGCACGGTGACGGCCACCAGCACCTGGCCCTCGGTGCCGTTCACCGACTCCAGGCCGGCTTCGGTGACGGTGCCCACCGATTTCGACTGGGCCTGCTTGACGACCTCGATGAAGGGCTGGGACCGCTTGGCGAAGTCGTCGTAGAAGGCGTCGGTCGCGGAGTCGAGGATGCGCTGCACGTCGGCGTCGGCGTGCTGGAAGTCGATGGTGGTCAGGTTGATCGCGCCCTGCCTGCCGACCTGCACCAGTTGTTGCCTGAGCTGCTCGGCCTGGCGGGCCTCATACGCGCAGTAGCCCAGCCATCCGGTCAGGCCCGCCAGCGCGACCACCGCGGCCAACCCCACGGTGAGAGCCAGCCGCACGTGCGACCACGGCCGCTTCGCGTCGGCCTTGGCCTCGGCCTCCGCGTCGGCCCCGGAGTCGGCACTCGCCTCCTCGACCGCCTCGGCGTCGGCTTCGGCGGCGACGACGACGTCGTCCGGGCCGTCCTCGGGGCCCTCGGGCACGTCAGCCTCGTCGGCCATGCTGGCTCCTCTTCGGGCGCTGGGGCGGATTTGCCCCCGCTCGGGCGAAAGGCTACCGGTAGCGCCCGGGAGCAGCGTCAGCGGTTGGCCGCGGCGGCCTCCAGATCTGCGATGACGATCCTGCGCATGCCGAGCATCGCCCGTGTCGCCGCGGCGGCCCGGGCCTCGTCGGGATCGCTGGTCAGCTCGACCAGCCGGGTGGGAACCACCTGCCAGCTGAGCCCGAACCGGTCCTTGAGCCAGCCGCACTGGGACTCCTGGCCGCCGTCGAGCAGCGCATTCCAGTAGTAGTCGACCTCGTCCTGATCGCGGCATTCGATGGCGAACGAAACCGCCTCGGTGAACGAGAACACCGGGCCGCCGTTGATCCCGATGAATCGGGCGCCGTCGAGGACGAAGCCGGCGGAGACCACCTCGCCCGGCGTGCCGGGACCCGCGTCGGTGTAGCGGTGGACGTATTCGATGAACGAGTTCGGGAAGACCGACGTGTAGAACGCCATGGCCTCCTCCAGGTCATCGTCGAACCACAGTGACGGTGTGATCGTCGGCATCACAGCTTCATCCCTCCCGGGCCTTCAACGGGCACCGACAACTCAGACCGGCAGGGGCGGCGAAACTCATCGCGCCCCGCTGGGTAACGTGCAAGCCAGGCTCGGCCGAGAGGATGCCCGTTGAGCAGCACGAAGAGCGCTTCACGCACCGTCGAGTTCCGCGGCGACAAGGACCTGACGCTGGTGGGCGACGAGTGGAACCGCGACGCGGCCTCGGCGGCGCAGCACCCGACGATCCTGATGCTGCACGGCGGCGGGCAGAACCGATACTCGTGGAAGAACACCGGTCAGGTCCTGGCCGATCAGGGCTTCCACGTGATCGCCCTCGACGCCCGCGGGCACGGCGACAGCGACCGCGCGCCCAACGGCGAGTACACCGTGGAGGCGCTGACCAAGGACGTGCTGAACGTGCTCGATCAGATCGGTAGGCCGGTGGCGCTGATCGGGGCCAGCATGGGCGGGCTCACCAGCATCCTGGTCGCCCGTCTGGCCGGGCCGCAGAAGGTGACCCAGCTGGTTCTGGTCGACGTGGTGCCCCGGGTCGAGCAGAAGGGCGCGTCGCGCATCCACGACTTCATGGTCAGCCACGTGCACGGTTTCGAGACGCTGGAGCAGGCGGCCGACGCCATCTCGGCCTACCTGCCGCACCGCAAGCGGCCGAAGAACCTCGACGGGCTCAAGAAGAACCTGCGGCACCGCGACGGCCGCTGGTTCTGGCACTGGGACCCGGCATTCCTGAAGCCGACCAACGACGACCCGTTCGTCCGCGTCGAACAACTCGAGCAGGCGGCGGTCGAGCTGACCATCCCGATACTGCTGATCCGCGGCAAGCTCTCCGATGTGGTGAGTCCCGAAGGGGTGCAGGAGTTTCTGGCCAGGGTTCCCGCCGCGGAGTTCGTCGAACTCTCCGATGCCGGGCACACCGCTGCCGGTGACGACAACGACGCGTTCAGCGCGGCCGTCGTCTCCTTCGTCACCCGCTGACGTCGAGGTGTAGCTCGGAGATCACGTACGAACGGGCGATATGCTTGAGCTCGGCCGGCGCCACCGCGCGTACCACCATCTGCGCGCCCAGCCCGTCGATCATGGTCAGCAGCCGGCGCGCGGCGACATCGGCGTCCCCGACATGGAACTCGCCGCCGGCCGTGCCCGCGCGGACCACCTCGGCGATGCAGGACAGCCACTGCTCGGTGAGTGCGTTCGCCTCGGCCGCCAGCGCCGGGTTGCTGCGGCCCAGGTTCCAGGCCTCCAGCCACAGCGCGCTGACGTCCATGCTCGACTCGTCCAGGGTGTAGTCCATCAGGGCGTTGATCTTGGCGGTCGGTGTCGGCTGGTCGGCCATCAGCGCGCGGGCGGCTTCGAGGTCCTCCGCGGCGGCGGTCCGGAAGGCGGCGGTGATCAGCTGCTCGGCCGAGGAGAAGTAGTGGCTGACAAGCCCGGGGGTGACCCCGAGGTCGGCGGCGACCTTGCGCAGGGTGACCGCGCCGAGCCCGTCGGTGCGGCTGATCTCCACCGCCCGGCGCAGCAGTTCGTCGTGCCGCTCGGCCGGCAGCTTGCGCCGGGCGTCCCGGGTAGCGCTCGCGACCACTTTTGTCCTTCCCCTTGACGGATTGCGGATCTTATTGAACACTACATCAACACTATTGATGTACCCATCAACAAGGAGCATCCGATGGCCTCCATCACCACCGACCGAGCCGGGGCCATCGAAGCCGCCGGCGTCGAGTACCTACCCGAGGCGGCCCGGGACTCCAGCCCGCGCAACCTGTCCGCGGTGTTCCTCGGCGCGAACCTCACCTGGACCAACGTCGTGTTCGGCGCCTTCGCGATCATGTTCGGGCTCAGCTTCTGGCAGACGCTGACCTCGATGGCGGTCGGCATCGCGATCGGCACGCTGGCGGTGCTGCCGACCGCGATCATCGGCCCGCGCACAGGCACCAACATGACCGTCTCCTCCGGGGCGTTCTTCGGGATCCGCGGCCGCTTCATCGGTTCCGGGCTGGCCTTGGCGATCGCGCTGGGCTTCGCCGCGGTGACGGTGTGGACCAGCGGTGACGCCCTGGTGGCCGCCGCGCACCGGATGTTCGGCCTGCCCGAGACCGATGCGGTGCGCGGAGTCGGCTACGCGATCGTCGCGGCGCTGATGGTGGCCGTGGCACTGTACGGACACGCCACCATTGTCGCGATGCAGAAGATCGTGGTGCCCGTCGTCGGTGCGCTGATGGTGCTCGGCGTCATCGCGTTCGCCGCCGGCTTCCAGCCCGGCGCGACCTCCGGCGAGTACGCGTTGGGCGGCTTCTGGCCGACCTGGACGCTGTGCGCGGTGCTGTTCGCGGCGGCCCCCATCTCGTACGGGCCCACCATCGGTGACTACACCCGGCGGATCTCTGCGGTGCGCTTCAGCGACCGGCAGATCACCGTCGCTTTGGGGGTGGGCATGTTCGTCGGTGTCCTGCTGCCCAGCCTGTTCGGCGCCTACACCGCGATGAGCTTCACCAACCCCACCGACTCCTACCTCGACGACCTCGTCACCGCGGCGCCATCCTGGTATGTGCTGCCGATCGTGGTGATCTCACTACTGGGCGGCCTGAGCCAGGGCGTGCTGTGCATCTACGCCAGCGGCCTGGACCTGGAAGGCCTTGCGCCGCAATTGAAGCGGACCCAGACGACGATCATCACCGCCGCCGTCGCGATCGTGCTGCTCTACGTCGGGGTCTTCGTGTTCGACGCGGTCGGTTCGGTCACAGCGATGACGGTGGTGCTCAACGCGGTGATCACCCCGTGGGTGGCGGTGCTGGCCATCGGCGCGTTGCGCACCCGCGGCGTCGGCTACGACCCGGTCGATCTGCAGGCGTTCGCCCACGGGCGGCGCGGCGGGCGGTACTGGTTCACCGGCGGGTGGAACGTGCCCGCGGTGCTGGCGTGGGCGGCCGGTTCGGTGTTCGGTGTGCTGGCGGTGAACACCACGCTGTACGTCGGACCGCTGGCCGACATCGCCGGCGGGGTGGACCTGAGCACCGTGGGTTCGGCGGTGATCGCCGCGGTGGTTTATGTGGTGGCGGGTATCGGTCTAGGCCATCGGAGTGAGCAGTTGCCGGTTGGTCAGCCACTCGATGCCGCCGTCGTCGCCATATCGCCAGAGGTAGCGCGGTACACGTAGTTTACACGCTTGGTGTACTCTACGTGTATGGCCAAGGTGCGCACCAATATCGAAATCGAGGACGTCTACGTCGAGGCGATCAAGAGCCGCTACCGGGTCCACACCAAGACCGAGGCCGTTGACCTTGCACTGCGGCATCTGGCGGGCCAGCCGATGACGCGCGAGCAGGCGCTGGCGATGCGGGGTGCGCACGCGATGGGCGAGGTGCTGTCCGATACCGGTCCTGGCGCCGCGTGATCTTGGCCGATACCTCGGCGTGGGTCGAGTACGACCGGGGGACGGGCAGTGCAGCCGACCAGCGCATCGCCGAGTTGATTGCCGGCGATGGGCCGTTGATGGTCACCGAGCCGGTGCTGACGGAGGTGCTGGCCGGGGCGCGTAACGATGAGCGCGAGGATGACCTGCGGCGCATGCTGCTGCGGTTTGGTTTGGCGCCCTTCGATGCCGTCACCGATTTCGCCGCCGCCGCGAGAATCTATCGACGGTGTCGACAAGCGGGGGTAACCCCGCGCGGGATGGTCGACTGCATGATCGCGGCAGTGGCGAACCGCGTTGGTCTTGCGCTGCTCGCCTGGGACGCCGACATGTTCCGCGTCGCCGAGGTGGTCGGCATCGAACTGGACGAGGCATCGCTACGCGAAGGTTAGCCAGGTGCGTTGTGCCCGGCTACGAGCGACTGTGGCCGGGCGGTCCGCAAGAGTCGCTCGTAGCCGGGCACAACGGCACTCACCTCAGACGCCGGTCGCGCCTAGGGACGGAGCTCCTCGAATCTGGCGAGCGCGGCGTCCAGGTCGCTTTCGTCGAACAGTTCGCAGCGGCTGAGCCGACCCCGTTCAACGATTTCAACCAAGATCATCCGCCACTCGGCGTCGAAGCCGCCTAGTGAGGTTCCGTACTCGGTGTGGGTGGTGACAGCGCCGAAATCGTCGAGCCGGTGAACGGCCTCGACATGAATCTTCCATTCCGGCACGACGTCCTCCGCGCGGAGGGCCAGGACCTGGTCGGCCGACGTGAACGGTGTGGCACGCCGGTGGTCGATCATCACCCAATCATCTTTGGGGAGCTCGCCGCGATTGAACGACACGTAGCCACCCGAGATCACAGACCACACGTGCGCATGGGGGGCCGCCTCGCTCGCCAGGTAGCGGGCATCGAGTTCCGCGTATGCCGCATCAATGTCCTCGGGATCGAAGAAAACGGTTGCTGACATGCGTTCCTGTTCATCGATCTCGACAACGCGGAGCATGTCACTGACAAACGGCTCGGGCCTCGGATCGTGTCCGGTGAATCGGAGCCGATCGATCATGAGCCGCTCACCCCGGGTGGCGATCACCGCTGAAGCCAGGTTCTCGAATCCAACATCGGAGCCCGCGCGAAGGGCCGCTTCGGCCGAATCGCGACCCACAACAATTCCCGTGCTGATCACCCGGCGGCGATCGTCCGAGATGAAGTCTTCAGCCATCAAGGCGCGACCTGTAGCCCAGTCACCGGCTGTGAAGTCGGCCAGCGAAATCTCCATCAATCGGCTCGCGGTGTTTTCCAATCGCCGCTTCTGCGTGCGAAGTTCATCGAAGCGAGCAAGCGCAGCGTCCAGGTCGCGCTCGTCGAAGATCTCGCAGCGGCTTAGCCGGTCGTCATCGACCATCAGTAGGTGGATCTCGCGCCACTCGGCGTCGAAGCCTTCCGTCGATGATCCGGACGCCACGTGAGTCACAACCGCTCCATGGTCCGTCAGTCGATGCACGGCGCCAACTGACGTCCACAGATCGGGAGTGACGTCCTTAGCGGAGCGAATGTATGCCGTCATCTCACCATCGCCGAAGCCGGCTCCGCGGCGGTGGTCGATACTCACCCAGTCCCGTGTCGTGGGTGGCAGCTGACCGCCGTTCAATGCCGCATAGTTCGTGGAGATCACCGACCACACCGTTACGTGCTCGGCAGCTTCACCGACGAGGTATCGCCTCTCGAGTTCGGCAGTCGCCCCGGCGATGTCATCGACGTCGAATGCAACCGCGGCGACGGCACGGCCTTCGGCGTTGAAGTCGAAGACCACCAGCATCTCTGCGACGAATGTCTCAAAGCCCTCACTGTCACCCGAGTAGCGAAGGTGGGTCAATGCGAGACGTTCGCCACGGACCGCCACCACGGTCGGAATGACGCGGGTGACACCGAGGTCCACTTGCGCTCGTACGCTAGCCATCTCGGCGCCACGATCGAGGATTCCGCCACCGACGAGACGGCGACGATCGTCCGTGTAGTAACCCGCGGCCAGCACGTCGTCAAAAGCGGCCCAGTCGCGAGCGAGGAGCCGTCGAAAATACTGCTCGATCGCCCGGCTCGCCCGGTTCCCGAGTTGCTGATCTTCCGACTGCAGCTCATCGAACCGGGCGAGCGCAGCGTCCAGATCTTCCTCGTCGAAGAACTCGCAACGGCTGATCAGGGTGCCGGCCGCGATCGAGATGACAACCCCACGCCACTCCGCGTCGAAGCCGTCCCGAGATTCCCCTCTGGCCGCAAGGGTGGTGACTGCTCCGAGGCGGCTCAGCCGGTGCACAGCTTCGATGTAGGGACTGACGCGCTGGTCCAATTCGAAACCCGCGCGGACGTATTCGCGGAGTTCGCCGGGTGCAAAGGACGCCGCCCGACGATGATCGATGCTCACCGCGTCGGCTGTCATGGCAGGGAACTCGTTGCGGCCGATGGCGGCGTAGGCACCCGCGACGACCGACCACGTGTTGGCGTACGGCGCTGCTTCCTCGGCGATATAGCGTGCGTCGAGGGCGGCCAAGGCGGCGTCGAAGTTCTCGAGGTCGTAGGTGTCGACGTTCCTGATACGCCCGTCCATGTCGACCTCCACGACGTTGAGGGCATCGTCCTGAATCGTCTCGACGTCGGGCCCGTGAGCGCGTACCCGTGCGAGGACGAGTCGCTCACCCCGGATCGCTAGGGCGCTCACCATCGATATGGTGAAGCCGACATCGGCAGCTGCTCGCAAATCTCGAACCACGACATCGCGGCCTCGCTGCGTCTCGGCGCTCACCACCCGCCGGTGATCGATACCCACATAGTTGTCGGCGACTGTGGCGCCAACGGCGTCCCAGTCGTGCGCCGCGTAGTGCGCCCAAACATGCCGGAATACGCGCGCTGCGGTGTTCTCCAGCCCTGGAACCGACCCACTCAGCTCGCCAAATCGCTCCAGCGCCGCATCGAGCTCCGACTCGTCGTAGTACTCGTACCTGCTGGTCAGATCGCCCTCGACCAGACAGACACCGGTGATCCGCCAGTCGGCACTGAATCCCGCGCGCGAGGTTCCCACAGCAACATGTGTGAGAACAGCACCGAAATCGTTCAAGGCATGGACCGTATCGGCATAGATCACTGAGTCGGCCAAGTCTTCGTATGCCACAGCCAGGTAAGCCTTCAGATCACCGCGGCCGATCGCGGCGAGCCGCCGATGATCGACGTCGACGAAATCAGCTGTAGTTTCCGGGATTTGCCGATGATTGATTGCGGCGTACACCTGTGCAATAGCTTGCCACACGCGGGCGTGGGCGGCCGCCTCACCGGCGATGTATCGCGCATCGAGCTCGGCGATCGCCGCCACCAGGTCATCCGGCCCGAAAACAACATAGGCCACGGTCTTGTCGTCACTGTTGGCCTCGACGACGCCGAGGATCTCGGTGAGGAATGCCTGGGGTCCTGTTTCACCGGCCAGGAATTGGAGACGCATCAGCGCCAGGTGGCTACCGCGGGTCGCGATGATTGTGGATGTCGCTTCCGCACTCCATAATTCAGCGATCACCTGAAGGTCCGCGATCTGCTGGTCGCGGCCGGGGCGTATGCCGGACCCAACCACCGCCCGACGGTCGTCACCGTAGAAGCCGTCGGCCAGCATGTCTGCCATGGCATCCCACTGCCGGGAAGCGAAGTGGGTCAAGAAGCGATCTGCCACGTGGGTTGCCGCATTCTCCAGCTTCGTTGCCGGTCGGGTCAGCTGTTCGAAGCGCTCCATCGCCGTGTCGAGGTCCGCCTCGTCAAAGAGCTCCGAAGTTTGGATTTGATCCCCTTCGATCCTCATGAGGCACACCATCCGCCACTCGGCTCGGAAGCCTTCCTGCGAGGTCTCGTGCGACACCCAGCTTGTGACCGCACCAAAATCACTCAGCCGGTGGACTGCGACGATCTTGCTGTTCAAGTGGGACACGGAATCCCAGGTTGCGCTGAGCACCGCGCTCATATCGCCCGGCGCAATGGAGATTCCCCTCCGGTGGTCGATGTTCACCCAAGACGGAGTCGTATTGATCTGCCGGCGATTGAGGGCGGCGCAGCTTTCGGCAATGACCGACCACACGTCCGCGTGATCGACTGCTTCACCCGTGAGATATCGCCGATCCAACTCGTCGAAGGCCGATTCGAGGTCATCCGGATCAAAAGCGACGTAGGCCACGATGCGTTCTTGGGCGTCGACCTCGGCAATGCGCAACAACTCAGTCTGAAATGCTCCGGGCCGGGTATCGCGCCCCGCATATACGGTACGAACCAGTGCGATTCGTTCTCCGCGGGTCGCCACAACCTGTGAAGTCATGCTCGCCGTGCCTAGATCGGCGATTGCCCGTACCTCGGCGAGTTCCGTGGCGCGGTCGTATCCCTCTCGGCGGAGGCCGCGACGCCGGTCCTCCACCCTGATGTCCTCGACCATCAAATCCGCTATGTCGTCCCAACTCCTGCTGGCGAAGAGGGCGTTCAAGCGCTCATCTGCTCGGCTCGCGGCGTTCTCCAGACGTGCAGTGGGACTCGATCTCTCGAACTGCGCATGCAGCGCGTCGAGCTCGGCCATCGCAGCATCGATGTCTTCGACCTCGAACTTGACCTGTTGCGCTATCCGACCCATCTCATCAATGACCCCCACCTGGAGCATCTCGTCCTGCGCTGCCCCCGCACTCCGATCTGTGGTGCCGAGTTCCAGGTGGAAGAGCGCGAGGCGCTCCCCACGCACGGCGAGAACCGATGCGTGGTAGCGGACGAGACCCGCATCCAGGTAGCGGCGCATGTCGTCGGGCCACTCGGAAGACGGGATGCTCCTCTGGCGGAATCCGACGATCCTCCGACGGCTCTCGACAGACACGTACGGAGCCAACAGGTCGTGTACGTCGTCCCACGCCTCACGATTGACCGCATCGATCAACCGCAGGCCGGCTTGCGCACAGGCGTTATTCGGTTCGACGGGCGCGGCTTCGGGCTGTAACGGTTGCCGTGCGCTAGCGGTTCCCACCATCTGGCGCGCCTTCTCCGCCAGCGCCACGGCCCCTTTGCGCTCGTATAGGTCGACGGCCCGTTCGGCGGCCGTTCGCTGCCCGGCGGCGTCACCCGCCGCTCCCAGCACCACGGCGAGTGCAACACAGGCATCGCCGTGGTCCACCAACCCGTCGGTGCGCTCAGCCATAGCCACTGCGGCTTCGGCAACCTGTCGCGCCTCGACATGGTTGCCGACACGTGAGAGCAGTTGCGCCCGCAGCGCGCGCCAGGCGATGGACGCTTTCAGCGCATCACCGGCGAGGCGTTCACTCTCGGCGCACAGTTCGCTGGCCTCGGCGTCCTGATCCAACAACAGACTGGTACGACCCAGCAAGGCGGCCGTCTCGGCGACGTCGGCCTCAAGCCCGAGACGACGGAAACCGTTGTAGGCCTTGCGCAGACACGGCTCGGCTGCGGCTGGATCGCCGGCGACCAGCTCAACGATGCCGGCGAACTGCTCGACCTCCAGGAGCGCGTGCCGCAGACCACTATCCGTGACCATCCGCCGCGCCGATTCGATCATCCGGCGCGCCGCGGCCTCACGCCCGCGGAACGCCTCCAACACAGCCTGGCACCGGGTCGACGTCACTTCCACCGCGGGCGAGTCGGCCGTGATGCGCAGCAGCCGAACCACATCCAGACACCGCCCGCCCGCCCTCGGCACTGGGTTGGGTCCCCACAACGCCGCCAGCGGCGCCCCCGCCAGGACCGCGTTCACGCGACGGTGTTCCCCCGCTCGACGCGCCGCCGATAGCGCATCATCCAGCGCCATCTCGCAGTCCCCGACCCTACCTAGGCGGGCCAGACATCCCGCCCGGACCGTGTGCGCCTTGGCTTCCCCGGCGGCGTCATCGAGTTCAGCCAGCTTGACGGCCGCCGCAGCCACCGCAGCCTCCACCTCGTCCAGGCGTTCCGGGTGAGTCAACATCGCAAGTTGACCGTCGAAGCAGGTCGCCCATGCCGCTAGCCGCTCCGAATCCACGGTGACCGCCTGCAACTGCGCGACGGCGCCCACCGCCGAGGTGACGTCGCCCGCGGCCAGAAGGGCCTCACAGCGGGCGATCAGGAGTTCGGCGGCCTGATCGACGCGGTCAGGCAACTCTTCGTCGATTTCCTCGAGGGCATGCACGGCCCGGTCGTAGAGGTCTGCGGCGCCCTCGTAGGCGAGCCGGATCATTGCCTGGTCCGCGGCACGGCGGCAGTACTCGACGGCCTTGGCCGCGTTTCCGGCCCAGGCGCACTCGAAGTAGTGGTGCGCCAGCTCGGCGAGCAGTTCGTCGTCCGCGCCCGGCTGGCTCTCCAGGGTCGTGGCGATGCGTTGATGCAGTCGCATGCGCCGCACCGACGGCAACTCCGCGAGCAGCGACTGACGGACGAGGGCGTGGTTGAACCGGTACCGACCGCCCGGCTCCTCGATCACGATGCCGGCCTTCGCCGCTTCGTCGAATGCGTCGATCAGGTCGGCGCCGACCACCTGCTCCACCAACTCCAACGCAAACCGGCTGCCCACCACCGCAGCCGCACCCAGCGCCTTGTTGGTGTCCGGCGCCAGGCGCGACAACCGGCGCGTCACCGCTTCGCGAACACCTTGCGGCAGGCTGCTCTGGTCCCACTGACCGCCGCTCTCATCGACATGGCGCAGCGCCTCGATGAGGAAGAACGGATTTCCACCAGTCACCGACGCCAGGGCCCGGCCCAGTTCTTCGTCGTCGTAACCGGCTTCGGCGACATAGGCGCTCACCTCGTCCTCGTCCAGTCCGGACAGATTCAGCCGATGTGCCGTGCCATCGCGGTGCAGGTCGGCGAGCATGGCGGCCAGCGGATGCGAGCGGTCCAGGTCGGTGCTGCGGTAGGTGGCGACGACCTGCACCTTGGCCTGGTCACCGAAGCGCAGCAGGTGCCGCAGCAGGAGCAACGTGGGTTTGGTCGCCCAGTGCAGGTCATCGAGGATCAACACCATCGGCGCGCTCGCGGCGGCGACTCCGAGTATCGCGACGACGGCGTCGAACAATGCGTAGCGCTCGGTGTCGGGATCGGCGCGCGTCGGCGAGGCCAGATCGGGCAGCAGATCGACCAGCCCCGGCACGAGGGGAAGCAGCGCTTCCAGTCCGCGCAGTCCCCGAAGGCGACTGGCGCCCACACACGGCGCCAGCGCGCGAATCGCTTCGGCGAACGGCTGGTACGGCGCCCCCAGGTCTTCGTCACACCGTCCGTACAGGACCACGGCGCCTTGGTCGTAGGACTGTCGCGACCATTCACCGGCCAGACGTGTCTTGCCGACACCGGGCTCACCCGCGATCAGGACCGCGTTGGTGGCACCGGCGAGCGTGGTCTGCCACGCGGACTGCAGATATTCGAGTTCGCTTCCGCGCCCGACGAATGGTCCGGGTCCGGCCAGTACGGCCGGTAGCCCGGGGCGTTCCAAGGGCGCATCGGGTGCGGCCGGGTCGTGCCGATCGTCCGCAGTGAGCAGTCGCAGCTCGAAGACGTGCTCGGGGCGCGCGAGGTTTTTCAGTTGGCGGGTCCCGAGGTCGACGAGCGCGACATCATCAGTCAGCGAGTCGATGACGAGTTCGGCGGTCGCACCCGAACACACGATCTGGCCGCCCTCCGCCAGCGAGCGCAATCGGGCGGCGCGGTTGACCGAGCGTCCGAAGTAGTCACCGTCGCGGAACTCGGCCTCACCGGTATGCAGTGCCACGCGAATTCGCATGGGGTCCTTCAGTATCCAGGGCTCGCAGGCGATCGCCTCCTGCATTTCGACGGCCGCGGCGGCGGCGGCCGACGGCCGGTCGAAGACCGAGAAGGTGGCGTCACCCTCGCCGCGAGTCTTGATCAGCCGCCCGCCCCGTGACGTCACGACCTGTTCGACGAGCTCGTCGTGTCGGGCGAGTGCGACCGCCATGGCGGCGGCGTCGGCCTCCCACGCCGCCGTCGACCCCACGATGTCGGTCAGCAGGAAGGTCACTGCGCGCACGACGGACGAAACAGACTGGGCTGCAGGGACTTCCAGTGCGCTGTCCTGCGCGATGACAGCGGCCTCCAGGCGGCGAAGATCCGGTCCGGGATCAACCCCCAGTTCCTCGGCGAGCACGGTACGCGCCCGTTGGTACGCGCTGAGCGCGTCGCCCTGCCTGCCGGCGCGGTAGAGGGCGAGCATCAGTTGCGCCCAACGCCTTTCCCGCAGCGGCGCGTCAACGACGGCTGATTCGAGTTCCCCGATGATCTCCGCGGCGCGGCCCGTCGCGAGCAGTGCGTCGGCCCGGTCTTCCACCACCGCGGCATGGCCCTCGATCCACCGCGTCTTCTCCGACGTGCCCCGCCGGCTGTTGGGCAGCTCGGGTATGCCTCGCCACAGCGCTAGTGCCTCCTCGAAGCAGGCGACCGCCTGGCTGGTGTCGCCCGCGGCGGTGGCGTCACGACCGCGCCGGGCTGCCGACTTGTAGCGCTGTGCGTCACTCGTCGCGCCGGCCACGCTCCATCCGGTGCCCTGGGTCATGACGAAGCCGTCGCCCAGGGTCCGGCGCAGGGCGGAGATGTGGGTCTGCAGGGCCTTGACCGCGGTCCGGGGCGGGTCCTCGCTCCAGAGCAACTCGACGAGCGTGTCGGCCGAGACGACGGAGCCGGCATGCAGCCCGAGCATCGTCAGGATCGCGCGGGGTTTTGCGCCCGGGATCGTGACCAGGGCGCCCCCTTGCCGGACCTGCAGAGGCCCCAAAACCCCCAGCTCCACCGCTTGAAGCGTAGTCATGCACGTCATCGTGCGTACACGGATTCAACACCCGGTCAAGGTTGAGTAAAGGCCAATCCGGAAGGGAGACGTCTCGTGCCCGGCTACGAGCGACTCTCTGTTTGACCGGTCCGCAAGAGTCGCTCGGAGCCGGGCACAACGGCACTCACCTCAGACGCCCCTCGGCCGGCTATGCGAGCAGCGGCACCCCGGTGATCGGTTCGGCGGTCAGGATCTCGAACATCGCCCGCCGGGTGGCCGTCAACTCCTCGGCCACTCCGGCACCCGACAGCGTCACCCGGCAGGTCGCCAGCGCGGAGTTATAGCAGTACTTGGTGCCGCCGTTGGTGTCGGTGTACCTCAGCCCGATCACGTCGCCGGGTTGCGCAGTGATCTCGCCCCGCATCTCGACACCGCCGACCCGCCCGCCGAACGTCCAGGTGAAGGGTCGGTACGAGCCGCGGGTACGCCGGGCGGCCAACACCGAACGCACCGCGTACTCCCGGCCGGCGTGCCGCAGCACGAACAGGGTGGTCGCGGGCAGCCGCAGTGGGCCGAGCGCGGCGTGCGCGGTGACGATCTCGAGGCTGGAGTGCGCTGCACCGTCGAACCCGCACACCTGCCCGAACGCGTACGCCGGGGTGTGCCGACTGCCCCAGTTGTGGTTGACGCTGCCGGCCCAGCCGTCCAGCGCGAGGGTGGTGTCGCCGAGGGTGACGGTCCCGTCGAAGCGGGCCAGCGGATGACGCACCTGCGTCTTGGCCGTCGGGAATTTCGCCCCGTACGACCGGTCGGTGAGCAGCTTCACCGCGGGCTCCGGCCCCGGTGAAATCGCCAGCTCGCAGCTGGCCCCGGCCAGCGTCGCGCCTGCCGATACGTCGTCGATCGCACTCTCGCCGATGCGGGCCGACCAGGGCTCGGTGCGGTAGTCCGCGACCGCGACGGGGTGCGGCTGTTTGACGGCGCGGTTGCCGCCGCCGTCAGGGTCGAAGACCATCACCCACACATCGGCCACCGGCTCCCCCGGCTGCGGGTACAGCAGTGTCCAGCGCAGCCAGACCGCCTGCGGACGGTCGGGATGGTTGGCTCGGATGAACCTGCTCTCGTAGTAGGGGGGCATCATCTGTTCAGGATTCCCGACGAGAGGGCGGCGTACGCGTGGGTTGGACGATCGCGGTGGGGGTGCTGGCCGCGTTGGTGGTGGCCGAGGCGGTCGCGCTGTGGGTGCTGTGGTCGCGCCTGCAGCGCAGCCGGCAGGAGACCGATGAACTCCAACAGCGCCTCGACACCCGCAACCTGCTGTGGACCGGCGGCCGCGAGGCGGTCAAGACCGTATGGCAGACCGCCAACCTGGTCCGCACCCAGGGCTTCGGCGGCGCGGTGCGCACGTCCATCGAGGAACTCGCCGACTGGGCCGACGTGGAGCGACCCGATCTGGCCCGGCTCGCCCCCGACGGCAAGGTGGTGATCATGTTCTCCGACATCGAGGAGTCCACCGCGCTGAACGAACGCATCGGTGACCGCTCCTTCGTCAAGGTGATCGAGGCCCACGACCGCCAGGTGCGCCGGCTGGTCCGCGCGAACGACGGCCACGTGGTCAAGAGCCAGGGCGACGGCTTCATGGTGGCCTTCGCCGACCCGGCCGCCGCGGTACGCTGCGGGGTGGCGATGCAGCACGCGCTGCAGCGCGATGCGAAGAGGCTGCGCAACAACAGCATTCGGGTCCGGATCGGCATCCACATGGGTAAATCGGTGCGCCGCGGCGACGACCTGTTCGGCCGCAACGTGGCGATGGCCGCCCGCGTCGCCGGGCAGGCCGACGGCGGGGAGATCCTGGTCAGCGAGCCGGTGCGCAACGCCGTGGGCGACGAGCAGCAGTTCGACGGCGGCCGCGACGCCGAGCTCAAGGGTTTCGCCGGCATCCACCGGCTCTTCGCCGTCACCGTTCAGCGTTGATTCAGAAACCACGCAGGGGGTTACTCGGCATTCCTCTGCGTGGGCTCTGACTCAACGCGTGCGCGTGCCTGTGCCTTCGCCTCGGCCTCGGCGAGGCGCTGGTGCAGCCGGCCGCGGATCTCGTCGGGGGTGTAGGCGTTTCGTCGGCGCTGGTCGCGCGCGACCAGCACCCCGCCGGCGACCACCCCGGCCGCGCCGGCCAGGCCGATCCACTTCCAGATACTGCGCATGGGACACCACATTAAGCTGCGCTGGTGACCGAGCACACCGTGTCGCTGACGCAGGCGCTGGACGAGACCCGCACCGGCGACGTCTGGCTGTTCCGCGGCGGGTCCGGCCCGGACCGGGCGATCCAGACGTTGACGAACGCGCCGATCAACCACGTCGGGATGACGGTGGCCATCGACGACCTGCCACCGCTGATGTGGCATGCCGAGCTGGGACACAAGCTCATCGACCTGTGGACGGGCACCAACCACCGCGGGGTGCAGCTCAACGACGCCCGCCAGGCCGTCGAGCAGTGGCTGACGCTCTACGGGCAGCGCTGCTGGCTGCGCCAGCTCACTCCCCCGGCCAGCCGGGAACAGGAGGACCGGCTGCTCAAGGTGGTTGCCCGGATGGACGGCACCCCGTTTCCCACCACCGCACGACTGACCGGTCGCTGGCTGCGCGGCCGCATCCCCACAGTCAGTGACTGGACACGCGGAATCCCGTTCCTGCACAAGAGGGTTCGCGATTCGGCCGAACGGCGAAAGTCAGAACGGCGCGAGGTCGGCCTGGAGACCGCCTACTGCGCGGAGACGGTAGCCATCACCTACGAGGAGATGGGACTACTGCGCACCGAGAAGAACGAGAACTGGTTCGACCCCGGCATGTTCTGGAGCGGCGACACCCTGCCGCTGGTGGCCGGGTACCAGCTGGGCGACGAAATCCGCGTCCTCCCAGACTGATCGGACGGCTCAGGCGAACGACCAGGCGGCCAGCGGCTCGCCCTTCGGGTCACGCAGGGTGATCTGCACGATCGCTTCCCCGGCCGGGACGTCGAACGCCAGGTGGGCGGCCAGTCTCTGGCCCGCGGGCAGCTGGCCGGAGGTGATGCCGGGGTTCACCGCGCCCACGGTCGGGGCGATGGTGTCCCCGTTGGCCGTGCGGGCCACGAACCAGAATCCGTTGACGGCGGTGGTGCCGGTCTCGGCCGCGATCGTGATGTCGACCGCGTACATGGTGCCCTTGGCCGGGAGCACCGACGCGTTGGGCGGCACCGGCTGCAGGTTGTCGACGGTGTAGGCGGCCGTGCTGTCGCCGCTGGTGATGGTCATCTTTTCGCCGGCCACGCCCACCTGCGTGCCGATCGGCGCCGCCGAGGTGCTGGAGCTTGCTTCACCGGTGGGGGCGGTCGGCTCGGGCGGCTTGACCGATGAGCAGGCAGCGCCGCCCACCACCGTGGCGGCCGTGATGATGATCGCGCTGAGCGCGGCAGTCCCCCGCATCCGCGGATCGTAGCGCGAGGATGACTGTGCGGCCCCGACGGCTCTCCTCCGCCGGGACCGCACAGAGTTCACGACGTGCCGTTCAGCCCCACGCCCGCGCGGCACGTCGGTCCGAGTCGGCAACATCGGCGGCGCCTTCGCGTACCGCGTTGCCGAGGCCGACGAGGATGTCGTGCAACGCGGCGGCAGCCTGCTGCCAGCGCTCCTGTTCGGCGCGACAGGCGGCGGCGGCCTCGCGGGTCCACAGCTGATGGAGCGGCGCGATCTGTCGGTTCAGGTCGTCGAGCGCTGCACGCAGGCGCGCCGACGTGGCCGCGATGTCGTGGCTCACCGCCGCGTCGATCTCGGCGAAGTTGTAGGAGATGACCGGGTCCATGTCGAGTGCTCCTCATTCAGAGGTGGGACGCCGCGCCGGCGATGGTTTGGGCATGGGCGTGCGCGGCCTCGCGCAACTCCCGTTCGTTGTGCCGGATGGTGTCCGCGATCCCGGCGAGGGCGTGGCTGAGCTTCGCGGACTCGGAGTTCCAGCGCTGCACGACGTCTTTGAATCGCGCGGCGGCGGGACCACCCCAGACCGACGGCGGGACGGCGTCCATACGCGAGATGAAACCCTGCAACAACGCCCGGATGTCCTCGTTCCGGCCGTCGGTGGCTGCGGCGACCGACCGCATCAGCTCGAAATCCGTACTGAGAGTGGTCATTGCCATCCTTCCCGCGCCGAGTTCATTCCGCTGATAAGAGATTCGACGCTCATCGTTGCGCTGCGGTTCCGGTGATCTCGCGGGCCGAGCGCACCGCCCCGTCGCACGCTTCGTCGACGGTGTCCGAACTCCCCGCGGCGCCCTGGCAGCCGATGGCGATTCGGGTGGCGCCGTCGACCAGCACCACCCAGCCGATCTCGCGGGCGCCGCGCACCTCCCGGTAGCTGACCACGGCGCGACCCGCGCGCTGGTCGCGTGCCCGGAAGTCGGTGAACACGCCCGGGGGTTGCCTGTCGAGTTCGCGCTGAAGCAGCTCGGCGGTCGCGCCCAACGACTCACCCGGCACATAGGACTGGGTGATGTGCAGGGCGGCATAGTGATCGCCCCCGGCCGTGACCTGAACCCGTCTGGAGCCCGGGCCGGCGGTCACCCGGGTGACGTTCCAGTGCGCCGGGACTCTGACCGTGATGCGGCCCTCGACGAGTTCGGTAGTCGCGTCGGATGGGCCCGCGGCAGTCGACGGCCGCGGGTGCTCCGTCGCGACGCCCACCGCGCACATCACCACCGCCACCGCAGCCCCGGCGACGACTGCGGGTCTGAACCGCGACCGTCGGGTCACTTCGGGTGTCGAGACCGGCTGGGTGGCGGCCACGGCGGCGCCGATCGGAACGATTTCGGCCGCCCGGCCGCCGGATAGGAACGCGGCGAGGATCCGCGTCGCCGCCTCGTCCACACCCGTCACACCGGCGGGTGCGTCGATGACGACCCGTGGCCCGTCGGGCGCGGCGTTCGACACCCGCGCGGGATCGCAGGACCGCGGCAGCAGCGCGGTCGAGTCACCGGCGGTGACCGCGATGACGTCGTCGGCGATTTCGATGACGACGACGTCCTCCGCTGCGCTGCCCGCGAATACCCGTGAGCGGGGCACCGCAACGATGTCGGCTCCCGCCGCGCCCGCGGCGTCCATGACCCGGCTGACCCGGGGGCGTGACCACCAGGACGGTACGACGACCGTGAGCCGCACCGGCAGCGGTTGCAGCACCGACCCGATGACCCTGCGCCACAGGCCCGACGTGTCCACCGGCCGCTCCTCGAGCAGCACCACCGGGTCGTCGATGCCCGCCAGCGCCGCCGCTGTCATCCCCGCGTCGGCTTCGGCCGGTGAGGGCGCGATCCTGCGCACCGCCGCGGGCCCGATCTCGACCACCGCGGCGGCTAGGACGGGCACCAGCCGACCTGAACACGTTGCGAGCCGTCCCTGGTGACCAGCAGGCCGCGACCCGCGCGATGGGCTGCGGCGCGGTGGTTTCCGACCAGGGCGCCCTCCTCGGGACTTCCGCTCATCAGCAATCCCATGCATCCGCTGTCGCGCAGCTGCGCCAGCATGGGATCGAACATGGCCCGCGCGGTGCCCGCGCACCGCCGGGCCAGCACGACATGCAGTCCGATGTCGGTTGCGTGGGGCAGCAACCGCTGCAACCCGGCCATGGCGTCCGGGGATGCGGCGGTCACCAGGTCGTAGTCGTCGACGATGAGGTAGACCTGCGGGCCTGCCCACCAGGATCGGCTGCGCAGCTGATCGGCGGTGGTCTCCGCGGTGGGTAATCGGTTCTCCAACAACGTAACCAGGCCACCGAGCTGCGCAGCCAGGCTCGCGGTGGAGAACGCGTAGCCGGCCGGCGCCGCACCGTGCACCGCGTCGAGCAGGGTGCGCCGCAGATCGACGAGGTACAGGCGCGCCGGCTGCGCGGGGGCGATGCGCATGACTTCCCGGCACAGGGTGCGCAGTGTGGCGGTCTTCCCGCACCCGCCGTCCCCGAAGATCAGCAGATGGGTGTGTTGGGTGAAGTCGAGGGCCACCGGTGCGAGCTCGCTCTCACCGATCCCGAGGATCAGCTCCGCCGCGTCGCCACCGGCTTGAAGCAGCACCGCGTCGTGATCGATGGTGTCGGGGAGGAGTCGTACGGGTGGGGCGGTCCAGGTTCGGTCGGCCGTCACGAGACCGGGATGCGATCGTGCGACGACGAAGTGGTGCCCGTCGCCGGTGATCCCGCTGCCCGGCCTGTCGGCCGGTACCAGGGCCGCCTGCTTGCGGTCCATCTCGGAGTCGAGCGGATCGCCCAGGCGCAGTTCGATGCGGGTGCCGAACTGGTCCCTCAGGCCGGGTCGGATGTCGGCCCAGCGCCCGGCGGTGATGAGCAGGTGAACGCCGTGGGACAAACCCTGGGCGGCTATGGCGGTGATGGCCGGCTCCAGCTCGGCGAAGTCCTCGCGGACGACCGCCCAGCCGTCGATGACGAGGAAGACGTCACCGTAGCCGTCGTCACGGGTGAGGCGCTCCCGGGCGCGCAGAACCGAGGTGACATGACCGACGATGCGGTGAACGAGGTCGCGGTCGTGGCGGCCGGCTACCGACCCGACGTGCGGCAGCCCGCCGAGGGTGTGCAGCGCGCCACCCCCGAAGTCCAGGCAGTACCACTGGATTCGGCGCGGATCGTGGCGCGATGCCAGGGCCGTGACGATGGTGCAGACGGTGCCCGACTTCCCGGCCTGCGGTGCGCCGACCACCGCGGCGTTGCCGGCCGGCCCACCGACGTCGATGATCAGCGGCCGGCGGCGCTGTTCGAACGGCAGGTCGACCAGCCCGATGGTTGCCGTGAGCTCGGCTGCCGAAATATGTTCGAGCTGTCCGAGTTCCGGTGATGCGGTCAGCGGCGGCAGCCAGATGGCGTGTGCGCGCGAGCCCCGGCCGCGGAGCCGATCGACCACCGTGTCGAGCAGCGTCGGCGACGGCGTCGCACCACCGGCCGGCGCCACCGGTGCGGCCGGGTGGGAGGTGAACCGGCTGACGGGCTGCCGAACCGATTCGCACCGACTCGCCGCCGGTATCGGATTCGGTGCGCCGACGTAGATGCTCTGGAAGCGGGTCAGGGTGCCCTCGCTGCTACGCAGCAGTGCCGCCCCCGGGTTGCCGGTGAGTTCGGCCGCGTCGCCGACTCCGAGCACCGCCCGTGACTCCGCGGTGGTCAGGGTCTTGAGGCAGATGCGGTAGGACAGGTGCGAGTCGAGTCCGCGGATCCGGCCCTCGTCGAGTCGTTGACTGGCCAGCAACAGATGCACTCCCAGGGAGCGGCCGAGCCGTCCGATGGCACCGAACAGCTCCACGAAGTCCGGATGGTGCTGCAGCAGCTCGGTGAACTCGTCGATCACCACGAACAGCGCGGGCAGGGCGGGCAGGGTCGGGTCGGTGCGGCGTCGCTGCCGGTAGGCGCCCACGCTCGGCGACCCGGCGCGGCGCAAGAGATTCTGACGCCGGTGGAGTTCACCGCCCAAGGCGTCCTTCATCCGGGCCACCAGGTGCGACTCGTCGGACAGGTTGGTGATGATCGCGGCGACATGGTGCAGGGGGTCCAGACCCAGAAACGTTGCGCCGCCCTTGAAGTCGATCAGTACCAGGTTGAGTTCCTCCGGCGGGTGGCGCGCCGCCATCCCGAGCACGACAGTCCGCAACAGCTCCGACTTTCCGGAGCCGGTGGCGCCGACACACAGTCCGTGCGGTCCCAGTCCGCCATCGGCCGCCTCCTTGATGTCGAGTTCGACGAGCCTGCCCTGGGTGTCGGTCCCGATCGGCACCCGGAGCCGGTCCCGGTCACGGTGCGGCGGCCACACACCGGTGCCATCCGGGTCGGCGATGCCCAACTCGGCGCACCATCGCTGCGCCGGATCCGAGGCCGCACGCCGACCCGGCTGCCGCTGTCGGGCCAATCGGCGCGCACAGATGACGGCGTCGGCCAATGCCAGCCGGTCGGCCGTGCCGATCGACTCCTCACCGGATTCGGTCCGCACGGTGAGCCGATCACCGTCGACTCGCAGCCGCAGCGCCCCTGCGGGCGCGCGGTCGTGTCCAACCGTCAGCAGCGTCACCCCCGCGACCCCGGCTTCGATGACGGAACCCCCGGGTTCCGCGCCATCGACGATGACGACGAGATGCGGGTGCACCGGAGCCGCACCGGGATCGAACGGGCCACGCCCCAGCACCTCACCAAGGGCACGCTCGGCCTGCGCGAAGGTGTCATAGACCATCGCGGCGCCCAGCGGGTGCTCGTTGTGCGGCAACCACTTCAGCCAGTCCCACTGCCGGCGGCCGGCACCGTCGACCACCGCGACGATTCGCACATCGCCCGGGCCGTGCAGCACCGCCGCCTGGCAGACCGCTGCGCGCAACAGGTCCCGTCCCGTGTCCGGGTCACCGGTCACCGCGACGGCGGGCACGCCGCGCAGGGCCAGAGCCACCGGCGCCCCGTCGATCGTGGTGTGCGCCGCGGTGAAGCGGCGCAGCGCCGCCACGCTCACCGGATCGAGGCGGTGGGCCGGCGGCGTGGGCGGTAGCGTGATCCGCCGGCCCAACCGCTGCGCGCCCACCCCGACCCGAACATGGCCGAAGTCGGAGTCGTCGGGTGCGCGTTCGAACAGCCTTGGCCCGTCGGCCACGGTCCACAGAGCCGACGGTTCGGGGTGCACCCAGACCAACGAATCATGCTGCCGCGCAGCGGTATCCGTGAGCTGGTCGGCAAGTGCGCCGAGATGGTCCAGGTACCGGCGACGGTGGTCGTCGAGTTCGGCCGCGCCGCGCCGCACCGCACTTTGCGCCAGCATGCCGACCGCGGACACCAGCATCATCGCGGGAAACATCAGGGTTGTCGGCGCGTGCGACACCGAACCGGACGACCAGGCCAGGGCGCCCACGCCGAGCATCACGACGACCGCGAGCATCGGCAGCACCGTCAGCAGGCCGCCGCGCGCCTGCGGCAGCGGCGGTGGCGCCGCCACGTTGACCTCGTCGCACGGAAACCATGGAGGTGCCGGCCGGGGATCACCGGGGAGGACCATGGCCGGACCGTAGGCGGGCTCGAGAACCGTCGGCAATTCACCTGTGGACAGCGGAGTTCGCCACCGCCGGCGGCTGATTAGCGTCTGCACACATGATGGCCATCGCCGACCGGGTCCGCGTCTCGATCCGCACCGCCGACCGGGACGTCGATCTCGCGGTGGCGGCGCATCTACCGCTGCGCGACCTGTTGCCCGGGGTGCTCGACGCGGTCGCCACCGAGACCGGTTCGGATGTCACCGGCCGTGCGGTGTGTCTGAGCCATCCGCTCGCCGGGCCACTCGACGCGGCGAGATCGCTGGCTCAGGCGGGTGTACGCGATGGAGATCTTCTGGTCCTCACCGATGCCCGCCCACCGCGGGTACAGCCGACGTTCGACCCGTGCGCCGCCGTTGGCGCCGCGGTTCGCTCCGCCGACGATCCCACGGGCCTCTCGACGGCGACCCTTGCGACGGCCCTCATCGGCTGGGCGGCGGTGCTGGCCGCTTCGATGTTGGGCTGGCCGGCGCTGGCGCCCGACGCGCCCCGCCACGTCGTCCCGACTTTCGGTGCCGGTCTCGCGGCTCTGTTGGGGGCGTGGGTGTTTCAGCGCCGGGCCGCCGCCCACGGGATCACAATCGGCTTGGCCGTCGGTGCGTGCGGTTTCGCGGCGCTGGCCGGATGGCTGGCCGTTCCCGGCGGCCCGGCATCGGCCAACGCCACGTTGGCGCTGTCGGCGTGCGCGGTCGTCGCATTGGCGGCGTCACGCGTCTGCGGGCTTGCCGCAACGATGCATGCGGTGTGCGTGGCGTCAGCGTCGGCGGCGGTACCGACGCTCGGTGCGGTGCTGCAGTGGTGGCCCGCCGCGGTGATCGGGCCGGTCCTGGTCGCCGGGTGGCTGGCCGCGTTGTCGGCGGCGCCGCGGCTGGTCGCCCGGGCGTTGTCGGCCCCGGATCCCATGGACGGCGCCCTGACTGCCCGGACGCTGACCGCACACCGGCGACTCACCGCCGCGGTGGTGACGGCGGCGGGCGGGACAGCGCTGGGTTGTCTGGTCACCGCCGTGGCCACGCCGCCATCAGCCGCCTCGACCGCGATGCTCGCCGCGGCCGCGGCCATCCTGTTGCTGCGCATGCGCGTCCATGCGGAGCGGCGGCGGGCGGCCGCACTCGCGATCGGTGCGGCACTGGTGTCGGCCGCACTGCTCGGCACGCTGCTCGTCGGCTCGCCTGACCTGCTGCCCTGGCTGTGCGGAGTGCCGGCCGCGGCTTTCGTGGTGGGAATCCGGCTGGCCGCTCACAAGACCTGGTGTGCGGGCCGGTGTGTGCGCAGGATCGCATCGGCCGCGGAGTTCGCCGCGGCGGCGGCCATCGCGCCGCTGGGGTGTTGGGCGGCCGGCCTGTTCGGCGCGGTGCGTGAACTGAGCTTCCCGTGATGCTCCCGGGGGCGAGAACGGTCGCGGTCATCGTCCTGGCATTCGTGGCGGCGGCCCAGTGTGCGCCGCCCGCGTTCGCGGTGGCTCCCCCGCCGGTCGACGACCGCATGCTGCCCGCACCGGCACGCCCGGCACCACCCACGGCGACCATCCAGCAGGAGCCCTGCACGACACCGTTGGACGCAGGCGCCGGCAACCCGGTGCAGCATCGTCGTAATGGTGTTGATCTGCAGCAGGTTTGGCGGCTGACCCGGGGGGCCGGTCAACGGGTCGCCGTGATCGACACCGGGGTGCAACCACATCCGCGGCTGCCGTCGGTCGTCGCGGGTGGTGACTACGTCTCCACCGGAGACGGCACGCAGGACTGCGACGGCCACGGCACCCTGGTGGCGGGCATCATCGGCGCCGCCCCCGGCGACCGCGACGGGTTCGCCGGCGTCGCACCCGAGGTGACGTTGATCGGTATCCGCCAGTCCAGCATCAAGTTCGGCCCGGCCGACACCCCCTCCAGCCGGGGTATCGGGGACGTCACCACGCTGGCGATGGCCGTGCGCACCGCCGCCGACCTCGGCGCCTCGGTCATCAACATCTCGTCGGTGGCCTGCGCCGAGTCCACCTTCGACGACCGCGCCCTGGGCGCCGCCCTTTCCTATGCCGTCGACGTCAAGGACGCGGTGGTGGTGGCGGCGGCGGGAAACGTCGGCGGCGCGGGTCAGTGCCCGGCGCAGAACACCGACTCCCGGCCCGCGGTCATCGCCAGTCCCGCCTGGTACGACGATTACGTGCTGGCCGTCGGCTCGGTGAACGACGCAGGCGCCCCGTCGCCGTTCAGCCTCAACGGTCCGTGGGTCGACGTGGCCGCACCGGGCGAGGGGGTGGTGTCCCTCGATCGGGCCGGCCCGGGCCTTGTCGACAGCGTGCCGGGGCCCACCGGATCGGCCCCCATCTCGGGCACCAGCTATGCGGCACCCGTCGTCAGCGCGCTGGCGGCACTGGTGCGGTCCCGCTTCCCGCGAATGTCCGCGCGCCAGGTCATGACACGGATCGAGAACACCGCACACAAGCCGGCCGCCGGGTGGGACCCGGCGGTCGGCAACGGCGTGGTCGATCTGTTGGCCGCGGTCGGTGACCAGGTCCCGGCCGTCGCCGCGCCGAAGGGCAAAGCGGTTGAGCCACCGCGCCATGTCGAACCCGACGACCGTCACACCGGCACGGTTGCGGTGTCCGGCGCGGCGGCATGTCTGGCGGGTTTGGTGGCCATCGCGGCGTTCCCGCGGCTACGGCGTCGGCCGGTCGGTGCTGACGTCGCGGGCGACTAGCGCGGCGTCCCGGCCGAGTTCGGGGCCCGCCGGCAAGGTGGCGATCAGGGGCCAGGGCGCCACGACCGGGGTTCCGGCGAGACCGAGCGCCACCGCGGTAGTCGAATCATGCAGCGCGAAGCGAACGCCGGCATCGGTGATGAGGTAGCGCACCGCCGATCCGGTCCGTCCGGCGAGATCGGTGACCGTGACATCGGCGCATCGTCCCGGGGGCATCCGGACCTGATCGACCGCGGGGCCTGCCCCGTCCGCGCGCGCCAGCCGCACCGGCGCCGAACCCGCAGCGACGGATCCGGCGCCGATCGTGACGCGTCCGGCCGCCCAGGTTGCACACAGGTCACCCTCGAGTGCACCGAGCGTGGGCGGCCGATCGGGGTAGCTCGCCGAGGGCAGGGTGTCGACCAGCGGACTGGCCGCCACCAGATCCGCTGCGACGGTGGTGATCTCGGTCGCGCCGCGCGGGTCGCCGAAGCGGATCAGGTCCGCAGTCAGGCCTCCGATGCGTTGCAATCCATCGCGCAGCACGACGTAGTACTCCTCGGTGCCGGCGCGGGCCACCCGCAGCACACTGCCGACGGTGCGGCCGCCGACCAGTGACACACCCCCGGCCCCGGCGATGTGCGGCGCGGTGATGGGCGGCGCCTCGGGGACAAGAGTCAGTAGTGTCGAAGAGACCCGCTGCGGACGGACCCCGTCGAGGTGCAGAGTGCGCGCGATGACCGGATCGGCGGGATCGACGGCGGCACGCCCGCCGTCGTACAGCAGGTACACCACCTCGCCTTGCGCCGCGGCCACGAGAACACTGGTGCGCCGCGCCAACGCCGGGGGCATCTCGAGTGAGCCGACCGCGACGGTGGTGGTCCCGTCGGCGCCGTCGCAGACCGTCCATGGGACGTCACCGGATGCGATCGGCTCACCGATGCGCTGCGGCGCACCGGGAATACCCAGCACCGGCCCGCTCGATACCGGTCCGAGCCGGTCGTCGTCGACGACACGCGGCTGTGCGGGTTCGTTCAGGATCAGCCGGGCCGAGGCCGTGTTCGCCACCGGGCGCAGGTCTTGGCCGACCCGCACGAACAGCGCGCCGGAGCCACGTGCCATCACCAGTGGCGCCCCGCCCGGCCCGGCGGCGGGCCGCAGCACCGCCATCGCGGCGGAGCCGACCAGCAGGGCCAGCGCGAGCAGACAACCGACCGGCAACGCAAGCGATTCGGCGCGCAGCGGATCGCCCACGGCCGGCATCGACCGGCCGAGGATCGCATAGTCCATGCGGCGCAACAGGAATCGCCGGCCGCTCAGCGCGGCCCACCGCGATCCCAGCCCGGCCATCACCGCACCCTAGGCCGGGCGCCGCGCCGAGCGCCTCAGCCATCCACAGGGTCGTCGGTCTCCTTGGAGCGACGCTCGCGGTAGGCGGCCACGTGCTGGCGGTTGCCGCAGTTGCCGGTGTCGCAGAACATCCGGGACCGGTTGCGCGACAGGTCGAGCAGCGCCGCCTCGCAGTCCGGGGCCGCGCAGATCTTCAGCCGGCGCAGTTCGCCGACGCGGACCAGGTCGGCCAGCGACATCGCCATCTCGGCGCCCATCCGCTGGGCCAGCGGGTCGTGGATCGAGGCCAGGTGCAGATGCCACTCCGGCATCTCCGGGTGCCGGGTCAGCCACGGCGCCGCGCGGGTGTCCGACAGCAGCGCGTTGACCCGCCCGACCGTGCGCACCTCGTCGTCGGCGGACGCCCAGATCCGGCCCAGCCGGCGGCGCAGTTCGTGCACCGCCTCCAGTTCGGCGTCGTCGTGGTCGCGCCGGCCGGTCCAGCCCCAGCCCTCGAGGTAGCCGTCCAGTTCCCGTTGGGAGCCGAGCTGCTCGCCGTCGACGCGGTCGGTGTTAATCAGCGCACACGCCGCGCGCAGTGTGAGTTCCGTGTCATGACTGAAAAGCATTTGACTCATGACCCCCTTTGGACGTAATGTCACGAGCAATAGGAATTTTACTCATTACATGGGGGAGGTGTCGCATGTCGACCATCATTCGTGGTCAGGACCAGTTCCGCCTCGGTCTGATGTTCGCGGTCGGCTCGGCGTTCACCTTCGGCATGTCCGGTCCCTTCGCCAAGTCGCTGATGGTCGCCGGCTGGTCCCCGACGGCCGCGGTCACCGCGCGCCTGGCCGGTGGCGCCCTGGTGATGGCCGTTTTCGCCACCATCGTCAAGCCGGACTGGCTGCGCCAGGCCCGTGCGCACGCCCGCACGGTCGTCGCCTATGGACTGATCCCGATCGCCGGGGCCCAACTCTGCTACTACAACGCCGTCTCGCACCTGTCGGTGGGCGTGGCGCTGCTGCTCGAGTACACCGCGCCCATCCTGGTGGTGGGCTGGGTCTGGGGCACCACCCGGCGCCGTCCGCCCACCATGACGCTGGTGGGGGTCGCGCTGGCCATCGTCGGCATCGTCCTGGTGCTCAATGTCGTCAACGGGGCCCACATCGACGCGGTCGGGGTGGCGTGGGGACTGGCCGCCGCGATCTGCGCGGCCTGCTACTTCATGATGTCCGACCAGGTGACCGCCGACGGCAGCGGCCTGCATTCGATCACCCTGGCCGCCGGTGGACTGGTGGTCGGCGCCATCGCCGTCGGCCTGCTCGGCCTGTCCGGACTGATGCCGATGACGTTCACCGCGAACGACACCATGGTCGCGGGGCTGACGACCTCGTGGCTGGTACCGGTGCTGATCCTCGGCGTGATCGCCACCGCCGTCGCCTACACGCTGGGCATCAGCGGCGTGGCCCGGCTGCGCCCGAGCTTCGCCTCCCTGGTCGGCCTCGGTGAGGTGCTCTTCGCCGTGCTGTGGGCGTGGGTGCTGCTCGGCGAGGCCATGACCGGCACCCAGGTCGTCGGCGGCGCGATCGTGCTGATCGGGCTGGCGATCGCCCGGCTCGGCGATCGCAGCGCCGACGTCAGCGCCGCCGGCTGGCCGGACGCCGGCGCCGTCGACGAGATCGCGGCCACCGCCCGGGCCTGACCGGACGGCGGCACCGGCGCGGCACGGCAGGCGCCGCACGTCGAACACCTAATATCTCCGCTGTGAGCATCACCGCCGGATCGATCCGTGTTGTGCGCGCCCTCGCCGCCGCCGCGCTGGCTGGCGCCGCCATCATCGGCCCGCTCGCTTCGCCCGCCGGCGCCGACGGCTGCAACGACATCGAGGTGGTCTTCGCCCGGGGCACCGGGGAAGCGCCCGGCATCGGCCGCGTCGGGCAGGCCTTCGTCGATTCGCTGCGCGGCAAGGTGGGCAACCGCTCCATCGGCACCTACGGCGTGAACTACCCGGCGACCTACGACTTCCTGGCCGCCGCCGACGGCGCCAACGACGCCAGCGCCTTCATCCAGAACGTCGTCAACAACTGTCCGGACACCCGACTGGTCCTCGGCGGCTACTCGCAGGGGGCCGCGATCATCGACGTGATCACCTCGGTGCCGTTCCCGGCGGTCGGGTTCACCAACCCGCTGCCGGCCAATGTGCCGGACCGCGTCGCGGCACTGGCCGTGTTCGGCAACCCGACGGCCAAGGTCGGGCTTCCGTTGACGTCCAGCCCGCTGTACGGCGCCCGGGCCATCGACCTGTGCAACGCCGGCGACCCGGTGTGCTCCGGCGGCGACAGCGTCCCCGCCCACCGCGACTACGGCCCGTCCGGGCTGACCAACCAGGCCGCCGCCTTCGTCGCCGGCCTGCTGTAGCCGGCCGGCGAATTTCGTCCTCCGCCGCCCGGTATGTGAGTATTGACCACATGCGCATTACCTCGGGGGTGTCCGCCCGCGCCAAGGCTTTCACCGCTGCGGCGTTCGCCGTTGTGCTGCCTGTTGTTGTCGGGTCCGCCGCGCTGGCGCCGACGGCTGCCGCGGCGGAGTGCACCGACGTCGACGTCGTATTCGCCCGCGGCACCAGCGAGCCGGCCGGCATCGGCCGGGTCGGGCAGGCCCTGGCCGATTCGCTGCAGCCGCAACTCGGTGGCCGCACGGTCAGCTTCTACGGCGTGAACTACCCGGCGACCTACGACTTCCTGGCCGCCGCGGACGGCGCCGCCGACGCGACCAACCACATCGTCTCGACTGCGGCGCAGTGCCCGTCGACCAAGTTCGTCCTCGGCGGCTACTCGCAGGGCGCCGCCGTCGTCGACATGCTGCTGGGCATCCCGCCGCTGGGTGCCAAGGTGGGCGACATCGGCTCGGCCCCACCGCTTCCCGGTAGCGTCGCCAGCAAGGTGGCGGCGGTGGCGGCGTTCGGCAACCCGGCCACCAAGTTCGGCAACCCCGTCTCGGCGGCCCGCAGCCCGTTCGCCGGCAAGGGCATCGACCTGTGCAACGACGGCGATCCGATCTGCTCACCGGGGCGCAACCCGTTCGCGCACACCAATTACGAGACCTCCGATGCGGTGGGTCAGGCGGCGGGATTCATCGCCGGCCGCCTCTAGCCGCCGCACGAGCGCAGATCGACGCCCGCGAAAGTTCGTCTACCATGGCGGGATGCGTGTTCAACGGGCGTTCGGCAGCATCGCGGTAGCCGTGTGCGCCGCCGCGGTGGCGTTGCTGTTCCCGGCCGTGCTGCCGTCCGGCGCACCGGGGGCCGCACCGGCGGCGCGGGCCGCCGAGTGCCCGCCGATCGAGGTCATCTTCGCGCGCGGCCGCATCGAGCCGCCCGGACCCGGCGCCATCGGCTCCGCCTTCGTGAATGCGCTGCGCTCCAAGGTCGGTCAGAACATCAACCTGTACGCGGTGAACTACCCGGCCAACACCGAGGCCGACATCGGCGCCAACGACATGAGCCAGCGCATCCAGTACATGGCCAAGAACTGCCCGAACACCAAGCTGGTGCTGGGCGGCTATTCGCTGGGCGCGGCGGCCACCGACATGGTGCTGGCGCTGCCGATCCCGATCGTGGGCTTCAAGAGCCCGCTGCCCAGCAGCGTCAACGACAAGATCGCCGCCGTGGCGTTGTTCGGCAACGGAATTCAATGGGTGGGTCCGATCACCGCGTTCAACCCGGTGTTCCGCGACCGCACCATCGAGCTGTGCCACGCCGCGGACCCGATCTGCAACCCCGCCGACCCGGACACCTGGCAGGACAACTGGCCGGATCACCTGGCCGCGGCCTACATCAAGGCCGGGATGGTCAACCAGGCCGCCGATTTCGTGGCGGGCAAGCTCTAGAGGGCGCGCAGGTCGCGGGTCACCGCGATCCGCTCGGCCAGCTGATCATCGGGGGGATAGTCGACGCCGATCAGCGTCAGCCCGCGCGCGGGTGCCGCCGCGAAGTCGCTGGAGCGCGCCGCCGCGCCCAACAGCGTTGCGCACCAGCCGGGTTCGCGTCGGCCCTCCCCCACGGCCAGCAGCGCACCCACCAGTGACCGCACCATCGACCAGCAGAAGGCGTCGGCGCTGACCCGGGCGGTGACCAGGTCGCCCTCGCGGGACCAGTCCAGGCGCTGCAGGTCGCGGATGGTGGTCGCGCCGGGCCGGTGCCGGCAGAAGGCGGCGAAGTCATGCAGGCCGAGCAGATCTCGCGATGCCGCAGCCATGGCGTCGACGTCCAGCGCCCGGGGCCAGGCGGTGACGAAACGGGCCAGGTGCGGTTCCACGCCGTACGGCGCCAGGGAGATCCGGTAGGCGTAGTGGCGGCGTAACGCCGAGAACCTCGCGTCGAACCCGGCCGGTGCCCGACCGATGTCACGCACCCTGACATCGGCGGGCAGGAAGCGCCCCAAACGCCTTACCAGGGGCAGGAATTCGGGTTCCCGCTCGCGGGGCCGCCGCGGGTGGGCGTGACCCAACGCGTCGGCGGGGACGTCGAGGTGGGCGACCTGGCCGCTGGCGTGCACACCGCTGTCGGTGCGGCCGGCGCCGAACACCCGCACCGGGGTCCGGAACACCGTCGACAATGCCTCGTCGAGTACACCGGCCACCGTGCGGTGGCCGTCCTGGGCGGCCCAGCCGGCGAAGTCGGTTCCGTCGTAGGCGATATCGAGCCGAAGACGAACGTGCCCGTCACCGGATCCGGTGACGGGCACGTTCGTAGTCATGGCGTCAGGACTTGTCAGCGTCCGAATCCTCGGCTTCTGCAGTCTGCTCCTCGGCCGAGGCCTCGTCGGCCTCCTCGGCGACCTCTTCGGCGGCCTCGGCTGTCTGCGCGTCGGCGATGCCGGCGTCCTCGGCCTCGACGGCCTCCGCCGCGGTCTCGTCGGCCTCGACGGCCTCCAGCGAGGTCTCCTCAGCTTCCGCGCCGGCCTCTTCGACGGCCTCCGGCTCCACCGCGGCCTCCGGAGCGGCAGCAGCAGCGGCGGCGGCCTTCTTCTTGGCGGCCGCGCGGGTGGCGCGGCTGGCCTCCGACGTCACGGTCTTCTCCCGCACCAGCTCGATGACGGCCATCGGGGCATTGTCGCCCTTGCGCGCCTCCACCTTGATGATCCGGGTGTAGCCGCCGTTGCGGTCGGCGAAGAACGGCCCGATCTCGGCGAACAGGGTGTGCACCACGTCCTTGTCGCGGATCTTCTTCATCACCTCACGCCGGTTGTGCAGCGTGCCCTTCTTGGCATGGGTGATGAGCTTCTCCGCATAGGGCCGCAGTGCCCGAGCCTTGGGCTCGGTCGTCTTGATCCGGCCGTGCTCGAACAGCGAGGTGGCCAGGTTGGCCAGGATCGCCTTCTGGTGCGAGGACGACCCGCCGAGGCGAGGGCCCTTGGTGGGCTTAGGCATTGCGACTTCTCCTATGTGGGGCCGACCCCCGTATCAGGTAGGGCCGGGACGGACGTTCTTAGAGCTGTTCGGTTTCGGCGTAGTCCTGGTCGGCGTCCAGGTCGTAACCGGCGTCGGTGTTCCAGGTGCCGGTGGCCACGTCGTAGCCGGCGACCTCGGACGGATCGAAGCTGGCCGGGCTGTCCTTGAGCGACAGGCCGAGCTGGTGCAGCTTGATCTTCACCTCGTCGATGGACTTCTGGCCGAAGTTGCGGATGTCCAGCAGATCGGACTCCGTGCGGGCGACCAGCTCACCGACGGTGTGCACACCCTCGCGCTTGAGGCAGTTGTACGACCGGACCGTCAGGTCCAGGTCGTCGATCGGCAGCGCGAACGCCGCGATGTGATCGGCCTCGGCCGGCGACGGGCCGATCTCGATGCCCTCGGCCTCGACGTTGAGTTCCCGTGCCAGACCGAACAGTTCGACCAGGGTCTTGCCGGCCGACGCCAGGGCGTCACGCGGGCTGATCGAGTTCTTGGTCTCGACGTCGAGGATCAGCTTGTCGAAGTCGGTGCGCTGCTCGACGCGGGTGGCGTCGACCTTGTAGGTCACCTTGAGGACCGGCGAGTAGATGGAATCGACCGGGATGCGGCCGATCTCGGCGCCGGAGGCCTTGTTCTGCACGGCGGGCACGTAGCCGCGGCCCCGCTCGACGACCAGCTCGACCTCGAGCTTGCCCTTGTCGTTCAGGGTGGCGATGTGCATCTCCGGGTTGTGCACCGTCACGCCGGCCGGCGGCACGATGTCACCGGCGGTGACCGCACCCGGGCCCTGCTTGCGCAGGTACATGGTGACCGGCTCGTCCTCCTCGGAGGACACCACCAGACCCTTGAGGTTCAGAATGATGTCGGTGACGTCTTCCTTGACGCCCGGCACGGTGGTGAACTCGTGCAGCACACCGTCGATGCGGATGCTGGTGACGGCCGCGCCGGGGATCGACGACATCAGGGTGCGCCGCAGCGAGTTGGCGAGGGTGTAGCCGAAACCGGGCTCCAGCGGCTCGATGACGAACTGGGAGCGGTTCTCGGCGATGACCTCTTCGCTCAGGGTGGGTCGCTGAGAAATCAGCATGGTGTTTCTGTTCTCCTTCTCGGCACCCGCTATTTGATGCCGTTAGGTGTTCTGCCGCAGGGAATTCCGCGGCAGAAAGTCTTCCTCTTACTTCGAGTAGAACTCGACGATCAGCTGCTCGGTGAGCGGCACCTGGATCTGCTCACGGGTGGGCAGCTGGTGGACCAAGATGCGCTGACGCTCCCCGATCACCTGCAGCCAGCCCGGGATCGGACGCTCGCCGGCGGTCTGACGGGCCACCTCGAACGGCAGGGTGTTCAGCGACTTGTCCCGCACGTCGATGATGTCGTACTGCGACACCCGGTAGCTGGGGATGTTCACCTTCACGCCGTTGACGGTGAAGTGGCCGTGGCTGACCAGCTGGCGGGCCATCCGGCGGGTGCGCGCCAAGCCGGCGCGGTACACGACGTTGTCCAGCCGGGTCTCCAGGATCTGCAGCAGGTTCTCGCCGGTCTTGCCCGCGGAACGGTTCGCCTCTTCGTAGTAGCGGCGGAACTGCTTCTCCATCACGCCGTAGGTGAAGCGGGCCTTCTGCTTCTCCTGCAGCTGCTGGCGGTACTCGCTCTCCTTGATCCGCGCGCGGCCGTGCTGGCCGGGCGGGTAGGGGCGCTTCTCGAAGGACTGGTCACCACCGACCAGGTCGACGCCGAGGCGGCGGGACTTGCGGGTGGCGGGTCCGGTGTAACGAGCCATTGAAGTTTCTCCTCCTAGACCCGGCGCCGCTTGGGCGGACGGCAGCCGTTGTGCGGCTGCGGGGTGACATCGGAAATGGCGCCAACCTCGAGGCCGGCGGCCTGCAACGAACGGATCGCGGTCTCGCGGCCCGAGCCCGGGCCCTTGACGAACACGTCGACCTTCTTGACGCCGTGCTCCTGAGCCTTGCGGGCCGCGTTCTCGGCGGCCAGCTGCGCGGCGAACGGGGTCGACTTACGCGATCCCTTGAAGCCGACGTGGCCGGACGACGCCCAGGCGATGACGTTGCCCTGGGGATCGGTGATCGACACGATCGTGTTGTTGAACGTGCTCTTGATGTGAGCGGCGCCGTGCGGGACGTTCTTCTTCTCCCTGCGACGGGCCTTCTGCCCCTTCTTGGGGGCGACGCCCTTCTTTGCCTGTGCCATCAGGGGTTACCTGGCCTTCTTCTTGCCGGCGATGGTGCGCTTGGGGCCCTTGCGGGTGCGCGCATTGGTCTTGGTCCGCTGGCCGCGCACCGGCAGGCCGCGGCGGTGCCGCAGGCCCTGGTAGCAGCCGATCTCGATCTTGCGCCGGATGTCGGCCTGCACCTCGCGGCGCAGGTCGCCCTCGACCTTGAGATTGCCTTCGATGTAGTCACGCAGATGCGTGAGCTGATCGTCGGTGAGATCCTTGCTGCGCAGGTCCCGGTCGATGCCGGTGGCGTCGAGGATCTCCTGCGAGCGGGTACGGCCGATGCCGTAGATGTAGGTCAGCGCGATCTCCATGCGCTTGTCGCGCGGAAGATCGACGCCCACTAGACGTGCCACAGGGCTGTGTTCCTTCTTCTATGCGGAGGTCTGTTCCCAGTCCGTTCCCGAAGCTTCGGGGCCCGGCCTCCGTCCGGGCGCGACGAGCAGCCAATCTGCTCGGTGGTACTGGGAGGTCTGCATTCAGTTGTGGGTACTGCTCTGCGCTCAGCTAGGCCAGGACTAGCCCTGCCGCTGCTTGTGGCGCGGATCGGAGCAGATCACCATGACCCGCCCATGCCGGCGGATCACCCTGCACTTGTCGCAGATCGGCTTGACGCTCGGGTTCACCTTCACGGCCGTTGATCCTTCTTGGTCGTCTTGATAGTCGGGATGTGCTGGTAGCGCTGGGGCTACTTGTAGCGGTACACGATTCGGCCCCGGGTCAGGTCGTAGGGAGACAACTCCACCACCACCCGGTCCTCGGGGAGGATGCGGATGTAGTGCTGCCGCATCTTGCCGCTGATGTGGGCGAGCACCTTGTGTCCGTTCTCCAGCTCAATGCGGAACATCGCATTGGGCAGAGGCTCGACCACGCGGCCCTCGACCTCGATGGCACCGTCTTTCTTCGCCATACCCTCTCAGATCCTGCTGATTGTTGACTTCTGCTCGTACCGGCCGCTTGGCGACTTTGTCCGCGCAGTCGGGGCAGCAAACGCCCCGACTTCAAAACGTGGGCCGATGACCGGAAATTCCAAGACTGGACACGCAAAGAGTCGGCGCGAACACCGCACCGTCGGTCTACGATACCCGCTCCGGCGCGCTACTCCAAAACGCCGTCGCAGCGTCCGGTGCTGCACCGACGCCGGGGTCAAGACCCTGATGAACGGGCCGCGGCCGGCTGGTGAACCCAGGCTAGGCCAACCTAATAAGAATTGGACGCGCGGCGCATACTGGTAAGCGATGACTGGACCGATCCCCCAGCCCCGCAAGCCCGTCATTCTCACCGTCGACGACGATCCCGCCGTTTCCCGGGCAGTCGCCCGTGACCTGCGCCGTCACTACGGCGAGAACTACCGCATCGTGCGCGCCGAATCCGGGCCCGACGCCCTCGAGACCCTCAACGAGCTCAAGTTGCGCGGTGACACCGTCGCGGTGTTCGTCGCCGACTACCGGATGCCGCAGATGAGCGGCATCGACTTCCTCGAAGAGGCGATGGACCTCTACCCACTGGCCCGGCGGGTGCTGCTGACCGCCTACGCCGACACCCACGCCGCCATCGACGCCATCAATGTCGTCGACCTGGACCACTACCTGCTCAAGCCGTGGGACCCGCCCGAGGAGAAGCTCTACCCGGTGATCGACGCGCTGCTGGAGGCCTGGCGGGCCACCGGCGACCGCGCCGTCCCGCACACCAAGGTGATCGGGCACCGGTGGAACGAGCGGTCCTGGGAGGTGCGCCAGTTCCTGGCCCGCAACCAGCATTCGTTCCGCTCCTTCATGGCCGACGAGCCCAAGGGCCGCCAACTGCTCGACGCCGCCGGGTTGGACGGCTATGCGCTGCCGGTGGTGATCACCGAGCAGGGCCACACCCTGGTGGAGCCCAGCGACGCCGAACTGGCCGCCATGCTCGGGTTGTCCACCACGCCGCGGCTGGAGATGTACGAGCTGGCCGTCATCGGGGGTGGCCCGGCCGGGCTGGCCGCCGCGGTCTACGGCGCCTCCGAGGGACTCAGGACCGTCCTGATCGAGGAGGCCACCACAGGCGGGCAGGCCGGGCGCAGCTCCCGCATCGAGAACTACCTGGGCTTCCCCACCGGAATCTCGGGGGCCGAGCTCACCACCTCCGCGCGCCGCCAGGCCGAACGGTTCGGGGCCGAGGTCATCACCACCCGCAAGGCGGTGCGGCTGCACGCCGGTGACACCGGCTCGGCGCGCACCATCGAGTTCGAGGACGGCAGCACCGTCGGCGCGCAGGCCGTCATCCTGGCGACCGGCGTGGACTACCGCCAGCTGCGGGTCACCGGCTGCTGGGACAACCCTGACGACCCGGCCTGCAACTACGTCGGGCGCGGGGTCTACTACGGGGCCTCGGTGTCCGACGCCACCGAATGCGCAGGCGAGGACGTGTACATCGTCGGCGGGGCCAACTCGGCCGGTCAGGCCGCGATGTTCATGTCGAGGTCGGCCAACTCCGTGACTCTGCTGGTGCGCGGCCCGTCCCTGGAGGCCTCGATGTCGTACTACCTGATCCAGCAGATCGCCAAGAACCCCAAGATCTCGGTACGCACCTGCACCGAGGTGGTCGACACGCTCGGCGAGGACGACCACCTGACCGCTCTGGTACTGGCCGACCGGCAGACCGGCGAGCGGGAGACGGTGGCGTGCACGCGGATGTGCTGCTTCATCGGCGCCGAGCCGCGCACCGACTGGCTCGACGTGGTGGCCAAGGACGGCCACGGGTTCATCCTGTCCGGCCCGGACCTGCGTGACGTCGCAGGCTGGACACTCGACCGGCCACCGCACCACCTGGAAACAAGCGTGCCCGGTGTGTTTGTTGCAGGGGACGTGCGCGCCGAATCCGCCAAGCGGGTGGCAGCCGCCGTCGGCGAAGGGTCGATGGCCGTGATGCTGGTGCACCGCTATCTGGCCGAGGTGTGAGCGGAAGGACCGAGGAATGGGCGAGACGTGCGCGCCTGACGAACTGCGGACGCTGTTCCTGTTCGAGGCGCTGACCGACGACCAGCTGCAGACGCTGTGCGACAACGGCCACATCGGCGTCTTCGAGCCCGGGCCGATCTGCCAGGAGGGGGACCCGGCCACCTGCTTCTACGTACTGCTCGACGGCGAGGTGGTGATGTCGAAGCGGTCCGGCGGCGTGGACATCGAAACCGGCCGGACCTCCCAGCGCGGGGTGTACTGCGGGGCGTGGTCGGCATATGTGCCCGGCGAGGAGCACGTGTACGAGGCTTCGGTGCGGGTGACCAAACCGTCGCGGTTCTTCGTCCTGGACGCCGACGCGTTCGCCGCGTTCATGCAGTCGCAGTTCCCGATGGCGGTGCACCTGCTCGAAGGGCAGAAGGTCGGCGGGCTGCGGCAGCGCCAGATCATCGGTCAGCGAGAGAAACTGCTGGCGCTGGGCACCATCACCGCCGGACTGACCCATCAGCTCAACAACCCGGCCGCCGCGATCTCCCGCGACGTGGCCAACCTGCGCGAGAACGTCGGCAAGATGCGCCACAAGCTGGCGATGCTGGCCGACGGGAAGTTCACCCCCGAGGCGCTGGGCGTGCTGGTGCGCATGCAGGACGAGGTCGCCGAACAGGTGGCCAAGTCGAAGGCCCAGCAGCTGACCGCACTGGAGACCTCCGACCGCGAGGACGAGATCGGGGACTGGCTGGAGGACCACGGCATCGGCGGCGGCTGGGACTACGCGCCGACCTTCGTCGAGGCCGGCCTGGACACCGACTGGCTGGAGCGGGTGGACGCCTCGCTGTGCGACGCCGACTGTTCGGCGACGCTGCAGAGCGCCATCGGATGGCTGAAGTACACGATCGACACCGAGTTGTCGGTGAACCGGATCGCCGAGGCCAGCAAGCGCATCTCGGCGCTGCTGGCCGGCACCAAGCAGTACTCGCAGATGGACCGCGCGCCCTACCAGTCCGCCGACATCCACGAACTGTTGTTCAGCACCCTGATGATGTTCGGGGAGAAGCTGGGCAAGGACGGCCCGGTTCGGGTCGTCAAGGAGCTGGACAAGTCGTTGCCCGAATTGCTTTGCTACCCAGGCGATCTCAATCAGGTGTGGACGAACATCATCGAGAACGCGGTCCAGGCGATGGGCGGGCGCGGCACCCTGACGCTGCGCACCTTGCGGGAGGGCGAGTTCGTCCGGGTGGAGATCTGCGACGACGGGCCGGGCATTGCGGACGAGATCATCGACCGCATCTTCACCCCGTTCTTCACCACCAAGGCGTTCGGCGAGGGCACCGGCCTGGGTCTCGACCTGGCCTGGCGCATCGTCGTCGAGAAACACCAGGGCAACCTGCGGGTGGAGTCGCGGCCGGGTGAAACCCGGTTCATCGTGCTGCTGCCCCTGGTGGCACCGGCGCCCGAGGCGCCGACGCCCACCGAACTGCCCGCGGAATAGTTCGCCACCGGGCCGAGGTTGGAGGACGCATGAGCGACGACGCCAAACCCGACCTCGGAGCCGCCCGGCCGGCGACATTGGATCTCGGCAGGTATGCGGCGTTCGGGATGGGGTTCACCCCGGAACAGGCAGCCGAAATCGAAGCACTCGGCTACGGCGCGGTGTGGGTGGCCGGCTCGCCGCCCGCCGAACTCGACTGGGTGGAGCCGATCCTGGCCGCGACCACCACGCTGAAGGTGGCCACCGGCATCGTCAACATCTGGAGCGCCCCCGCCGAGGCCGTCGCCACCTCGTTTCACCGCATCGATCACGCCCATCCCGGCCGGTTTCTGCTGGGCATCGGCGTCGGCCACCCGGAAGCGAATCAGACCTATCGCAAGCCGCTGGACGCCCTCAACGAGTACCTCGACGTCCTCGACGCCAACGGGGTGCCCGAAGGCCGCCGGGTGATCGCCGCGCTGGGCCCGCAGGTGCTGAAGCTGTCGGCCCGCCGCAGCGCCGGCGCCCATCCCGTGCTCGTCACCCCCGAGCACACCGCGCTGCCGCGCGACCTGATCGGCCCGGACGCGTTCCTCGCCCCGGCGGTCCCGGTGGTTCCGACCCCCGACGTCGAACGAGCCAGGGCGGTCGGACGCCAGATGCTGGAGATCTATCTCGGCCTGCAGAACTACCTCAACAACTGGAAGCGTCTCGGGTTCACCGACGACGACATCGCCCGGCCGGGCAGCGACCGCCTCGTCGACGCCCTGCTGGTGTCCGGCACCCCGGACGTCATCGCCGGCCGGCTCAGGGCGCACCTCGATGCCGGCGCCGACCACGTGCCGATTCAGCTGCTGACCCCACCGGACCGGGTGGTGCCCACACTGGCCGAACTCGCGGGCCCGCTCGGGCTGAACTAATCGGAAGGGATGTCGATGACCGCTGAAGCCAAGCCGGATTTGGGTCTGTTCGGCTCGTTCGGCCGCGGGGTCACCCCCGAGCAGGCCAAGGAGATCGAGGCGCTGGGCTACGGCGCGGTGTGGGTGGGTGGCTCCCCGCCCGCCGAACTCGACTGGGTCGAGCCGATCCTGGCCAAGACCAGCACGCTGAAGGTGGCCACCGGCATCGTGAACATCTGGACCGCGGCCGCCGGTCCGGTCGCCGAGTCGTTCCACCGCATCGATTCGGCCTACCCCGGCCGGTTCCTGCTCGGCATCGGCGTCGGGCACCCCGAGGCGCACCAGGAGTACCGCAAGCCGATCGACGCCCTCACCGAATACCTGGACAAGCTCGACGAGTACGGCGTGCCCCGGCAGCGCCGGGTCGTCGCCGCGCTGGGCCCGCAGGTGCTCAAGCTGTCGGCGCGCCGCAGCGCGGGCGCCCACCCGTACCTGACGACCCCGGAACACACCGCGATGGCCCGCGAACTCATCGGCCCGGAGGCCTTCCTGGCACCCGAGCACAAGGTGGTGCTGACCACCGACGCCGAGAAGGCCCGCGCGGTCGGCCGCAAGGCGCTCGACATCTACCTGAACCTGCGGAACTATCTCAACAGCTGGAAGCGGCTGGGGTTCGACGGCGACGACGTGGCACGTCCGGGCAGCGACCGGCTGGTGGACGCGGTGGTCGCCTACGGGACCCCGGAAGCCATCGCGGCGCGGCTCAAGCAACATCTCGACGCGGGCGCCGACCACGTCCCCGTGCAGGTGTTGACGTCGCCGGACAAGCTGACCGGCGCGCTGGCCGAGCTGGCGGGACCGCTGGGACTCTAGGGCTCTCCGCCGACCCTGAGGGCCGAAACGGGCCGCGAGACGGCTAGGGTTGACACCCATGCGGCTGTTGGTCACCGGGGGCGCCGGGTTCATCGGAGCAAACTTCGTCCGCGCGGCGGTACAGGAGCGTGCCGGCGTTTCGGTGACGGTTCTGGACGCGCTGACCTATGCCGGTAGCCGCGAGTCGCTGCGGGCGGTCGAGGACCAGATCCGCATGGTCGAGGGCGACCTCACCGACGAACCGCTGGTCGACCGCCTGGTCGCGGAGTCCGACGCGGTGGTGCACTTCGCCGCCGAAACGCACGTCGACAACTCGCTGACCGACCCGGCGGCGTTCCTGCGCAGCAACGTCATCGGCACCTACTCGGTGCTCGAGGCGGTGCGCAAGCACGGGGTGCGCCTGCATCACATCTCAACCGACGAGGTCTACGGCGACCTGCCACTCGATGAGCCGGTGCGCTTCACCGCCGCGACGCCGTACAACCCGTCCAGCCCGTACTCGGCCACCAAGGCCTCGGCCGACCTGCTGGTGCGGGCATGGGCGCGGTCCTACGGCGTGCGGGCGACCATCTCGAACTGCTCCAACAACTACGGGCCCTATCAGCACGTCGAGAAGTTCATCCCGCGCCAAATCACCAACCTGCTCACCGGCCGGCGGCCCAAGCTGTACGGCGCCGGGGCCAACGTCCGGGACTGGATCCACGTCGACGACCACAACAGCGCGGTGTGGCGCATCCTCGACGGTGGCACCATCGGCCGCACCTATCTGATCGGCGCCGACGGCGAACGCGACAACCTCTCGGTGCTGCGGCTGATCCTGCAGTTGATGGGCCGCGACCCCGACGACTTCGACCACGTCACCGACCGCGCGGGCCACGACCTGCGGTACGCGATCGACTCGAGCGCGTTGCGCGACGAGCTGGGCTGGGCGCCGAAGCACACCGACTTCGCCGAGGGTCTCGCAGGCACCATAGAGTGGTACCGCGACAACGAGTGGTGGTGGGCGCCGCTCAAGGAGCAGGTCGAGGCCGGCTACGCGAAACGTGGGCAATGACATGGCCTTTCGCGAACTGTCCGTTTCCGGATCGTGGGAGATCACCCCGAAGCCACACGGCGACAGCCGCGGCATGTTCTTCGAGTGGTTCACCGAGAGCGGCTTCGCGGAGATGACCGGACACGCCTTCGACATGCGCCAGGCCAACTGCTCGGTGTCGGCACGCGGAGTGCTGCGTGGCCTGCACTTCGCGCAGGTGCCGCCGAGCCAGGCCAAGTACGTGACGTGCGTGAAGGGTTCGGTGTTCGACGTCGTCGTCGACATCCGCATCGGCTCCCCCACCTACGGGCGGTGGGACTCGGTCCTGCTCGACGACGTCGACCGCCGTTCGATCTACCTGTCCGAGGGCCTGGCACACGGTTTCGTTGCGCTGCAGGACGATTCGACCGTCATGTACCTGTGCTCGACGCCCTACGCCCCGAAACGCGAGCACGGGGTACACCCGCTCGACCCGGAGATCGGGATCGACTGGCCGCTCCCGGCCGGCCAGCTGCTGCTCTCCGACAAGGACGCGGTCGCTCCCTCGCTGGCCGAGGCGCGCGGCGCCGGCCTGCTGCCGACGTTCGCCGAAACCCGCTCGTTCGTCGAGGGCCTGCGCCGGCCCTGAGCCCCGTCGACGTGCCCTTGCGCTGCGCTTCGACCCAATACTAGGATCTCCTAGTATTGGGTCATCGCCGGATCGCCGAGGGGCAGCACATGAGCACACGCATTCCACACTTCATCGACGGCAAGCGCTCCGAGCTCGCGAGCACGCGCACCGCCGACGTCTTCAACCCCAGCACCGGTGCGGTCCAGGCCCAGGTGCTGCTGGCCTCGGCCGCCGACGTCGACACCGCGGTGGCCTCGGCGGTGCAGGCGCAGAAGGAGTGGGCGGCGTGGAACCCGCAGAAGCGCGCCCGAGTCCTGATGAAGTTCATCGAACTGGTCAACGAGCACACCGACGAACTGGCCGAACTGCTCTCCATCGAGCACGGCAAGACCGTCGCCGACTCCCTGGGCGACATCCAGCGCGGTATCGAGGTCATCGAGTTCGCCACCGGAATCCCGCACCTGATGAAGGGCGAATTCACCGAGGGCGCCGGGCCGGGCATCGACGTCTATTCCATCCGCCAGCCGCTCGGGGTGGTCTGCGGTATCACCCCGTTCAACTTCCCGGCCATGATCCCGCTGTGGAAGGCCGGTCCGGCCCTGGCATGCGGCAACGCGTTCATCCTCAAGCCTTCGGAGCGCGATCCCTCGGTGCCGCTGCGGCTTGCCGAACTGTTCCTCGAGGCGGGCCTGCCCGCCGGGGTCTTCCAGGTGGTGCAGGGCGACAAGGAGGCCGTCGACGCCCTGCTCGCGCACCCCGACATCAAAGCCTACGGCTTTGTCGGCAGCTCCGACATCGCGCAGTACATCTATGCCGGCGCCGCAGCGAACGGTAAGCGCGCCCAATGCTTCGGCGGCGCCAAGAACCACATGATCGTGATGCCGGACTCCGATCTGGATCAGGCCATCGACGCCCTGATCGGCGCCGGGTACGGCAGCGCCGGTGAGCGCTGCATGGCGATCAGCGTCGCTGTCGCCGTGGGGGACGAGGTCGCAAACCGGCTACGATCGCGGCTCGCCGAACGAGTCGAGCACCTCCGGGTCGGCCACAGCCTCGATCCCAAGGCCGACTACGGGCCCCTGGTCACCGAGGCCGCCCTCGAGCGGGTGCGCGGCTACATCGGCGCCGGTGTGGCCGAAGGCGCCGAGCTGGTCGTCGATGGCCGCGAGAAGACCAGTGACGAAATGACTTTCGGTGACGAAAGCCTCGAAGGCGGGTTCTTCATCGGGCCGAGCCTATTCGATCACGTCACCACCGACATGTCGATCTATCGGGACGAGATCTTCGGGCCGGTGCTGTGCATCGTGCGGGTCAAGGACTATGAAGAGGCGCTGCGGCTGCCCAACGAGCACGAGTACGGCAACGGGGTCGCGATCTTCACCCGCGATGGTGACACCGCCCGCGACTTCGTCTCCCGGGTGCAGGTCGGCATGGTCGGGGTGAACGTGCCGATCCCGGTTCCGGTGGCCTACCACACCTTCGGCGGCTGGAAGCGCTCCGGCTTCGGCGACCTCAACCAGCACGGCCCGGCGTCCATCCAGTTCTACACCAAGACAAAGACCGTCACCGAGCGGTGGCCGTCGGGCATCAAGGACGGCGCCGAGTTCGTCATCCCCACCATGAAATAGAGCTGATATGAATCTTCAAACGCTCGACGACGACGACCGCGTCATCGCCGAGACGGCGGGCGCGTTCGCCGCCAAACGCCTTGCGCCCCGCGCGCTGGAGTGGGACCACGACAAGCACTTTCCGGTCGAGGTGCTGCGGGAGTCCGCCGAACTGGGCATGGCGGCCATCTACTGCGCCGAGGACGTCGGCGGCAGTGGCCTGCGCCGCCTCGACGCGGTCCGTATCTTCGAGCAACTGGCCTACGCGGACCCCGCGATCGCGTCGTTCATCTCCATCCACAACATGTGCGCCTGGATGATCGACACCTACGGCACCGCCGACCAACGCAAGTCGTGGGTGCCCCGGCTGGCCTCGATGGAGGTCATCGCCAGCTACTGCCTCACCGAGCCGGGCGCCGGATCGGATGCGGCGGCGCTGCGGACCAGGGCGGTACGCGACGGCGACGACTATGTACTCGACGGGGTCAAGCAGTTCATCTCCGGTGCCGGGGCCTCCGACATCTACGTCGTGATGGCCCGCACGGGCAGCGATGGGCCCCGCGGCATCTCCGCCTTCCTCGTCGAAAAGGGAACGGCGGGGCTGAGTTTCGGGGCCAACGAGGAGAAGATGGGCTGGAACGCCCAGCCCACCGCGCAGGTGATCCTCGAGGGCGTGCGGGTGCCGGCCGACGCGATGCTCGGCGGCGCCGAGGGCGAGGGTGGCGGCTTCGGGATCGCGATGAACGGCCTCAACGGCGGCCGGCTCAACATCGCGGCCTGCTCACTGGGCGGCGCGCAGGCGGCCTACGAGAAGGCGGCCGGGTACCTGGCCGACCGGCAGGCCTTCGGCGCCGCCCTGCTCGACGAGCCGACCATCCGGTTCACCCTGGCCGACATGGCGACGGCACTGGAGGCCTCCCGGCTGCTGCTGTGGCGGGCGGCGAGCGCGTTGGACAACGACGAACCGGACAAGGTCGCGCTGTGCGCGATGGCCAAGCGCTACGTGACCGACGCCTGTTTCGACGTTGCCGACCAGGCGTTGCAACTGCACGGCGGCTACGGCTACCTGCGGGAGTACGGCATCGAGAAGATCGTCCGCGATCTGCGGGTGCACCGAATCCTGGAGGGCACCAACGAAATCATGCGCGTGGTGATCGGGCGGGCCGAGGCCGCGGCCGCCCGCGCCCGCGTGTCGGCATAGGAGGAACTCCGATGAGCACAGTCGCCTTCCTCGGGTTGGGCAACATGGGCGGCCCGATGGCCGCGAACTTGGTCGAGGCCGGCCACACCGTGCGCGGTTTCGACCCGGTGGCCGCCGCGCAGCAGGCCGCCCGCGACAGCGGCGTGAGCGTGTTCGACAGCGGCGCCGATGCGGTGGCGCACGCCGACGTCGTGATCACCATGCTGCCCAACGGGGCACTGGTGAAACGGTGCTACGACGAGGTGCTGCCCGCCGCGGCGAAGGGCGCGCTGTTCATCGACAGCTCCACCATCGCCGTCGACGACGCCCGCGACCTGCACCGGCTCGCCGCCGACAAGGGCTTCGCCCAGCTGGACGCGCCGGTGTCCGGCGGGGTCAAGGGCGCCGTCGCGGGCACGCTGGCGTTCATGGTCGGCGGTGAGGTGGAGGCACTCGAACGGGCGCAGGCGGTGCTGCAACCCATGGCGGGCAAGGTGATTCACTGCGGATCCTCCGGCGCGGGCCAGGCCGCCAAGCTGTGCAACAACATGGTGCTGGCCGTGCAGCAGATCGCGGTCGGTGAGGCGTTCGTGCTGGCCGAGAAGCTCGGCCTGTCGGCCCAGTCGCTGTTCGACGTGATCACCGGCGCCACCGGCAACTGCTGGGCGGTGCACACGAACTGTCCGGTGCCGGGCCCGGTTCCGACCTCACCGGCCAACAACGCGTTCAAGCCGGGCTTCGCTACCGCACTGATGAACAAGGACCTCGGCCTGGCGATGGACGCGGTGAGTTCCACCGGCGCCTCGGCGCCGCTGGGCACCCACGCCGCCGAGATCTATGCCCAATTCGCCAAGGACCACGCCGACCTGGATTTCAGCGCGGTCATCGAACTGCTGCGCTGACGCTGCCTGGCCGAGTGTGAATCCTCGGCGGTGTTACGGCCCATTTCTCGCCGTGGGTTCACACTCGCGACTAAAAATCCCCGGCGTGGTGACGCAGCGTCTCGATCGCGGCGACCAGCGCCCCCGCCTCGGCGGACGACATGCCGACGTCGGCGAACACCTGGTCGTTGAGCGTCACGGTGGCGTCCTCGACGGTGGAGCGGCCCAACTCGGTGATCTGCACCAGCGTGGTGCGCCCGTCGGTCGGGTGCGGCACCCGCTTGACCAGACCGTCGGCCTCCAGCCGGCGGATGGCGTGGGTGACGCTGGTGACGTGCACCTGCAACCGATCCGAGGCCTTGGTGATGGGCAGCGCCCCGGAGCGGCTGAAGGCGAGCAGCCGCAGCAGTTCGAACCGGGAGAAACTCAGGTCGTAGGGCCGCAGGGCGTTCTCCACCCGGGCGAGCAGGATCTGATGGGCCCGCATCACCGAGGTGACCGCGACCATGCCGTCGGCAACCTCACCCCAGCCGGCGCGCGCCCAGTTGTCGCGGGCCAGCGCGATCGGGTCACCGCTGTGGGTCGGCACCGGTTCGGAGGACACGCTTCTTCATACCGCACCCGATGAGTTCGGGGCCGCCGACCGGTCACAACCCTCGGGGAGGGGCCAGGGAGGAAGGGGACGAATCCATGTCCATCGATCATCTGCTGGCGGTGGTGCCCGTCGCCGATCTGCAGCGGAGCAACCGCTGGTATGAGGCGCTGTTCGGGCGCGGCGCCGACAACAACCCGATGGCGTCGCTGGTGGAGTGGCAGGTGCTGCCGCACGGCTGGGTTCAGGTCTTCGTCGACGAGGCGCGCGCCGGGTCCGGCCTGATGAACCTGGCCGTCGACGACCTGGACGCCCACCTCGCCGAGGTGCGTGGCCGGGGCCTCGACCCCGGCGAGGTCGTCGAGGCCGACAAGGGCGTGCGGCTCTCGACGCTGGCCGATCCCGACGGAAACCTGATCCGGCTGATCGGTGGGTTCCGGGTGCGGTACTGATCCGCTACAGGCCGCGCTGGAGCAGCACGGTGCCGGTGTCGACCGAGGCGATCTGCACGGCGGCGATGTCGTCGATCGACATCGAGGTGCTGCCGGTTGGGGTCGCGGTCACCCCTTCGTGCGCCATCCACGTCGCCAGTTGGATGCGCTCGCCCCGGCGGCTCACCGCGAACATGGCCAGCTCGTCACCGGCCTCCTCGTCGTCGCCGGCACCGGTCTCGGGCCGATAGGTGCAGCGCATCGCCACGCTGGTCCCCCAGCCCTCGGCGGTCACCGACACCGTGGCCTCCAGCGACGAGGGCGCCACCGGGGTCATGCTCATCGCGGTGATCGACGTGGGCGGTTGGGCGGTCGGCGTGGGCGCGACCGGCCCCTGCCGGATGGCGACGAACACCCCGACCGCGAGCACCGCCGCCGCGGCCGCCGAGAGCATCCAGCGCATCCGGCCGCGGCGGGTGCGGACCTTGCCGAGCAGTTCGTCGAGCAGTTGCGGGCGCAGCGGGGGCGGCTCCAGACCTCCGTCGTCGATGGCGGCCACCTCGTCGGGGCGCAGCATTCCCAACAGGGCCGGCACGCCACTGAACTCGGTCACCGCCGCACAGCAATGCCGGCACAGGGGCAGGTGACCCTCGTATTCGCGGCGTTCGGTGCTCGACAGCGAACCCAGCACGTAGGCGGCGTCCCACATGACGTAGGGGCAAGCGTCCGTGTTGAATTGCGCGTCTCCGGCGGGCTGGCCACGAAGGTGCGCCCCGCGCGAGAACGGATCGGTCATCGCGTCACCCCCATCTCCTGCAGCGTCAGCCGCAGCGCCCGCACCGCGTAGTGCAGCCTGGACTTCACGGTGCCCTCCGCGATCTGCAGATCCTCGGCGATCTGCGCGGTGGTCCAGCCCAGATAGTACGAACGGCGGATCACGGCGCGATGGTCCGCCGACAACTGGGCCAGGGCGTCGCCGATCAGCAGCCGGTCCAGCGCCGCGTTGACCTCGTCGGGCGCGGCCTGTTCGGGCGTGCTGCCGGTGTCCAGGGATTCGCGCTCCTTGCGGAACCGAGCGCTGCGGCGGTCGTCGATGACCATGTTGCGGGCGACGGTGAACAGCCAGGCCCGCGCCGAGCGTTCGGCGTCGCCGGACACCTCGGGATGCTGCCAGGCCCGCAACAACGTCTCCTGAACCACGTCCTCGGCCCGCGCCGGGTCACCGGTCAACCGAACCGCGTAGCGCCACAGCGCGGCCGCGTGCTCGTCGTAGAGCACCCGCATCAGCGCGGTCTCCGGGTCGCTCATCGGAACCTCCCGCCCACAGACACGAGTCCGCCGGGTGTCTGGTTCAGCTACGCCGTCAAAATCCGGGGGCCGTCCTCGGTGACGGCGACGGTGTGCTCCCAGTGCGCGGCGCGGGAACCGTCGGCGGTGACGACGGTCCACTCGTCGGCGAGCACCCGGGTCTTCGTGGTGCCCAGCGTCAGCATCGGTTCGATGGCCAGCACCGAGCCGACCACCAGGGTGGGGCCGCGGCCGGGCTGGCCCTCGTTGGGCAGGAACGGATCCATGTGCATCTGGCGGCCGATGCCGTGCCCGCCGTAGCCGGCCACGATCCCGAACTTACGGCCGTGGGTGCGTTCGGCGGCCCTGGTGCCCATCTCGATGGCGTGGGAGACGTCCGTGAGCCGGTTGCCGGGCACCATGGCCGCGATGCCGGCCTCCATCGACGCCTTGGTCGCCGCCGACAGCGCCTCGTCCACCGGGATCAGGGCACCGACGCCGAAGGTGATCGCGGCGTCGCCATGCCAGCCGTCGATGATCGCGCCGCAATCGATCGACACCAGGTCACCGGGCGCCAGCGTCTCGTCGGCCGCCGGGATGCCGTGCACCACGCGGTCGTTGACCGAGGAGCAGATGCTGGCCGGATAGCCGTGGTAGCCCAGGAACGACGGGATGCCGCCGGCCTCCCGGATGATCGTCTCGGCGACGTCATCGAGGTCCTTGGTGGACACCCCCGGCCCGGCGGCCTCGCGCACCGCGCGCAGGACGTCGGCCACCACCGCCCCGGCGGCGGCCATCGCGTCGAGTTCCCCCGCCGTTCGGGCGGGTACGACCTTGCGGCTACGCAGTCCGGGCAGCGAGACCATCGGAACAGTCAGCGACCGAGCGCGTGCAGTGCCCTGGCGAAGACCTCGTCGAAGGATCCGACGGCGTCGACGGTCTTCAGTTCGCCGCGGTAGTAATCCAGCAGCGGGGCGGTCTCGTCGCGGTAGACGTTGAAGCGATTGCGGATGACGTCCTCGGTGTCATCGGCGCGGCCGCGGCCCTTGAGCCGCTCGACCAGTTCGTCCTCGGGGACCCGGAACTCCACCACGGCGTCGAGCTTGAGGTTGCGCCGCTCGAGCATGTCGTGCAGCGCCTCGGCCTGCTCCACCGAGCGCGGGAAGCCGTCGAGGATGAACCCGTCGGCGGCATCGGCGTCGTCGAGCCGGTCGTCGACCAGGGCGTTGGTCAGGGTGGCGGGCACCAGGTCGCCGGCGTCGAGATACTTCTTGGCCTCGATGCCCAACTCGGTGCCGGCGCTGATGTTGTGCCGGAACAGATCTCCGGTGGAGATCTGCGGAATCCCGAGCTTCTCCGCCAGCTTGACCGCCTGAGTGCCCTTGCCCGCACCGGGCGGTCCAAGCAAAACGATTCTCACTTCAGGAACCCTTCGTAGTTGCGCTGCATCAGCTGGCTCTCGATCTGTTTGACCGTATCCAAACCGACGCCGATCATGATCAGAACGGCGGTTCCGCCGAAGGGGATGTTCTGTACGCCCCCGCCGTTGCCCATCTGGAGGAACACGTTCGGCAGCACGGCGATGACACCCAGGTAGATCGAGCCGGGCAGGGTGATCCGGCTCAGCACGTAGCGCAGGTAGTCCGCGGTGGGCTTGCCCGGCCGGATACCGGGGATGAAGCCACCGAACTTCTTCATCTCGTCCGCCCGCTCGTCGGGGTTGAACGTGATCGAGACATAGAAGTAGGTAAAGAAGATGATCAGCGCGAAGTAGATCGCGATGTACACCGGGTCGGCCGGGTTGGTCAGGTAGTTCGCGACGAAGCGGTCCCACCAGCTGTTGCCGGTCCCGCCGCTGCCGCTGCGGACGAGCTGGGTGATCAGGTGCGGGATATAGATCAGCGACGACGCAAAGATGACCGGGATGACGCCGGCCTGGTTGACCTTCAGCGGCAGGTAGGTCGAGGTGCCGCCGTACATCCGCCTGCCGACCATGCGCTTGGCGTACTGCACCGGGATGCGGCGCTGGCCCTGCTCGACGAAGACGACGCCGATGATGATCAACAGGGCCGCGGCGCACACCGCGGCGAACACCAGTCCGCCTCGGCTGTCCAGGATGGTCTTGCCCTCGGCCGGGATGCGGGCCGCGATACCGGCGAAGATCAGCAGCGACATGCCGTTGCCGATGCCCCGCTCGGTGACCAGCTCACCCATCCACATCACCAGGGCGGCGCCCGCGGTCATCACCAGCACGATGATCACCAGGGCGAAGATGCTCTGGTCGGCGATGATGTCCAGGGTGCAGCCCTGCAGCAGGCCACCGTTGGCGGCCAGCGCCACGATGCTGGTGGCCTGCAGGATGGCCAACGCGATCGCCAGGTAACGCGTGTACTGCGTCATCTTGGCCTGGCCGGCCTGACCTTCCTTGCGCAGCTGCTCGAAACGCGGGATCACCACGGTGAGCAGCTGCACGATGATGCTGGCGGTGATGTAGGGCATGACGCCGACCGCGAACACCGTCAGCTGCAGCAGCGCGCCACCGGAGAACAGGTTGATCAGGGAGTAGATCTGCGCGCCCGCGCCACCGCTCACCTGCTCGATGCACTGGTGGACGTTCTTGTAGTTGACCCCCGGCGACGGGATGGTGGCGCCGACCCGATAGAGGATGACGACACCCAGCGTGAACAGGATCTTTCGCCTCAGGTCGACCGTCCTGAGTGAAGAGATGAAAGCCGAGAGCACTCTTCCTCCTGGGCAGCCGGACCTCAGTCGCAGCGTGCCAATGGGGCTGGCCTGGCCAGCGTTCGGGTAATCCTGCCTCGCGCCGATCGCAGCCTGGAACTTCTCGGCGGGATCGCGCGCTCGAATCAGTCTACGAGAGTAACAGTAGGCCCAGGCAGGGCAGGAATCCGCGGAGCCACCCAGCCACGGCGCGTACAGTCGCCGATGGCTCGTTATATTGGCTAAGTATAAGCAGCGCCGTGGTGGAGGGTCCTTCGATGACGCGCACAGACAACGACAGCTGGGACTTGGCGTCCAGCGTGGGCGCCACGGCCACCCTGGTGGCGGCGGCCCGCGCCGCGGCAACCCGGCTGCCCGATCCGCTGATCGACGACCCCTACGCCGAGCCGCTCGTCCGTGCCGTCGGCGTGGACTTCTTCACCCGGATGGCCACCGGCGACATCGGCGCCGACGACCAGGCCGCGATGGGCGTGCGCCGGATGACCGCCAACATGGCGGCCCGGACGCGGTACTTCGACGAGTTCTTCATGAGCGCAGCCGATGCGGGCCTACGCCAGGCGGTGATCCTGGCCGCCGGCCTGGATGCGCGGGCCTTCCGGCTGGCGTGGCCGCCGGACATGGTGGTCTACGAGATCGACCAGCCCGAGGTGGTCGCGTTCAAGTCGGAAACCATGGCCGAGCTCCGCGTCAGAGCGACCTGCGTGCGCCGCACGGTCGCCATGGATCTGCGCAACGACTGGGCCACCGCGCTGCGCGGGGCCGCCTTCGACCCGAACAAACCGACCGCATGGAGCGCCGAGGGGCTACTCGGCTATCTGCCCCCGGACGCCCAGGACCGGCTGCTTGACACCATCACCGGGCTGTCCGCCCCCGGCAGCTGGATCGCCATCGACTGTGCCCCGCCGTCCGACCCGGCCCAGGAGCAGCGGTCGCGCGAACGCATGCGGGCGTTCTCCGACCACTGGCGCGAGCAGGGCTTCCATCTGGACTTCAGCGAGTTGGTCTACATCGGTGAACGCAACGAGGCCAGCGCCTACCTGACCGGTCATGGCTGGCGGGTGGCCGCCACCGGAGTCAACGACCTGCTCGCCGCGCACGGCCTGGCGCCGTTCGACGACGACGAACCGATGTCGAAGCTCCGCTACCTCGAGGCGACCCTGGAGGCCCGACCGTGAAACGCACCGACGACGACAGCTGGGACCTGGCCTCCAGCGTCGGGGTCACCGCGACGATGGTGGCCGCTGCCCGCGCCGTGGCCAGCCGGGAGGAGAACCCGCTCATCGACGATCCGTTCGCGGCGGCGCTGGTGCGGGCGGTCGGGATCGAGTACTTCACCAAGTTCGTCGACGGTGACATCGATCCGGCCGCCGTCGACGACAGCGGTGGCACCCGGATGTTGACCGATGTGATGGCCGTCCGGACCCGGTTCTTCGACGACTTCTTTCGCGAGGCCACCGAAGCCGGTGTGCGCCAGGCGGTCATCCTGGCCAGCGGGCTGGACTCCCGCGCCTACCGGCTGCCGTGGCCGGCGGGCACCGTGGTCTTCGAGATCGACCAGGCCAAGGTCATCGAGTTCAAGTCCGAGACGCTGGCCGCTCTGGGCGCCTCCCCCACCGCGGACCGCCGCGCCGTCGCCGTCGACCTGCGTGACGATTGGCCGGCCGCCCTGCGCGCCGCCGGCTTCGACGACACCGCGCCGACCGCCTGGAGCGCGGAGGGGTTGCTGGTCTATCTGCCGCCGGATGCCCAGGATCGATTGCTGGACAACATCACCGCGCTGTCCGCACCGGGCAGCAGGATGGCCACCGAGTACCACCCCGACGCCGGCGCCGGAATCCTGGACCGCGCCACGAAGATGAGCGAGCAGTGGAGCGCGCAGGGCCTGGATCTGAACATGGCCGACCTGTTCTACCCCGGCGAGCGTGCCTCCGTCGTCGACTACCTCGCCCGGCACGGCTGGCGGCTGACCACCCGCACCCGCCCGGAGATGTTCGCCCTGCACGGCCGCGTGTTCCCCGACGGGGATCCCGCGGCACCACTGCGAAACTCGTTGTCGGTCACGGCAGTCCGGACGTAGCGGGATGGCACGCACCGACGACGACAGCTGGGACCCGGCATCCGGTGTGGGGGCCACCGCCACCATGGTCGCGGCCGGGCGGGCGATGGCAACCAAGGACCGTCGCCGGCTGATCAACGATCCGTTCGCCGAACCACTGGTGCGCGCGGTCGGCATCGACTTCTTCGTCGCGATGCTCGACGACACCCCGGGCACCTCGGCGTTCCCCGACTCCTCGCCCGAACGGGTGGAGGCGATGATCGCCGGAATGGCCATGCGCACCAAGTTCTTCGACGACTACTTCACCACGACGGCCGCCTGCGTGCGCCAGGCGGTGATCCTGGCCTCCGGGCTGGACTCCCGGGCCTTCCGCCTGGCCTGGCCGCCGGGCACCGTGGTGTACGAGATCGATCAGCCTGCGGTGATCGACTTCAAGAACCGCGTGCTCGGCGATCTCGGCGCGCAGCCCACCGCGGAGCGCCGCACGGTGGGGATCGACCTGCGGGGCGAATGGCCGGCCGCGTTGCGCGATGCGGGTTTCGACCCCGGCGCGCCCACCGCCTGGCTGGCCGAGGGGCTGCTGATCTACCTGCCGCCCGATGCGCAGGACCGGCTGTTCGACACCATCACCGCACTGTCGGTGCCGGGCAGCACCATGGCGACCGAATACGCGCCGGGCATCATCGAATTCGACTTCGAGAAAGCCCGGGATCGGGCGGCGATGATGCGCGAACGCGGGCTCGACATCGACATGGCGTCGCTGATCTATCCCGGTCCGCGCAGCCATGTCATGGAATACCTGCGCGCCAAGGGCTGGCAGGTGACCGGGGTGCCCCGCGACGAACTGCTCACCCGTAACGGATTACAGCCACCCGACCGCAGCGACTTCAACCCACTGGGTGACATCGTCTACGTCAGCGCCGTGTTGACTTAGACCCCGGACGCTCCCGATGTCGGCATACTGGACCGGTGAACCGGCTGATCGGTGCCGCCGGACTGGCCGGCCTGCTGTTGGTGGCGGCCTGCGCGCCGAAACCGCACCCGCAGCAGGGTGACCCGGCGTCGGCGGCGTCCCCGACGGCCGGTGCGACGCTGTCGGCCTGGCCGAAGGGCGCGGCGGTCGACTATCAACTGGGCGGGGCGTATCCCCCGGATGCCGGCGTCGGCATCGTGGCACGCGACAGCTCCGAGCAACCCGCACCGGGCCGGTACTCGATCTGCTACGTCAACGGTTTCCAGACGCAGCCGGGCGATCAGTGGCCGGACACCCTGGTGCTGCACGACGCCTCCGGATCCGACGTGGCCGACCGCGGCTGGCCGGATGAGCGGATACTCGACATCTCGACACCGGCGAAACGGGCGGCGATCGGCGAGGCCCTCGCCCCGACCGTGCACCGTTGCGCGGTCCGCGGGTTCCAGGCGGTCGAGTTCGACAATCTCGACTCGTATACGAGGGCGAACGGCGCCTTCGACCTGGCAGCGGCCGAGGCCCACGCGACACTGCTGGCCGAACTGGCACACCGGGAGAAACTGGCTGCGGGACAGAAGAACACGCCGGAACTCGGCAGGCGCGGACCCGCCGACATCGGTTTCGACTTCGCCGTCGCCGAGGAGTGCCGTCGCTTCGACGAGTGCACCGCCTACACCGATGTCTACGGCGACTACGTGATCGACATCGAATACATCGACGATCTCGGCGCCCCCCTGGCCCAGGTGTGCGCCGACCCGCAGCTACCGCGGTCCAGCGTGATCCGGGACCGGATGCTCAGCGCGCCCGGTTCTCCCGACTACCGGCTGGAGCGCTGCCGATAGTCAGAACCGGCCGTCCCCCGGCCACAACGCCCGGGCACCGGTCAACGAGCGCTGACCCTGTTCCAGGGCCACGCTGATCGACCGGCCGAGCAGCACCGCAACGGCGTCCGGCAGCGAGGCCGCCGCCGGCTGCGAGGATGCCCTGGGCCGCAGGTAATCCCGCCACGAAGCGCCCGGGTAGCCGACCAGTTCCACCTCGGCGTCGACGTCCAGGCCCGCCAGGATCTTGGCGCGCCGCACCGCTGTCCGCAGCCCGCCGAGCTCGTCGACCAGGCCGTGGCCCAGCGCGTCCTCGCCTGTCCACACCCGGCCCCGGGCGACCGCGTCGACGGCCTCCACCGACAGGTTGCGCGCCTCGGCCACCCGCTGCACGAAGTCGGCGTAGAACAGGTCCGCCTCGGCCTCCACCAGCGCGTGCTGCTCGGGAGTGAACGGTGCGTTCAGCGACCAGGCATCGGCATTGGCGTTGGTGCGCACGGCATCCGAACCCACCCCCAGCCGGTCCTTGAGCTCACGCGCCACCAGTTTGCCGGTCACCACACCGATCGAACCGGTGATCGTGCCGGGATTGGCGACGATGGTGTCGGCGCCCATGGCCACGAAGTAGCCGCCGGATGCCGCCACCGACCCCATCGAGGCGACCACCGGCTTACCCCGGTGTCGCAGCCGCACCACCTCACGCCAGATGGTCTCCGAGCCGGTCACCGAACCGCCGGGACTGTCCACCCGCACCACCACGGCGATGACGTCCTCGTCGGCGGCGGCCTCGCGCAGTGCGGCCGCAATCGTGTCCCCACCGGCGCTGGATCGGCCGAATGGCGACAGTTGTGGTCCGCCGCGCCCGTTGACGATCGGGCCGGCGACCGTGACCACCGCGATCGTCGGCTTGGAGCGGCCGGGCAGTGACGGCACCGGAACCGGCGGGCCGCCCTTGCGGGTCTGGGCGTAGCGCGACAGGAACAGCCGGGGCGGCTTGTCGTCGTCGGAGTCGGCGTCACCGGTCTCCGGTGAAACACCCTCCACGCCAACGAGTTCGGCAATGCGGCTGTAGGCCTCGTCGCGGAACCCGATGCGGTCCACCAGATGTCCGGTGACGGCGTCGTCCCGCAACAGCGGCGCCCGGTCGGCCAGTTCGTCGACGGCGGACACCTCGATGCCGCGGGACTCGGCGATGGCCTGCCACACCTGGGTGTGCAGGCTTTCGATGAGACGGGAGTCGGCCTCACGATGCGCATCGGTGTAGTGGTCCTGGGTGAACAGGTTGGCCATCGACTTGTACTCGCCGCGGGCGACGAACTGCGCCTCGATGCCCGCCTTGTCCAGGGCGTCCCGCAGGAACAGCGCGTTGGTGGCGAAGCCGACCAGCCCGACGGTCCCCGACGGCTGCATCCACACCTCGCCGAACGCCGAGGCCAGGTAGTACGACAGCGTGCCCGGGTAGGTCTCGGCCCACGCCAGCGACGGCTTGCGTTCGGCGAAGGCGATAGCCGCCTCTCGCAGCTCCTGCACGGCGGCCGCGGGAGCGGCCGTGATCTGCACGCGGGCAATCAGTCCCGCGACCCGGTCGTCGTCGGCGGCCCGGTGGATGGCGGCGACGGCGTCGCGCAGCAGCATGGGGCGCCCGCTGCCGGTGACGAAGCTGAGCGGGTCGAAACCGGCGGTCTCCGGGGGCGCCGACTGCAGGTCCAACTCGAGCACCACGCCGGCGGGCACGCCGTGATGGCGGGCGGTGTCGACCTTGCGGGCCAAGTCGCGGATGTCGTCGGCACCAGGAATCCCCGGAAGAAAGGACAGCATGTCACCGAGCCTACCGACGGCGCACGGACGGACCGAACCCACGAGGGTCGCGGGGCCTTTCTCATGGAAACGGCATGCTCGCATGCCCCGACCGCGAGAATCGGCGCATGGTGCTCAAGGTCGACGTTCCGCCCCATCTCATCGACGGCCAGGTGGACGAGGGGTACGGCAAGGTCGCCGATGCGTTCCGCGCCAACTTCGCCGCGGGCCGCGAAGTCGGCGCCGCCCTGGCGGTCTACCGGGACGGGGTCAAGGTCGTCGACCTGTGGGGCGGCTACCGCAACGGCGAAACGAAGACCCCCTGGCGGGGCGACACCATGGTCAACCTGTTCTCGACCACCAAGGGGATCGCCGCGCTGACGATCGCGCACGCGGTGTCAAAGGGCCTGCTCGACTACGACGCCAGGGTGTGCGACTACTGGCCGGAGTTCGGTTCCCACGACAAGGACACCGTCACGGTGCGCCAGTTGCTCGCCCATCAGGCCGGGCTGTGCGCGCTGACACCCAATCCGACCCTTCGCGACGTCGCCGACCCGGTGCGACTGGCCCCCATCCTGGCGGCGCAGAAACCGGCCTGGCGGCCGGGCACCCGGCACGGCTATCACACCGTCACGATCGGCTGGTACGAATCGGAGTTGATCCGCAGGACCGATCCGGCCGGCCGCACGCTCGGCCGTTATCTGGCCGAGGAGATCACCGGCCCGATGGGACTCGACCTGCACATCGGGCTGGCCGATACCGTGCCGCGTGACCGCCTCGCCCACATGCACAACTGGAAACGAGCCGAATCGCTGTTGCACGTTCGTGAGATGCCGCCGGGTTTCCTCGGGGCGGCGCTGAATCCGGTCGGCCTGCTCGCCCGAACGGCGTCGCCCGCCGACGTCGACGCCTACGCCGGCGACTTCAACCGCGACGACGTTCGCCGGGTAGAGATCCCGGCGGGCAACGGCACCGGGACCGCACGGGCGGTCGCGCAGTTGTACGGCGAGGCGGCCTGCGGCGGTAGCCGGATCGGTCTGAGCTCGGAGACTTTCGAGCAACTCACCGCACCGGCGCGCCGGCCGTCCGGCGGTGTCCGGGACAAGGTCCTGCGGGTCGACACGGCGTACTCGCTGGGGTTGGCCAAGCCGTTTCCCAGCATGGTGTTCGGCTCGTCCGAAAGGGCATTCGGCACACCGGGTTTCGGTGGCTCGTTCGGGTTCGCCGACCCCGACACCGGAATCGGCTTCGCATACGTGATGAACCGGATGGGTTTTCATCTGGTCAGCGACCCGCGGGAACTGAGTGTGCGGCAGGCACTGTTCCGTGACGTGCTCGGCGCCCGCCCACAGATTTGACCCGGAAAGCGAAAACCCCCGCATGGCGGGGGCTTTCGGCCGGTGCGTTCGCGGAGTTACAGCTCGGTGGCCGATCCGCCCGCGGCGGTGATGGCCTCGCGGGCGCTGCCGCTGAACTTGTGCGCGGTCACGTCGACCTTGGCGGTCAGCTTGCCGTCACCCAGGACCTTCACGAGCGCGTTCTTGCGGACCAGGCCCTTGGCGACGAGCTCCTCGACGCCGACCGAGCCGCCCTCGGGGAACACCCGGGCGATGTCACCGACGTTCACCACCGCGTACTCGGTGCGGAACCGGTTGCGGAAGCCCTTGAGCTTGGGCAGCCGCATGTGGATCGGCATCTGCCCGCCCTCGAAGGTCGCCGGCACGTTCTTGCGCGCCTTGGTGCCCTTGGTGCCGCGGCCGGCGGTCTTGCCCTTCGAGGCTTCACCGCGGCCGACGCGGGTCTTGGCCTTCTTGGAGCCGGGGGCCGGCTTCAAATCGTGCAGCTTGATGACACTCATTTCACTTCCTCGACTTCCACGAGGTGGTGGACGACCTTGATCAGTCCGCGCGTCTGCGGGTTGTCCTCGCGGACCACCGACTGACGAATCTTGCGCAACCCCAACGTCCGCAGGCTCTCGCGCTGCTTCCAGCGCGCCCCGACGGTGCCACGCACCTGGGTGATCTTCAGTTCAGCCATGACTATGCGCTTCCTTCACGCGCGGCGGCCCCAGCGGTCTGGGCGGCCAGCGCTTCACTCTCCCGACGCGCGCGCAGCATGCCGGCCGGCGCGACGTCCTCGATCGGCAGCCCACGACGAGCCGCCACCTCCTCGGGACGCTGCAGCAGCTTCAGCGCGGCGACGGTGGCATGCACCACGTTGATCGCGTTGTCACTGCCCAGCGACTTGGCCAGCACGTCGTGCACGCCGGCGCATTCCAGCACCGCGCGGCACGCACCGCCGGCGATGACGCCGGTACCGGGGCTGGCCGGGCGCAGCATGACCACACCGGCCGCCGCCTCGCCCTGGACGGGATGGACCACGGTGCCGCCGATCAGCGGGACGCGGAAGAAGTTCTTGCGAGCTTCCTCGACGCCCTTGGCGATCGCGGCGGGCACCTCTTTGGCCTTGCCGTAGCCGACACCGACGAGGCCGTTGCCATCGCCGACGATGACCAGCGCGGTGAAGCTGAACCGGCGGCCGCCCTTGACCACCTTGGAGACACGGTTGATCGTGACGACCCGCTCGAGGTAGTTGCTCTTCTCACCGCTGTCGCGACCGCCACGGCCACCACGGTCGTCGCGACGACCCCGATCGCCGCGACCGCCGCGGTCGTCACGCCCGCCGCGCTGCTCGTCGGTGCGGGTGCCGGCGGTGGGGGCGCCGGTCTCCGGCGCGCTGCCGCTCTGCTCCGCCATCATGCGGTCCTTCCGTTACGAATCATCATCATCAGAATTTCAGTCCGCTCTCCCGGGCGGCGTCGGCCAGCGCGGCGATGCGCCCGCCGTAGGTGTTTCCGCCGCGGTCGAACACCACGGCCTCCACCCCGGCGGCCTTGGCGCGCTCGGCGATCAGCTGTCCGACCCGCACGCTGCGGGCCTTCTTGTCACCCTCGATCGCGCGCACGTCGGCCTCGATGGACGACGCGGCGGCGACGGTCGTGCCGGTGTCGTCGTTCACCAGTTGCACGTGGATGTGCCGCGAGGAGCGGTTGACCACGAGGCGGGGCCGCTCGGCGGTGCCGGCGATCTTCTTGCGCAGCCGCGAGTGGCGACGCAGGCGGGACACCCGGCGCGCGGCCGAAGCGGTCTGGCCGACCGGCTTACGCTCGGGGGCGGCGGTCTGTGCTTGAGCCATGGCTTACTTACCTGTCTTTCCGACCTTGCGGCGGATCTGCTCACCCTCGTACCGCACGCCCTTGCCCTTATAGGGGTCCGGGCGACGCAGCCGGCGGATGTTCGCCGAGATCTGGCCGACCTTCTGCTTGTCGATACCGGAGATCGAGAACTTCGTGGGGGTCTCCACCGCGAAGGTGATGCCCTCCGGGGCCTCGATCAGAACGGGATGGCTGTAGCCCAGCGAGAACTCGAGGTTGCTGCCCTTGAGTTGCACGCGGTAGCCGACGCCGAAGATCTCCATCTTGGTGGTGTAACCCTCGGTGACGCCGGTGACCAGGTTGGACACCAGGGTCCGCGACAACCCGTGCAGCGAGCGGCTGCGCCGCTCATCGTCGGGACGGCTGACCACGATCGCACCGTCGTCGTTGCGCGCCACCGTGATCGGCTCGGCGATTGCCAGCTGCAGCGTGCCCTTGGGACCCTTGACCGCGACGTTCTGACCGTCGATGGTCACGTCCACGCCGGCGGGAACCGCCACCGGCTGCTTACCAATTCGCGACATGTCTAGATCTCCCTCACCACACGTACGCGAGGACTTCGCCGCCCACGCCCTGTCGGGCCGCCTGGCGGTCGGTGAGCAGACCCGAGGACGTGGAGATGATCGCCACGCCCAGGCCGCCGAGAACCCGCGGCAGATTGGTGGATTTCGCGTACACCCGCAGACCGGGCTTGGACACCCGGCGCAGACCCGCGATGCTTCGCTCCCGGCTGGGGCCGTACTTGAGCTGCACCACCAGCGACTTGCCCACCCGCGCGTCCTCGGTGCGGTAGTCGTTGATGTAGCCCTCAGTCTTGAGGATCTCGGCGATGTTCGCCTTGATCTTCGAGTGCGGCAGGGTCACTTCGTCGTGATACGCCGAATTGGCGTTGCGCAGACGTGTCAAGAAGTCTGCGATCGGGTCCGTCATGGTCATGACTGGGCCTGTCTACCTTCCTCGCAACGGTTCCCCGGGATCGATTCCCGTCGGGGCCTGCTGCGCACCTGTTCTGTAAGGGGTGTCTCTGTCGTTACCAGCTGGACTTCTGCACGCCGGGCAGTTCGCCGGCATGGGCCATCTCCCGCAAGCAGATTCGGCACAGGCCGAACTTGCGGTACACGGCGTGCGGACGGCCGCACTTGTTGCAGCGGGTGTAGGCCCGCACGGCGAACTTCGGCTTCTTGTTGGCCTTGTTGACCAGTGCCTTCTTTGCCATCTGCTCAGTTCTCCTTGAACGGGAAGCCCAGCGCGCGCAGCAGCGCCCGGCCTTCGTCGTCGTTCGTCGCCGAAGTGACGACGGTGATGTCCATGCCGCGGGGCCGATCGATGGAGTCCACGTCGATCTCGTGGAACACCGACTGCTCGGAAAGCCCGAAGGTGTAGTTGCCGTGCCCGTCGAACTGCTTGGGGCTCAGGCCGCGGAAGTCGCGGATACGCGGCAGGGCGATCGAGACCAGACGGTCGAGGAACTCCCACATCCGGTCGCCGCGCAGGGTGACCCGCGCACCGATCGGCATCCCCTCGCGCAGCTTGAACTGTGCGATCGACTTGCGGGCCTTGCGGATCTCCGGCTTCTGGCCGGTGATCAGGGCCAGGTCGTTGACCGCGCCGTTGATCAGCTTGGCGTCGCGCGCGGCGTCACCGACACCCATGTTCACGATGACCTTCACCACGCCAGGGATCTGCATCACGTTGGCGTAGTCGAACTCCTTGTTCAGCGCGTCCTTGATCTCCTCGCGGTAGCGCGTCTTGAGTCGGGGCTGCACCTTGGTGCTCTCTACAGTCGTCATCGTCAGATGTCCTTGCCGTTGCGCTTCGAAATGCGGACGCGCTTACCGGTTTCCTCGTCGACGCGATAGCCGACGCGGGCCGGCTTGCCGTCGGAGTCGACCACCATCACGTTGGAGACGTGGATCGGCGCCTCCTGGGTGACGATGCCGCCCGAGGACGCGCCCCGCTCGTTGGTCGACTGCGCGGTGTGCTTCTTGATCCGGTTGACGCCCTCGACCAGCACCCGGTTCCGCGTCGGGTAGGCCTGCAGCACCTTGCCCTTGGCGCCTTTGTCCTTGCCGGAGATGACCAGCACCGTGTCGCCCTTGTGGACCTTCATTTACAGCACCTCCGGGGCCAGCGAGACGATCTTCATGAAGCGCTTCTCGCGCAGTTCCCGGCCGACCGGGCCGAAGATGCGGGTGCCGCGCGGGTCATTGTCGGCCTTGATGATCACCGCGGCGTTCTCGTCGAACTTGATGTAGCTGCCGTCGGCGCGGCGGCGTTCCTTGACGGTCCGGACCACGACGGCCTTGACCACGTCACCGCGCTTGACGTTGCCGCCCGGGATCGCGTCCTTGACGGTGGCCACGATGACATCGCCGATGCCGGCGTAGCGCCGCGACGATCCGCCGAGAACACGGATGCACAAGATCTCCTTGGCGCCCGTGTTGTCGGCGACTTTCAGCCGCGATTCCTGCTGAATCACTAGATCTCCTTGGATCTGGTAACTGTGTGCACGGCGGGATCCGCCCGACCCGAAGTGGGCAGGCCAAACGGAACCTGACGTGCGCGGTCTTTGTCACCGATGGGCACGCGGGGCCGACGCGAACGCCGACCGAGGTCTGCCCGAGGCAACCCCTAGAGTCTAGGGTGAGGACCGGCAAACCTCCAAATCACCGCCGACCTGCGTCGACCACGCAGCGGAAGCCGATGTGCGTGGTGGAACTGTCCTGGGACTGCGGCGAGCGCGCGGCCGGGCGGTAGCGGTGGCAGTACTCCGGTGCGCACAGGTGAGAACCGCCCTTGAGGGTCTGGCTGACGCCCGGGTCCGGGTCGGCAGGCGGAGGGCAGCAGGAGTTCTGCGGTGGCGGGAGGTGGTAGGCCGAGAACGGAGTGGTGGTCCACTCCCACACGTTTCCGATCATGTCGAGAAGACCCCAGCCGTTCGGCGGAAACGCCCCCACCGGCGAGGTGCCCACCCAGCCGTTGGCGCCATCGTTGCGGTACGGGAACCGGCCCTGCCAGGTGTTGGCCATCAGCGCGCCACCGACGGTGGGCTCGTCACCCCAGGCGTAGGTGGCGGTGCTGCCCGCGCGCGCCGCGTACTCCCATTCGGCCTCGGTGGGCAGCCGGCGCCCGGCCCAGGCGGCGTAGGCCGCGGCGTCGGGGTAGGCCACCTGCACCACCGGGTGGTCGTCACGGCCGGCGACGTCGCTGCCCTGGCCGAACGGGTGGCGCCAGTTGGCGCCGCCGGCCCAGTCCCACCACTGCCGCCAGTCGCGCAGGTCGACCGGGCCGGCGGTGGGCCTGAACACCAGCGCACCGGGCAGCAGGTCGGCCTCGGCCACCCCGGGGTACAGCGCCGGATCCAGCGGCTTCTCGGCGACGGTGACGTAGCCGGTGGCGTCGACGAACTCGGCGAACTGAGCGTTGGTCACCGGGTGCCGTTCGATGCCGAACGCGTTCACCGTCGCGGTGTGGATCGGCGCTTCCTCCGGGTAGAAACTCGTCGACCCCATCCGGAACGATCCCGCGGGAACCGGCACCAACTCGGTGAGCATCGGCTCAGGGTAGGCCGATGCCGAAGTCGCCGGTGATCTGGTCGGCGGCGGCGGCGAAGCCGGGGGTGCCCGACGGCGCCTGCACGTGGATCGCCACCAGGTAGTCCTTCGCGTTGGTCCAGATGTGGGCGATGCGGTCGCGGTAGGTGATCGAGCGATCGGGGTTGTCGGCCCAGGTGCCCATCATCTCTTGGCTGCTGAAGCCGCACAGTTCGGCGGGCAGCATGCTCAACGTGCTGATCGGATACCGGGCCATCACGTCATCGGAGTACCGGCTGAAGGCCGCGGCCGCATCCAGCGAGGTGGGGGTGATCGACACCTGGGCCACCATTCCGTTCGGCCCGCTGAGCGCCGCGCCGACGTCGCCGGAACCGGTCGCCGACGACCACCCGTCCGGCAGCGACACCGTGATCCGCGGCGCGGCCGGGTCGGCGACCGCCGCCACCGCGGTCGGCCCGTGCCGGGGCGACGGGCAGACGATCGCGTTCGGCGGCCGCGGTATCCGGGTGGTCTCCAGCACGCCCGGCTGCGCCGACTCCGGCGCATCGGTGGCGGCGGACGTCTCCGACGTGACCGCGGTGCCCGTCGTGCCGGTGGCCGACGTCGACGCCTCCTGGGTGGCGGTCCGTGCCGTCCCCTCGCTGTTGCGCGCGCACGCGGTGACCCCGGATGCGCACAGCAGTACCGCGGTCAGGAAAGCGCACACCAGCCGGTTCACCGGACCAGTATGGCGTGGCACCGGGCGCCGCCCCAAGCCGAGACGCGGTTCTCAGCCGCGCCGGTGTGATGTGCCGGGGTCGTTACGGCCGCGCCGCGCCGACCCGATGATCGCGCCGAAACCGACGGCCGCCGCCAGCAGGATCGCACCCGCCGCCCACCAGGCGGACGAGGGCCGATAGCTGCCGGTGCGCAGGTCCGCATCGGACGCCGGCGGACCGAACACCGTCAGCGGTTCGCGGCCGGACACCTCGACCGGCTCCCGGCCCGGGAACGCGACCAGGACATTGCTGTTGAGGTCCGACCAGCGGCGCGGATCGGCATCGAGCCAGCGCAACAGGTCATCGAGCTGCGCCGGGGACCCGGTGGAGGTGGCGACCAGCAGCGAGCGTTGTCCGTCGAACACTGTCTGCAACGAGCCGAACTGCGCACCCGGGTCGAGGGTCAGGGCCGCCTTCGGATCATTCCCGGCACCGGAGAGCGTGATGGTCCGGTCGCTGGAGCTGAGCGGAAGGGTGATGGACTTTTGGTTCCAGCCGTCGGCGCTGACGATGATCGCCGGTGCACCGCTGTCGAGCGCCTGCTTGACCGACGTGACCTGGGTGGTCAGCGGGATGTCGGTGATCCGCTGCAGGCCCGTGACGATCTGGATTGCGCGGGCGAGATCGGGGAAGCTGTTCTGCCCGATCCCGACCTGAACCTGCGGCATCAACGCCTGCGGCAGCGATCGGAAGCCGGAGGGGATCGGCGGATTGGCCGGCGTCGTCTCCACTACCGAGCTGCCCAGGACGGTCAGGACGACCGGCCGGAACTCGTTACAACGGCCTTCGTTCCCCGTGGTGTTCACCGCCACGGTGAGGGCGATGGAGCGTCCCACCAGCCGATCGGGAACGGCGATCCAGCGGTCGATGACCCCGCTGGGTTCCGCGGGCCACGATTCGAGGGGCTCACCGGCGATGCTGACGGTGACCTGGCCCCCGAAGGCACTCGGGACCGGCGTGTAGGAGCCCTGGACGTGGACGCGCACACCCTGGATCGAATGGCCGAACTTCGTCTGGTCCAGATAGATCGTGACTTGCGGAGCCGCCCCCGCCGCGGTGATGACGCGTCGACCGAGCGCGGCCAGCGTGGTGGCGTTGCCCGGGAACCGCGGGTCCGAGCGCAGGTCTCCGGTCACCACATTGGTGCTGACCGCAAGGTTCAACGCGCCGTTGGTGAGCAGCCGCGCCGCATTCTTGAGCTTGTTGGCCGGCCCGGAGATCCGCAGTTGCGGGATGCCGCCCGAGCCCACCAGGGACAGACCGTTGTCCGGCCCCTCCTTGACGATGAAGACACGCTCCATCGGGATCGACGGGGTGTCGACCGTCGCCTGGTCACCGGCCAGTGGCGCCACCACCACCTGCGTGGGCTGGGAACGCTGGCGATACGTCGCGCTCAATTGGGCGGCCAGGGCGACCGCGGCGTCGGCCTCCGCCGGCGAGGGGTTCCCCGGCACGGCGATGGTCGCCTTGCGCAGGATCGGCGGCAGGAAGTCGGCGACGGTCGCCGGGGGAACATCGGTTCCGGCGAAGGTGACCGAACCGTTGATGAGGTCCACCGTGCTCCGCTCGTCCAGGCAGTACCCGTCGTCAGGAACCGCCGAGAGCGTCAGCGTCAGGTCCACCGTCTTGTCGACGATCCGCACGCCGGGAAGCGGAATCACCAGCGGGGCGAGGTCGGTCAGCGGCAGCCCCACCTTGCTGATGAGCTGGGTGTCCTGGGTGACGCTGATGACACCGGATCGCAGACTGAACGGCAGGTCGAGTGTGGCATTGAGCGCCACCGGCGCCAGGCCGCTGGGGACCGGAATGCTCAGTGAGATCGTGCTCGAGTTGCCGTAGAACGACAGCCGATTGTCGGTGCCGAGGTCTGCCCAGGGAATCACCGTGGTTGCGGCATCGGTCGGCGCGGGCGCGGGCGGTTCGGCAAGCACCGGCGGTGCCACCCCGAGCAGCATCGCGAGGATGCCTCCGATCGCCATCAGATTCCGGAGCATCGTCCACCTCATCGCGCACATCGTAGGAAACTGACGCTCCGTGCCGTCCTCGGAGCGACAAATCTTCGCCAGCGTAATTTGTCGGAGCGCTCAGCGCCCAACTCCGCCGAAATGGGCTTTGGGTTCAGTCCCGGGCGAAGGCCGCCGCCATCTCGCGTTCGGCGTCGCGGTACGGGGTGCCGGAGACGTCGACGACCACGCGATGGATCGTTCCGCCGTTGAATTCAAACGGCGCGACGTAGGCGCTCGACACCGGCTGGCCGAGGTTGCGGCCCACGCTGACGCCGCCGCCGGCCAGCCCGAACGTGAACGGGTGGGCCTTGACCCCGGCGAGGGTGGCCACCTCGGTGCCGTCGACGTAGAGGGTGGCGTCACCGACCGGGGTGTGCGTGCCCTCGACGACGCCCGTGCGGGTGTAGCCGACGCCGAGGATGTGCCTGCCGGCCGTCAGGGGGTCGGGTGCGACCACCCGCTGTTCGGATTCGCCGAAGAAGTTGTAGATGAACTGCAGTCGGCCGTCGGCAACGAAGAGCACGTAGCCGCCGTGCCCGGCGCCCTGCTTGAGCAGGACGCCCTGAGCGCCCGCGCCGACGAGATCGACCTCGGCCAGCACGGAGAAGGAGCGCCCGGCGATCATCACGCACGCACCCATCGAGACCGGCGCGGTGTGCGGGTAGTAGACGAACCGCTGGCGGTCGCCGACGAGCGACGGCCGCCAGCGCCCGACCATCTCGAAGACGTTGAGGTCGGCCAGCGGAAGCCCGTTGTACTTCCGCGCCTCGGTGAACCACAGGGCCTGCAGTTCGGTGAGCTTGTCCGGGTGCTCGGCGGCCACATCGCGGCACTGGCTCCGGTCGTTGGCGATGTCGTAGAGCTCCCAGCGGTCCTGGTCGAAGTGCGACCAGCCGGATGGGGCGGCGGGGTGCACGGTGTTGGCGAACCAGCCGTCGTGCCAGATGCCGCGGGTGCCCAGCATGGTGTAGAACTGGGTTTCCTTTCCGGTGTCGGCGCCCGGATCATCCAGTGCCGCTTTGAAACTCACGCCCTCCAGCGGCTTCTGGGCGATACCGCGCACCGTCTCCGGCGCGGCGATACCGAGCAACTCGTAGACTGTCGGGGTGATGTCGCAGACGTTGACGTAGTTGTCCCTGACCTCGCCGTGCGCCGCAATCCCGTTGGGCCACGAGATGATTGCGGTGTCGGCGATACCCCCCTCGTGGGAGGCGTAACGCTTGTACAGCTTGTAGGGCGTGTTGAAGGCCATCGCCCAGCCGATCGGATAGTGGTTGTAGGTGGACGGACCGCCCAACACGTCGAGGAAGCGCATGCTGTCCTCGACGGTGTCGATGTAGCCGTTGAAGAACTTGGCCTCGTTCACCGAACCGTTGGGGCCACCCTCCCCGCTGGCGCCGTTGTCGGAGATCACCACGATGATGGTGTTGTCGAGCTGGCCTGATTCGTCGAGATAGTCGAGCACCCGTCCGATCTGGGCGTCGGTGTAGGAAAGGAAGCCGGCGAACACCTCCGCCATCCGGGCGAACAACCGCTTCTCGTCGTCGGACAACCCGTCCCACGGCCGCACGGTGTCCTGCAGCGGCCACGGTTGGCCATCGGGCCCGGTGACGTCCAGGTACGGGTTCACCCCGGACAGCTCGGTGCTCGGCGGCACAATACCCAGCCTCTTCTGGTTCTCCAGCACGATGTCGCGGTAGCGCTCGTAGCCCATGTCGAAGCGGCCCGCGTAGCGGTCGGCCCACTCGGCGAACACGTGATGGGGGGCGTGGCCGGCGCCGGGGCACAGGTAGGTGAACCATGGCTTGTCCGGCGCGACCATGGTCGAGTCCCGGATGAACTCGATGGTCTTGTCGGCCAGGTCGCTCGAGAGGTGATAGCCCTGCTCGGGGGTGGCGGGCGCCTCGACCGGATGGTTGTCGTAGACCAGCTCGGGGTACCACTGGTCGGTCTCCCCGCCGAGGAATCCGTAGAACCGCTCGAACCCGCGGGACAGCGGCCAATGCCGTTTGGTGGCAGCCAGATTGGATTCCTCGATCGGGGTCAGATGCCACTTGCCGACGCAGTAGGTGTTCCACCCGCGTTCGGCGAGCACCTCCGAGATCAGGGCGGTCTCGTCGGGGATGCGTCCGTTGATGCCGGGGAAGCCCTCGGTGAACTCCTCGACCATCGCCATGCCGACCGTGGTTGCGTTGCGACCGGTCAGCAGCGACGCCCGGGTCGGTGAGCACAGGGCGGTGGTGTGGAACTGCGACAGCCGCACCCCGCGTTCGGCGATGCGCGACATCGCCGGCATCTCGACCAGGCCGCCGAAGCAGTCCCACGTCGCGATGCCGACGTCGTCCCAGACCAGGTACAGCACGTTCGGCGCGTTCGGCGGGGCACTCGGCGCCGCGAACGGCCCCCAATCCGGCTCGGAGTCTCGGATGTCCAACTCGATCTTGCCGGTGAATTCGGTTGCCACCACTCCCCCGATCTCGACGCCCGCCGTGCCCCTCGTGGCCGGACGTTACACCCGTCGAGGTCGTCAGGGCTGCAGCGAGGAAAGAAAAACGCCCACCGCCGTGATCGGCGATGGGCGTGATTCTGCGGTGCTTACTTGGCCTTCTCCAGGATGTCGACCAGCCGCCAGCGCTTGGTGGCCGACAGCGGTCGGGTCTCCATCAACGAGACCCGGTCGCCGACACCGGCGACGCCGTCCTCGTCGTGGGCCTTGACCTTCTTGGTGGTCCGGATGATCTTGCCGTACTTGGGGTGCTGCACGCGCGACTCGAGCTCGACGACGATGGTCTTCTCCATCTTGTCGCTCACCACGTAGCCGATGGCGGTCTTGCGCCGGGCACGCGGCTTCTCGGTCCGCGGGGTGTGCTTGGGGCCGGCCTGCGCGGCCGCCTTCTTTGTCTCAGCCATCACGAATCCTCACCATCGGGCCCGGAAGCCAGACCCAGTTCACGTTCGCGCAGCACCGTGTAGATGCGCGCGATCTCCTGCCGAACGGTGCGAAGCCGACGGTTGTTGTCCAGCTGCCCGGTGGCCATCTGGAAGCGCAGGTTGAACAGCTCTTCCTTGGACTCGCGCAGCTTGTCGGTCAACTCGTCGTCGGTCAGCTCGCGCAGTTCACCGGCGCCAACGCCCACTGCCATCAGAACTGCTCCTCTCGAGTAACGATGCGTGCCTTGATCGGCAGCTTGTGGATCGCGCGGGTCAGCGCCTCGCGCGCGGTCTTCTCGTCCGGGTAGCTCAGTTCGAAGAGCACGCGGCCGGGCTTGACGTTGGCCACCCACCACTCCGGCGAGCCCTTGCCCGAACCCATGCGGGTTTCGGCCGGCTTCTTGGTCAGCGGACGGTCCGGGAAGATGTTGATCCACACCTTGCCGCCACGCTTGATGTGCCGGTTGATGGCGATACGCGCGGACTCGATCTGCCGGTTGGTGATGTAGGCGTGCTCCAGCGCCTGGATGCCGTAGTCACCGAACGTCACGCTGGTGCCACCGCTGGCGATCCCGCGCTGCCGCGGGTGATGCTGCTTGCGGTGCTTGACCTTACGGGGAATCAACATTTCTAGTTCTCCGTGCTCTCAGCGGCCGGCGCCTCGACGGCGGGTGCCTCAGCGGTCATCGGCACAGCCGATTCGGCGGTCTCCGCGGTGCCTTCGCTGGCGGCGCGGCCGGCCTCGGTGCTGGTCGCGGTGGTGCCCGACGCCCCGCTGCGACGCGGCCGGGTGGCGCCCGACGGACGCTCACGACGCGGACGGTCAGCCGCAGGCGCCGCGGCGGTCAGCTCACGCTTGCCACCGACGATGTCGCCCTTGTAGATCCAGACCTTCACGCCGATCCGGCCGAAGGTGGTCTTGGCCTCGTACAGGCCGTAGTCGATGTCCGCGCGCAGGGTGTGCAGCGGCACGCGGCCCTCGCGGTAGAACTCCGAACGGCTCATCTCCGCGCCGCCGAGGCGGCCGGAGCACTGCACGCGGATGCCCTTGACATTGGGCTGGCGCATGGCCGACTGGATGGCCTTGCGCATCGCGCGACGGAACGCCACGCGGTTGCTCAGCTGCTCGGCGACACCCTGGGCGACCAATTGCGCTACCGACTCCGGGTTCTTCACCTCGAGGATGTTCAGCTGGACCTGCTTGCCGGTCAGCTTCTCCAGGTCGGCGCGGATGCGGTCCGCCTCGGTACCCCGGCGGCCGATCACGATGCCCGGACGCGCGGTGTGGATGTCGACGCGAACCCGGTCGCGCGTCCGCTCGATCTCCACGTCGGCGATGCCGGCACGCTCGAGACCGGTGGCCAGCAGCCGCCGGATCGCCACGTCTTCCTTGACGTAGTCGGCGTACTGCTTGTCGGCGTACCACCGGGACTTCCAGTCGGTGGTGATACCGAGCCGGAAGCCGTGGGGGTTGATTTTCTGGCCCACTACTCCGAGCCCTCCTTCGTCTCTTCGGCAGTCTTCTTGGCAGCCGGAGCCTTCTCGGCCGCAGCCTTGGTCGCCGGCCGAGCGGCTCCAGCCGCCTTGGTCGCCGCCTTCTTGGCCGGCGCCGTCGCGGCTCCGGCAGCCTTGCTGCCCTGGGCGCGGCGCGAGCGTGCCGAAGCCGCCGACCGCTCCTTGCGCTCGGGCCGGCTCTCCACGATCACGGTGATGTGGCTGGTGCGCTTGCGAATCCGGTAGGCGCGGCCCTGGGCACGCGGCCGGATGCGCTTGGCGGTCGGGCCCTCGTCGGCGTAGAGCGTGGCGACCACCAGGGTCGCCGGGTCCAGGCCGTTGTTGTTCTGGGCGTTGGCAGCCGCGCTGGCGATCACCTTGGCGACCGGCTCGCTGGCCTGCTGGGGCGCCCAGCGCAGGATGTCGAGGGCCTCCTCGACCGACTTGCCGCGGACCAGGTTGATCACCCGGCGCGCCTTGCTCGCCGAGATGCCGACGAAGCGCGCCACCGCGGTGGCGGACGGATATTCAGTCGTTGCGGTACTCATCGGCGCTTGCTCTTCCGGTCGTCCTTGATGTGACCCTTGAACGTCCGCGTCGGGGCGAACTCGCCCAGCTTGTGGCCGACCATCGCCTCGGTGACGAACACCGGCACATGCTTGCGGCCGTCATGGACGGCGAAGGTATGACCGATGAAGTCCGGGATGATGGTCGAACGACGCGACCAGGTCTTGATGACCTGCTTGGTGTTCTTCTCGTTCTGGACGTCGACCTTCTTGAGCAGATGGTCGTCGACGAACGGGCCCTTCTTCAGGCTGCGTGGCATCGCTGGCTACTCCTAGCGCTTATTCTTGCCGGTGCGCCGGCGTCGGACGATGAGCTTGTCGCTGGACTTGTTCGGCTTGCGGGTACGGCCCTCGGGCTTGCCCCAGGGGCTCACCGGGTGGCGGCCGCCGGAGGTCTTGCCCTCACCACCGCCGTGCGGGTGGTCGACCGGGTTCATCACGACACCGCGGACGGTGGGGCGCTTGCCCTTCCACCGCATCCGGCCGGCCTTGCCCCAGTTGATGTTCGCCTGCTCGGCGTTGCCCACCTCGCCGACGGTGGCGCGGCAACGCACGTCGACGCGGCGGATTTCACCGGAGGGCATGCGCAGGGAGGCGTAGGCGCCCTCCTTGCCCAACAGCTGGATGCTCGAACCCGCCGAGCGGGCCAGCTTGGCGCCACCGCCGGGCCGCAACTCCACGGCGTGGATCACGGTGCCGGACGGGATGTTGCGCAGCGGCAGGTTGTTGCCGGGCTTGATGTCGGCGTTGGCGCCGGCCTCGATGATGTCGCCCTGCTTCAGGCCCTGCGGCGCGATGATGTAGCGCTTCTCGCCGTCCAGGTAGTGCAGCAGCGCGATGTTCGCGGTGCGGTTCGGGTCGTACTCGATGTGCGCGACCTTGGCGTTGACGCCGTCCTTGTCGTGGCGACGGAAGTCGATCACCCGGTAGGCGCGCTTGTGGCCACCGCCCTTGTGCCGAGTGGTGATTCGGCCGTGCGCGTTACGCCCGCCCGTGCTGTGCAGCGGACGGATCAGCGACTTCTCCGGAGTCGAGCGAGTGATCTCGGCGAAATCGGAGACGCTGGCACCGCGACGACCGGGGGTCGTCGGCTTGTACTTGCGAATTGCCATTTATCTCAAGTCTTTCTTCAGTCTCCCGAGGCCGGCTACGCCGGTGCTCCGAAGAGGTCGATCGGCTTGCTTCCGGGCGCCAGGGTGACGATCGCGCGCTTGGTGGACTTGCGGGTGCCGTACCCGGTGCGGGTGCGCTTGCGCTTGCCCTGCCGGTTCAGCGTGTTCACCGAATCCACCTTGACCTTGAAGATCTTCTCGATCGCGATCTTGATCTGGGTCTTGTTCGAGTTCGGGTGCACCACGAACGTGTAGACGTTGTCCTCGATCAACCCGTAGGACTTCTCGGAGATGACCGGGGCCAGGATGATGTCGCGGGGGTCAGTGACGTTCGCCATCAGGCCACCTCCGTGGTGTCAGATTTCGTGTTCGCGCTGATGAAGGCGTCCAGGGCCTCCACGCTGAACACCACGTCGTCGGAATTCAGGACGTCGTAGGTGTTGAGCTGGTCCGGCGAGATCACGTGCACGCCGGGCAGGTTGCGGACGCTCTTGGCGCCGACCTCGTCGGCGCGGCCGATCACGATCAGTACCTTCTTGTGCTCGGTCAGCCCGGCCAGGAACGCCTTGGCGCTCTTGGTCGACGGGGTCTGGCCGGTCACCAGCTCGGTCACCGCGTGGATCCGGTCGTTGCGGGCCCGGTCCGACAATGCACCGCGCAGCGCGGCGGCGATCATCTTCTTCGGGGTGCGCTGACTGTAGTCACGCGGCTGCGGGCCGTGGACGACGCCGCCACCGGTGAACTGCGGGGCGCGGGTCGAGCCCTGGCGCGCGCGGCCGGTGCCCTTCTGCCGGTACGGCTTCTTGCCGCCACCGGACACCTCGCCACGGGTCTTGGTGGCGTGGGTGCCCTGACGCTTGGCGGCCAGCTGCGCGGTGACGACCTGGTGCATCAACGCGATGTTGGGCTCCACGTCGAACAGCTCGGCGGGAAGCTCAACCGCGCCGTCCTTCTTTCCGCCCGGGGTATGGACGTCAATCTTCTTTGCAGTCATTACTTTTCACCTCGCTTGACCGCGGTGCGAACCATCACCAGGCCGCCGGTGCGACCGGGGATCGCACCCTTGATCAGCAGCACGCCGTTCTCGGCGTCGACCTTGTGCACCAGCAGGTTCTGCGTGGTGATGCGGTCGTTGCCCATCCGGCCCGACATCCGGGTGCCCTTGAAGACGCGGCCCGGGGTGGCGCAGCCACCGATCGAGCCCGGCCGGCGGTGCACCGCCTGCGCGCCGTGGCTGGCGCCCTGGCCCTTGAAGCCGTGCCGCTTCATCGTGCCGGCGTAGCCCTTGCCCTTGCTGGTGCCGGTGACGTCGACATAGCTGCCGTCGGCGAAGATCTCCGCGGTCAGCTCCTGGCCGACCTCGTACTCCGCGGCGGCGGCCTCGTCGTCGAGACGCAGCTCGGCGAGGTGGCGGCGGGGGTTCACCCCGGCGGCGGTGTACTGACCGGTGACCGGCTTGTTCACCTTGCGCGGGCTGATCTCGCCGTACGCCAGCTGGACGGCGCTGTAACCGTCGCGCTCGGGGGTGCGGATGCGGGTCACCACGTTGGGGCCGGCCTTGACGACCGTGACGGGGACGACGCGGTTGTTCTCGTCGAACACCTGGGTCATGCCCAGCTTGGTGCCCAGGATTCCTTTGCGTGCCATTGTTCGCCGACTCCTACTGGATGTTCACGTCGACGCTGGCCGGCAGATCGATGCGCATCAGGGCGTCAACGGTCTTCGGCGTCGGGTCGAGGATGTCGATGAGCCGTTTGTGCGTACGCATCTCGAAGTGCTCCCGCGAGTCCTTGTACTTGTGCGGAGAGCGGATGACGCAATACACGTTCTTCTCAGTCGGCAGCGGCACCGGGCCGACCACGCTGGCGCCGGTACGGGTGACCGTCTCCACGATCTTGCGCGCCGAGGCGTCAATGGCCTCATGGTCGTAGGCCTTGAGCCTGATGCGGATCTTTTGTCCCGCCACGCTTCTCCTACCTCACTCTTGGTCGTGCTCGGTCTTCATGTGTGGGGCACCGTCCTGCATGGTGTCCCTGCGCTGCCCCGACCTTCCGGCCGGTCCAACGCTGGCTATCGCCGCCGCTGTTTACCTGTCCTGGTACTCCGGTCCCCGCGCTCGGGTGTGTCGCCCGCACGCAGCCTCGCAGGCGCCGGAAAAATCCGTCGCGCTCCGAAGATGGGACCGGATGCGCCCGTTCGGGCGCAGGTCGTATACCTCGAGCGGCACGCTCCACGAGGGCGCGGGCCCGGCTCAGGGCAACCCGAACAGTATGCCCTAGATCCGACCGCGATCCAAATCCCCGCAAGGCCTGCTCAGCGCCGGTGGACCGACGTCTTCCACGAGGTCGACGTGAGGGCTGCGATTCGCGCCGACCCACCGCCCTCACGTCGATGTCGCGGTGGCCCGGCGCCGGGGTGGCACCCGCCGCTAGTGACAGTGACTGCCACATCGGCATAGCATGCCGAGCATGTATCGAGTCATCCAGTGGGCCACCGGCGGGGTGGGCAAGGCCGCAATCCAGGGCGTACTGCGCCACCCCGAGCTCGAACTCGTCGGTTGCTGGGTGCACAGCGCCGACAAGGACGGCCGTGACGTCGGCGAACTGATCGGCGAGGACCCGATCGGGGTGGCGGCGAGCACCGACGTCGACACGCTGCTGGCCACCGACGCCGACTGCGTCATGTACTCCCCGCTGCTGCCCGACGACCAGGTCGTCATGAAGATCCTGCGGTCCGGCAAGAACGTGGTGACCCCGGTCGGCTGGGTCTACCCGGACCGCGACAACCCGTCCGTGCGGGCCATCGAGGAGGCCGCGCTGGCCGGCGGGGTCACCCTGCACGGCTCGGGCATCCACCCGGGCGGCATCACCGAGCGCTTCCCGCTGATGATCTCCTCGCTGTCGTCGGCGATCACCCATGTGCGGGCCGAGGAGTTCTCCGATATCCGCACCTACAACGCGCCGCTGGTGGTGCGCGAGGTGATGGGCTTCGGCCTGACCCCCGAACAGGCGATGAGCGGACCGATCGCCGCCCTGCTGGAGGCCGGCTTCAAGCAGTCGGTGCGGATGGTCGCCGACCAACTCGGCTTCCGCGCCGAGCCGCGCATCCGGTCCACCCAGGAGGTCGCCGTGGCCGTCAGCGGCACCGACGAACTGGTGGTGCCGATGGAAGCCGGCACGGTGGCCGCCCGACGGTTCCGCTGGCAGGCGATCGTGGACGACGAGCCGGTGGTCACCGCGGCGGTCAACTGGCTGATGTGCGAGGTCGAGCTGGATCCGCCGTGGACGCTGGGCCCGGACGGTGAGCGGTTCGAGGTCGAGATCACCGGCGATCCCGACGTCTCGCTGACGTTCAAGGGGCTGCAACCGGAATCGGTGGCCGAGGGGCTCAAACGCAATCCCGGGGTGGTGGCCACCGCCAACCACTGCGTCAGCGCCATTCCGTACGTGTGCGAGGCCGGCCCCGGCATCAAGACCTACCTGGACCTGCCGCTGATCGCCGGCCGGGCCGCCCCCGACCTGGCCGGCTGATGGAACCGCTTGCCGGCCTTCGGTTCTCACACCTGGTCGTCGGCGTCACCGACATGGACCGGGCGCTCGGCTTCTACCGCGGGCTGCTCGGCATGGATGTGGTGTTCGACCAGGCCATGTCCGGCGAACCGTTCGACCACGCGCTGGGCGGATCCGGCGAGCACCGGGGCCGCGTCGTCGGCGGCCTGGTCGGTGGCGTGCTGCTCGAACTGCTGTCGCTGGGCGGTGGTGACGGCCGGCCCGCGCGCCGCTCGATCGTGGGCAACCAGAACATCTCGCTGTCGGTGACCGATCTCGACGACACCCATCGGCGGGTACGCGCGGCCGGCTACGAACCGGACCAGGAACCCTTCGAGATCGCCGGGGTGCGGATGTTCTTCGTCAAGGATCCCGACGGCACCGCGGTGGAGTTCATCGAATTCCCCGGCGAGGCAAGGACATCGGAGGAACTGCATCGTGGCACTCGATGACGGCGGGACGTACTGGCACGCGAATTCCCTGAACGGGCGCCGGGCGATCGTGACCGGCGCCGCCCAGGGCGTCGGCAGGGGTATCGCGCTGGCATTGCTCGAGCGCGGCGCCTCGGTGCTGCTGGTGGATCGCAACGCCGCGGTGACCGAGGTGGCGCGTGGCTTCGCCGCCGACGGACTGCAGGCCGACGCCCTGGTGGCCGACCTGTGCGAGCAAGCCGGCTATCAGCGGATCGTCGACGCCGCCGTCGAGCGGTTCGGCGGCCTGGACGCGTTGGTGAACAACGCCGTCGCCACCAACGAACCCAAGCCGTTCACCGAGATCACCATGGCGGATTACGATCTCGCCCACGACACCGGACCGCGGGCGACGTTCTTCCTGATGCAGGCGGCCTACCCGGCGCTGCGGGCTGCCGGCGGCGGATCCATCGTCAACCTCGGCTCGGGCACCGGCACGGAGGGCAAGCCGTTCTTCGGTGCGTACGCCAGCGCCAAGGAGGCCATCCGCGGCATGTCCAAGGTGGCCGCGCTGGAATGGGGACGCGACAACATCCGGGTCAACGTGGTGTGCCCGTTCGCCAACTCCGAGGGAGTGCAGGGCTGGAGTCAGGCCTTCCCGGACGACTACGGCAAATCACTCAAACGCGTTCCATTGCAACGGGTGGGCGACACCCACACCGACATCGGCGCCACGGTCGCGTTCCTGATCGGACCCGACGCGAGCTATCTGACCGCACAGACGATCCACCTAGACGGCGGCACCGGGACGTTCCGGTGACCCGCGCGCCGCGGGAGCCGGCGCCGTCGCTGCGCGACCGGCAGCGGGACGCGGTGCGCGCCGATATCCACGCCGCGGCCTATCGGCTTTTCGCGGCACAGGGATTCACCAACGTCACCACCGACGACATCGCGGCCGAGGCGGCGATCTCGCCGCGGACGTTCTTCCGGCACGTGGCCACCAAGGAGGAGCTGCTGCTGGCCGCGGTGCAGCGCGGCGGGGCGGCGATCGCCTCGCTGCTCGAGCGCAGGCCCCGAACCGAACCGCCGGACGCCGCCCTGGCCGCGGCCATCGTCAGCCGGGTCGAGTCCTTCGACGATGCCGAACTGGAAAGCTGGCGCGCCGCGATCCTGACCGCGCCGCACCTGCTGGATCGGGTTTCGCTCATAGCCACCGCCGACCGGGAACGGCTGGTGGCGCTGGTCGCCGCGCGGATGGGCGCCGACCCGGCCGAGGACAGCCGACCGGGTTTACTGGTGCAATTGTCCTTCGCCGCAGCCGATTTCGCGTTCGGCCAGTGGGTGCGCGATCGCGGGCCGCGGCACCGGCCGCTGGCCGCCGACGTCACCGATGCGGTCGCGGTGGTCGCCCACCCCCGGTGGCGGGGCTAGCGCGGGCCGCTCAGCGTCGCCCAGAACTGGCACTGGTGGCGCGCCGCGTAGTCGTTGGTGACGGACAGTTCCTTGGTCTGCAGCGACAGCCGCGGGACACTCGACGCGTCGGGGCCCAGCTGTGGCCACTCCGGCTGGCCGGCCACGTCCGGGGCGCCGGTCTTCACGAACTGGCTCCAGTACCCGATCATCTGGTCGGCGAGCTGACGCTGCGCCGGATCGAGCGGTGGCGCGCCGCCGATGTCGAACAGGTAGCGCAGCTCGAGTCCGTGCGCGGCGCCGACCGTGAACGGCACCTTGCGGAACGGGTCGGGTGCCGGGGCGGTGCGGTCGTTGAACTCGTAGGCGTACACCGGCGCGCTGCGCGCCAGCGCCGTCGCCATCCGGTCTGCCGGACAGGCGAATACGCCGTCGGTGACCGCGGCGGAGTAGGCCTGCCCGGTGCTGTCCCCGTAATGCCGCAGCGGATAGTGCGCGGCCACCGCGACCGCGTCGGCGCCGAACGTGTCGGCCAGCAGGCTCGGGTAGGACGGCAGACCGTCGTGCTGCAGATAGTCGACGGCGGTGAACAGCGTGAACTCGTCGGCGGTGGTGCCGATCAGCACCGGTATCCGCGACGCCCGGTTCTGCCCGAAGGCCGCCATCGGGTCCTGGGGCAGCCGGTCGGTTCCGGTGACCGGGCCGGTGAGCCGGTCCGCGCCGAACCCGACGTAGAACGGTGGACGCTGCAGCCGGTCCGCGGGCAGCGCACGCAGGCACTGCGCGGCCGTGGCCTCCTCGGCGCAGCCGACTTTCGCGCCGTAGTCCAGGCTGACGCGCTGCGCGTGCGGCAGGTCGGCCTGGGCCTGGCATGGGCCGCTCTGCAGGATGGCGGCCCGGAAAAGTCCGGCCGACCCCGGCGCGACGAGGTGGTCGCACACCGACATCGCGCCCGCCGACTCGCCGGCGATCGTCACCTTGGCCGGGTCGCCGCCGAAGTCGGCGATGTTGTCGCGCACCCAGTGCAGCGCGGCCTGTTGGTCGGCCAGCCCGTAGTTGCCGGTGTCGCCGTCGCGGCCCAGCGCCGGATGCGCCAGGAAGCCCAGTGTGCCCAGGCGGTAGTTGACCGTGACGACGACGATGTCGCCCTGGGTGGTCAGCCAGCGGGAGTCGTAGATGTCGGCGCTGCCGTTGAGGAACCCGCCGCCGTGGATCCAGACCAGCACCGGGCGGGGGTTCTTCGAGGTGGCACCCGTCGGCGTCCAGACGTTGAGATTCAGGCAGTCCTCACCGACGGGGCGGCCGTAGTCCGGGTCGCTGCGGGTGTCCTGGGAGCAGCGCAGCCCTGGCTGGGTGGCCTCGCGCACGCCCTGCCAGGCCGGGGCCGGGGCGGGCGGCGCCCAGCGCAGGGGGCCCACCGGCGCCGCCGCGTAGGGGATGCCGTTGAACAGCCGGTAGCCGGGGGCGACGAGGCCGCGCACGGCGCCCGCGGCGGTCTGCACCACCGCGCCCTCGGCCGGTTGCGATTGGCCGCCGCCGCGGGCGCAGCCGGCGATCAACACCAGGCTCGCCAGCAGGGCGATCGCCCCGCGGGCTGCTCGGCGGTTCGCTCGGTGCGGCACAGAAGACGAGGGTACGCGGGCACCGGGACAGGGCCTTCGGTCCTCAATTGCCGCAAAGGGCTACCCCCGTGCAGGCGGATCGCCGACACTACTAACCTGACACCCGTCAAGTTGTCGCAGCCGTAAGCGAGGAGACGCCGTATGACCACCCGGATCATGGACCCCGCAGCCCGTGTGCTGGCCGATCCGCAGGCCTACACCGACGAGAAGCGGCTCTACGAGTCGCTGGCTCACCTGCGCGCGCATGCTCCGGTGTCCTGGGTCGACGTCGGCGACTACCGGCCGTTCTGGGCGATCACCAAGCACGCCGACATCATGGACATCGAGCGGCAGAACGACCTGTTCACCAACTACCCCCGGCCGCTGCTGGCGATCGCCGAGGCCGACGACGCGCTGCTGCGGGACCTGGAGGCCGGCACCGGCCTGCGGACCCTGATCCACATGGACGATCCGCACCACCGCGACGTCCGCAAGATCGGCGCCGACTGGTTCCGGCCGTCGGTACTGAAGAAGCTCAAGGCCCGCTGCGACGAGCTCGCCAAGATCTGGGTCGACAAGATGGCCGAGAAGGGCCCCGAGCTCGATTTCATGACCGAGATCGCGGTCAACTACCCGCTGTACGTGATCCTCACCCTGCTGGGCCTGCCGGAGTCGGACTTCCCGCGCATGCTCAAGCTCACCCAGGAGATGTTCGGCGGCAACGACGAGGAGTTCCAGCGCGGCGGTGACGTCGATGACATGCTCGCGGTGTTGATGGACTTCTTCAACTACTTCTCCGCGCTGACCGCCTCGCGGCGCGAGACGCCGACCCAGGACCTCGCGTCGGCGATCGCCAACGCGAAGATCAACGGAGAACCGTTGTCGGACATGGACACCCTGTCCTACTACGTGATCACAGCCAGCGCCGGGCACGACACCACCAGCGCCGGCATCGCCGGTGGCCTGCGCGCGCTGCTGGAGCATCCCGACCAGCTGGCCCGGCTGCAGAACGACATGTCGTTGATGGGCACCGCGGTCGAGGAGATGATCCGCTGGGTGGTGCCGGTCAAGGAGTTCATGCGCACCGCCCAGGAGGACACCGAGGTTCGCGGGGTGAAGATCGCCAAGGGTGAGGCCGTCTACCTGGCCTACACCTCGGGCAACCGCGACGAGGACGTGTTCACCGATCCCGACAAGTTCGACGTGGGCCGCGACCCGAACAAGCACCTGTCGTTCGGCTACGGCGTGCACTTCTGCCTTGGGGCGTCGCTGGCCCGGATGGAGATGAACAGCTTCTTCTCCGAACTGATCCCGCGGATCAAGTCCATCGAGCTGAACGGCAAGCCCGAACTGATGGCCACCACCTTCGTCGGCGGCCTCAAGCACCTGCCGATTCGGGTGGAGCTGAAGTAGGCGGAGCTCCCGGTCTCTCGGGGCAGGTATGTATTGCCCACCAGTGAGCGACTCTGCACAGCGGCGACGTGGATAGTCGCTCGTAGCCGGGCAGAAGGTGCGTTACCGCGGAGAGCCGAAGTCGGCCCGGTCGGATCTGCGGGCCGCTAGTCGGCTTCAGCCCCCGTGGCTGATTCGGCCTCAGCGCCCGTGGCTGATTCTCCCTGAGCCCCTTCGGTTTTCCGGTGCACGGCCAGGAAGCCGTCCACCGCCTTCCGCGCGCATTCGCGGTAGTCGAAGTCGGCCAGCGTGCTGATCCGCCCGACCACCAGCGGCCCGATCAGCAGCATGATGGCCTGCGCCCGGTCCACCTCGCCCAGTTCCGCCCGGGCGTCCGTGCTGTCGAAGATGGCGTCGAACGGGGCGCCGTACTGCTGGGCGATGCGCTCCCGCAGCGTGCGCACCTCCGGGCTGTCGTCACCGCCGGCTGTCCGGGGGAAGCGCTCCATGTCAGGACCCAACGCCAGCCAGGAGGTGGCAGTCAGCAGCACCGGGGTGTTGGCGATCAGTTCGCCCTGCGCCTGCAGCAGGGCGACCATCCGGTCGCGCAGGGAACCCTCCTCCGGTGGCATCGGCGCGGGTGGGATCAGGCTGTGGAACGCCGCGGCGAGCAGGTCGTTGCCGCTCGGGAAGTGCCGGTAGAGGGTGGCGCGGGCCACGTTGGCGCCCCGGGTGACCGCGTCGACGGTGACCGCACTGGGGCCTCCGGAGCGCAGCAGGGCCGTGGCCGCGTCGAGCAGCCTGGCGCGTGATCGCGCAGGTCGCGGGTCGCTGCGTCGTTCTGTCATCGGCCCCTCCTCCCCGCGGCGTGCTTTCGGCGACTCTCGACGGTAACCCATGGCCGGGCGCGGCCTCACCCGGCGAGGAACTCCGCGGCCCGGTGTCCGATCATCGCGATCGTGGCGTGCGGGCCCCGGCTGGTGATCCGCGGCAGGATCGAACCGTCCACCACCCAGAGCCCGTCCACGCCGCGGACCCGGCAGCGTGGGTCGACCACCGCGTGCTCGTCCCCGTCGGTGCCCATCGGCGCCGTCGCGCACAGGTGCTGCGACGTCGACCACATCGGCTCACCGAGCTCGGTTGTGCCCCCGACGATCTCGGCCGCCACCTCACATCCGCGGCGCAGGGCGGCCACGTCGGCGGGCTCGCTGTCGTAGCGGTGTTCGATCCGGGGTGCGACCGCGGGATCCGCAGAGACCAGCGACACACGCCCGCGGGCCCGGGGCCGCATCAGGGCCACACCGAGGTGCGGCCAGTCCGGCCGTCCCGCCGCCCCGTCGCCGACCATGGAGATGAACCCCCCGGTGTAGGGCCGTATTTCGAGATCGTCGTCGACCAGGAGCACCTCCAGCACCGGTCGACGGGGGGCCACGGCCCAGGTGGTCGACATCACCAATTCGGGGTGGTCCGAGGTGCGTCGCCCCACCGGCAGATCGGCGATCGGCGCGACGCCCACCGCGCGGAGGTCGTCCGCGGGTCCGATGCCGGACAGCATCAGCAGGTGGGCGGACTCGATGGCGCCCGCCGACAGCACGATCCGATCGGCGCCGAGCTCGATGGCGCCCGCAGGCCCGATCGCCGTGATGCCGACCGCCCTGGTGCCGGTCAGCCGAACCCGCACGGTTCGGGTCGCGGTGTGCACGGTGAGGTTGGGCCGATTCATCACCGGCTCGAGGAAGGCCGCGCCGGGACCGCTTCGAACACCGTCGACGATGTTCGACGGAACGGCACCCACCCCCGGCGGGGCGTTCTCCCCCACCGGTTCGGCATTGAGGTCCGGCAGCCACCGGAAGCCGGCCGCCCGTGCGGCCTCAGCGAATATCGCTGTGCTACCGACGAACTCGGAAGCCCGCCGGATTCGGATCGGCCCGCCGTCATGGCGGTCGGGGAAGTCGAGGTCGGTCTCGATGGCACGGTAGTGCCCGACGACGTCGGCCCATGACCAGCCGGGCAAGGCCGGGTCGGCGAAGTCGGCCGGCAGCGCCCGGCAGAAGTACCCGCCGTTGACCGCCCCGGATCCGCCCACGGTGGTGCCGCGGACGATGTCCACCGGGTGCTCGCTGTCCCGGGTCAACAGTGTGCGGTACCGGCGCGCCACCGGGCTGGCCGCACCGATCGGCAGTTGCAGGCCGTTGGCCGTCAGCGCGCGCACCGCGGTGTCACCGGGGCCGGGACCGGCCTCGACGACCGTCACCCGGCAGGCCGGATCGGCCGAGAGTCGTTCGGCGAGCACGGATCCGGCGCTGCCCGCGCCGACGATCAGAACGTCACTGTGCGTGATGCGACCGGCCCGATCCGTCGATCACGTCTTGATCTGCGGCTTGAGCGGACGCAACGTCCGCTCCCGCACCACACCGGTCCACAGCCCGGCGCCGTAGGCCAGGTCGTCGAGGCGCTTGAGCACGATGTAGGCGCCCAGCCCGATCGGCTTGCCCTCGAGGTCGCAGTTGCGGCGCCGGGTGATCCAGTCGTGCACGCCGTCGATGACCGCCGCCAGCAGCACCGCCTGACGGCAGCGCCGCGAGATCAGCGCCCCGGCCAATGCCACCGGCCAGTAATGCCGGCAGATCGCCGCCGAGAGCTGCAGTGCGGCCGCCCCGATCCCACGCAGCGCGAGGAGCGCCACATCGCGGTGGTTGGCCTCGGTGTTCCGCATGGTTCGCGCCACCCGGCGGGTAGAGAACCCGGCGACCAGCAGCGACGCCAGGTAACCCGTCATGGACCCCATGGACATCGGCAGCCACACCAGCAGGCTGGACGCGGAGATCACCACAGGTGCGGTCTTGTCGGGGTGGCGGACGGACAGCGGTGCCGCCGATGTTCCGTAGAACGCCTTGCGGCCCAGCCAGTCCCGCAGCCGGGTGCGGTGCTCATGGGCCACCAGGGCGATCGGTTCGTAGCGCAGCCGCGATCCGGACTCGATCAGCCGCCAGCACAGATCGACGTCCTCACCCGATGCCAGCGTCTCGTCGAATCCCCCGGCGTCCAGCAGGGCCGAGCGCCGGCAGATGATCGCCGCGCTGGGTACGTACGAAACGGGCCCGTAGGGCATCACCGGCGCTTCGCGCACGCCGAGGTCCAGCGATGAGCGCACCGCTTCATAGCGGGCCACCAACTCGTCGCTCTGGCCCAGGCCGACGATGCGCGGGGCGACCAGGGCCACGGCCGGGTCGCAGAAGTGCCCGAGCAGGGCCTCCAGCCAGCCCCGGTGCGGCACCACGTCGGAGTCCAGGAATGCCACGTAATCCGTTGTGCAGGAGCCGAGTCCGGTGTTGCGGGCCGCGGCGGGACCCTTGCTCCTCGGGTGTCGCAGCACTTCGACGGCGCAGCGGGCGCCGGCGAAGTCGTCGGCCTGGACCGGGGCCGCGGATCCGTCGTCGACGACGATCACCCGCATTCCGCGTAGCGACATGACCAGCCGATAGACGCCGAAGGCGTTGTCGCGCACCGGAATCACCACGGTGACATCTCGGTGCGACGGCCCGCCCGCCGGCCGGGGATGCGCGACCGTGGCGTCGAGAAGGGTCCGGGCCAGTTGTGCGCTCACCGCGTCACGCACCTCGAGGCGGCCACCGTCGAGCATGGTCTGCGCCTGCGGCGCCAGGCGCAGCAGCCGGGTCGGCGAGCCACCGAGCAGGGCCGAGCCCGCCCCGAAGGTGCGCACCCGGCGGTCGACCTGGACGGCGAAACCGTCGGGCAGCCGAGGCTGAGTCATGTCAGCATCCCGTCGGCACCGGGGCTCCAGCGCTCCACCAGGCGCGCACAGTCGGCCACCATGGCGGCGAGGATCCGCGCCCCGTCCTCCCGGGTCGCCGTCGTGGGATCACCGAGGACACCGACTTCACTGACCGCGGCCACGCCGCCGTGCCGCAGCTGCGGAAGCAGGCTGGCCAGCGGCTCCTGGTTGCCCCGGCACCAGTCCTGGGTGCGCACGTCACCGGGCGAAACATGCAGCAGCACTGAGGTTTCGGTGTGTCCGGCGTGTGCATCGCCACCCTCGGCGACGCAAGAGCACCAGCCCGCGTCGCGGCCCTCGAACCGCAGCCGGCCCACCGCCGCGCGCAGCGCTTCGACGTTGCCGCCGTGGCCGTTGACGAACACCAGCCGGGCGGCCCAGCTGCACGCCGAGCGCCCGTACTCGACCAGGACGGCGGTCAGCGCGGCGGTGCCGATCGAGACGGTCCCGGCGAAGCCCTCGTGCTCACCGGAGGCGCCATAGGCGATCGGCGGCGCCAGGAGGTAGCGATCCTCGTCGCCCGCCGGGCGGCGCAACTGCTCGACGGCAGCCCGCGCGACCGCCGTCGCGATCCGGGTGTCGGTGTCCAGCGGCAGATGGGGCCCGTGTTGTTCGGTCGATCCCACCGGGATCAAGATCGTCGGGGAGGTGCCGTATAGCCGTGTCGAGGTCGAGTTCCCCAGCTCGGTCGGAAAGGCCACGCGGCGATCGTAAGCCGAATTCACCTCGGGTGAGCCGATTGTTTCCACGGCGGATGGAATTCTTTTGCTTGGTGGGCGCTGAACGGGCGACGGGGTTCACGGTGGTCCCGTCAGTCACGTCAGCACCAGGTGGGTCGGCGGTCGTCGGCAACGATGCCCCCGCGGAAAGCGTTGCCAGCGTCAGCACGCTGCCCCACGACGGGAGAACCTCGCACTGAACGCAGAATCAAGGCGCTGGACGCGGACTCGCTGAAGAAATTTCCGACTCCCCCGTCGGAGTTCGGCCGCCCGCGACGACGATGAGGGTGTGAGCGCGCATCCGGAACCCGCCGATGCCCCGCACCGCCTGCTCGAGCTGTACGACGGCGCCCTGCCGGTGGTGTACGGGTACTTCGTGCGGCGTTGCGCTGACCGGGGCACCGCCGAGGACCTGACCTCCGAGACGTTCCTGGCGGCGATGGATGCCGCGCGCCGCCCGGACCCGCCGCCGATCGCGGTGCCGTGGCTGCTCGGGGTGGCCCGGCACAAGCTGGCCGACCACTACCGCCGGCGGGCCGAGCGGCAGACCGTCGTGGTGGCCGATGTCCCGGACGCCGACGCCGCCGACGGCTGGGATGCCGAATTGGACCGAATCGTGGCCGAGAGCGTGCTGTCGCGGCTTCCGGAGGCGCACCGCACCGTGCTGGCGCTGCGCTACATGGACGATTGCTCGGTGCCCGAGTGCGCCCGGCTGATCGGGCGCACCGTGCACGCCACCGAGGCGCTGCTGGTGCGGGCCCGCCGGGCCTTCAAGAAGCTCTACCCGGAAGGGGGTGCGGCATGACCACCGATGACCCGTTGCGTGTCCTGCGCACCGATGATCCTCCGGTACAGCCTGATCCCGCGTTCGCCGCCGCCCTGCGCGCCCGCCTACGGGCGGCGCTGTCCCTGCCCCACGGAACGGAGGAGATCGTGATGAGTGGTACCGCCGAGGCGATTGCCGACCTCGAATCCCGGCAGCCGAGCCCCGAACAGCCCCGGCCGGCCGCGCTGCCGTACCTCACGGTGGGCGACGCCCGCGCCGCGATCGCCTGGTACCGCGACACGTTCGCCGCCCGGGTGCTCGGTGAGCCGGTCGTGATGGACGACGGCCGCATCGGGCACGCCGAGCTCGCGCTCGCCGGCGGCGTGCTGTACCTGGCGGACGAGTTCATCGAGATGGGCCTGCGGGCGCCGGCGCCCGGCGCGACATCGGTCAGCCTGGTGCTGGCCGTCGCCGACACCGACGCCGCGCTGGCACGCGCCGAAAGGCGGGGCGCCCACGTCGAACGCAAGCCCTACGAGGCGCACGGTTCCCGGTCGGCCACCATCCGGGATCCGTTCGGACACCGCTGGATGCTCAGCGGGCCGGTGCGCGGGCCGATCCGGCCCGGCGACATCGGCTATGTCGAGCTGTGCTCGCCGGATACCGAGCGGGCGGCGGCCTTCTACGCGCATGTGCTGGGCTGGTCTTACGACACTGACCGGGCGGTCACCAATACCGTTGAGAAGATCGGCCTTTCGGCGGGCGAGCGCGGCACGCTGTTCTGCTGCTACGCGGTGGACGACCTGGCGGCCGCGCAGGCCGCGATCACGGCCGCCGGCGGCCGGGTGGGCGCACCGCGTCGCTTCCCGGTCGGCGACGGGATCGAGGCGGCCGATGCCGCCGGGAGCCCGTTCGGGGTCTACCTGCCGTATGCCGGTCAGCCGCGTCCGCTACTCAACGGCACCGAACCCGGTGAACTGTCCTACGTCACGTATCGCGTGCCCGACTCCGGACCGTTCCGGGAGTTCTACTCCCGCGTGCTCGGGTGGACGTTCGGCCCGGGGCACGTCCGGGACGGCTGGGAGGTGCGGCGCACGCACCCGATGGCCGGTGTGGCCGGTGGTGCGCCGCAACTGGTCACCACACCGATGTGGACGGTGGTCGACGTCGACGCCGCGGTGCGGCGGGTGCGGGAGGCGGGCGGAACGGTCGTCGCCGAACCCAGCCGACAGTCCTACGGCGTGATGGCCGAGTGCACCGACGACCAGGGCAGCCGGTTCTACCTGGGCACCGACTTCTGACTCAGGGCAGGACCTCGGAAATGGCTGCGCCGGAGGCGATCTTGGCGCGTGATTTCATCACCTTGCCCGGCATGCCACCGCCGACCACCCCGGCCACCACACCGTCACGCTCGTAGTAGGCCAGGAACTTGCGCCCGTCGTCCTCCACGATGTGCACGATGTCGCCGGCTTCCGGCTCACCGAGGCACTGGATCTTGACGTCGTACTGGTCACTCCAGAAGTAGGGCACCACGACGGCTTCGGGCGGCTCCTGCCCGAGCATCCGGGGCACCACGACCCGCGCCTGTTCGGCGACGTTGCTCCAATGCTCCACGCGCACTTGGTGTCCGGTGGCGTCACGCCACGAGGCGGCGTCCCCAAGGGCCCACACATGCGGGGCGCTGGTCCGCCCGGCCTCGTCGCAGACGATGCCGTTGTCGACGGCGATGCCGCTGCCCTCCAGCCAGTCGGTGGCCGGCCGGGATCCGATGCCCACGACCACCAGGTCCGCGTCCAGCTCGGTGCCGTCGGTCAGGAACACCGATGTGACCCTGCCGTCCTGGCCGCGCACCTCGGCCACCCCGACACCGGTACGCACGTCCACACCTTCGGCGCGGTGCAGCCGGGTGACCAGGGCGCCCACCTGCTCACCGAGCACGGAGGCCAGCGGGGTGGGCTGCGGCTCCACCAGTACCACGGCCACCCCCAGCTTGCGCAGACTGGCCGCGACCTCGCAGCCGATGAAACCGGCGCCGACGATCACCGCGTTGCGCGCCGAGGACGCCTGCCCCCGCAGGGCCAGCGCGTCGTCCAGTGAACGCAGCACCCGGATGCCGTCCAGCTCGGGGAACGACGGAATTCGCCTGGGCACCAGGCCCGTTGCGATCACCAGTTCGTCGTAACCGAGGACACTGCCGTCGGCCAGCGTCACGGTCTGTGCCGCGGTGTCCACGTTTCGGGCCGCGCTGCCGAGCCGCAACGTGATGTCGTTCTCCGCGTAGAACTCCGCGGGCTTGAGGGTGACGTCGTCGAGGTCGGCGTGCAGCACGTCCTTCGACAGCGGCGGCCGATCGTAGGGCAGGTGCACCTCGTCGCTGACGATGGTGACCGGCCCGCTGAATTCCGACTTCCGCAACTGCTCGGCGGTGCGGGCGGCGGCCAGTCCGCCGCCGACGATGACGATGCCCTTCGCGCTACTGCTCACGTGGTGTTCTTACACGATCCGGACCGCCGCGTGTGGGCCAGCCCGCCCTACCCGCGGGTAGGTCAGGGGCGGGAACGGTCGATCAGGTTGGACAACACCACGATGCTCTCCGAGCGCTCGATGTCGGCACTGGAGCGGATGCGTTCCAGCGCCGCCTCCAGGTGCCTCATATCGCGGGCCAGCACATGCAGGATGGCATCGGAGGTGCCGGTGACGGTGGCGGCGCTGACCACCTCCGGGATGTCGATCCACGCCGCGCGCAGCCGATCCGGCGCGATCGTGCCGTGACAGAACACCTGCACGTACGCCTCGGTGTTCCAGCCGAGCGCGCTGCGGTCGATGACGGTGGTGAAGCCGCGGATGAGCCCGTGGTCGAGCATCCGGTCCACGCGGCGCTTCACCGCCGGGGCGGACAGATTCACCCGCGCACCGATCTCGGCGAAGGTCGCGCGCGCGTGGTCGGCCAGCTCGGCCAGGATCCGTTCGTCGGTGTCGTCGAGACGGTCCACCAGGGCTCACCTCCGTTTGGTGCAATAAATCGTCACTATATTACCTCTGGCGCAAGAAATCGCCCCACTACAAGCAATAGTTATCGATTGCTTGCGCGAAGGACCGCCAATATGGTGTCTTTCATGACGATATCCCCCGATGTCGCCGCGAAGTCGACACCCAGGGCGCGCACCCGCACCCAGCGCCTGCGCCACTACGTGATGACCAGGCCGACGTACTTCTCCGTCGAATACGCCATCAACCCGTGGATGGACACCAGCACCCCGGTGGACGGCGAGCGCGCCGTGGCCCAGTGGCAGAACCTCCACGACACCTACCGCAGCCTCGGCCACACCGTCGACCTCGTCGAGCCGGTTCCCGGCCTGCCGGACATGGTGTACGCCGCCAACGCGGGCCTGATCATCAACGGCGCGGCGATCGTCGCGCGGTTCAAGCACGCCGAACGCGCGGGTGAGGCCACCGCCTACGCCGCCTGGATGGGTGGCCGCGGCCATCAAGCGGTGGCCACCCACCATGTCAACGAGGGCCAGGGCGATCTGCTGGTGGTCGGCACGATGATCCTGGCGGGCACCGGGTTTCGCACCGACCCCCGGGCGCACGACGAGGTTGAGGCCATGACCGGGATGCCGGTGGTCTCACTGGAGCTGGTCGATCCGCGCTTCTACCATCTCGACACCGCACTGACGGTGCTGGACGACACCACCATCGCCTACTACCCACCGGCGTTCACCGCCGGCTCGAGAGCGCTGCTGCAACAACTGTTTCCCGACGCGATCGAGGTCTCCAGCACCGATGCCTACGTGCTGGGACTCAACGCCGTCTCCGACGGTCGCCACGTCGTCCATCCCGCTCAGGCCGTCGGGTTCGCCGAGCAGCTCTACCACGCCGGCTTCCATCCCATCGGCGTCGACCTTTCCGAACTGCTCAAGGGTGGCGGTTCGGTGAAATGCTGCACACTGGAGGTGTTTTCGTGACCATCGCCGATGAGATCACCGGCATCGCGCCGGACCTGACCACCGCGGCCATCGCAGTTGACAACGCCTACGCGGCGCGCAACTATTCGCCGCTGCCGGTCGTGGCCGCCAGCGCCGAGGGCGCGTGGATCACCGACGTCGACGGCCGGCGCTATCTCGACTGCCTGGCCGCGTATTCGGCGGTCAACTTCGGTCATCGCAACCCCGAGGTCATCGCCACCGCACACGCCCAACTCGATGCCGTGACCCTGGTCAGCCGCGCGTTCCACTCCGACCGGCTCGGGCCGTTCTGCGCCGCGCTCGCCCAACTGTGCGGCAAGGACATGGTACTGCCGATGAACAGCGGCGCCGAGGCAGTGGAGAGCGGCATCAAGGTGGCCCGCAAATGGGGCGCCGACGTCAAGGGCGTGCCCGAGGGTATGGCCAACATCGTGGTGGCGCACAACAACTTCCACGGCCGCACGATCAGCATCGTCAGCTTCTCCTCCGACGAGAGCGCCCGCGGCGGCTTCGGACCGTTCACGCCGGGGTTCCGCGCCGCGCCGTTCGGTGACGCCGAGGCGGTGGCCGAGTTGATCGACGACCACACGGTCGCGGTGCTCGTCGAGCCCATCCAGGGCGAGGCGGGCATCATCGTTCCCCCCGACGGCTACCTGCCGCGGCTGCGGGAGATCTGCACCCGGCGCAACGTGCTGCTGATCGCCGACGAGATCCAGTCCGGGCTGGCCCGCACCGGCCACACCTTCGCCTGCGACCACTGGGGTGTGGTGCCCGACATCTATCTGCTCGGCAAGGCTTTGGGCGGCGGCGTGGTGCCACTGTCGGCGGTGGTCGCCGACCGCGACGTCCTCGGGGTGCTCAATCCCGGTGAGCACGGTTCGACATTCGGCGGCAACCCACTGGCGGCGGCCATCGGCACCACGGTGGTCGGGATCTTGGCCCGCGGCGAATTCCAGTCCCGGTCAGCCGAACTCGGGCTACACCTGCACGCCCGGCTGCGCTCGCTGATCGGGCACGGTGTGCTCGCGGTCCGCGGAATGGGGCTGTGGGCCGGCGTCGATATCGACCCTCGGCTGGGCACCGGCAAGAAGTTGAGCATGGCCCTCGCGCAGCGCGGTGTGCTGGTGAAGGACACCCACGGCTCGACGCTGCGATTCGCTCCCCCGCTGGTCATCACCGCCGGGGAGATTGATTGGGCGGTTGAGCAGTTCGCAAGCGTTTTGGCCGACGCAGGCTCATAATCGGCTAAATCCCGATGCAGGAGGCTCCCGTGACGGCTCCACCGATCAGCCTTACCGAACAGATGTTGCGACGCCGGCCGGTGTTGGGGGCGCCGGTCGCGCACGGGGCGTCCGACCATCTCAAGCGGAGCATCGGGGTCTTCCAGCTGACCATGTTCGGTGTCGGCGCCACGGTGGGCACCGGCATCTTCTTCGTGCTCTCCGAAGCGGTGCCCGAAGCCGGTCCGGGTGTCATCGTCTCGTTCCTGATCGCCGGTATCGCAGCCGGTCTGGCGGCGATCTGTTACGCCGAACTCGCCTCGGCCGTGCCGGTTTCCGGGTCCACGTACTCCTACGCCTACACGACCCTGGGCGAGGTGGTCGCGATGGGCGTGGCGGCCTGCCTGCTGCTCGAGTACGGGGTGTCCACGGCGGCGGTCGCGGTGGGCTGGAGCCAGTACGTCAACAAGCTGCTGGACAACTTCTTCGGAGGTCATCTGCCGCAGGCCATTTCGGCGGCGCCGTGGGACACCACTCCGGGCATCATCAACCTGCCCGCGGTGTTCCTGGTGAGCATGTGCGCGATGCTGCTGATCCGGGGTGCCAGCGAGTCGGCCAAGGTCAACACCGTGATGGTGCTGATCAAGCTGGGCGTGCTGGTGATGTTCGCGGTGATCGCGTTCACCGCGTTCGACACCGATCGCTTCGCCGACTTCGCTCCCCTCGGCGTGGCGGGCATCGGCTCGGCGGCCGGCACCATCTTCTTCTCCTACATCGGACTGGATGCGGTGTCGACGGCCGGTGATGAGGTCAAGGACCCGCAGCGCACGATGCCGCGGGCGATCCTGGCCGCGCTGATCACCGTGACATCGGTGTATCTCCTGGTCACCCTGGCCGCACTGGGCGCGCAGACCTGGACCAGCTTCGAGGGTCAGGAGGCCGGGCTGGCCAAGATCCTCGACGACGTGACCGGGGCGAATTACTGGGGCACGGTGCTCGCCGCCGGCGCGGTGATCTCGATCTTCTCGGTGACGCTGGTGACGCTCTACGGCCAGACCCGCATCCTGTTCGCCATGGGCCGCGACGGTCTGCTGCCGTCGATGTTCGCCAAGGTCAACACCCGCAGCATGACCCCGGTCAACAACACCATCATCGTGGCGATCGTGGTGAGCATCCTGGCCGGCCTGGTCCCGCTGAACTACCTCGCCGACATGGTCTCGATCGGCACGCTGGTGGCCTTCATCGTCGTCTCGGTCGGTGTGGTGATCCTGCGGGTCCGCGAGCCGGACCTGCCGCGCGGCTTCAAGGTGCCCGGCTACCCGGTGACGCCGGTGCTGTCGGTGCTGGCCTGCCTGTACATCCTCTACAGCCTGCACTGGTACACCTGGATCGCGTTCTCCGGTTGGGTGGCGGTGGTGTTGGTGTTCTACTTCGCCTGGGGCCGGCATCACAGCGCGCTGGCCGACGGTGGTGACGGTGTGATCGCCTCGGCCACACCGGGAGTCGACGATGTGGAGGTCATCAACCCGCCGCAGGACGCGTCGTGACCGTCGTCGTCGGCTATCTGGCCGGCAAGAGCGGAACCGCACCGCTGCACCTGGCGGTCGGAGCGGCGCGCACGCTGCGCACGTCGCTGACCGTGACGACCATCGTGCCCAAGCCGTGGACCACCCCGTCCCCGGCCCGCGTCGACGCCGAATACGCCGCCTGGGCAGACCAACTCGCCGCCGACTCCGCCAAGGAGGCGCAGCGGTACCTCACGACGCTGGCCGAGGGTGTGACCGTCGGCTATCACAGCCACGCGCACCGCTCGGTGTCCGGCGGACTGGTCGAGGTGGTCGAGGAACTCGACGCCGACGTGCTGGTGCTGGGTTCCTCCGCCAACGGCCAGCTCGGCCAGGTGGTCGTCGGGTCCACCGCCGACCGACTGCTGCACTCCTCGCCGGTGCCGGTGACGATCGCCCCGCGCGGGTACCGCGGCGCCCGCAGCGGCGTGCTGACCCGGATCACCTGCGGCTACCCCGGTACCCCGGAGTCGGTTCAGGTGGTCAAGCGGATCGCCGATCTGGCTGCGCGCCTGGAGGTTCCGCTGCGGGTGATCACCTTCGCGGTGCGCGGGCGGACGATGTACCCGCCGGAGGTCGGCCTGCACGCCGAGGACTCGATCCTCGCCGCGTGGGAGACCAGCGCCCGCGAGATGCTCGCGCAGTTGCGCACCGACGGCGTGGTGGGCGAGGACACGGTGCTGCAGGTGGTCAGCGGCAACGGCTGGGATCAGGCGCTGGACGCCGCCGAATGGCAGGAGGGTGAGGTGCTCGCGCTGGGCACCTCACCGCGGGGCGACATCGCCCGGGTGTTCCTCGGGTCGCGCGGCACGAAGATCATGCGGCACAGCCCCGTTCCGGTGCTGGTGCTACCGGGCTAGTACTTCATCACGCCGCGGTCGACGCTGATCTGCGAGCCGGACAGCGTCGCGGAGTGGTCGCCGGCCAGCCACACGATCACATCGGCGACCTCGTCGACGCTCATGAAGTCCGAGCGCTTGCCGGTCGCGCTCTGACCGACCGGCAGGTACGGCATCGGCGCGAAGGCGTTCAGATAGCTGGGATGGGCGCCGAACACGCCGAGCATGGCGTCGTTCTCGGTCATCGGGGTGGCGACCGAGTACGGGTGGATCGAGTTGACCCGGATGCCGTACTCACCGACCTCCATCGCCAGCGAGTTCGTCAGCGCGGTCAGGCCGTGCTTGGACGCCGCGTAATGGCAGTTGCCGGGGGTGGCCTTCACCCCGGCCGCCGAACTGACCACGATGATCGAACCGCCGTTGCCCGCCTCGATCATCGCCGGGACGGTCGCGCGCAGGGTGCGCCAGTTGCCGGTGAGGTTGACGTCGATGACGGTATTCCACTGTTCGTCGGTCAGCTCCCACAGCCGGCCCCAGGACAGCACGCCGGCGTTGGCGACCACGACGTCGAGGCGACCGAACTGCTCGACACCGTCGGCCACCAGCTGACGCAGCGCGGCGTCGTCGCGGATGTCCAGCTGGCGGGCCAGCACCTTGCGGCCCTCGGCCTCCACCAGGCGCACCGTCTCGGCCAGGTCCTCCGGGGTGGTGCCCGGGTACGGAATGGTGTCGGAGACCGCCGCACAGATGTCGGAGATGATGACGTCGGCGCCCTCCCGCGCCAACCGCACGGCGTGCGCCCGGCCCTGGCCGCGCGCGGCACCGGTCACGAATGCCACTCGCCCTTCGAGCGTGCCCGACGATCCCGCCATCAGTGGTCCTTTCGCTCAGTCCGACGTCAGGCTAGCAAGAGAACTGGAACGTGTTCTAGCTTCCCCCGGCCAGCGCTACGGCCTACCGTTGTCACACCGGAGATCCCTCGACGATTCGGAGCAGCGATGACCATCCCCCGCAAGATGCTGTGCGGCTTCTACGCGGTGATCGCCGTCGCCGCGCTGATCGCGACGTGGGTACAGAACGCCGCCTACTTCCCCAAGGGCGCGGGGTTCCTGAAGGACTTCGCGCTCGATCTGAAGGCCAACCCCGCCACCCGGTCGATCTCCGCCGACATCGCGCTTTTCATGCTGGCCGCCGTCGTCTTCATGGTGATCGAGGCGCGCAGGCACGGCATTCCCTACGTGTGGGCCTACGTGCTCGGCGGCATGCTGATCGCGATCAGCGTGACGTTCCCGCTGTTCCTGATCGCCCGTGAGCGCAAACTGGCCGACGCGGACCGGGCGTCGCTGCGCCCGCTCGACGCCGTGCTGCTCGCGGTCTTCACCGCTGTCGCCGCCGGCCTGGTGATCTTCACCGGAATGGGCTGAGCCCGGCTCAGTAGTCGACCGGGTCGCGGATGATCGGGCAGGTCATGCAGTGCCCGCCGCCGCGTCCGCGGCCCAACTCGGCGCCCACGATGGTGATCACCTCGACGCCGGCCTTGCGTAGCAGCGAGTTGGTGTGGGTGTTGCGGTCGTAGGCGAACACCACACCCGGCGAGACGGCGACCAGGTTGTTCCCGCTGTCCCACTGCTGGCGTTCGGAATCGTAAGCGGTGCCGCCGGTTTCGACCACCCGCAGCGCGCCCAGTCCCAGCGCGGCGGCCACCACCTCGACGAACGGCTTGGTCTCCTCGATGACCTCCAGGCCGGGTGCGCGGTCGCTGGGCACCAGCGTGAACGGCTCGATGCCGTCGACGATGTCGGGGTAGATCGTCACGACGTCGCGGTCGGCGAAGGTGAACACGGTGTCGAGGTGCATCGCGGCCCGCAGCTTCGGCATGCCCGCGACGATGACCTTCTCGGCGGCGCCCCGGGCGAACAGCGTTGCCGCCACCTGGGTGATGGCCTGCCGCGAGGTCCGCTCGCTCATCCCGATCAGCACGACGCCGTTGCCCGGCACCAGCACGTCACCGCCCTCGATGGTGGCCATGCCCCAGGACAATTCGGGATCGCCCCACCACACGGTGGATCCGACGAAGTCCGGGTGGAACTCGTAGATGGCCTTCATCAGCAACGTCTCGTCGTGGCGGGCCGGCCAGAACAGCGGGTTGAGTGTCACGCCGCCGTAGATCCAGCAGGTGGTGTCGCGGGTGTAGAGCGTGTTGGGCAGCGGCGGCATCAGGTACTCGGTCACCCCGGCCTGTTCGCGGGCCAGCGCCCGGTAGCCCGAGGCCACGTCGCTGGGCAGGTCGCGGGTGGACATGCCGCCGATCAGGAACTCGGCGAGCCGGCGCGGTTCCAGCGAGTCGAGGTAGGCGCGCGTCTCGTCGACGAGCCCGAGGCCGACCTCGTTGGGCACGATCTCGCGGTCCAGCAGCCACTTTCGGGCTTCGGGGTTCGCGATCGTCTCGGTGAGCACATTGTGCAGTTCGACGACGTCGACCCCGCGCTCGCGCATCTTGGAGACGAAGTCGAAGTGGTCGCGGCGGGCGTTCTGCACCCACAGCACATCGTCGAAGAGCAGGTCGTCGCAGTTGGTGGGAGTCAGGCGTTCGTGCGCCAGACCCGGTGAGCAGACGAGCACCTTACGCAGCGTGCCGACTTCGGAGTGCACCCCGTAGTCATCCGACGGCTTACTCATGTGTCGATCTCCTTTGCCTAGATCTGGATCGAACCCGTGACCAGCGCGACCACACCCGCGACCGCGCCGATGACGATGACGGCGAACAGCACCGCCTCGGCCGGGCGGAACAGCCGCAGGCCGCGTTCGCGGCGGGCGATGATGTAGAGGATCGCACCCGGCGCGTACAGGATGCAGGACAGCAGAAGGTGACTCAGTCCCGCGGCGTAGACCAGGAACACCGTGTACACCGTCGCCAGCGCCGCGATCACCATGTCCCCCCGCCGGGAGTCGCCGTCCTCGTAGGTCTCGCGGGTGAGGGTCAGCTTCAACGCGTAACCGGCCGCCAACAGGTACGGGATCAGGGAGAGCGCCGCGGTCAGGTCGAGCATGAAGTTCAGTGCGTCCGAGGTGAACAGCAGCAGGATCAGCAGCAGCTGCACCAGGATCCCGGCCATCACCAGCGCGGACACCGGCGCGCCCTTGGCATTGGTGCGGGCCAGGAAGCGCGGCATGTCATCGGTCTTGGCCGGGATGTAGAGGATCTCGGCCGCCATCAGCGTCCAGGCCAGATAGGCGCCCAGCACCGAGACGATGACTCCGACCCGGATGAACACCGAACCCCAATGCCCGACAATCGATTCCAGCACGGCGGCCATGGAGGGCTGGTAGACCTGGGCGAGCTCGTGCTGCGGCAGCACACCGTAGGAGACCAGCGTGACGAGCATGAAAACGGCCAGCACGCTGAGGAACCCGATCACCGTCGCGCGGCCGACGTCCTCGCGCTTGCGGGCGAACCGGGAGTACACGCTGGCGCCCTCGATGCCGAGGAAGACGAACACCGTGATCAGCATGGTGCCCTTGGCCTGCTCGAACACCGAGGCCCAGGAGTAGTGGCCGTCACCGCCCCAGAAGTTGTCGCTGAACACCCCGGCCTTGAACGCGACGATCGCCACCAGGATGAACACCACGATCGGCACGATCTTGGCGACGGTGGCGATCCGGTTGATGATCGCCGCCTCCTTGACCCCGCGCAGGATCAGGAAGCAGAACAGCCACACCCCCACCGAAGCCAGGATGATGGCCGGCACGGTGTCCCCGGCGCCGAAGGCGGGGAACAGCGCACTGGTCGTCGCCGCGATGAGCACCCAGTAGGAGGTGTTGCCCGCGCAGGCCGACGCCCAGAACCCGAATGCCGAGTTGAAGCCGACGTAGTCACCGAAACCGGCCTTGGCGTAAGCGAAGATACCCGCGTCGAGATCCGGTTTGCGGGTGGCAAGGCGCTGGAAGACGAACGCCAGCATCAGCATGCCGGTGCCCGCGATGCCCCACGCGATCAAGGCTCCGGCCACTCCGGTCTCGGTGCCGAAGCGCCGCGGGAGCAGGAAGACGCCGGACCCGATCATCGACCCGACCACCATGGCGGTGAGCGTGGGCAGGCTGACCTTGTCATCCGCCTTGGCGGTCGGCGAATCGGTGGTCGTCATCGCGGCCTTTCCTAGGGGCCGCAATATTAACGCGAACGGGGGCTGCGGTAGCGCGAAGTCATCAGACCGCTCCCGGCACCCCCGCCGTCATCCGGCACATCTGCGCGACCGCGGGTTTGCCCGCCATCGAGCGACTGTCCGCCCGAGTCGCTCGTAGCCGGGCACAAGCGGTGTCCCCACGGACAGCCGGCACCGCGGTCGGCCTCAGAGCTCGGACAGGATCTGCTGACGCTTGGCGTTGTATTCGGCCTCCGAGATGGTGCCGGTGGCGCGCAGGGTCTCGAGTTCCTGGAGCCGCTGCGATGTGGTCACCGTGGGCATCTGGGGCATGAAGGCCGCCGGGGCAGCGGGCGCGGCACCACCCGCCCGGCGCACCACGGCCGTCACCTGCTGGCGCACAACGGGATTGGAGCGGATGTCGATATTGCCACCCAACGGGATGCCATTGGCCCGCAGGATCTGCAGGATCTCCATCAGCGGGCCGGCCTGACCACGCAGGTCATAGGTTCGGTGGTCCTCCTCGACGGTGAACTGCGCCGGTACCGCCCCGGCGATCAGGGCGCTGGCGTTCCAGTCGATTTCGTACTTCTGGGTGCCGGGCTCCACGAGCGCCACCAGCTGGTGTCCGTTGAGGATCTGCATCCGCGTCGGGCTGGACGCCATCGTCTCCTGGGCGTCGAAGCCGGGCTGCCCGGGCACCTCGAAGTGCAGGTTCACCTTGATCATTTGCTGGTTGTTGACGAACCAGGAGGTGTCCGAGATGCCGGTGATCTGGGCCAGCACCAGCACGCCGCGCTGGGACAGTTCCTCATGCCGCACCGCGGACTTGGCACCGTTGTTGGCCAGCCACAGCGCGGCCAGGACGTCGCCCGCGGTGATCAACAGGCCGACCCAGAACATCCAGCCGATGTACGGCCGCGCGAACGAGCCGAGCGAGAAGTACACGATGAGGAAGATCGGCCCGACCAGGCCGCCGAACAGCAGGACCATCCCCTGCGCCTTGAGATACCGCGCCAGCATCCGTCCGCCCTTCCAACGTTCCCGACCCGTTGATCCCGCAGTACACGGTATCGCCGGGCGGCCCGCCGGTCGCGTCGTCTGCGCAAACTGGTTGTGCGGCGGGGCCGCGCAAACGAAAGCGGCGCCCACCCGAAGGTGAGCGCCGCTGTCGCGATTCGTCAGATCGTCACTTGACGATCTTGGTGACCCGGCCGGCGCCGACGGTGCGGCCGCCCTCGCGGATGGCGAAGCGCAGGCCCTCGTCCATGGCGACGGGCTGGATCAGCTTGACGGAGATGTCGGTGTTGTCACCGGGCATCACCATCTCGGTGCCCTCGGGCAGGGTCACCACGCCGGTCACGTCCGTGGTCCGGAAGTAGAACTGCGGGCGGTAGTTGTTGAAGAACGGCGTGTGCCGGCCGCCCTCGTCCTTGGACAGGATGTAGACGCTGCCCTCGAACTCGGTGTGCGGCGTGGTGGTGCCGGGCTTGACGACGACCTGGCCGCGCTCGACGTCCTCGCGCTTGACGCCACGGACCAGCAGACCGACGTTGTCGCCGGCCTGACCCTGGTCGAGCAGCTTGCGGAACATCTCCACACCGGTGACCGTGGTCTTGGTGGTGGTGGGCCGGATGCCGACGATCTCGACTTCCTCGTTCACGTTGATGATGCCGCGCTCGACGCGACCGGTGACCACGGTGCCGCGGCCGGTGATCGTGAAGACGTCCTCGACGGGCATCAGGAACGGCTTGTCGGTGTCACGGACCGGGTCCGGGATCGACTCGTCGACGGCGTCCATCAGTTCCTCGACGCTCTTGACCCACTTCGGGTCACCCTCGAGGGCCTTGAGCGCCGACACCTTGATGACCGGGGCTTCCTCGTCGAACTCCTGGGCGGCCAGCAGTTCGCGGACCTCCATCTCGACGAGCTCGATGAGCTCCTCGTCGTCGACCATGTCGGCCTTGTTCAGCGCCACCAGGATGTAGGGGACACCGACCTGACGGGCCAGCAGCACGTGCTCGCGGGTCTGCGGCATCGGGCCGTCGGTGGCGGCGACCACCAGGATCGCGCCGTCCATCTGGGCGGCACCGGTGATCATGTTCTTGATGTAGTCAGCGTGACCGGGGGCGTCGACGTGCGCGTAGTGACGCTTCTCGGTCTGGTACTCCACGTGGGAGATGTTGATCGTGATGCCGCGCTGACGCTCTTCGGGCGCATTGTCGATCTGGTCGAATGCACGCGACTCGTTCAAATCGGGGTACTTGTCGTGCAGAACCTTGGTGATTGCTGCGGTCAGCGTGGTCTTGCCGTGGTCAACGTGACCGATGGTCCCGATGTTGACGTGCGGCTTCGTCCGCTCGAACTTCGCCTTCGCCACTTCTGTGTCCTCCTGGACTTGTTGGTGCTTTGGTTAAAGCAGTGTTGATGTTTTCAGTTGTGTTCCGCCGCAACGACGCCGAGGGTTATTGCCCCGTCGCCTTCGCGATGCCGATTGCTCGACTCCGGGTCACTGACCCGTCGCCTTCGCGATGATCTCCTTCGACACGTTCGCCGGAACTTCGGCGTACGAGTCGAACACCATGGAGTAGTTAGCCCGGCCCTGGGTCTTCGACCGGAGGTCGCCGACGTAGCCGAACATTTCCGACAGCGGCACTTGCGCCTTGACGACGCGGGCCCCGCTGCGCTCCTCCATGGCCTGGATCTGACCACGGCGGGAGTTCAGGTCGCCGATCACGTCACCCATGTAGTCCTCGGGCGTGGTGACCTCGACGGCCATGATCGGTTCCAGGATGACCGGCTGGGCTTGCCCCGCAGCCTTTTTCAGCACCTGCGAACCGGCGATCTTGAAGGCCATCTCCGAGGAGTCGACGTCGTGGTAGGCGCCGTCGAGCAGGGTGACCTTCACGTTCACCAGCGGGTAGCCGGCGAGCACGCCGTACTGCATGGCGTCCTGCGCGCCGGCATCCACCGACGGGATGTACTCGCGGGGGATACGGCCACCGGTGACCTTGTTCTCGAATTCGTAGGTGGCACCGTCCTCGCCGACGAACGGCTCGAGGTTGATGATGACCTTCGCGAACTGGCCCGAGCCACCCGTCTGCTTCTTGTGGGTGAACTCGACGTTGTTGACCTCGCGCTTGATGGTCTCCTTGTAGGCCACCTGCGGCTTGCCGACGTTGGCCTCGACCTTGAACTCGCGGCGCATGCGGTCCACCAGGATGTCCAGGTGCAGCTCGCCCATGCCGCCGATGACGGTCTGGCCGGTCTCCTGATCCAGGTGCACCTTGAAAGTCGGATCCTCTTCGGCGAGCTTCTGGATCGACAGCGACAGCTTCTCCTGGTCGCTCTTGGTCTTGGGCTCGATGGCGACCTCGATGACCGGGTCCGGGAACGTCATCGACTCCAGCACGACCTGGTCGTTGGGGTCGCAGAGGGTGTCACCGGTGGTGGTGTCCTTGAGGCCGATCACCGCGTAGATGTGGCCGGCCGACGCCTTCTCGACCGGGTTCTCCTTGTTGGAGTGCATCTGGAACAGCTTGCCCAGCCGCTCCTTCTTGCCCTTGGTCGCATTGATGACCTGCGAACCGGACTCGACGACACCGGAGTACACCCGGACGTAGGTCAGCTTGCCGAAGAACGGGTGGGTGGCGACCTTGAACGCCAGCGCCGAGAACGGCTCGTCGACGGACGGCTTGCGGATGACCTCGACGTCCTCCTTGCCCGGCGCGTGGCCGACGGCCGGCGGCACGTCCAGCGGCGAGGGCAGGTAGTCGATGACCGCGTCGAGCATGGGCTGCACGCCCTTGTTCTTGAACGCGCTGCCGCACAGCACCAGGTAGGCCTGCGAGCTGATGGTCAGCTTGCGCAGCGCGCCCTTGATCTCCTCGATGGACAGTTCCTCGCCACCGAAGTACTTCTCCAGCAGCGCCTCGTCGGTCTCGGCGACCGCCTCGAGCAGCTTGGTGCGGTACTCGTCGGCCTTCTCCTGCAGGTCGGCCGGGATGTCGACAACGTCGTACTTCTCGCCGAGCTTCGTCTCGCCGCGCCAGACCTTGGCCTTCATCTCGACCAGGTCGACGACGCCCTCGAAGTCACCCTCGGAGCCGATCGGGATCTGGATCGGAATGACGTTGGCGCCCAGGCGGTCTTCCATCGTCTTCACCGAGAAGTAGAAGTCCGCGCCGATCTTGTCCATCTTGTTGACGAAGCAGATGCGCGGGACGTCGTACTTGTCGGCCTGCCGCCAGACCTGCTCGGACTGCGGCTCGACACCCTCTTTGCCGTCGAACACCGCGACCGCGCCGTCGAGCACGCGCAGGCTGCGCTCCACCTCGACGGTGAAGTCGACGTGGCCGGGGGTGTCGATGATGTTGATCTGGTTGTCGTTCCAGAAGCAGGTGGTCGCCGCGGAGGTGATGGTGATGCCGCGCTCCTGCTCCTGCTCCATCCAGTCCATGGTGGCGGCGCCGTCGTGCACCTCACCGATCTTGTAGCTGATACCGGTGTAGTAGAGGATGCGCTCGGTCGTCGTCGTCTTGCCGGCATCGATGTGCGCCATGATGCCGATGTTGCGGACCTTGTTCAGGTCGGTCAGCACGTCCTGTGCCACGGCTAATCCACTCTCTCGCTTCGTAGTTCGCTGATCTGGCGTTCGCCCGGCCGCCGCACCATCGGGACGGCCGGCGCTGTGATCACCAGCGGTAGTGCGCGAAGGCCCGGTTCGCCTCGGCCATCTTGTGGGTGTCCTCGCGTCGCTTGACGGCGGCACCCAGGCCATTGCTGGCGTCGAGGATCTCGTTGGCCAGCCGCTCGACCATGGTCTTCTCGCGGCGGGCCTTGGAGAAGCTGACCAGCCAGCGCAGCGCCAGCGTGGTTGAGCGCTCGGGCCGCACCTCGACCGGCACCTGGTAGGTGGCGCCACCGACGCGGCGGCTGCGCACCTCGAGGGCGGGCTTGACGTTGTCCAGGGCGCGCTTGAGGGTGACCACCGGGTCGGTTCCGGTCTTGTCACGGGCCTGCTCCAGCGCACCGTAGACGATGCGTTCGGCCAGCGACTTCTTGCCGTCGAGCAGCACCTTGTTGACCAGCTGGGTGACCAGCTGCGACCCGTAGACCGGGTCGTTGACCAACGGACGCTTCGGCGCGGGGCCCTTGCGCGGCATTAGCTCTTCTCCTTCTTGGCGCCGTAGCGGCTGCGTGCCTGCTTGCGGTTCTTGACACCCTGGGTGTCCAGCGAGCCGCGGATGATCTTGTACCGCACACCCGGCAGGTCCTTCACACGACCGCCGCGCACCAGCACCATCGAGTGCTCCTGCAGGTTGTGGCCCTCGCCGGGGATGTAGGCGGTGACCTCGACCTGGCTGGTCAGCTTGACGCGCGCCACCTTCCGAAGCGCCGAGTTCGGCTTCTTCGGGGTGGTGGTGTACACGCGGGTGCACACCCCGCGGCGCTGCGGGCTGCCCTTCAGGGCCGCCGTCTTGACCTTGGCGATCTTGTCCCGGCGGCCCTTGCGGACCAGCTGGTTAATGGTTGGCATCTACCGGCTTTCTGTCTCTCGTCGTCTTTCAGCGTTTTCAAGTCTCTGTACTGCAGTTTTCGCCCCGTCGCGTCCCCCGCGACCGGGCGTGTCGCACGCACCGCGGCCCAGGAAAATCCATTGCATTTCCCGTGGGTCACGACATGCGAATTGGCCCGGCGTGCGCGCATGGGTAACCCGCAAGCGCCTTATCGGCCAGGCACGAGCCTTCACAATACCAGGCTGCACACGCCCGACCAAACCCGGTGTACGGGGCCTTTACCCGGCCTTACTGCAGGTCAACGCGTGAATGGCGGCGCGGGTTCCCAACCGGGCCGTCAACCGCCCGCGTTGCGGTGCGCCATACCGGTGGCCAGCCGCAGCACCATGTCGGAGAACAGGGCGTCGGTGTCGACCTCGTCCATCACCCCGGTCATCTCCAGCAGCACGAAGCCGTGCAGCGCCGCCCAGAACTCCAGGGCCGCGTAGAACGCGTCGTCGCCGTCCATGCCGTAGGAGGCCAGCACCTCGATCACCGGGGCGGCGGCGGCGTGCGAGGCCGCGGTGAACTCGGGGTCGTCGTCACCGCCCAGCGGGGTGCGGGTGAAAGCGGAGTACCGGCCCGGGTGGTGGTGCGCATAGCTGCGGTAGGCGCTGGCCATGGCCATCACGGCGTCGTCGCGGGTGCGGCCCTGGCCCACCGCGTTGAGCATCTGCAGGATGTCGTCGATGACGTGCATGCGCACCGTGCGGCGCAGGTCGTCGAGGCTGTCGACGTGGTTGTACAGCGACGGGCCCTTGGTGCCGAGGTGGGTGGCCAGGGCGTTGATGGTCAGCGCGTCCCAGCCCTCGCGGTCCAGGAAGCTCAACGCAGCGTTGACGATGACGTCGCGGCTGAGCTTGGACGACCGGGCCGACGGCCGGCCGGGGGCGCGGGTGCGGCCACCGGCCGACTCCGCATCCGGCCGAGGTGTCATGGGGTCGCCTTTCCGAAACTGTGTCCCAGCGTTGACCGCAGTGTTGATCGGCAAACAACACTAGTTGACGCGCCGGTGGGCCCGCCGCGCCCGTTCCCCGTCGTCGGGCCGCACCGAAGTCCTCCCCCGGCCGGTGGGTTCACACGTAGGCTCGGACGACGGCGAATAGGTGGCGGACCAATTTCCGACCGCGTTCCGGCGTCGGAACGCCCGAGAGTAAGCAGAGGACAACATGCGGATGCACTCCCCCACCCTGGCGGCCGGAATCGGCGCGGTCGCAGTGGCGGCGGCCCTGGCTGGCTGCGGTTCCAACAGCAGCGACACCACCTCCCCGACCGCGACGGCCGGCAAGTCCGGTGCCCAGGTGGAGGTGGGCAACACCATCAACTACGGCTCGTTCGGCACCACCGCGGACATCGACTGCGCCGACGGCAAGTCGCTGAATGTGGGCGGCTCGAACAACACCCTGACGGTGAAGGGAACGTGCGCCTCGGTCAACATCGGCGGCGCCGACAACAAGATCGTGTTCGACAACATCGGCAAGGAACTCTCCGTGGTCGGATTGAACAACACCGTCACCTATAAGGCCGGTGACCCGAAGGTCAACAACCTGGGCTCGGGCAACACGATCAACAAGGGCTGACGTCTGTTCCCGGCGGCGGCCGGCCCATCGTCAAGGCTTTCTTGACGCTCGCCGCTTCGTCAGGTAAATCTTGACGCATGACGGTTCAATCGATCAGCCTGTATGCCTTCCGCGAGGACGTCCCGGGTCCGCGATGGCGCGCGCTCTACAACGCGACGTGGCCCCAGTACCGACGGTGGTATCTCCGTCCCGATACCGGCCGGCGTCCCACCGTCAAGGAAGCGGAAGCGGCCCTGCGCAGGCACATGCCCGAACTGCATCCGATCTGGCGGCACCTGGTCGCGCTCGCGGGCGGTGATTCGACGACCGCGGCCATGCTCACGCACTGGAACATGCCCGCCTTCGCCCCCGCGTGCTCGCAGGTTGCGGTCGATACCGGTGCCCGCGCGCTGATCCGCAACTACGACTACCACCCCGACCTGTTCGAACAAGTCGTCATGTCCACCCGGTTCGCCGACCGCGCGGTGCTGGGTACCAGCGACTGTCTCTGGGGGTTGCTGGATGGGATGAACTCCGACGGACTCGCCGTCTCCCTGACGTTCGGCGGCGCCAAGGGCGCCGGGCCCGGTTTCGGCATCCCGCTGATCGTTCGCTATCTCCTGGAAGTCGCGGGGACCACATCGGAGGCCGTGACCACACTGTCCCGACTGCCGATTTCGATGTCCTACAACCTGACCCTGACCGACCGCGGCGGAGAGACCTGCACGGCCTACGTGGCGCCGGGTCGAGCACCGGAAGTGCGAGCAGTGCCGGTGGCCACCAACCACCGATTCGATGACCCGGAGGATCCCGCGCATGCGAAGCGCTTTCGCAGCCTCGAGCGTCAGACCCATATCCTCGAACTGCTGGCAAGGCAGCCCCACCCGGACGTCGTTGCCCGGGAGTTCTTGCGCGAGCCCCTGCGCAGCGACGACTACGCCAACGGATTCGGCACGCTCTACACCGTCGACTATCGACCGGATTCCGGCGACGTGCACTATCGATGGCCGGGCACCAGCTGGACTCGGTCGTTCGAATCGGCGGATGCCGAAGTGCGCCTTGACGTCCCGGCGGCCTGACGCGGTTACAATCCGCTGATGGCCGAAGAACCCGCGCTATCCCTCGACCGGTTGAGCGAGAGTGAGATGGCGGCGCTCATCTTTCGGATCACCGATGAACTGAGCGCGCGCGGCACCCGGGAGGGTTTCGCCGAACTGCTCCGCGTCGTGGCGCATGTCGGTGAACGGGTCGGCGACACGGCCCGGCTGTTGGCGGCGTCGAATTCGTGGAGTCAGGTGGCCGAGATATCGGGGACTTCGAAGCAGGCCGCGTGGGAGCGGTGGCGGATGTCGTGACCGCCGCCGGTTAAGCCTTGGATCCGTGCCGGCCCGCGCCCTTGGCGAAACGCTCTGCGCCTTCGAGTGATTCGGCGGACACCGCCGACAGGCTGCCGAACTCGAAGTCCATTGCCTCGGCCTCCGAGTGCCCCCACTGGTGCAGCGCCGACAGCCGGTCGGACCGCATGCAGCCCTGCGGCAGAGCGGCCAGCTCGGCGGCCAACTCCTCGGCGGCCCGGCGGGCCTGTCCGTTCGGGACCACCCGGTCGGCCAGACCGATGGCCAACGCCTCGTCGGCGGCGACGGCCCGGCCGGTCAGGATCATGTCCATCGCGCGGCCGTGACCGATCAGCCGCGGCAGACGCACGGTGCCGCCGTCGATCAGCGGCACACCCCAGCGCCGGCAGAACACCCCGAACACGGCGTCCTCCTCGGCGACGCGCAGGTCACACCACACCGCCAGCTCGAGGCCGCCGGCTACGGCGTACCCGCTGACCGCGGCGATCACCGGTTTTGAGAGAACCATGCGACTCGGGCCCATCGGCCCGGGCGCGGTAACTCCCACGCGAGGCCGGTGGACGGGGTTGGTGTTCGGTGTGCCGATCGCTTTGAGATCGGCTCCGGCACAGAAGGTTCCGTGATCGCCCCACAGCACCGCGACCGAGGCCGACTCGTCGGCATCGAACTCGGTGAACGCCTCGAACAGTGCCATCGCGGTGGGTCCGTCGACGGCGTTGCGGGCGTGCGGGCGGTCGAGGATCACCGTTGTCACCGCGCCGTTCTTCTCGACTCGCACCGAACTCATCTCGCCTCCATCAATTCCTCGTCTCGCCGGGCAGTCAATTCCGCGGCGAAGTTCTGATAGGCCGCCCGCAGTTTCGCCCCGGGCCACCGGTCGGGCAGCAGTTCCTCGGGCAGCACCGGGTCGGTGAGCAGGTGGCGCACCACCGCGGCCGCGGCGGTGAACCGGCCGGGAACATCACGGGCCGCGGCCATCTCGTCGAGCAGCCGATGACCGGTCTGCGACCAGGCGGGCAGGTCCCACAGCCGCGCCGCCAGACCGGCCGGGTCGTCGTCGCGGGCGTGCAGCACCCGGACCCGGTCGAGGATATCCTCGGGCAGCGTGTCATCGAGGTTGTCCGGGCGCAGCCAGACCCCTTCGCGCAGCTCGCCGAATCGCCTGTCGGACAGGGTGTTCCGCAGCGCCGCCCGGGTTCGGGCTTCGGTGCCGACGGTGGTGATGACCAGCGTGGTCCAGATGCCGTTCCAGGCGCGGGTGTGCGGGTTGAGCACCGCGTCCTGGCGGCGCTGGCGGGCCAGCAGCCGATCCGAGAGCCGGTAGCCGTCCGCCGAGCGCACCAGGTCGCCGGCGCCGACCATCCGGGTCAGCGCCACCCGCAGCGTCGGCTCCCGGATGTCGAAATCGGAGGTCAGCCGCACCAATTCGCCGGCACTGGCCCACGCTGGATGCGCGCCAAGCAGCACGCTGAGCACCACCGATCGCGCGGTCATCCGGGTGATGGGCTCGCTCATCCTCAGACCCCGGAGGTGGTGCGGCCGTGGTCGCCGAACGGTTCGTCGCGCTGGCGCACGGCCTCGCGGAACCCGTGTTCGCGGGCGTCGGCGACGAAGGCGTGGCCCTCCGGGGTGTGCCGGGCGATCCCGTCGAACACCGTGCTGACCATTCGGCTGGTCGCCACACCCTGCTGGTAGAGCGCGGTGTTCATCGCGAGCTTCACCATGATCAGCTGGTTGACCGGGACCGCCGCGATCCGCTCGACCAGCCGCTCGGTGCGCTCGTCGAGGTCCGCCGGGTCCGGCGCCTCGACGGCGAGTCCCCACTCGGCGGCCTGCGCGCCGGTGATGCAATCCCCGGTCAGCAGCAGGCGTTTGGCGCGCTGATCGCCGAGGCGGTGCGCCCACAGCCCGGCGGCCGGCACCCCCCACACCCGGGTCGGGGGATAGCCGATCTTGGCGTCGGCGGCGGCGATGACCTGATCGGCGTGCAGGGCGATGTCGGTGCCACCCGCCACGCAGTAGCCGTGGATCTTGACCACCGTCGGCTTGTCGGCGTGCATCAGGCTGGCGAAGCCGCGGACGAACCGGCTCATCATCTGGTAGTCGATCATCGGGTCCCACGGCTGGTTCGGCAGGTGATTGACGGCCTGGGTCCTGCCGTCGAGAACCGTTCCGCGCCGGGCAGTTCCGTCGCCGGCGGAGCCCGATCCGTCGGCGTAGGCGCTCAGGTCGAAGCCGGCGCAGAAGCCCTCGCCGCGCCCGGACACCAGGATCACGTGCACGTTCGGGTCGAGGTCGGCGCGCTCCACCAGCGCGGCGAGTTCCAGCGGGGTGTCGGCGACGATCGCGTTGCCCTTCTCGGGGCGGTTGAACGTGATCCGGGCGACCCGGTCGGTGACCTCGTAGGTCATCGTCGTCAGGGTGTCCACGTCAGCCCCGCCGTCGCGAGTGTGCGGTTTCGTACGCGACACGCCGCCAGCGGCGGATGGGACCGCACACTCGAGGTAGCCCGGTCACCCCTTCACCATGCAGCGCTCGAGGATCGGCGCCAGGTCCAGCCCGGTCGGCAGGGTGCCGAACGCGCCACCCCACTGGCCGCCCATCCGGGTGGTCAAAAAAGCCTCGGCCACGGCCGGATGGCCGTGGCGCACCAGCAGCGAGCCCTGCAGGGCGAGGCTGATGTCCTCGGCGACCTTGCGGGCGCGGTACTCGATGGTCTCCAGGTCGGCAAGGTCGTCGCGCAGCCGCTGCACGTGGGCGTCCAGCCGCGGATCATGGCCCGCGGTGATCGCCAGCTCGTCGAAGAGCACCTCCACACATTCGGGCCGAGTTGCCATGGCGCGCAACGTGTCCAGCGCGCTGACGTTTCCGGAGCCCTCCCAGATGCCCATCAGCGGCGCCTCGCGGTACAGCCGCGGCATGCCGGATTCCTCGGCGTACCCGTTGCCGCCCAGGCATTCCATCGCCTCGCCGGCGTGCGGGGTCGCGCGCTTGCACACCCAGTACTTGGCGGCGGCCAGCCCGATGCGGCGCAGTAGCGTCTCCCGCTCGTCGCCGCGCACCGCGCCGTCGGTGGCACCGGCCATCCGCATCGCCACGATGGTCGCCGCCTCCGCCTCGACGGCGAGATCGGCCAGCACGTTGCGCATCAACGGCTGGTCGATCAGATACGCGCCGAACGCCTTTCGGTGCTGGGCGTGGTGGATGGCCCGGGTCAGGCCGCTGCGCATGCTGGTGGCGCTGCCCAGGGTGCAGTCCAGCCGGGTCAGGTTGACCATCTCGATGATGGTCGGAACCCCGCGCCCCTCCTCCCCGACCAGCCAGGCGACGGCGCCGTCGTATTCGATCTCGCTGGAGGCGTTGGCGTGGTTGCCCAGCTTGTCCTTGAGCCGCTGGATGCGCATCCGGTTGCGGCTGCCGTCGGGCAGGATCCGCGGCAGCAGGAAGCAGCTCAGCCCGCTCGGGGCCTGCGCCAGCACCAGGAAGATGTCGCACATCGGCGCCGAGGTGAACCACTTGTGGCCGACCAGGGTGTAGCTGCCGTCGCCGTTGGGGGTGGCCTCGGTGGTGCCGGCCCGCACGTCGGAGCCGCCCTGCTTCTCGGTCATCGACATGCCCGCGGTGATGCCGACCTTGGTGGTGGCGAGCTTGAGTTCGGGGTCGTATTCGCGGCTGGTCAGCAGCGGCTCATAGACGGCGGCCAGCTCAGGGTTGTGCCGCAGCGCGGGGACGACGGCGTAGGTCATCGAGATCGGGCAGACGTGCCCCGGTTCGGGGGTCCAGACCGACATCTTCGCCGCGCGGACCACGTGGGCGCCGGGACGGTCGTCGGCCCAGGGGGCGGCGTGCAACCCGTGCGCGATCGCGGTGCGCATCAGCTCGTGATAGGCCGGGTCGAACTCGACCTCGTCGACCCGGTGCCCGTACCGGTCGTGGGTGTGCAGGATCGGGACGTTGCGGTCGGCCAGTTCGCCCCAGCGCTGCGCCTGGGCGCCGCCCGAGATCGCGCCGAGTTCGGTGACCTCGTCGAGGCCCCACTGGCCGCCCTCGCGGATCAGCGCCTCGACGAGCACCGGCGAGCTGGCGGGGTTGTGGTCGGTGAGCGGTGGGACCTGGTTGGTGACGACATGGGTGTCCGGCATCCCACCACTGTTACATTTTTCCGACAACCGCACAAGATGCGTAATGTGGCATGCTGCTTGCCGTGGAAGCCAACGCCGTCGTGCATGCCGCCGCCCAACGCCTCGATCTCGAGCCGGTAGCCGCAGACCAGTCCGTCGCCGGCGACCCGAGCACCGGTGTCGCCGAGCTCGGCCGGTTCGGCGGGCTGGATGTGGGGATCTGGGAGATGACTCCCGGTGTGATGCGCGACGTCGAGGCCGAGGAGGTGTTCGTCGTGCTGTCCGGGGCGGCGACGGTCGAGTTCGCCGACGGCACCGCGCCGCTCACCCTGGGCCCGGGCGACGTGGTACGGCTGACCGCGGGCGCCGAGACGGTGTGGACGGTGACCGAGACGCTGCGGAAGGTGTACCTCACCTAGCCGGGAACGTTGTCGCGCAGGAAGGCGATGTCGTCCTTGCGGCCCTCGTCGGCCGTCTCGCAGATCACCGGCGCTGCGGCGGCCTCGACGACCGCGACGAGCAGTTGCGGATCGATCTGTCCGGTGCCGAAGTTGGCGTGCCGGTCGGCGCCGGACCCCTTGGCGTCGCGGGAGTCGTTGCAGTGCACCAGGTCGATGCGGCCGGTGATGGCCTTGATCCGGTCGACCGCGTCGATCAGCTCCTCGCCGGCCGCCCAGGCGTGGCAGGTGTCCAGGCAGAACCCGATGCCCATGTCGCCGATGCGGTCCCACAGCCGAGCGATGGTGTCGAAGTGCCGGGCCATTGCGTGGTCGCCGCCCGCGGTGTTCTCCAGGTAGACCGGGACGTCGGTCTCCAGGGCGTTGAGCGCCTTGACCCAGCGCTCGAACCCGGCCTCCATGTCGTTGTCGTCGGCGTGCCCGCCGTGCACGATCACCGCCGTGGCGCCGATCTCGCCGGCCGCATCGCAGGTGTCCTGCAGGATCTTGCGCGACGGGATGCGCACCCGGTTGTTGGCCGAGGCCACGTTGATCAGATAGGGCGCGTGCACGTACAGGGGGATCGGCGAGCGGCGCAGCATGTCGGCGTCCTCGCGGGGCTTGGGTTTCTTCCAGCTCTGCGGGTCGCCGAGGAAGAACTGGACCGCGTCGGCGTCGTCGTTGAGCGCGCCTACTAGCGGGTTGTCGGAACGGACGTGGGAACCGATGAGCACGACGGCCAGTCTAGGCGGGGTCTCCGACGGGGCGCACCGCCGTCAGCGGCGCCAGAACAGGTGGTGGGTGACCCCGCTCGGACTGGGCACCACCTCGTGGTGGAACCGGTCGTCGAGCTCGTCGGGGGACTCCCACAGTCGCGATCCGGCGCCGATCTCCACGTCGGCGACCGCCACGTGCAGGGTGTCGACCAGGCCCGCGTCGAGGAACTGCCGGACCGTGCTGGCGCCGCCGCCGAGGCGGACGTCCCTGCCGCCCGCGGCGGCCTTCGCCTTGTCCAGCACGCCGGCCGGATCACCGGAGACGAAGTGGAACGTGGTGTCCGACAGCGTCAGCGACGGCCGCGCGTGGTGGGTCATCACGAACACCGGTGTCCGGAACGGTGGCTCGTCACCCCACCAGCCCTGCCAGTCGGCATGCTCCTCCCACGGCCCGCGATAGGGGCTGAACTTGTTGCGGCCCATGATCTCCGCGCCGATGTTGTTGGTGAAGTCGCGGGTGAAGTAATCGTCGAGGCCGCGCGTACCGCCGGGCTCGGTGCGGTTGACCCAACTCGCCGTCGCGCCGACCCAGGCGAACATGGCCGGCTGGTCCGCATCCCCGAATGGCCGCTCGAGCCGCTGGTTAAGACCGGCGCCGAAGCCGTCCCGTGACAGCATGAAGTTCTGGACTCTGAGGAGTTGGGTCATGCCTGGGTAGACCGCGGCCCCCGCCCGAACTCATCGCCGACTCGCCGCGAGCATGCGCAAAATCGCACTCCGGCAGCCCGATTCGTGCGAGTTTGCGCATGCTCGCGGAAAAGAGAGAAAGCCCCGGCACATGGCCGGGGCTTTCTCGTCAGTGACTACCGGTAGTCGCTGTAGCCGTAATCGTCCAGCGGCACCGCGGCACCGGTGGCCTGGCCGAAGTCCGGGCTGTAGTACTGATCCTCGTAGGACGGGATCGTGTACGCGGCGGCCCGGGCCTCCTCGGTCGGCTGCACCTGGATGTTGCGGTAGCGGCTGATGCCGGTACCGGCCGGGATCAGCTTGCCGATGATCACGTTCTCCTTCAGACCGTTGAGCTTGTCGCTGCGGCAGTTGATCGCCGCATCGGTCAGAACTCGGGTGGTCTCCTGGAACGACGCCGCCGACAGCCACGAATCGGTGGCCAGCGACGCCTTGGTGATACCCATCAGCACCGGGCGACCGGCCGCGGGCTCGCCGCCCTCGGCGACCACCCGACGGTTCTCGGCCTCGAACTCCGCACGCTCGGTCAGCGAGCCGGGCAGGAACTCCGTCGAGCCCGAATCGATGATCGTGACGCGGCGCAGCATCTGCCGGACGATGACCTCGATGTGCTTGTCGTGGATCGACACACCCTGCGCGCGGTAGACCTCCTGCACCTCCTTGACGAGGTGGACCTGGACCTTGCGCGGGCCCTCGACACGGAGCACCTCGTGCGGGTCGGCCGAGCCCTCCATGAGCTGCTGGCCCACCTCGACGTGGTCGCCGTCGGCGAGCAGCCGCTCGGAACCGTCGTCGTGCTTGAACACCCGCAGGCGCTGACGCTTGGAGAGCTTGTCGTACACGACCTCCTCGCCCCCGTCGTCGGGAACGATGGTGATCTTGTAGAACCGTTCGCCGTCCTCCAGCCGCACCCGGCCGGCGACCTCCGCGATGGGTGCCTTGCCGCGCGGGATACGCGCCTCGAAGAGCTCCTGCACGCGGGGCAGACCGCCGGTGATGTCCTCACCGACACCACCCTGGTGGAAGGTGCGCATGGTCAGCTGGGTGCCGGGCTCGCCGATGGACTGCGCGGCGACGATGCCGACGGCCTCACCGATGTCGACCAGCTTGCCGGTGGCCATCGAACGGCCGTAGCACATCGCGCACACCCCGGCGGCGCTGGCGCAGGTGAGCACCGAACGCACCTTGACCTGCGCGATGCCGGCCTCGAGCAGAGCGTCGATCGCAGGGTCGCCCAGGTCATGCCCGCGCTCGACGATGACGTTGCCCTTCTCGTCGACCGCGTCGGCGGCCAGCGTGCGGGCGTACGCCGAGGTTTCGACGTGCGGGTCGCGGATCAGGCTTCCGTCCGGCTGGCGCTCGGCCAGGTCGACGATGATGCCCCGCTCGGTACCGCAGTCGTGCTCGCGCACGATCACGTCCTGCGACACGTCCACCAGACGACGGGTCAGGTAACCCGAGTCGGCGGTGCGAAGCGCGGTGTCGGCCAGACCCTTACGGGCACCGTGGGTGTTGATGAAGTACTCCAGCACCGTCAGGCCCTCGCGGAAGGAGGACTTGATCGGCCGCGGGATGAACTCACCCTTCGGGTTGGTCACCAGACCCTTCATGCCGGCCAGCGTGCGGGTCTGGGTGAAGTTACCCGTGGCGCCCGAATCCACGATCGTGATGATCGGGTTGTCATCGGGGTAGTGCGCCCGCAGCGCCTCGCCGACCTCTTCGGTGGCCTTCTTCCACAGCTCGACGAGGGCGTCGTTGCGCTCCTGATGGTTCAGGGCGCCGCGCTGGTACTTGCGCTCGATGCCGTCGGCTTCCGCCTCGTAGCGCTCGAGGATCTCCGCCTTCTCCGGCGGCACCAGCACGTCGGCCATCGACACGGTGACACCCGACCGGGTGGCCCAGTAGAAGCCGGCGTCCTTGAGCTTGTCCACGGTCTGCGCGACCACGATCATCGGGTAGCGCTCGGCCAGATCGTTGATGATCCGGGCCTGGACCTTCTTGTGCATCTGCTCGTTGACGAACGGATAACCGCGCGGCAGCAGCTCGTTGAAGAGCACCCGGCCCAGCGTGGTCTCGGCGATCCAGGCATCGCCCGGGCGCCAGCCGTTCTCGCCGAACAGCTCCGTCTCGATCTCGTGCGGCGGACGGATCTGGGTCAGGCGCACCTTGATCTGGGCGCGCACGCTCAGCGCGCCGCGATCCATGGCCATGATCGCCTCGGCCGGGGAGCTGTACACACCGCTCTCCGGCTTGTCCTTGGCCGCAGCCGCGTACTCGCCGGTGTCACCGGGCACGTGCGTGGTCAGGTAGTACAGACCGGTGACCATGTCCAGACGCGGCATGGCCAGCGGCTTGCCCGACGCCGGCGACAGGATGTTGTTGCTGGACAGCATCAGGATGCGGGCCTCGGCCTGCGCCTCGGCGCTCAGCGGCAGGTGCACCGCCATCTGGTCGCCGTCGAAGTCGGCGTTGAACGCCTCGCAGACCAGCGGGTGCAGCTGAATGGCCTTGCCCTCCACCAGCATCGGCTCGAAGGCCTGGATGCCGAGGCGGTGCAGGGTGGGTGCGCGGTTCAGCAGCACCGGGTGCTCGGAGATGACCTCTTCGAGGACGTCCCACACCTGCGGGCGCTGACGCTCCACCATCCGCTTGGCGCTCTTGATGTTCTGCGCGTGGTTCAGGTCGACCAGACGCTTCATCACGAACGGCTTGAACAGCTCGAGCGCCATCAGCTTGGGCAGGCCGCACTGGTGCAGCTTGAGCTGCGGGCCGACCACGATGACCGAACGGCCGGAGTAGTCCACGCGCTTGCCGAGCAGGTTCTGGCGGAACCGGCCCTGCTTGCCCTTGAGCAGATCGGACAGCGACTTCAGCGGACGGTTACCCGGCCCGGTGACCGGGCGGCCGCGGCGGCCGTTGTCGAACAGCGCGTCCACCGACTCCTGCAGCATGCGCTTCTCGTTGTTGACGATGATCTCGGGCGCGCCGAGGTCGATCAGTCGCTTCAACCGGTTGTTGCGGTTGATCACGCGGCGGTACAGGTCGTTCAGGTCGGAGGTGGCGAACCGGCCGCCATCGAGCTGAACCATCGGGCGCAGCTCCGGCGGGATCACCGGCACCGCGTCGAGCACCATGCCCATCGGCGAGTTGCCGGACTGCTGGAACGCCGCGACCACCTTCAGGCGCTTGAGGGCGCGCAGCTTCTTCTGCCCCTTGCCGTTGCGGATGACGTCGCGCAGCGACTCGGCCTCGGCGTCGATGTCGAAGTTCTCGATGAGCTTCTGGATCGACTCCGCGCCCATGGCGCCGGTGAAGTACTCGCCGTAGCGGTCGACGAGCTCGCGGTAGAGGTTCTCGTCGACGATCAGCTGCTTGGGAGCCAGCTTGGTGAAGGTGGTCCAGATCTCGTCGAGCCGGTCCAGCTCACGCTGGGCACGGTCGCGCAGCTGCCGCATCTCGCGCTCGCCGCCGTCGCGGACCTTGCGCTTGACGTCGGACTTGGCGCCCTCGTCCTCGAGCTCCTTCATGTCGGCCTCGAGCTTCTGCGCCCGGGCCTCCAGGTCGGCGTCGCGCTGATCCTCGACGGCCTTCTTCTCGACGACCATCTCGGCCTCGAGGGTGGACAGCTCGTTGTGCCGCATCTCGGTGTCGACGCTGGTGATCACGTAGGCCGCGAAGTAGATGATCTTCTCGAGATCCTTCGGGGCCAGGTCCAGCAGGTAGCCGAGTCGGCTCGGCACACCCTTGAAGTACCAGATGTGCGTGACGGGTGCGGCCAGCTCGATGTGGCCCATCCGCTCACGGCGCACCTTGGCGCGGGTCACCTCGACGCCGCAGCGCTCACAGATGATGCCCTTGAAGCGCACGCGCTTGTACTTGCCGCAGTAGCACTCCCAGTCGCGAGTCGGTCCGAAGATCTTCTCGCAGAACAGCCCATCCTTCTCGGGCTTGAGCGTGCGGTAGTTGATGGTCTCCGGCTTCTTGACCTCGCCGTAGGACCACTGACGAATGTCGTCGGCGGTGGCGAGGCCGATGCGGAGTTCATCGAAGAAGTTGACGTCTAGCACGTAACTCCCTTTCCCCTTGCGGGACTAGAAACTTAAGCCAGGTCTTCCACGGACGCGGACTCGTTGCGGGACAGGTTGATGCCGAGGTTGGCTGCAGCGCGCTCCAGGTCCTCGTCGTCACCGTCGCGCATCTCGATCGCGGCACCGTCACTGGAGAGCACCTCAACGTTGAGGCACAGCGACTGCAGCTCTTTCAGCAGCACCTTGAACGACTCCGGAATGCCCGGCTCGGGGATGTTCTCGCCCTTGACGATCGCCTCGTAGACCTTGACCCGGCCGACGGTGTCGTCGGACTTGATGGTCAAGAGCTCCTGCAGCGTGTACGCCGCGCCGTAGGCCTGCATGGCCCAGCACTCCATCTCGCCGAACCGCTGGCCACCGAACTGCGCCTTACCACCCAGCGGCTGCTGGGTGATCATCGAGTACGGGCCGGTGGAGCGGGCGTGGATCTTGTCGTCCACCAGGTGGTGCAGCTTCAGGATGTACATGTAGCCGACCGTCACCGGGTACGGGAACGGTTCGCCGCTGCGGCCGTCGTAGAGCACGGCCTTGCCGTCCGCACCGACGAGCACCTCGCCGTCGCGGTTGGGCAGCGTCGAGGCCAGCAGCCCCTGCAGCTCCTCCTCGCGGGCCCCGTCGAACACCGGGGTCGCGGTCTTGGTGTCCGCGGGCGCGCTGAGCAACTCGGCGGGCAGCTTGGCCGCCCACTCGGGCTTGCCCTCGACGTTCCAGCCGGTCTTGGCCACCCACCCGAGGTGGGTCTCCAGGATCTGGCCGATGTTCATCCGTCGCGGCACACCGTGGGTGTTCAGGATGATGTCCACCGGGGTGCCGTCCGGCAGGAACGGCATGTCCTCGACGGGCAGGATCTTGCCGATCACACCCTTGTTACCGTGCCGGCCGGCGAGCTTGTCGCCGTCGGAGATCTTGCGCTTCTGGGCCACGTAGACGCGGACCAGCTCGTTGACGCCGGCGGGCAGCTCGTCGTCGTCCTCGCGGGAGAACACCCGAATGCCGATGACCTTGCCGGACTCACCGTGCGGCACCTTCAGCGAGGTGTCGCGCACCTCGCGCGCCTTCTCGCCGAAGATGGCACGCAGCAGGCGCTCCTCCGGGGTCAGCTCGGTCTCGCCCTTCGGGGTGACCTTGCCGACCAGGATGTCGCCATCGCGGACCTCGGCGCCGATGCGGACGATGCCGCGCTCGTCGAGATCGGCCAGCACCTCATCGGAGACGTTCGGGATGTCCCGGGTGATCTCCTCGGCGCCCAGCTTGGTGTCGCGGGCGTCGATCTCATGCTCCTCGATGTGGATCGAGGTGAGCACGTCCTCCTCGACCAGCCGGTTGGAGAGGATGATCGCGTCCTCGTAGTTGTGGCCCTCCCACGGCATGACCGCCACGAGCAGGTTCTTGCCCAGCGCCATCTCACCGTTCTCGGTGCACGGCCCGTCGGCGATGACCTGGCCGGCCTCGACGCGCTGGCCGGCGTCCACGATCGGACGCTGGTTGGCGCAGGTGCCGTGGTTGGAGCGGGCGAACTTGCGCATCCGGTAGGTGTGCCGGGTGCCGTCGTCGGCCATCACGGTGATGTAGTCGGCCGAGACCTCCTCGATGACGCCCGCCTTGTCGGCGACGACGACATCGCCGGCGTCGATCGCGGCGCGCAGCTCCATCCCGGTGCCCACCAACGGCGCCTCGCTGCGCACCAGCGGAACCGCCTGGCGCTGCATGTTGGCACCCATCAGGGCGCGGTTGGCGTCGTCGTGCTCGAGGAACGGGATCATGGCCGTGGCCACCGACACCATCTGGCGCGGCGAGACGTCCATGTAGTCCACGTCGGCCGGGGTGACGTTCTCCACCTCGCCGCCCTTACGGCGGACCAGGATGCGGCTCTCGGTGAACCGGTTCTTCTCGTCGATCGGCGAGTTGGCCTGCGCCACGACGTGGCGGTCCTCCTCGTCGGCGGTGAGGTAGTGGATCTCGTCGGTGACGACACCGTCGACGACCTTGCGGTACGGCGTCTCGATGAAGCCGAACGGGTTGACCCGGGCGTACACCGACAGCGAGCCGATCAGGCCGATGTTCGGACCCTCGGGGGTCTCGATCGGGCACATCCGGCCGTAGTGGCTGGAGTGCACGTCGCGGACCTCCAGGCCGGCGCGCTCACGGGACAGACCGCCGGGGCCCAGCGCCGACAGGCGACGCTTGTGGGTCAGGCCGGACAGCGGGTTGTTCTGGTCCATGAACTGCGACAGCTGGCTGGTGCCGAAGAACTCCTTGATCGCCGCCACGACGGGGCGGATGTTGATCAGGGTCTGCGGCGTGATCGCCTCGACGTCCTGGGTGGTCATCCGCTCGCGGACGACGCGCTCCATGCGGGACAGGCCGACCCGGATCTGGTTCTGGATCAGCTCGCCGACGGTGCGCAGGCGGCGGTTGCCGAAGTGGTCGATGTCGTCGACCTCGACGGGAACCTCGACCCCGCCGGGGGCGGTCATCGTGGCCGGGGCGCCGGTCTCGGCGGCCAGGTGCAGCCGGACCAGGTACTCGATCGTGGCGACGATGTCCTCTTCGGTCAGCGTCGAGCTGGTGATCGGCTTGCCGGCGTTCAGCCCGAGCTTCTTGTTGACCTTGTAGCGGCCCACCCGGGCCAGGTCGTAGCGCTTGTCCTTGAAGAACAGGTTCTCCAGCAGGGTCTGCGCCGACTCCTTGGTCGGCGGTTCGCCCGGGCGCAGCTTGCGGTAGATGTCCAGCAGAGCCTCGTCGGTGCCGGCGGTGTTGTCCTTCTCCAGCGTCGACATCATGATCTCCGAGAAGCCGAAGCGCTCCCGGATCTGCTCGTTGGTCCAGCCGAGCGCCTTGAGCAGCACGGTGACCGGCTGGCGGCGCTTGCGGTCGATGCGCACGCCGACGGTGTCCCGCTTGTCGACGTCGAACTCCAGCCACGCGCCGCGGCCGGGGATCACCTTGACGCTGTGCAGCGTCTTCTCGGTGGACTTGTCGATGGTCGCGTCGAAGTACACGCCCGGCGAGCGGACCAGCTGGCTCACCACGACACGCTCGGTGCCGTTGATGATGAAGGTGCCCTTCTCGGTCATCATCGGGAAGTCACCCATGAACACCGTCTGGCTCTTGATCTCGCCGGTGTTGTTGTTGATGAACTCGGCCGTGACGAACAGCGGGGCCGCGTACGTCATGTCCTTGTCTTTGCACTCGTCGACCGGAGCCTTGACCTCGTCGAAGCGCGGGTCGGTGAAGCTCAGGGACATCGAGCCGGAGAAGTCCTCGATCGGGGACAGCTCGTCGAGCACCTCTTCGAGGCCGCCCTTGGGGTCCACGTCACCGCGGGCCTCGGCGATCTCACGCCAGCGCGGCGAGCCGATCAACCACTCGAACGAGTCGATCTGGACGTCGAGCAAGCCCGGAACCTCGAGCGGTTCGCGCAGCTTGGCGAAGGAAATTCGGTTTGGTGCTCCGGGGACGGAGTTAGAAGTGGTAGTTGCTTTGCTCTGGCTAGAGACTGCCAAGATGCATCCTTCCAGCACCTAATGCGGCCATCGAGTGCCGGAGTCACCGGACCTTGTGCCGCGATATCTGCGTCGGTTCGGCTGGCGAACCTGTCCGGATCCACCGGGGCACGCAACGCAGCAGGTAGTTGAGCCGGGAAAACCGGGCTCAGCTGGGACCTAGGTGCAGGAACGGACGGAGGTGGGCAGGGGGCAGCCAGCGCAACGTCCAACAATAGCGCAGGACGGCGCATTCCTCAACATCCGCATACCGGGCTGGCGGGCGCTGGCTGGCGATCTACCTACCCAAAGCAACATGCTGGGCAACAGCCTTACCCGTTTGCGCCACTCAGTCAAGGGTTAACGCGGTGTTTGGTGTGGAAAACTCGCCGGTAGGTCCACTGAGCCCGCGCCGGCGGGCAGCCATCAGCAATCTCGCGCGGGGGTGCGCCGATGCGCGGTCAGGCCCCGAACAGGGAACTGAAGAACGTGATGATGCCGTAGATGATCTCGCCGAGCGTGGAGCGCTGGCCGGTCGGCGAGGGCAGACCGTAGGCCTTCGCCGGGCCGACCTGGACCGGCTGGTTGGGCGCCGGGTATAGCGGGCTGGGCGCGGGATACGGCGGGCCGAACGGCGCGTTACCGGCGTACATATCGTTGATCCAGCCGTCGGCGAAGGTGTATACCGCCTGGGTGGCACCGGGCGGAGAGAACTTGGTGACCAGCTGCGCGAAGAAGTCGACGATTGGGTTGCCACCCAGCATCGAGTCGACGTGCGAGCCGTGGTAGATCACCACGCCGTTGAACCCGCCCGGGTTCGACGCCGCCAGTTCGTTGGTGCCCAGGCCCCAGATGTTCCAGATCTGGTTCTGAGCCGCGATCTGGTAGATCGGGATGCCCTGCGCGCGAAGTTGCGGAGCCACGCCGGACAGCACACCGAATCCAGGGACGCCGTCGAACATCACGACGCCCTTCAGATTGGCGGAGGCCCCGTTGGCGACGGTGTAGCCAGCCGTTGATGCCGCGAAGCCGCCGCCCGCCGAGTGCCCGCTCAGGATGAAGGGGTCCGGCAAGGTGCCCTGGTAGCCGGCCAACATAGCGCTGCGATTCAGCGCGTCGCGACTGCCGAGGAACAGGCTGGCAGCACCGGCCTGCATCGACGGCCCGTTGAGCCAGCAGCCGAAGCAGGAGAACGGGTTGGAGGTGATGGTCGGCACCACCACGATGCTGTTGGTGTTGGCCGACAGGTTGGTGGCCAGGGCCGTGTAGAAACCGCTGTTCGCCAGGAACCCGTTCTGCACCCAGATCAGACCCTGGGGGTTGACCCCGGTTCCGTCCGCGTTCTGGGCCGGAAAGTACCAGTCCACCCGCGCAGAATAGGTGGTGGGTCCGCAGGGGATATCCAGAGTCGAGTGCCCGACCAGCACATAGGGCGCGGTGAGGGGCGGCGGAGTTCCGGAGGTGTCCTGGACGGCCGGAATGGGGGTGGGCACCGCGGCGCCAGCAGACCACGGGTACAGGGACGGGGCGATCCAAACCGCCAGCGGGCTGGCCCGCCAGCCGAAGCTGGCCAGGATGTCAAGGATCGCGGTGGCGATCGGTCCGACGGTCGGCGGTGCCTGGATCACCGTGGGCGTGAACGGTGTGGTGAGCGTCGACGTGGGCAGGGCCGAACTGAACAGGGTGGGGTCGGCCAGTGTCTGCATGGCCGCGAACCGCATCGTCGGAGCGCCCGCATCGGTCGGTTCGGGCGCCGGCGCCGCGAGCGGGTCGATGCTCACCAGCGCCGCGACCGGTTCGCTCTGCGCGGGCGCGGTGATCGGCTCGCTCACCACCGGCGCCGCGACCGGCTCGGTCACGGCGGGGTCGACCGTCGTGCTCTGCTCATCGACGGTGGTGGACGTCGTCGGCGCATCGACGACGACCGCCAACGACCGGAGCGTGGTGGGTCCGCGCGGCAGGGCCGTCGGATCGGTGCTAGACGACGTCGCCACCTGCGGGCTGGCCGGCGTCGAAGGCTCATCGGTGCTGACCGCGGGGGTGCTGGACGACGGCTCGGAGGTCGGCTCCGAGATCTTCGATGTGGTGGTCGACGGCTGGTCGGCGTCGGTCGCGGCCGGGGTGGCCTCGGTATCCGGCTTCGTGATCCGCAGTTGGACGACCCGCTGCGGGTTGAGCGGGCGTTTGGCGCCGGACGGCTTGTCGGCCTTCGCGGTGGTCGAGGTCGAGTCCGACGCGCCCTGGTCGGCCTTGGTCGTCGAGGACACCGACTCGGTCGAGGTCGCGCTGGCCGACGCTGCGCCGGACGTCGAATCCGCTGTGGTCGTTTTCGGGCTGTGCCGAGGCGAGGAGTCGTTGTCCGCCCCGGAGTCGGCCTTGGTGGTGTCGTGATCGGTCGCGCTACTGCTCGAGTGCGTACTGCCCGAGTCCGAGCCGGTATCGGCGGATGCCGTTGCCGAGCCGGTGAGCAGGGCGGCGCCGATACCCATGGTGAGGACGCCCACGCCCCACCACATGCGCCGGTCCGCCATTGGAACTGCCTCCTGATTGTTGATCGCAGCAAACGGTAGCCGAAACCGCGAACAGGTGCGAATCATACGCCGGCAACGACGAGGACGTCACAAAGTGGTCAGCCCGCCGCGGGCTGTACCGACACCGGGATCCCGGTCAGCCGGGCCATGCCCGCCAGTCGCTCGATGTCGGCGGGTTCGCTGGACATCAGCTGGTTGACGTTGACGCCGCCGGCGTCGTTTGCCACCCGCCAGCCGCCGGTGCCGTTGTGGCCCCAGCCGTGCGGGATCGCGATGACCCCGCCGACGATGTCCTTGGTCAGCGTCACCGGAAGCTCGATCTCGCCGTACGGGGAGCGCACCTTGACCCGGTCGCCGTCGTTGATCCGCAGGTCCGCGGCGTCGTCGACGTGCATCAGCGCGCTCTGCAGCCGGTCGCCGCGCATCAACAGCGGGACGTTGTGCATCCAGGAGTTCTCCGAGCGCAGCTCCCGCATGCCGATCAGCCGCAACGGGTAGCCCGCCGGGTCGCCCTGGCGGGTCAGCGCCCGAATGGCGGCCTCGATATCGGCGTGCACCAGGCGCACCTTGGCCCCGCGGTACACCACCACGCTGGGCAGCACGCCGGCGCGCAGGTTGGACCCCAGCACCACACCGTGCGGGTGCTCGTGGGTCAACCGCCGAAAACTCAGGCCGCCGGGGCGCAGCCCGAACCGGTCGCCGCCCGTCGAGAGCCGGATCACCGCGTCGGCGACGACGCGGGGAGTGAGCCGGAAACCGAAGGCGCCCAACGCCTTCCGGGTCAGGTCGAGACCTCGCAGGGCCAGCGTGCGGTGTGCCAACCGCCGGGTGAGCTCGTCGATGATGGCCCACTCCGGGCGGGCCTGTCCCGCCGGGGCCACGACGGCCTCGGTGGCCTGGCGGAACGGGGTGGGCTGCAGCACCTGGAACGGCAGCGGGAAGTCGTCGCGCTCGTACATCGTGGTCGCCGGCAGCACGTAGTCGCAGCGGCCGGTGGTCTCGTTGAGGTAGAGGTCGATGCCGACCGAGAGTTCCAGCGAGTCGAGGGCGCCCTCGAGTTCGGCGCCGTTGGGCACCGAGAGCACCGGGTTGCCCGCGCTGACGAACAGCGCCCGCACCTGGCCGGGTCCGGGGGTGGTGATCTCCTTGGCCATGATGCCGGCGGGCTCGGAGAGCAGCACCGACGGGAAGTCGCCGATCCGCGAGCGCTTGCGCCGGTACAGCAGGCGCAGCGCGCCGCCGGCCGCCTTCATCAGCCAGCGTTCGCCGGGCAGGCCGAAGGTGCCGAACATCGCGCCGCCGGCCCGGTCGAGATTGCCCGCGACCAGGTTGACCGCGTCGAGCAGATAGGTGGTCAGGGTGCCGTTGCGCCCGACGCTGGTGCCCACCCGGCCGTAGACGGCGGCGCGCGGGGTGCGGATCAGGTCGCGGGCCAGCCCGCGCACGGTGTCGGGCGCGATGCCGGTGTGCTGCTCGGTGGCTTCCGGGGTGAACGGCGCCGCCAACCGTTCCAGCCACTCCAGACCGTCGGCCTGCCCGGCGATGGCGGCGCGGTCGGCGAGGTTCTCGGCCAGCATCACCTGCAGCAGGGACAGCAGCAGGTAGGCGTCGCCGTCGGGCACGATGCCCAGCCATTCGAATTGGGCGGCGGTCTCGGTCTTGCGCGGATCGATGACCAGCACCCGGCCGCCGCGCTTGACGATGTCGTGCATGCGGTCGCGGATCCGCGGGGCGGTGAGCACGCTGCCGTGCGAGACGATCGGGTTGGCGCCGATGACCACGAGCAGGTCGGTGCGCAGCACGTCGGGTACCGGCAGCGCGAACGCGGAGCCGTAGAGCAGCTGGCTGGCCACGAACCGGTTGTTCACGTCCTGGGAGCCGGCGGTGAACAGGTGCGACTTGAGGCCCAGCCCGACCATCAGGGCGACCAGCCACAGCTGGTGGGAGTAGCTGAAGGCGCCGGGGTTGCCGAAGTACCAGCCGACGGCGCCCGCACCGTGCCTGCGGTGGATGGCGTCGAGCCGCCCGGCGATGTCGGTCATCGCCTCGTCCCAGCTGACCGGTTCGAAGCCGCCGTCAGCTTTCCGGCGCAGCGGGGTGGTGACCCGGTCCGGGTCGTTGTGCAGGTCGGCGAACGCGATGCCCTTGGGGCAGGCGAAACCCTGCGAGACGGGATGGTCCTTGTCCGGGCGCAGCGCGACGAGCTTGCCGTCCTCGACGGTGGCGATCATGCCGCACAGCGGCTCGCAGATGCGGCAGAAGGTCGGCTTGTGTTCGGTGCCGGTCATGCTCCCACGTTACGAGAGTGGCGCTACTTGTCCTCGCCGACGAACTGGCTGGCGGCAATCTTGTGAGTGCCCTCGAGGTCGTCGAGGATCGCCTCCTGCGCGGCGGGCGGCAGGGTGTGCAGGATCTGGCGCACCCGGGCCTGGCGACGGCCGACGGCCTGACGTTCGGGCATGCCCGGCGTCGTCGTCAACTGCGGGGGCACACCGACGATCTCCTCCACGCCGCCGTCGTGGTGACCGGCGTCGACCATGGCCTGCTCCTCGGCCATCGTCGACTCGTCCTTCTCCTCCGACATGCCGATCGGGCCGATGCGGCGGCCGTTGAGGAACTGCCGCACGACGGGCTCCTCGCTGGTGAGCAGCACCTCGCGGGGCCCGAACATCACCAGGTGCTTGCGGAAGAGCATGCCGATGTTGTCGGGCACCGTGCGGGCGATGTTGATGTTGTGGGTCACGATCAGGATCGTGGCGTCGATCTGGGCGTTGATGTCGATCAGCAGCTGGCTCAGGTAGGCGGTACGCACCGGGTCCAGACCGGAGTCGGGCTCGTCGCAGAGGATGATCTGCGGGTCGAGCACCAGCGAGCGGGCCAGGCCGGCACGCTTGCGCATACCGCCGGAGATCTCGCCGGGGAACTTGTTCTCGTCGCCGCCGAGGCCGACCAGTTCGAGCTTCTCCATCACGATCTGACGGATTTCGCTCTCCTTCTTCTTCGTGTGCTCACGAAGCGGGAAAGCGGTGTTGTCGAACAGGCTCATCGAGCCGAACAGGGCACCGTCCTGGAACATCACGCCGAACAGGGTGCGGATCTCGTAGAGCTCCTTGGCGGAGCACTCGATGATGTTGGTGCCGTCGACGATGATCTTGCCGCGCTCGGGGCGCAGCAGACCGATGAGCGACTTGAGGAAGACGGACTTACCGGTACCGGACGGGCCCAGCAGCACGCTGACCTCGCCGGCCGGGATGTCAAGCGTCACGTCCTCCCAGATTCGCTGGGATCCGAACGACTTGGTCAGCCCCTCAACCTCGATACCAATGCCCACGCGAGATCCTTCCGCCCACACGATCGCCCACCGGCTTTGTGGCCTGTGGTTTGAGTCACTGTAGCGCACGCCGATTCGCGGTATCGGATTTGTCCCCGACCCGTAATCACCGCTGCCCCGGCCGCGTTTGCAGTGACGGCGGCGCAAGAAAAATCCCCCGCGGGCGAAAGCGCCCACGGGGGATTTTCTTGACGAGAGAGAACTACTTGACGGTGACCGTCGCGCCGGCGGCCTCGAGCTTGGCCTTGGCGTCCGCGGCGGCCTCCTTGGTGGCCTTCTCGAGCAGCGGCTTGGGAGCGCCGTCGACGAGGTCCTTGGCCTCCTTCAGGCCCAGGCCGGAGACGATCTCGCGGACGACCTTGATGACGCCGATCTTCTTGTCACCGGCGGCCTCGAGGATGACGTCGAACTCCGACTGCTCCTCGCCGGCCTCGGCGGCGCCACCGCCGGCAGCGGCGGCACCCGGGGCGGCCGCGACGGCGACCGGGGCGGCGGCGGTGACCTCGAAGACCTCTTCGAACTTCTTCACGAAGTCCGAGAGCTCCAGCAGGGTCATCTCCTTGAAGGCGTCGAGCAGTTCATCGGTGCTGAGCTTTGCCATGGTTGGTTTCCTTTCGATGTTTGTGTGCGGGTTAGGCGGCGGATTCTTCGCCGGACTTCTTCTGCTGCAGGGCGGCCGCCAGGCGGGCGACCTGCGAGGCGGGAGCGTTGAACAGCCCGGCCGCCTTGGCCAGGTTGCCCTTCATGGCGCCGGCCAGCTTGGCCAGCAGCACCTCGCGCGACTCGAGGTCGGCGATGCGCTCGACCTCGGCGACGGTCAGCGCGTGACCGTCCATGTAGCCGCCCTTGACGACGAGCGCCTTGTTCTCCTTGGCGAACTTCTTGATCGCCTTGGCGACGTCGACGGTCTCGCCGGTGACGAACGCGATCGCGGTGGGACCGGCGAACAGCTCGTCCAGGCCTTCGATCCCGGCCTCCGCCGCCGCCCGCTTGACCAGCGTGTTCTTGGCGACGGTGTAGGTGGCGTTGCCGGCCAGCGAGCGACGCAGCTCGGCCAGGTTGGCCACGGTCAGGCCGCGGTACTCGGTGACGACGGTGGCCGTCGAGGCCTTGAACTGCTCGGCGATGTCGGCAACCGCGGTGGCCTTGTCAGCCTTGGCCATACATGCCTCCTGGTGGTGGTGATTCGGGTGCACCGCCGAGGAACGTGGGCCGGGCCGGAAACGACGAACGCCCCGGCGCAGATGGGCCGGGGCGCGCAAGAACCGCTGACGCACAGCGGTGGAGCCTCGTCCTCCTGCGTGGGCCGCCCGGGTGATCCGGGACCTTCAACCGATTTGCTCGGTGACCGACGGTCTTCGGTGGAACCGGATCAGGATAGCGTGGCCGCCGGTCGAACTCCTAATTCGTCCACCCGCCCGTGAGCTGTCCACAGCCCGGGGCGGGCGTGCACACGGGAATCGGCCGTCGCCTCCATCCTTTCCTACGTGATCACCGCGATAGCGGACGTGCTTCGCCACAACGGCGGCCTGGCCACGACCGCACAGCTGCTGACCGTGATCACCCGGCAGCAACTCGACGTGCAGGTGGCCAACGGCGGCTTGGTGCGCGTATGGCACGGGGTTTATGCGCGCGGTGAACCGGACCTGGTACGCAAGCTGGCCGCATTGGACATCGTCACGGGCCGCGAAACCGTTGCGTCGATGGGCACTGCAGCGGCCCTGTACGGCTTCGACACCGAGAACACCACCGCGATTCACATCCTCGACCCGGGTGTAGGGACGCGGTCGACCACCGGCTTGGTGGTCCACCAGCGAGTGGGCGCACCGACCCGACTGGTGGCGAGCAGGCTCGCCACCGCCCCGGCGTGGACGGCGGTGGAGGTCGCGCGGCAGTTGCGGCGGCCACGGGCCCTTGCCACGCTCGATGCCGCGTTGCGTTCGCGGTGGTGCACCGCGGACGAACTCGAGCGGGCCGTTCGTGATCAGCGCGGCCGCCGCGGCATCGCCGCCGTACGCGGGCTGCTGCCGTTCGCGGATGGACGCGCGGAGTCGGCGATGGAAAGCGAAGCCCGGCTGGTGATGATCGACCATGGGCTTCCCTTGCCGGAATTGCAGTACACGATTCACGGCTCCGACGGCGGCCGCTGGCGGGTGGACTTCGCCTGGCCGGATGCCCGGGTCGCTGCGGAGTACGACAGCGTGGAATGGCACGCCGGCAGGAGCGAGATGCTGAAGGACAAGACCCGGTTCGCCGGTGTGCAGGAGGCCGGGTGGACCGTCGTTCCGATCATCGTCGACGACATTCGGCGCCGACCTGCACGCCTGGCGCAACGCCTCGATAGTCACCTGCGGCGCCCGCGAGCGGCCTCCTGAGCCCGCGAGCATGCGCAAAATCGCACGAAAACCGCTCAGGGAGTGCGAGTTTGCGCATGCTCGCCAGGCTCGCGCAGCAGCGCGGCGGCGCCGACCAGCCCGGCCGCCCCGCCCAGCGCGGCGGGCACCACCCGCACCCCGGCGACGAAGCTCAGCGAGGCGTAGCCGCGTAGCGCCTCGTGCAGCGGGTCGAACAGCACCGGACCGGCCTTGGCCACGCCGCCGCCGATGACGACGAGGTCCAGGTCGCACACCGCGGCCACCGACGCGATCATCGCGGCGACCGCGGTGGCGCCGCGGCGGAAGGCCCGCACCGCGACATCGTCACCGCCGGCGGCGGCGTCGGCCAGGTCCTTGGCGTCGCCGCCTGTCCAGCCCTGCTCCCGGGCCCACGCCACCAGGTGCGGTCCGCTGGCGATCGCCTCGACGCAGCCGCGTCCGCCGCAGCTGCACGGCGGGCCGTCGACGTCGACGACGACGTGACCGACGTGCCCGGCGTTGCCGGTGCGGCCGTCGTAGGGCGCGCCGTCGAGCACCAGCCCGCCGCCGATACCGGTGGAGACCACCATGCCGAGCAGGAACGCCGCGCCCTGCCCGGCGCCGCGCCAGTGCTCGCCCAGCGCCATGCACAGCCCGTCACCGGCGAGCCGCACCGGCACCCCGGGCACCGCGGCGGCGACCCGGTCGCGGACACCGAAGCCGCGCCAGGCCGGGATGTTGATCGGGCTGATGGTGCCGGCGGGCAGGTCGATCGGGCCCGCCGAGGAGATCCCGACGCCGGCGACGGGGCCGTCGGCGGCGGCCAGCGCGTCGGTGATGGTGCGCTGCGCGGCGGCCCACACCCGGTCGGGGTCGGGGCTGTGCGGGGTGGGCTGGCGGGTCTCGTGCAGCAGCCGGCCGGCCGGGTCGACGAGGCCGGCGGCGATCTTGGTGCCGCCGATGTCGAGCACCAGGGTGGGGCGTGCCATCAGTGTTTGTGGGTGTTGTCGGGCTGGCGCGGGTCGCCGGGGTGCTCGTAGCCGGGGGCCAGCCACACCAGGTCGGCGCGGCGTTGATCGAGCCAGCGCCGGAACGCTTGCCGCCGGGCCGCCCCGCGCAGCAGCGCGGCGATGCGTGGGCGCACCTCGTCGATGCCCGGGTCGGGTCCGGGGCGTCGCCAGCCGTCGGCGCCGCGGGCCCGGGCGAAGCGGCGCGGGTTGCGGGCGTGGTAGTCGGCGACCGCGGCCTCCTCGACGTCGACGTCTCGGGTGATGTGGTCGAACACCGCGCGGGCGAGCGGATCGGTCAGCACCGAAGCGGCGATGCTGCCGATCTCCAGGCGCGCGGTCACGTCGGGCAGCACCTCGTCCTGGGTCGGTGTGGTGGCGGTGACGGTCACGCCGAGGGCGGCGGCCTCGCGGGCGATGACGCGTTCGGTCACCAGCAGTTGGGTCAGCCAGCGCCGCAGTTGCCTGCCCTCGCTGGTGTGCGGCCGCGGCAGCGCGGACACCTGGGGCGCGCCGCGCAGTGCCGCCTCGCGGGCGTCGACCTCCGCCACCGGGACCGGCGTTCCGGCCACGGTGGCCACCGCGGCGTCGGGGCTCACCGAACCGTCACCGCGACCGCGGGGGTGTACAGCAGCCGGCCCGCGCAGCCGATCCGGACCAGCGCCCACCACTGCCCGGGCACCACCCAGGGCGGCGGGGCCACGTCGAAGCCGATGTCGACGGTCGAGCCGGCCCGCAGCACCACGCCGCGCACCGCCGGGCCCGTCCACTCCCAGGTGCCCCACGGGCTGATCAGGTGGGCCTCCACCGCGAGGTCGGCGCGGGCGTCGGTGCCGACGGTGACGCTCAGCCGGGCGGTTTCGCCGGGGGCGACGACGATGTCGGTGGGCTCGGCGACCAGCCGCACCAGCTCGGACTCCGCCTCGCCGATCGAGACCACGCACACGTCCTCGACGCTCTGCCGCCACGCGGCCGGGATGTCCCCGGTCAGCTCGAGGGTGGCCCGCACCGGGTAATCCCCGGGTTCGGCGTCGGCGGGCACCCTCAGCGTGATGTCCGCCTCCCGGTGCCCGCGGGCCGGGAGTTCGAACGACAGCTCGTCGGGGCTGGCCGACCAGCCGGGCGCACAGCGCAGCCGCACCGTGCCGCTCAGGGTGGCGTCGCTGCAGTCGCTGGCCACCGACAGCCGCACCCTCACCGATGTGCCCGGTTCGGCCGCCACGGTTTCCGGGTGCAGGTGGGCCACGGCGGGCAGGCCGCCCAGCGGGGCGGGGCCGCGGTTGTGCAGCCAGTAGCGGGAGTACAGGGGTTGGGCCGCCTCGGCGTCGGGGGCCAGGGCGGACCCGTCGGCGTCGAGCACCGTGGGCACGTCGAGGTGGGCCAGCAGGGTGGCGATCTGATAGCCGTGCAGCCGCAGCGGGGACTGCCCGCCGCCCCGCGCGGTCTCCAGCAGGTCGGCCGGGACCAGCCCGGCGATCTTTCCCACCGGACTGGAGATCGCGAGATCCGTTGTCGTGCCGCGGGTTTCGACGAGCCTGATGGTGACATCCTCGGGGTCGACGGCCCCGGAGCTGCCGGTGGCGGTGGGGTTGCCGCCGACCTTGAGCGCGGCCAACTGCACCGTGCCGGCCGGCTCGACCGTCAGCAGCGAGCCGTCGGGCGGCAACACCCCCGCTCCCCCGTCGGCGGCCACGGCCACCATCGGGTGGTTGAACTCCGCGCTGCGCGAAGGCATGTCGGTCTCGCGCCAGTCACCGCGCCCGGAGACCAGCGCGAAGTCGAAGGTGTGCGTCCAGTGCTGCAGCTGGAAGTTGGAGCCGTCGGGTGCGGTGCGCCGCGGCGGGTCGATCCACACCCCGGACGGCCAGCCGGTGCAGGACCGCATCAGCGAGCTGTGCAGGGTGCCGTCGGCTTCGACGGCGAAGCCGGGCACGCCGCGGTTGATCAGCGCGACGGTGCGCGGTTCGAAGTCGCCACAGCCGCCCGGGGCGCTCTGGTCGACGGCGATCTCGGCGTCGTCGAGGTCGTCGACCAGCGCGGCGATCGCCTCGGCCAGGCCGCTGGTCGCGGGCTGGCCGCCGGCCCAGTGCCCGGCGACGATCAGCACCGGCAGGTCCAGGGCGTCGCGCAGGTCGGCGTCGGGCCGCCAGACCCGCTCCAGCGGCGTCGCGGCGGGCACCCACACCCGGGCCTGACCGGTGGCGGCGAGTTGGCGGTGCAGTTCGGCGGTGTAGGTGTGGTCGGCGGCGGCCAGCACCTCGGCGGTGAACGCGTTGTCGTCGGGGCCGCCGAGCGCGATGCGGGCGTCCGGCAGGTTGGAGTCGACGTCGAGGTGCCCGTAGCGGGTGTGGGCGGCGGAGCTGCAGGTGGCGGTCACCCCGGCGCGCACCAGCGCGACCATCAGGTCGCGGGCCAGGTCCCCGGCCGTCGCCTCGGAGGGCGCCACCACCTCGGCGACCGAGACGGCCCGCACGCCGGACCGTTCACCCCGGCCCACCCGGACCCGCACCGCCGAGGACAGCCCGAACCAGCCGTGCGCGGGGTTGTCCAGCGTCCAGGGATGCGTTGCGGCGTCGACGGCGCGGTCCTCCCCGGTGTCGTGGTCGTGCATCAGCCCGAAGCCGCGGCCGATCACGGCGTCGCCCACCTCGCTGACCGGCAGCGCGCCGGGTACCGGGCACGGCCAGCGCAGCCGCACCAGCCGGTCGGCGCCGGTGAACTCCTCGATCGTGGTGGCGCACTGCACCCGGTCGATGCCGTTCCACAACGTCAGCACCTGCGTGTAGCGCAGCAGGTCGCCGATGCGCCCGCGCACCGCCAGCCGTTCGCCCAGCGCGCTGCGGTAGGCCTGCACCGACTCGGCAGGCGCGGCCGACGAACACACCACCGGCCCGCTGGGCAGCAGGTGCCACGGCCCCTCGCCCGCCTCCGGGTGCGCCGGGTATTCCTCGTAGACCGCGAGCTCGTTGCCGACCCGCCCGTCGGCGATCAACTCCCGGTCGCCGGACACCTCGACCAGCGAGGCCACCCCGCCACCGCGGGCGGGGTCGACCCGCAGCCGGTGGTGCTCGTTGGCGATCTCCACGCCGTCGAGCGCCCTCCAGCCCGCCTTCTTGCGGGACTTCGCCAGCCGGTAGCTGCGCCAGCCCAGCGAGCCGACGCCGTCGGCCCGCCAGCTCACCGAGTGCCCGTCGTCCTCGACCAGCACCGGGATCTCGGTGCCGTCGGCGTCGGTAACCTTCGCGCCCGTACCGACCGGAGTCTCCAGGCGCACCGTGACGATGTCGGTTCGGTCGTGCGCCAACGGGTTCCACACCACAACCGAGTCCGGCTCGGCGGCCACCGCCCGGGACAGCAGCGCCAGGGCGGCGGAGCGGGCCGCGCTGCCCAGCTCCCAGGCGTCGCGCCAGCCGGTCAGCAGGTCCAGGTAGACCTGGTCGGATTCCGATCCGGTGATGGCGTCGTGGTGGGCGCCCCAGGCCAGCTGCACCCAGGCCTTGGCCAGCGCGGCCTCCGGATAGCGGGCACCGGAGAGCAGCGCGGCGAACACCGCGAACCGCTCGGCGCTCAGCACGGCGTCCTCGGCGGCCCGGTTGGCCTGCTTCGTGTCGATGTAGGAGACGTCCTTGCCGGTGTAGATCGGGTTCATGTCCCGGGTCTGCGGCGAGGGCCGCACCCCGCGCTCGTCGGCGTCGGCGCGCACTGCGGCGAAGAACTCACTGGGCAGCGCGCAGACGAACCGCGGCCAGGTGTAGCGCGCGTTCCAGTCCCGGTGGATGTCGGTGACCCAGGCGTTGGGCGGGGTGTAGTCGGTGCCCACCGGCAACAGCACGTTGCGGGTCAGCGCCACCGACTTCAGCTCGCGGAACAGCTCGTAGGTGGCCTCCTCGGCCTCGGCGAGCGTGGCCGAGGAATCCATCCACCAGCCGGCGGCGTAGTGCGCGGGCATGTAGTGCGTCAGCAGGCCGAGCCCGGACGGCGCGATCCACTCGAACTCGCTGCGGAACTGCATGCGACGCGGGTCGCCGCCGCCCGCCATCGGCCCCCACTGGTGGTGCGGCCCCCGCGCCCACCCGCTCGACGTCAGGCCGGCGTCGGCGGCCATGCCGGGGAACTGCGGGTCGTGGCCGAACACGTCGAGCTGCCAGGCGGTGGCCGGGTTGGCGCCCAGCACGTCGCGCTGGAATCCGATGCCGTGCACGAAGTTCCGGATCGCCGTCTCCGCGCCGGTCAGGTTGGTGTTGGGCTCGTTGTAGGTGCCCCCCATGATCTCGACGCGCCCGGCGGCGAGCAGGCCGAGTAGCTCGGCGCGGTCCTGCGGGTGGGCGTCGAAGTACGGCTTGAGGTAGTCGACCTCCGCGAGCACGAACTTGTACACCGGGTCGCGCCGGGCCATCTCGAGATGGGCGGCCACCAGCGCGAAGGCGTTGTTCTGCTTGCACCGGCCGGGCGGGTCCTCGGCCCAGACGCTGGTGTAGGCGCCCTGGGTGTTCCACCACACCGGGTCGTAGTGGAAGTGGCTGATCATGTGCATGGTCCAGCCGGGTTCGGCGACGACGAACTCGAAGGTGCCCTGGTCGTTGATCTGGCCGGTGCGGCGTTCCCCGACCGTCGCGCGGCGCACCCGCACCGGGACCTCGACCGTGCCGTCGCCGGGCGGCACCTCGGCCTCACCGCTGAACCCGTCGCCGTCGACCCGGACCTTCTCGCCCGCGGCGGCGTCGGCGTAACCGACCCGCACCACCTGCAACGGCGCGTCGGGGGGCCCGACGAAAAGCTCCGTCGACTCCGCGGAGGTCACACGCACGCGGCCAATCTACGGGCCGGGCGGCCTTACCGTGGCGACACGTCGACGAATGGGTACCAGGTACCCATGTCGCCTGCACCGGGCCCGCCTGAACGGCCCGCTCATGGTTTCCGGGGGGACCACTGCTGTGCCCGGCTTCGAGCGACTCGTGGCCGCCGGCGCCGGCAGAGTCGCTCTTAGCCGGGCACTGAGGACATTGGGTAAGACAGCGGAGGACACCGAGCCATGACCTGGTCAACCCGACTGGCCGACCAACTCGACGTGCACTGGCGCACCGCGCTGCGGCCCCGCCTGGACGGGCTCACCGATGCCGAGTACTTCTGGGAGCCGGTGCCCGGATGCTGGACGGTGCGCCCGGGGATCGGTATCGACTTCGCCCATCCCCCGCCGCAGCCGGAGCCGTTCACCACGATCGCCTGGCGGCTGGCCCATCTCATCGTCGGCGTCCTGGCCATGCGCAACCACCACCACTTCAGCGGCCCGCCCGCCGACTACCGGAGTTGGCCCTTTGCCACCGACGCCGAGATGGCGATGGCCCAGCTCGACGACGCCTATACCCACTGGATCACCGGGGTCCAGACGCTCACCGACGCGGGCCTCGACCGGCCCTGCGGCCCCGCCGAAGGCCCGTACGCCGAGTATTCGATGGCCGAACTGGTCCTGCACATCAACCGTGAGATGATCCACCACGGCGCCGAAATCGCTTGTATCCGAGACCTTTACGTCCACACCCAGCTGATCCCCGAGTCGCTTCGCTCCTGCCCACCGCCAAAGGAGGAATAGTGCCCGCCCTTGCACCCCCCGTCGGCGATGAACGCCACGCGCTGCACACCTTCCTCGCCTACCAGCAGGACGCCTTCGTCGCGGTGGCCCACGGGCTCACCGACGAGCAGGCCCGCGCCACCCCCACCGTCAGCGCGCTGTCCATCGGCGGGCTGATCAAGCACGTCACCGGCATGCAGCGGATCTGGATGCAGCGGGTCGCCGCCGCGCCCGACAAGCCGCCGAGCGACACCCGCGACATCGAGGAGCGCACCCGGGAGTACCGGGACGAGTACGTGATGGGTCCGCACCAGACGCTGGCCGGGCTGCTCGACGCGTACGCCGCGCAGAACGCCGAGACGCTGCGGCTGGCGCAAACCGCCGACCTGGACGCCGCGGTCCCGGTGCCGCGGGACTCGCCGTGGTTTCCCAAGGACGTGGAGGCGTGGTCGGTGCGCTGGGTGTTCCTGCATGTGATCAGCGAGTTGGCCCGGCACGCCGGGCACGCCGACATCATCCGCGAAAGCATCGACGGCGCAACCATGTACGAACTGATCGCCGCCGTCGAGCACTGGGAACCGCAGCCGTGGCTGACGCCGTGGTCACCCAAGACGTGAAGCGCCCGCCCCCGAAAGCCCTGGTGTGACGGGCGTCGCTGCGCCGCCGCGAAATTGGTGGTAATCAGTGCGGGTTTGGCACACTGGCAAGAATGAGTTCCACCAAACCTCGAGAACTGGCCAGGCTTGATCGGGTTCCGCTCCCGATCGAAGCGGCCCGCATCGGCGTGACCGGCTGGCAGCTCACCCGCACCGGTGGACGCGTGCTCAGCAAGATCGCCGGCCGCGGCCGCTTCCAGGACAAGGTGCTGCAGGAGATTCCGCAGACCTTCGCCGACCTCGGACCCACCTACGTCAAGTTCGGCCAGATCATCGCCTCCAGCCCGGGCGCGTTCGGCGAGCAGATGTCCCGCCAGTTCCGCGGCCTGCTCGACTCGGTGCCCCCGGCCGACACCGAGGAGGTGCACAAGCTGCTCAAGGAGGAACTGGGCGGCGAGCCCTCGGAGCTGTTCGCCAGCTTCGAGGAGGAGCCGTTCGCCTCGGCCTCCATCGCCCAGGTGCACTTCGCCACCCTGCACACCGGCGAGGAGGTCGTCGTCAAGATCCAGCGGCCAGGCATCCGCCGCCGGGTCGCCGCCGACCTACAGATCCTGAAGCGCTTCGCCCAGGCCGTCGAGCTGGCCAAGCTGGGCCGACGGCTCTCGGCGCAGGACGTGGTGGCCGACTTCAGCGACAACCTCGCCGAGGAGCTGGACTTCCGTCTCGAGGCGCAGTCGATGGACGCCTGGATCTCGCATCTGCGGAACTCGCCGCTCGGCCGCAACATCCGGGTGCCCGACGTGCACTGGGAGTTCACCACCGAGAAGGTGCTGACCATGGAGCGGGTGTCCGGCGTGCGCATCGACGACGTCGCCAACATCCGCAAGAAGGGTTTCGACGGCACCGAGTTGGTGAAGGCGCTGCTGTTCAGCGTGTTCGAGGGCGGCCTGCGGCACGGGCTGTTCCACGGCGACCTGCACGCCGGCAACCTGCTCGTCGACGACGAGGGCCGAATCGTGTTCCTGGACTTCGGGATCATGGGCCGCATCGACAACCGCACCCGCTGGCTGCTCCGTGAGCTGGTGTACGCGCTGCTGGTCAAGAAGGACCACGCCGCCGCAGGCAAGATCGTGGTGCTGATGGGTGCGGTGGGCACCACCAAGCCCGAGCCGCAGGCGGCCAAGGACCTCGAGGCGTTCGCCACCCCGCTGACCATGAAGTCGCTGGGCGATATGAGCTACGCCGACATCGGTCGCCAGCTGTCCACGCTGGCCGACGCCTACGACGTCAAGCTGCCCCGCGAGTTGGTGCTGATCGGCAAGCAGTTCCTCTACGTCGAGCGCTACATGAAGCTGCTGGCGCCCAAGTGGCAGATGATGTCCGACCCGCAGCTCACCGGCTACTTCGCCAACTTCATGGTGGAGGTCAGCCGCGAGCACCAGAGTGACGTCGAGGTCTAGCGACATGGAGATCCGGTCCGGGCACGCCAAGGTAGGCGACGACCTCGAGTTGTACTACGAGGACCTCGGCAACCCGGGTGACCCACCGGTGCTGCTGATCATGGGCCTGGGCGCGCAGCTGCTGCTGTGGCGCGACGGCTTCTGCGAGCGCCTCGTCGAGCAGGGCTACCGGGTGATCCGCTACGACAACCGCGACGTCGGGCTGTCCACCAAGCTGCACGGCCAGCGGCCCGGCGGCGCCCTGGTGCCCAACCTGGTGCGCTCCTACCTCGGCAAGCCAAGCCCGTCGGTGTACACCCTGGAGCACATGGCCGACGACGCCGCCGCGCTGCTCGATCACCTCGGCATCGAGCGGGCGCATGTGGTCGGCGCATCGATGGGCGGCATGATCGCCCAGATCTTCGCCGCCCGCCATCCCGATCGCACCGCGGCGCTGGGAATCATCTTCTCCTCCAACAACTCTGCGTTCCTGCCGCCGCCGGCGCCGAAGGCGTTGCTGTCGCTGATCAAGGGCCCGCCGCCGGGGTCGCCGCGCGACGTGATCGTCGAGAACTCGATCCGGGTCAGCAAGATCATCGGCAGCCCGGGCTATCGCAAGTCCGAGGAGCAGTTGCGGGCCGAGGCCATCGAGTCCTACGAGCGGGCGCACTACCCGCAGGGCATCGGGCGGCACTTCGCCGCGGTGCTGGGCACCGGCAGCCTCAAGCACTACGACCACCAGATCAGCGCCCCCACCGTCGTCATCCATGGCCGCGCCGACAAGCTGATGCGCCCCTCGGGCGGCCGCTCGATCGCCGCGGCAATCCCCAATGCGCGGCTGGTGCTGTTCGACGGCATGGCCCATGACCTGCCCGAAGAGCTGTGGGACGACATCGTCGGCGAGCTGAAGACCACGTTCGCGGAGGTTCCCGCCCCGTGACGCTGGATTGGTCGGCAGGCCGCCGGGTCCGATAGCATCACCGATTAGTTCGGGGCGGATCCCTCAAGACGCGGGTGGATCGCTCAAACTGACGACACGGAAGGTCAGTTCTGACCTCATGGCCAAAAAACTGAAGCCCCATTTCGAGGACGTGCAGGCGCACTACGACCTGTCCGACGAGTTCTTCCGGCTGTTCCTGGACCCCACCCAGACCTACAGCTGCGCCTATTTCGAGCGCGACGACATGACGCTGGAAGAGGCGCAGCTCGCCAAGATCGATCTGGCGCTGGGCAAGCTGGGCCTGCAGCCCGGGATGACGCTGCTCGACGTCGGCTGCGGCTGGGGCGCGACGATGATGCGCGCGGTGGAGCGCTACGACGTCAACGTCATCGGCCTGACGCTGTCGAAGAACCAGAAGGACCACGTCGAGCGACTGTTCGCCGAGTCGGACAATCCGCGCAGCAAGCGCGTCGAGTTGGAGGGCTGGGAGCAGTTCAACGAGCCGGTCGATCGGATCGTGTCCATCGGCGCGTTCGAGCATTTCGGCTTCGACCGCTACGACGATTTCTTCACCATGGCCTACAACGTGCTGCCCGACGACGGGGTGATGCTGCTGCACACCATCACCGCGCTGACGATCCCGGAGATGGCCGACCGTGGGATGCCGCTGACCTTCGACGTGGCGCGGTTCGTGAAGTTCATCCTCACCGAGATCTTCCCCGGCGGCCGGCTGCCGTCGGTGGAGAAGGTCGAGGAGCACTCGACCAAGGCCGGCTTCACGCTCACCCGGGTCCAGTCCCTGCAGCCGCACTACGCGCGCACACTCGACCTGTGGGCGGAGGCGCTGGAGGCCCACCGGGACGAGGCGATCGCCGTGCAGTCCGAAGAGGTCTACGAGCGGTACATGAAGTATTTGACGGGGTGTGCAAAAGGCTTCCGAGTCGGGTATATCGACGTGGATCAGTTCACTCTGCAAAAGCAGTGACCGCGACATATGCCTGAGGCCGGTTCATTCGCGCCCGCGGCGAGGGGCACAGGTTATGGTTCAGATCACAGCGCGACCAGTCATCACACGCGGGGGCGTGGTGCGGCGAAGAACGAGGAGGGTTGTACGCACTGATGCCCGAGGCAACTGAAACCAAGGACATGCGGCCACACTTCGAAGAGATCCAGGCCCATTACGACCTGAGCGACGACTTCTTCGGCTTGTTCCAGGACCCCACCCGGAAATACAGCTGCGCGTACTTCACCGGACCGAACGTCACCCTGTCCGAGGCCCAGGTCGCCAACGTCGACCAGCACCTCGACCGGCTCGATCTCAAGCCGGGGATGACCCTGCTCGAGGTGGGCTGCGGCTGGGGCCTGACCTTGCAGCGCGCGATGGAGAAGTACGACGTCAATGTCATCGGCCTGACACTGTCGAAGAATCAGAAGGCTTACTGCGATCAGCTGCTATCGAAGGTCGACAGCGAGCGGACCTTCGACGTCCGCCTGGAGGGCTGGGAGCAGTTCCACTCCCCCGTCGACCGGATCGTGTCGATCGAGGCGTTCGAACACTTCGGGTTCGAACGCTACGACGACTTCTTCAAGACCTGCTTCGACATCCTGCCCGACGACGGCCGGATGACCATCCAGAGCAGCGTCGGCTACCACCCCTACGACCTGCAGGCGCGCGGTAAGAAGCTGACCTTCGAGTTGGCCCGCTTCGCCAAGTTCATCGGCGAGGTGATCTTCCCGGGTGGGCGCATCCCGAGCACCCAGATGATGGTCGAGCACGGCGAGAAGGCGGGCTTCGTGGTCCCCGAGCCGCTGTCGCTGCGCAACCACTACATCAAGACCCTCGGCATCTGGGCGGCCCGCCTCGAACAGCACAAGGACGAGGCCATCGCGGCGGCCGGTGAAGAGAGCTACAACAACTACATGCGGTACCTGACCGGCTGCCAGTACTACTTCGTCGACGAGGCCCTCGACGTCAGCCTGGTCACCTACCTCAAGCCGGGCGCGGTCACCTAACCGTCGGCTGTCGGATCGGCCGGGTCCCGTTCGTCGGACAGGTAGAGGGTGGAAACACCAGGTTTCCGCTCCCGACCCGGAGGACATGACGATGTACTACTTCGCACTCCTGCAGAGCGCCGAGCGCGACCTGACCCCGACCGAGCGGCAGGCCGAAATGCAGGCCTACACCGATTTCCATGCCCGCGCGGCCGGCGCCATCCGGGCCGGTGACGCGCTGGCACCCGCCGCCGAGGCCGTTCAGATCACCGGCGGACCCGATCGCCCCGTGGTGACCGACGGGCCGTTCGCGGAGGGCGCCGAGGTGGCCGGCGGCTACTACATGTTCGAGGCCGACGATCTCGACGAGGCGCTGCAGCTGGCCCGGCAGGTGCCGGCGGCCCGGTACGGCGCGGTCACGGTGTGGCCGGCGGTCTACTGGAACGCCCCGTCGGCGCCCACCACCGGCAACGACTGGCTGGCCCTGCTGCTGGAATCCGGTGAGGTGGCGGCACCCGGCAGCCCCGAGTGGGAGGCCGGCTCCGCGCAACACGGGGCGTTCCACGCGGCCGCCGGCGACCATGTGCTCGGCGGTGCGCCGCTGCACCCACCGACGACCGCGACGACGGTCCGGGTGCGCGACGGCGAGGTGCTGCTCACCGACGGACCGTTCGCCGAGGGCGCCGAGGTGGCCAACGGGTTCTACCTGCTGCGGGCCGCCGACCGTGACGAGGCCACCAAGCTGGCGTCGATGATCCCGGCCTCGACGGTGCAGTTGCGCCGCCTGGCCGGCGTGGCGGGCCTGTAGCGACGAGTCGTGCAGTCCCTGGACGGCGTCTTCCGGCGGGAGTGGGGATCCGCGGTCGCCGCGATCGTCCGCTGGTCGGGTGATCTGACGGTCGCCGAAGACGCCGTCCAGGAGGCCTGCGCCGACGCGCTGCGCACCTGGCCCCGCGACGGGATGCCCGCCAACCCCGGCGCCTGGCTGGTGACGGCGGCCCGCAACCGCGCCAAGGACCGACTGCGCCTCGAATCAGTGCGCCCGGGAAGGGAATTGGCTGCGGTGATCGACGACATAACCGCCAGGACGGATCGCGCCGGGGTGCCGCACCGCGTGCGTGACGACGAACTGCGGATGATGTTCACTTGCGCGCACCCGGCCCTCGAGCGCGCCTCCCAGTTGGCGCTGACCCTGCGGCTGGTCTCGGGTCTCACCGTGGCCGAGATCGCGCGGGCGCTGCTGCAGAGCGAGGCCGCCGTCGCCCAGCGGATCACCCGCGCCAAGACCAAGATCCGGCATGCCAACATCCCACTGCGGGTGCCCCCGGCCGAACTGCTGCCCGAGCGCACCCCGCACGTGCTGTCGTGCATCTACTCGGTGTTCACCGAGGGCTACTGGTCCACCGCCGGGCCGTCGGCGATCCGCGACGACCTGTGCGACGAAGGGGTGCGGCTCTCCGGCGAGATCTGCACCCTGATGCCCGGCGAACTGGAGGCGCAGGCGCTGGCAGCGCTTGTGCTGCTGCATGATTCGCGCCGGTCCACCCGCGTCGACAACCGCGGGTCGCTGGTGCCGCTCGAGGAGCAGGACCGCCGGCGCTGGGACCGTGGCCGGATCAGCCGCGGCCTGGAGTATCTGCGGCGGGCGAATGGCTCGGCCGGACCGTACCTGCCGCAGGCCGTGATCGCCGCGATGCATGCGACCGCCCCCAGTTGGGAGCGGACCGACTGGGTCACGATCTGTAGCGCCTACGACCGGCTGGTGGCCATCACCGATTCGCCGGTGGTGCTGGCGAACCGCGCCCTCGCCGTCGGTTTTCGCGACGGTCCCGCCGCCGGCCTGGCCGCCCTCGACAAGGTCGCCCACGATCCGCGGCTGACGCGCTCGAGCCTGGTGGCGACGGTTCGGGCCGATCTGCTGCGGCGGGCCGGTGACTACCGGGAGGCCGCCGGCTGGTACCGAAAGGCTCTGGAGTCCAACGGCTCCGAACCCGGCCGGGCGTTCCTGCGTCGCCGGCTTGCGGAGTGCGGCGGGTGACGGGACCGCGTTGCGTTAGGGTCGGCAGCAGCAACACACCTCGACGAGGAGGCCCCATGCTCGCCGGTCGACTGGCAGACCCGAACTGCACCCTGGGCACCGATCCGCGCTCCGATCCGCGGATGGTCGCCGCGTTGACCGGCATCGGGCTGGCCGGTGAGCTGCCCGAAGCCCCGGTCACGGTGGACTCCCCGATCGAGGACCTGCTCGCCTACTGCGCGGCCGCCGAGGAGATGGTCGGCAGCGTGTTCGACCACCTCGCCCTCGCGGCGCAGGCACCCACGGGGGTGTCCACCAGCACCGTCACCATCCCCGGCGCCGACGGCAACGAGCTGACCCTGTTCGTCAGCCGGCCCACCGCAGCCGCCGACGGCCCACTGCCGGCGGTCGTGCACTTCCACGGCGGCGGCATGGCGATCGCCAGCGCGGCCGACGCCGGCTACCGGCTGCTGCGCGAGCACCTGGCCGCTTCCGGCCTGGTGGTGGTCGGCGTGGAGTTCCGCAACTCGGGCGGCCGGCACGGGGTGCACCCGTACCCGGCCGGGCTCAACGACTGCGCGGCGGCAACGCGCTGGGTGCACGCCAACGCCGTCGACCTCGGCATCAGCCACCTCATCGTCTGCGGCGAGTCCGGCGGCGGAAACCTCACCCTCACCGTCACCCACAAGGCCAAGCGCGAGGGCTGGCTCGGCGAGATCGCCGGCGCGTACGCGCAGTGCCCGTACATCTCGAACCGCTGGCTGGACTACCCCGAGGAGTTGCCGTCCCTGCGGGAGAACGACGGCTACTTCATCAGCTGCCAGCAGGCCGCGCTGCTCGGGGCGCTCTACGACCCCGGCAAGAAGCATTCGCACGAGCCGACCTGCTGGGCGTTGAACGCCACCGAGCAGGACCTGGCCGGGATGCCGCCGCACGTCATCTCGGTCAACGAGCTCGACCCGCTGCGCGACGAGGGCCTGCTGTATTACCGGCGGCTGCTGGCGGCCGGGGTCAGTGCCGTCGGCCGGATCGTGGCGGGCACCTGCCACGGCGGTGACATGATGTTTCCGCACGCCATGCCCGACGTTCTGGCCGCGACCGTCCGCGATATCAGCGGGTTCGCCCGGTCCCTGACACCCTGAGCGCCCATCTGTGCTGGGATGAGGGGCATGTCGCCGACCATCAGTAAGGCCGTCATCCCCGCTGCGGGCATCGGGTCCCGGCTGCTGCCGCTGACCAAGGCCATCCCCAAGGAGATGCTGCCGGTCGGTGACAAGCCGGTCATCGAGCACACCGTGCGGGAGTTGGTCAGTTCGGGCATCACCGACATCACCATCGTCGTTTCCGGCGGCAAGTCGCTGATCCAGGAGCACTTCCGGCCCAACCCGGCCCTGGTGGAGCAGTTGCGGGCCGACGGCAAGGATGCCTACGCCGACGCCGTCGAGGAGATCGGCGAGCTGTCCCACCACGGCCACATCACCTATCTGGACCAGTACGGCCCGTACGGCAACGGCACCCCGGTTCTCAACGCCGCGAGGGCTTTCCACGACGAGGCGGTGCTCGTGCTGTGGCCCGACGACGTGTTCGTCGCCGAGGTGCCGCGCGCCCAGCAGCTCATCAAGGCCTACGAGCAGACGTCCAGCCCGGTGCTGGCGCTGATGCCGATGCAGCCCGAGCATGCGCCGCGCTACGGTGTGCCGGTCGTCAAGGAGGACCTCGACGAGGGCCTGCTGCGGATCACCGGCCTGGTGGAGAAGCCCAAGGTGGAGGACGCCCCGTCGGCGTACGCCGCGATCGGCGGCTACGTCATCACCCCGGGCGTCATCGACGAGCTGCGCGAGCAGACCAAGCGCTGGTACGAGCACCGCACCGGCGAGGTCTACCTCACCGACGCGATCAACGCCTATGCGAAGAGCCGCGCGGTGTACGGCCAGGTGATCCAGGGCCGGTGGTTCGACACCGGCAACCCGGCCGACTACCTGGTGGCTCAGTTCGCGTTCGCGCTGGCCCACCCGAACTATGGCCCGCTGCTGCGCGACCTCGCGGACCCGGCCAACGACACGTCGAACGCGATCTGAAAGCGCCTACGCCTCTTCGGTGAAGTTGCGGGTGACGGCCGGGTCGACCGGGATGCCCGGGCCGGTGGTCGTCGAGACGGTGATCTTCTTGAGGTACCGCCCCTTCGACGACGACGGCTTGGCGCGCAGGATCTCGTCGAGCGCGGCGCCGTAGTTCTCGGCCAGCTTCTTCTCGTCGAACGAGGCCTTGCCGATCACGAAGTGCAGGTTGGCCTGCTTGTCGACGCGGAAGTTGATCTTGCCGCCCTTGATGTCCTGCACGGCCTTGGCCACATCGGGGGTGACGGTGCCGGTCTTGGGGTTCGGCATCAGGCCGCGCGGGCCCAGCACGCGGGCGATGCGGCCCACCTTGGCCATCTGGTCGGGGGTGGCGATCGCGGCATCGAAGTCCAGGAAGCCGCCCTGGATCTTCTCGATCAGGTCGTCGCTGCCGACGATGTCGGCGCCGGCGGCAGCGGCGGCCTCGGCCTTCTCACCGACGGCGAACACCGCGACGCGCGCGGTCTTACCGGTGCCGTTGGGCAGGTTGACGGTGCCGCGCACCATCTGGTCGGCCTTGCGGGGGTCGACGCCCAGCCGGATGGCGACCTCGACGGTCGCGTCCTGCTTCTTCGAGGAGGTTTCCTTGGCGAGCTTGGCCGCCTCCAGCGGGGTGTACAGCCGGTCGCGGTCGACCTTCTCGGCGGCTTCGCGGTATGCCTTGCTTGTCTTGCTCATTGTGGTTCCAATCTTGTTGTTGGAGTTGCGGTTCGCGGGCCGAAGCGGGCCCTCCCGCGCTTTCTCTTCGTTGAGTCAGACGCCACGCACATGCCTACTCGCATTTTGTGTGCGTGAGTTCTGACTCGACGCCTACTGAACGCCTATTCGACCGTGATGCCCATCGACCGGGCGGTCCCGGCGATGATCTTGGCGGCCTGGTCGATGTCGTTGGCGTTGAGGTCTTCCTTCTTGGTCTCGGCGATCTCGCGCACCTGGTCCCAGGTCACCTTGGCGACCTTGGTCTTGTGCGGCTCGGCCGAGCCCTTCTGCACGCCGGCGGCCTTCAGCAGCAGCTTGGCGGCGGGCGGGGTCTTCAGCGCGAAGGTGAAGCTGCGGTCCTCGTAGACGGTGATCTCCACGGGGATGACGTTGCCGCGCTGGTTCTCCGTCGCGGCGTTGTACGCCTTGCAGAACTCCATGATGTTGACGCCGTGCTGACCGAGCGCAGGGCCGACGGGCGGGGCGGGGTTGGCCTGCCCGGCCTGGATCTGCAGCTTGATCATCCCGGCGACCTTTTTCTTGGGGGCCATGGGTGTTCGATTTCCTTTCTGGCGGGCGGTGAGCCCTAGATCTTGGCGACCTGGTTGAAGGTCAGTTCCACCGGCGTCTCGCGTCCGAAGATGGACACCAGCACCTTGAGCTTCTGCTGTTCGGCGTTGACCTCGCTGATCGAGGCCGGCAGCGTCGCGAACGGGCCGTCCATGACGGTGACCGACTCGCCGACCTCGAAGTCGACGAGGATCTCCGGACGTTCCAGCGTGGCCTCCGACGACGACGCCGCCGCGGTGGAAGCCGCCTTGCCGGTCTTCTTCGCCGCGCCCTGCGGCAGCAGGAACTTGACCACGTCGTCGAGCGACAGCGCGGTCGGCCGCGAGGTGGCGCCGACGAAGCCGGTGACGCCGGGGGTGTTGCGCACCGCGCCCCAGGACTCGTCGTTGAGTTCCATGCGGACCAGGATGTAGCCCGGCAGCACCTTGCGGTTGACCTGCTTGCGCTGGCCGTTCTTGATCTCGGTGACCTCTTCGGTGGGCACCTCGACCTGGAAGATGTAGTCGCCGACGTCGAGGTTCTGCACGCGGGTCTCGAGGTTGGCCTTCACCTTGTTCTCGTAACCGGCGTAGGAGTGAATGACGAACCAGTCACCCGGCTTGCTGCGCAGCTCGGCCTTGAGCGCGGTGGCCGGGTCGAGCTCCTCTTCGGGCTCGGGCGCGGCTTCGGCAGCCTCGGCCTCAGCGTCAGGCGCCGCCTCGAGCTCAGGCGTGGTCTCCTCGACGTCGGACGTTTCGTCCAGGACGTCGACGACGGCCTCACCCGTGGGCGTATCGCCTTCGGGGGTAGTCACGGTAGTCATTCCTCTCTAGAAAATCTGTGGCTCGGGCTAGCCGAAGACCAGCAGGACCAGCTTCGCCAGCCCCAGGTCGACCAGGCCGATCAGCGCCACCATGAAGGCCAGGAACACCAGCACGACGGTGGTGTAGCTGACCATCTGCTTACGGTTGGGCCAGATGACCTTGCGCAGTTCGGCGACGACCTGCCGCAGGTAGGTCACCACGAACACGAACGGGTTCCGCGACGGCCCGCTCGCGGCCTTCTTCTTGGCCGGCTTCTTGGCCTTCTTGCCGGACTTCTCCTCGACACCGAGTTCCTCGGCGGTCGATTCGGCTTCCTCCGGCTCGGCCAGCGCGGTGGCGCCGCGCTGGCGGGACCGCTTGCCGGTGGGCCGCTGGGGGCGGCTCACGACGACGGCGTCGGAGTCACCGGCCAGTACGTCGTCGCCTGCGGCGTCAGCACTGTCGCGCTCGTCGCTCACCGCATGCTCCTTCGTGTTGAGTCCGTCTGGGCCGAATACCCATGGCCCGGTGTGCACCCTCCAGTGTCCACCACGATTCTTCGTACCTATTCAGTTATGAGCAGGGGCGACAGGACTTGAACCTGCAACCTGCGGTTTTGGAGACCGCTGCTCTGCCAGTTGAGCTACGCCCCTCTGTTCCGTGCGGCAGGCCAGCCTGCGCATGGGATCCTCACATGATTCGCGCGCTCCCCGTTCGGTCAACCCGAACCGACGGACAGCGCGCTTATCTGGGAAAACCCCGAGGTCCGAGTGTACAACGGCACACCGAGCAGGTGTTAATCCGCGCTCAGTCCTCGTGGGTGACGGGTTTGCGCAGCACCTGACCGGTTTCCGGGTCCCAGCCCGCCGAGATCGAGTTGTCGCCCTCGTGGCCCATCAGGGTGGTGAACGACTCCATGACGATCTCGCCGGTGCGCTCGTCGGTGAGCACGTTGTGCGAGGTGACGATGTCGGCGCCGAAGCGCTCGTCGACGGACTCGATGTACATGGTGCCGCGCAGTTCGTCGCCCTCGATGATCGGGCGGTGGAACTTGAACTTCTGGTCCACCTGGACGATCTGCATGGTCTCGAAGCCCACATCGACGTGCTGGAAGAAATGTCGCTGGATCATCACCGCGAAGATCGACATGAACGTCAGCGGGGCGACGAGGCCCTTGTGGCCGAGGTCGGCCGCCGCGTCGACGTCGACGCTCGCCGGGTCGGTTGCCTTCACGGAGTTCGCGTACTGGCGGATCTGCTCGCGGGCCACCACGAAGGTGTCCGGATACTTCCAGACCATGCCCAGGATGTCGGTTTTCAGTGCCATGGTCAGGCCAACTTCGCGATCGCGATGGCGCGGCCGAAGATCTTCTTGCCGCCGGTGGTGGCGGTCAGCGCCAGCGTGACCGTCTTGTTCTCCGGATCTGCGGACTTGACCTTGCCGTTGAACTCGATCTCGGCACCCACACCGTCGTTGGGCACCGGCACGATGGCGGTGAAACGCACGTTGTACTCGGTCACCGCGCCCGGGTCGCCGACCCATTCGGTGACGTAGCCGCCGCCGAGGCCCATGGTGAGCATGCCGTGGGCGATCGCGGTGTCCAGCCCGACCTGCTTGGCGATCTCGTCATCCCAGTGGATCGGGTTGAGGTCACCGGAAACGCCGGCGTAGTTGACCAGGTCCGCTCGGGTCAGGTGGATGATCCGCTCGGGCATCTCCTCGCCGACCTTGACCGAACTGAACTCACGCAGTGCCATCGTTGAAGCCACTCTCTCCGTTTTCCTCACTTCGCCCGGCCAGCGTCGTGTAGGTCTCCTGTACTACCTTGCCGTTCTGGTTCGTGATCACGTTTTTCGTGACGATTATGTCGGTGCCGTGCGCCTGGCGGACCGAGTCCACGTAGACATCGCAGAACAGATGGTCGCCGGTGTGGATCGGGTTCAGGAACTTGAACTCCTGATCGACCTGGACGATCTGACTGTCGGTGAGGTTGATGTGGGCGTAATCGAAGAACGCCCGCTGCGCCGTGTAGCTGAAGACCGCGGTGAAGGTCAGCGGCGAGGCCAGCCCGTCGTAGCCGAGCTCGGCGGCGGCGTCCTCGGAGCGGAAGACCGGGCTCTCGTTCTGGACGGCGGTGGCGTACTCGCGGATCTTCTCGCGCTCGACCACGTAGTGGTCGGGGTAGCGGTAATGCTTACCCACGATTTCTGCCGACAAAGCCACGTTGAGAACCTACCTAGTACGCCTTTGCAAATTTCACCGGGCGTCCGGGGACGCCGGTGGGGTCAGCGCGACTCTTTGTGCGGCTGGTGCTTCCCGCAGTTCGGGCAGAACTTCTTCAACTCGAGCCGGTCGGGGTCGTTGCGGCGGTTCTTCTTGGTGATGTAGTTGCGGTGCTTGCACACCTCGCACGCCAAAGTGATCTTCGGCCTGACGTCAGTACTGGAAGCCACGTCGGCTGCCCTCTTTCACGCTTCTCGTAGTTCGTTCTGCGTAGCGGTGGGGAGGCTCGATCTCCCGACCTCACGATTATGAGTCGTGCGCTCTAACCAGCTGAGCTACACCGCCCCGATGGCGCGGGCGGAGCCCCGCTCGCGTCCACCGAGCCCCCTAACGGAATCGAACCGTTGACCTTTTCCTTACCATGGAAACGCTCTGCCGACTGAGCTAAGGGGGCCAGACCCGCAAGCTCAGGCGAACCGAGCCGAGGGCCTTAAAGAGGGTACAGCCTGCGCGGGGGCCCGGCCAAACCGCCCGGCGGGCAGGAGCGCAGCGGCCCGGGGTGGGGAAATCACGTCATCGGGTGCCCGGTGCGGGCGCGCGGGGGCACCACCCTAGTGTTGGCCCATGGCTTCGGACGATCGCCTCTATTTCCGGCAGTTGCTCTCCGGTCGCGATTTCGCCGCCGGCGACATGATGGCGCAGCAGATGCGCAACTTCGCCTACCTGATCGGCGATCGGGAGACCGGCGAGGCGGTCGTGGTGGATCCGGCCTATGCCGCCGGTGACCTGCTCGACGCCCTGGAGGCCGACGGCATGAGGCTGTCCGGGGTGCTGGTGACCCATCACCACCCCGACCATGTCGGCGGTTCGATGATGGGCTTCGAACTCAAGGGCCTGGCCGAGCTACTGGAACGGGTCAGCGTGCCGGTGCACGTCAACACCCACGAGGCGTTGTGGGTGTCGCGGGTCACCGGTATCCCCATGAGCGATCTGACCACGCACGTGCACGGTGACACGGTCGAGGTCGGCGACATCGAGATCGAGCTGCTGCACACCCCGGGCCACACGCCGGGCAGCCAGTGCTTCCTGCTCGACGGGCGGTTGGTCGCCGGGGACACCCTGTTTCTGGACGGCTGCGGGCGCACCGACTTCCCCGGCGGCGACGTCGACGAGATGTACCGCAGCCTGCAGCAGCTGGCCGCGCTGTCCGGGGACCCGACGGTGTTCCCCGGGCACTGGTATTCGATCGAGCCGAGCGCCGCGCTTTCGGAGGTCAAGCGCAGCAACTACGTCTACAAGGTGTCCAATCTCGAGCAGTGGCACGCCCTGATGGGCGCCTGAACATCCCGCGACGAAGGAGCATCCATGAGTGAGCTGGTCAGTTATCGCAAGGACGATGCCGTCGCGGTGATCACGATGGACGACGGCAAGGTCAACGTCCTCGGCCCCGCCATGCTGCAGGCGATCAACGACGCGCTGGACCGCGCCGAGGGTGAGAACGCCGGAGCGGTGGTGATCGCCGGCAACGAGCGGGTGTTCAGCGGCGGCTTCGACCTCAAGGTGTTCCGCTCCGGTGACGTCCAGGCGTCGATCGACATGCTCAAGGGTGGGTTCACGTTGTCGCACCGGCTGCTGTCGTTCCCCAAGCCGGTGGTGGCGGCCTGCACCGGGCCCGCGATCGCGATGGGCTCGTTCCTGGCGTGCAGCGTCGATCATCGAATCGCCGCGCCCGCGTACAGCTTTCAGGCCAACGAGGTGGCGATCGGGATGGTGCTGCCCTACCCCGCACTCGAGGTGCTGCGGCTGCGGCTGACCCCGTCGGCCTACCAGCAGGCGGTCGGGCTGGCGAAGGTGTTCTTCGGCGAGACGGCGCTGGCGGCGGGCTGGGTGGACGAGATCGACATGCCGGAGATGGTGCTGCCCCGTGCGCTGGAGGCCGCCGGCGAGTTCGCGACGTTGCAGGCCGGTGCGCATCTGGCCAGCAAGATCCGGGCGCGGCAGTCGGCGCTGGACGCGATCAAGACCGGCATCGACAACATCCATACCGAGTTCGGGCTGTCCTAGCTACAGTGGACCATCGAAAGGTGGTTTTGAGTGGCGACTTTCCTGCGTGGGGCGGCCTTCGCCGCGGCGGCGGGCGTGGTTGCCGTCGCACTTGCGGCGCCTGCCGGTGCCGACACGGGCGACATGCCGCCTTGCCAACTCAAACTCGCCATGTTGTGCAACATGCTTCCGGTCTTCGCCGACCTGGACCACGACGTCGACCTGACCCAGGACCCGCACGCCCTGGACGGCATCACCTCCGATCCGGTGCCGGGCGCACTCCCCGACCCCGGGCCGATGCCGCAGGGCTGACGCTCGACCGCTTCCGAGGTGACACTCTTCCTCAGAATCCGCCATCACCGGCGCTATCAGATCTCACCGGTGATAGCGCTTTCCGGCACCCCACACCGGTAACCTCCCGCCCATGGGACGCGTCGACGGCAAGGTCGCCCTCATCAGCGGGGCCGCCCGCGGGATGGGAGCCTCGCACGCCCGACTGCTCGCCGCCGAGGGGGCGCGCGTCGTGCTCGGCGATGTCCTCGACGAGGAGGGCCGGGCGGTGGCCGAGGAGATCGGTGACGCGGCCCGCTACGTCCACCTCGACGTCACCAGCCTCGATGACTGGGCCGCCGCAGTCGACCTGGCACTCAACGCATTCGGCGCGCTCAACGTCCTGGTTAACAACGCCGGCATCGTCTATCGCCGCACCCTGCGCAACCTCGAACGTGAACGCTGGCAACGGGTTCTGGACGTGAACCTGACCGGCACGATGCTCGGCATGCGGGCGGTGATCGAGCCGATGACCGCGGCGGGCGGCGGCTCGATCATCAACATGTCGTCCATCCAGGCGATGCGCGGCACGCCGGGCAACCACGGCTACGTCGCCTCCAAGTGGGCGATCCGCGGGCTGACCAAGTCGGCCGCACTGGAGTTGGCGCCCAATAACATTCGGGTCAACTCGCTGCACCCGGGCATGATCCGCACCCCGATGACCGCACACATGCCCGAAGATCTCGTGTCCAGTCCACTCGGCCGCATCGGTGAGCCGGTCGAGGTGTCGACGTTTGTGCTGTTCCTGGCCAGCGACGAGTCCTCGTTCGCCACCGGCGCCGAGTTCGTCATGGACGGCGGGTTGATCTCCGACGTGCCGAAGAAGGTCTGACCGTGGGACGTTTCACCGACCGAGTCGCGATCATCACCGGGGCCGGTGCGCCCGAGGGCATCGGTGCCGCCGTCGCCCGCCATTTGGTGGCCGAGGGCGCGCGGGTGGTACTCGGCGCCACCTCGCAACGCATCCATGACCGCGCCGCTGAACTCGGTGACGCCGCGATGGGCGTGATCGCCGACCTCACCGTCGAGGGATCGGCCGAATCCCTGGTCGATGCGGCCGTACAACGCTGGGGCCGGCTGGACATCGTGGTGAACAACGCCGGGATGACGTCGGTGTCGTCGGGCTGGGACGCCGACGACGACGTGGCCGGGTTGTCTTTGCAGCAGTGGGAGGCGGCGATCGCGCGGAACCTGACCACGGCGTTCCTGATGTGTCGCGCCGCCGTTCCGGTGCTGGCCGCGGCCGGCTACGGGCGCATCGTGTCGGTCGGGTCGACGACGGGGACGGTCAACGCGATGCCTGGGCAGTCGACGTACACCGCCGCCAAGGCCGGGTTGGTGGGGCTCAGCCGTGCGCTCGCCCTGGAGGTGGTTGGCGACGGCGTCACGGTGAACGTCGTGGCACCCGGCTACGTCGCGACGGGCTCACAGCTGCCGTTCGAGGCGGCGGCCGCGGCGGCCGGGCCGATCGGGCGCAGCGGCACTCCCGACGAGATCGCCGCGTGTGTGCTGTTCCTCGCACACGAGTCGGCGTCGTTCGTCACCGGCGCGGTGCTGGTCGCCGACGGCGGGCACGGCCTGCCCGAAACCTGGCCGCGCCCATAGCCTTACGAGGTCCCGGTGATCCAGCTCCGGGCCTGCTCGACCTCGCCCGCCGGGAAGTGCTTGATTTGTGCCGAGACGAAGTGTGAGGTCAGGTGCTCGGCGACGTCGCCGAGGTGCGAGTCGGTGACCACCGCGATCTTCTTGACGTGCTTCTCGTGGTCGCGGATGAAGCGCATGTGACTGACGAGCGCGCCGAAGCTGTCCCAGCCGGGGAAGTGCGGCGCCTCGATGATCAGCCCGGCGAGGTCGCCGTGGGCCTCGATCTGCGGGTCGACGGCCTTGGCCATCTCCACGAAGTCGTTCTTGTCCAGGGCGGACTGCGGCTTGACCAGCAGGATGGACGTGGCCGGGTCCAGGTGATGTTCGATCATGAGAACCCATGATCCGCCCGGGCCGGACCGGGCGGTTAGAGCCGAAGGTCCCTCAACGACGGCATCGGCGGGAACCCTGGGGTCCCCGCCGATGCCGTTACATCAGAACCCGAGGTGCTGATTGAACTGATTGTGCGTCGCCCCCTCGGCGCCGAACTGCGGGATGTGCGACGCCGACGGGTCGTGCCCGGCGTCGAACAGCGAGTGGCTCGACGAGTCCGCGGCGATGTGAGCCGACGGGTCGAACGCCGAGTGATCCGGCGTACCCGTGACCGCGTGAGTCGAGGATTCCACCGCCGCATGCTGGTCGACATTCGTCGAGGCATGGCTGCTGCCAACCGAATTGGCACTGCCCGCATTGGCATTGCCCTGCGAACCAGTGATTAACGATCCGCCGTGCGAGCCGGCCGTGACGTCGCCGTTGGCCACCGTCGACCCACCGGTGTGGATCACGCTCCCCTGTCCGGTAGAGCCCTGGGCGCTGGCCGCGGCACCGGTGTTGACGTTGCCGTGCCCGCCCAGCGCGGCCGTGTCGCGGCCCAGGATGTCGGCGTGGGTGCCGAAGTTGTTCTGGGCGGCGAGGTTTCCGCCGAAGGACGTGTGTCCGCCCGCGACCTCGGCGCTGGTGGCGCCACCGGCCTGAACGGCACTGTGCGCGCCCAGGGTGGTCGCCTCGTTGCCGAGGAAGTTCGCATTGCCACCGGCCGCGGCGTTGCCGCCCGCGCTGACATTGGTGTGTGCGCCCGCATTCGGAACCACCGACGGGATGTTGGTGTGAGCCCCGAATGCGCCCGCGGCGTTGGTGTTAGCGCTGAGCGCCGCACCGTCGTCGTGCAGGAAACTCACGGCCGCGGTGTTGCCCGCAGCGGTCTGAACGCTGGCGGCGGTGCTGCCCAGCGGGCTGGCCAGGCCGGCTGTCGTCGCGCTCGTCACCGCGGTGCCTCCGGCGGCGTTGAGGCCGCCACTGCCGAGGCCGACCGCTCCGCCGCCGCTCGCGGCGGTCTGATTGCCCAGGCTCACGCCGCCAAGCGGGCTCGACAACCCCGCGTTGGCGCTGCTGCTGAAGCTCGCGTTCTCCTGCGCGGCAAGACCGGCGTTGGACGTGCTGCCCGCGGTCGCGCTGCTGTTGACGGTGCCGCGTTCAGTGGCATCCGCCCGGACGTTGCTCGCGAAACGGGCGCGGTCGGCGACGTTCGCGCCGCCTGCTGCCTCGCCGCTGCCGCTTGCGTTGATAGCCGCACCCGCGCCACCGGCGGCTTGACCACCGAATTGCGCGCCACCACCGAACTGCGTGCCACCGCCGAATCCGAGGCCCGCACCGGCACCCGCGCCCGCCTGGCCGCCGAGCCCGGCATTGAAGCCGCCGCCGAGCTCCGCACCGCCACCGAGTCCAGCTCCGGCACCGGCTCCGGCCTCGCCACCCAGCCCGGCATCGAAACCACCGCCAAGTTCCGCACCGCCACCGGCGTTGAAGCCACCGTCGAGGCCCGTGCCTGCGCCACCGCCGGCGCCAATACCGGCACCAAGCTCGCCACCGAGATTGGCATCGAAGCCACCACCGAGCTCAGCACCACCGCCAAGTCCACCGCCAGCACCCGCTCCGGCCTGGCCACCCAGCCCGGCATCAAAGCCCCCGCCAAGCTCAGCACCGCCACCGGCGTTGAAGCCACCGTCGAGGCCCGTGCCAACGCCGGTACCGGCACCAGCCTGGCCACCCAGCTCCGCGCCGAGGTTGGCATCGAAGCCGCCACCGAGCTCAGCGCCACCGCCAAGCCCAGCGCCAGCACCCGCACCGGCCTGGCCACCCAGCCCGGCATCGAAGCCACCGCCCAGCTCGGCACCACCGCCGAGTCCAGCGCCAACTCCTGCGCCGGCCTGGCCACCCAGCCCGGCATCAAAGCCACCGCCCAGCTCGGCACCGCCACCGACACCGAAGCCACCGCCGAGACCGACGCCGGACTGACCGCCAAGGCCGACACCCCCGCCGAACTCGCCACCGAGATTGGCATCGAACCCACCGCCGAGACCCAGGCCGGTGCCGAGACCGATCCCGGTCTGCGCACCCAGCCCCGCGTCGAAGCCACCGCCAACCTCAGCGCCACCACCCAGGCCCAGGCCGGCGCCGAGGCCGGTCCCCAGACCGACGGCGCTCTGGCCGGCCAGCTCGGCGCCACCCTCGATGCCCGCACCCAGTCCGGCGCCGATGCCGTCGCCCAGTGCGGCCGCGATCGCGGAGCCGCCGTCGAGGCCGATCTGCGCGGCCTGGTCGGTGACGATCCCGGCGCCGACCTCGGGCAGCACGGATTCCGCCGGCGCGAAGCCGAACTGGTTGGACACCGCCTGCTGCAATCCGGCGATCGGGTTCGCCGGGGCCAGCTCGAGCCCGGGCACCGCCGTGGCGGCTACCGACTGCAGCTGCTGCGGGGTCACGTCGGCCAGGCCGGCGTCGGCAAGCGCGGCGTTGGGGTTCGCGACGAACGCCTGGGCGGCGTTCTCATTGCGGAACAGGTCCAGGATGAATTGCAGGACGGTGTTCATGAGTAGTGCCTCTCTTTGTGTGTTCGCCGGTCGGCCCGGTCATTGCTTGCCACGGTATGGACGGCGCCCGCTCCCCGGAATGGGGCGCACTCCCCTAGCGGATGCGGGCCGTACCGGGTTTTTCAGCAATCCCGGTTAGGGGATTAGGGGATCGTCCGCATAGGCCCTGTTGAGTTAGCCGGAATATCCAGTTGTGTATCGATATATAGTGTTCAAAGCCCATTTACAGAGCAACACCCGGGCCTCGATTGATTTGCAACCGTTACCCATTAATTGACACACAGGAAAGTTCCAGCAAATTCCGCAAGGAAATTCGGCACTCAGGCACGAGCCGCGAAAAGCCCTGGCACCAGCCCCTAAGCGGCACCAGGAAGCAGCCGTCGTCTCAGCTACACCGCGTGGCGACCGGGCTGTGCGCGATCGGGATGATCGGCCAGCCACTGCCGCTCGACGCGCAGCACGCGGTGATGCTCGGCGGTGATCAGCGACGCACCGCCGACCAGCAGCCCGGCCGCCAGCAGCCCGAGCATGCCGAGCAGCTCGTGGTGGTTGTAGGCCAACGCCGCGACGACCCCGGCCAGCCCGGCCACCCCGAGGGCGATCAGCAGCAGGCCGGGCAGCCAGAGCGTGTCGATGAACGACTCACCGGCATGCGGTTGGGTTGTTCGGGCGTGATCCACCGGATCTCGATATGCACCCTTCATGACGTCTCCCTCCCCTTGCAGAGACGCCTTCAAGGCTACGCTGTTTTGTGAGCTAGGTCACAGGCTCTTTTCCCAGTCCAGCAGCCGCTGGACCAACTCCGGACCGGCGTCCTCCTGGATGAAGTGGCCGGCCTTGATCCGGGCGTGTGGCTGGCCGGCCGCCCCGGGGATGTGGCGGATCAACGGGCCGTCGGCCTTCCCGAGGATCGCGTCGTGGGCACCGAATACGCACAGCACTGGCTTCTCCCAGCGGCCCAGTGCTTTCCACGCGGCGCGGTTGGCCGGTGCCGCCGGATCGTCGGGCGACGTCGGCACCAACTGCGGGAAGGCACGCGCCCCGGCCTGATAGGTCTTGTCGGGGAACGGCGCGTCATAGCCGGCGCGCACGGCGGCGGACAGCTCGTGCACGGTGCCGGTGTTGACTATCCGGCTCGCAGTGAACAAGGGCGAGTACCTGGCGAACGCCCGCCAGATCCGGAATGCCCGGTTGGCGGGCCGGTCCCCCGTCTGCAGAAAACCGTTGGCGATGAACAACTTTGCGAACCGATCGCTCTGCTCGGCGGCCACCCGCAGCCCGATCAGCGAGCCCCAGTCCTGCACGACGACGGTGATCTCCCGCAGGTCCAACTGGGTCAGCCAGGACGTCACCCACTCGACGTGGCGCAGGTAGGTGTAGTCCTCGGGCCGGGTCGGCTTGTCGGAGCGGCCGAACCCGATGAGGTCGGGGGCCAGCACCCGATGCCCCGCGGCGGCCAGCGGCGGAATCATGGTGCGGTACAGGTAACTCCACGTCGGCTCGCCGTGCAGCAGCACCACCGGCTTGCCGTCCCTGGGGCCCTCATCGAGGTAGTGCATACGCAGCGGACCGGTGTCGCTCGCGCTGACTTCCAGGTAACACGGTTCGAAGGGATAGCCCTCGAGGTTGGCGAAGCGGGAGTCCGGGGTGCGAAGTAAGTCCACAAACCGAATCTACGCAGGGACGTCACGCCCGCTGCCAGCGAGCCTCCCGCTCCAGATGTCGCCCTCCAGCACCCCGGGCAGGCCGGCCTGCTCCGCGACGAACACCGGGTCGCTGCCGTCGGCGCTCTGCCGGTGGTAGTCGCGGATTGCGGCGAACGCCCACTTGCCCAGCAGCACGATGGCCACCAGGTTGACCAGGGCCATGAATCCCATCGCGATGTCGGCGATGTCCCAGACCGTGGCCAGTTTGGAGGTTGCGCCCAGCGCGATCGCGCCGAGCACCAACAGTCGGAAGATCATGATGGCGTTCTTCTTCGCGCCGAGGAAGAACAGGTTGATCTCGGCGTAGACGTAGTTGCCCAGCACCGAGGAGAACGCGAACACGAAGACCAGAGCCGTCATCAGACCGGTGGTCCACGAGCCCAGCGCGCTGCCGATCGCCGCCTGGGTCAGCGCCGCGCCGGCCCGCTTACCGGGCGCCGCCGGGTCGTAGATCTCCGGTCCGGAGATCAGGATGATGAAAGCCGTTGCCGAGCAGATGATCATGGTGTCGACGAACACGCCGAGCGACTGGATCAGCCCCTGCTTGACCGGATGTGAGACGGTCGCGGTGGCGGCGACGTTGGGGGCGCTGCCCATACCTGCCTCGTTGGAGAACAGGCCGCGCTTGACGCCATTGAGCATCGCGGCGGCCACCCCGCCGGTGAAGCCGCCGGCCATCTGGGTGAATCCGAATGCGCCGCCGATGATTTGGCCCAGAACCTGCGGCAGGTGGCCGATATGCATGGCGACGATGATCAGCGCCAGCGTCACGTAGGCCAGCGCCATCAGCGGCAGCACGAACTCGGCGACCTTGGCCACCCGCTTGACCCCGCCGAACAGCACCGGCGCGGACAGCAGCACCAAACCGATTGTGGTCCAATGCACTTCGATTTCATGCGAGGTGTTCAGCACGTCGCTGATCGCGTTGGCCTGCAGCATGTTGAAGGCGAAGCCGAAGGTGAACACCAGCAGCACGGCGAACAGCATGCCGCCGGCGCGTGAACCCAGCCCGCGTTGGATGTAGAAGGCCGGCCCGCCGCGGAAGCTGCCGTCGTCGGCGCGGACCTTGAAGATCTGGCCCAGGGTCGCCTCGATCAGCGCGGTCGCCATGCCGATGGCCGCCACCACCCACATCCAGAAGATCGCGCCCGGACCACCCACCGTCAACGCGATCGCCACACCGGCGATGTTGCCGGTGCCCACTCGGGAGGCGAGACCGATGCAGAACGCCTGGAACGACGAGATGCCGTCGCCGCTCTCCCGCGAGTGCAGCACCTGGCGCAGCATTCGGCCGAAGTAGCGGATCTGGATGAACCGGGTGCGGATGGTGAAGTAGATGCCGACGGCGACCAGCAGATAGATCAGGACGTAGGTGTAAAGCACCTTGCTGACCGGGTCGATCAGGTTGGCCTGGATGTAGTCCATGGTTCGCCTCCCACACAAAGGTGCGGGAATCTTCCCACTTCAAAGACCAGCGCGCAGCGCTAATTTACGAAGCCGTCGATAACGGTGGGGCGGTTGACGAACCTCAGGGCTTGGGGGTCAGCGCGCTGCCCTTGAGCCACTCGGCCCACGGCAGCGTCCAATCCCCGTTCTGCCAGATCTGCAGCCCCGGCCCGCCGGTGTTGCGGATCTCGACGACGTCACCCGGCTGCGAGAAGTTGAAGAACCAGGATGCGTTCTCGCCGTTGAGGTTCAGGCAGCCGTGCGACAGGTTGGTGTTGCCCTGCGCCCACACCGTCTCGTTGAGCTGATGCAGGTAGATCCCGTCAGTGCTGATGCGGGTGGCGTACGGGATCTTGGTCTTGTATCCCTGCGACGATGCCACCGGCAGCCCGTAGGTCGACGAGTCCATCGTCACGGTCTCGGCTTTGTCGATCACGGTGTAGATGCCGGGCGGGGTCCAGAAGGAGAACTCGCGCCCGGCGATGGTCTGGAAGCCGCCCTTGCCCATCGAGGTGGGCATGGCGCGAACCAGTTTGCCGTTGTCGAACACGCTGACGGTCTTGGTGCGGTCGTCGGCGATGGAGATGTGCGCGTCACCGATGGTGAAGGTCGCGGTGGCATTGTCCAGGCCGTAGAGGCCGTCGCCGAGTCGCTGCCCGAAGATGTTGGCCGCCACCGCCACCGTGGTGCCGGGGGCGTAGTACCTCTCGGGCCGCCAATGGGCGGTGACGTCGTCCACCCAGTACCACGACCCCTTGACCGGCGGGTTGGTGGTGACGCGCAGGGTGCGCTCGGCCGCGGCCTTGTCGGCGATCGGTTCGTCGAAGCGGGCCGCGATGATGGTGCCGACGCCGTACTTCAGGTCCTCGTGGATCGGCAGGCCGCCGGGGGTCTCGAGGTAAACCTGGGTGACATTGTTCGGGGTCGCTGTCCCGAAGGTGGTGGTCCGGACCAGCGGCACCCCGCTGGCGCCCAGGCTGGCCGCCTTCATGGTGTAGGTGCGGCTGTACTTCAGCGGCTGCGTAGGCTGCCAGGAGGTCCGGTCGGGCGACAGGACGCCGTCGACGGTGTTGCCGTAGTCGTCGACCAGGGTGACCTGGGTGAGGGTGCCGTTGACGACGTTGGCCTTCACCCGGCTCAGCGGGCTGAGGTCCTCGGATCCGTTCGCCGGGGCGACACCCAGCAGCGGCGGACGCGGCGGGGCGGGCGGCGGCGGGGCCGCGGCGGAGGCGGTGGCCGTCTTGCACCCGTTCGCGCAGCCAGGCAGGCCGGCGACATCGCTGACCAGCACTGTCAGGAGCAGGGCTCCAAAGATCAGGCTGGCAGCACGAATACGGGCGGGAAACGTCACCGAGAGTCACTCCAGGGCAGGGTCGAGAAGGCAGGGCCGGCGTCATCATTGACGCTGACGATCATAGACGGCCGGGGCGACGATTTGTCACATCGCATCCGGCGGAAATTGCCTGGTCAGCAGCAAACATGCAGGTCTTAGCGGGGCCCTCGGGTCCGGCCGCCCGGCGCGGCCTCTGGGCCCGCACCCGTTTTGCCCGCCTTCGAGCGACTCCACGGGGGCGGACAGTCGCTCGTAGCCGGGCAGAGCGGTGGGTGCCCCGGAAACCCCGATGCCCGCCGACGACATGGACAACACTTGACGACGTGACCGAACCCGGTGCGCCCCGCGTTGCCGTCTACCTCGACTTCGACAACATCGTCATCTCCCGCTACGACCAGGTCAACGGCCGCAACTCGTTCCAGCGCGACAAGGCCAAGGGCCTGGAGTCGGCGAAGCTGGCCCGGGCCCGGGTCGACGTCGGCGCGATCCTGGACTTCGCCTCCTCGTTCGGCACGGTGGTGCTGACCCGCGCCTATGCCGACTGGTCGGCCGAGGTCAACGCCGAATACCAGGAACAGCTGGTCGGGCGCGCGGTGGACCTGGTGCAACTGTTCCCGGCCGCGGCCTACGGCAAGAACGCCGCCGACATCCGGCTGGCGGTCGACGCGGTGGAGGACATGTTCCGGCTGCCCGACCTGACCCACGTGGTGATCGTGGCCGGCGACTCCGACTACATCCCGCTCGCGCAGCGCTGCAAGCGGCTGGGCCGCTATGTGGTGGGCATCGGGGTGGCCGGCTCGTCGAGCAGGTCGCTGGCGGCGGCCTGCGACGATTTCGTCATCTATGACGCGCTGCCCGGGGTGCCGGTCTTCGAGCCGCCCGAGACCCCGGAGAAGCCCAAGCGGGGGACGGCCAAGAAGTCCCCGGAGCCCGAGCCCCCGGATCCGCAGGCCGCCGCCACCGCGCTGCTGGAGCGGGCGCTGCAGATCGGCCTGGAGAAGGACGACGCCGACTGGCTGCACAACTCGGCGGTCAAGGCGCAGATGAAGCGGATGGACCCGTCGTTTTCGGAGAAATCGCTGGGATTCAAGTCGTTCAGCGACTTCCTGCGCTCCCGGGCCGACGTGGTCGAACTGGACGAGAGTTCGACGACCCGGATGGTCAAGCTGCGCTGAGCACCGGCCGGCCGCCGGGATTCTCTAAATTGACGGTACCGCAACCTAATTCGGCGGGCCTTGCGTCTCGACCCACGAGGCGCGTAGACCAAAGGTATGAAGGTGGCAATCAGCGGCGCGGGCGTCGCGGGCACAGCACTGGCCTACTGGCTGCACCGCACCGGCCACACCCCGACGCTGATCGAGCAGGCTCCCGCGTTTCGCACCGGCGGCTACATGATCGACTTCTGGGGCGTCGGCTATCGGGTGGCCAAGAAGATGGGCATCGAAGACCAGCTTCTCGACGCGGGCTACGAGATTCAGCAGCTGCGCTCGGTGGACTCCGATGGCAAGGTCAAGGCCGAACTGCCGGTCGAGGCCATCCGGAACCTGATCGGCCACGACTTCACCAGCCTGCCGCGCGGTAACCTGGCCGCGACGGTGTACCGGACCGTGGCCGACAAGGTCGAGACCGTCTTCGGCGACACCATCACGGCCGTGGACGATCATGGCGATGGCGTGCGCCTCACGTTCGGGAACGCCGAGCCGCGGGAATTCGACCTGCTCATCGGGGCCGACGGCCTGCACTCGAACGTCCGCCGACTGGCCTTCGGCACCGGGCCGGAGGTCGAGCGCTACCTCGGCTGCAAGGTAGCGGCCTGTGTGGTCGACGGCTACCGCCCACGCGACGAGCTGGTGTATCTGACCTACAACACGCTCGGCCGCCAGGCGGGCCGGGTCGCGCTGCGCGAAGACCGCACCCTGTTCCTGTTCATCTTCCGCGCGGAACGCACCGACGCGGGGGTCCAGCCGAAAGACGAGCTGCGCAAGCAGTTCGGCGGCGCCGGCTGGGAATGCCCGCAGATGCTCGACGCGCTCGACGAAGCCGACGACCTGTACTTCGATGTGGTCAGCCAGATCAAGATGGATCACTGGTCGCGTGGCCGGGTGGGACTCATCGGGGACGCTGCGGGCTGCATCTCACTGCTTGGCGGCGAGGGCACCGGCCTGGCGATCACCGAGGCCTACGTGCTGGCAGGCGAGTTGGAGCGTGCTGGCGGCGACCACCGAGAAGCGTTCGAGGCCTACGAGGCGCTTATGCATCCGTTCGTCGCTTCCAAGCAGGCCGGCGCCGCCCGCTTCGTCGGGTTCTTCGCCACCCGAACTAAATTCGGCCTGTGGCTGCGCAACATCGTGATGCGCGCGATGAACGTCGGGCCGGTGCTCAGGCTGGTCGCCGGGGATATCCGCGACGACCTTGAGCTACCGCAGTATGCGATTTAGCCGTCGGTCAACACCGCCAGGGCACCCGAGAGCAATGCAGCACCGAACCCGCCAACTGGCTAGGTGCGCATTGCCATCCCGAATGCGATTGAAAACTTTTCGCCCTGGGTACCCGCCTGCCTGTCGTTGCTCCCTGCCCCGAGGACGGACAGTGTCGAACCGATCAACTGCGCACGGCCCAACTCCCCCCGCCCAGTCGAAGTGGCTGTCGCAGTCCGCGTCGCAGACCCGCGGATCGGACAAGGGCGAAGTGCAGTTCCACTACGACATCTCCAACGACTTCTTCAAGCTGTGGCAGGACCCGACGCAGACCTACAGCTGCGCCTACTTCGAGCGCGACGACATGACGCTCGAGGAAGCGCAGATGGCCAAGGTCGACCTGGCGCTCGGCAAGCTCGCCCTGCAACCCGGGATGACGCTGCTCGACATCGGCTGTGGCTGGGGTTCGACGATCATGCGTGCCGTGGAGCGCTACGACGTCAACGTCATCGGCCTGACCCTCTCGGAGAACCAGCGCCGCCACATCGAGGAGCACTGGTTCGCCAACTCGAAGAGCCCGCGCCACAAAGAGGTTCGGCTGCAGCCATGGGAGGAGTTCGACGGCAAGGTGGACCGGATCGTCTCGATCGGCGCCTTCGAGCACTTCGGCTTCAACAAGTACGACGACTACTTCAAGAAGACGTTCAGCTGGCTGCCCGACGACGGGGTGATGCTGCTGCACACAATCATCGTTCCCGAGGACGAGGAAGTGAAGGCGAAAGGCCTGCCGCTGAAGATGTCCACGGTGCGCTTCATCAAATTCATCATGGACGAGATCTATCCCGGCGGTCGGCTGCCGCTGGCCTCGATGGTCAAGCAGCACGCCACCAAGGCCGGCTTCGACGTCACCCGCGAGCAGCACCTGCAGCCGCACTACGTGCGCACCCTGGACACCTGGGCGGCCAACCTGGAGGCCAAGAAGGACGAGGCCATCGCGGTCACCAATGACGAGGTCTACGCGCGGTTCCACCGGTACCTGACCGGATGTGCCGATCTGTTCCGGGGCGGCTTCACCGACGTCTGCCAGTTCACCTGCGAGAAGGCAGCCAGCTAGAAGCGAGATGCAAATGGGGGCAACGATGCGGCCGGCGTTCGAGGACGTCCAAGCGCACTACGACATTTCCAATGAGTTCTTCGGCCTGTTCCAGGATCCGACCCGGACCTACAGCTGCGCGTACTTCGAGCGCGAGGACATGACGCTGCAAGACGCGCAGCTCGCCAAGATCGACCTGGCGCTGGGCGAGCTCGATCTGCGGCCGGGGATGACGCTGCTGGACATCGGCTGTGGTTGGGGTTCGGCGATGCGCCGGGCGGTCGAGAAGTACGACGTCAACGTCATCGGCTTGACGCTCAGCCGCAACCAGTGCGCGCTGGGCCAGCAGTTGCTCGACGAGATGGACACGCACCGCTCGCGCGAGATCCGGTTGCGCGGTTGGGAGGAGTTCGACGAGCCGGTCGACCGGATCGTGTCCATCGAGGCGTTCGAGGCGTTCCCGAAGGAGCGCTACGAGGCGTTCTTCCAGATGTGCCAACGGATCACGCCGCCGGACGGCCGAATGTTGTTGCAGACCATCATGGGTCACCCGCTGAAGCGCTGGCCGGAGATGGGCATTCCGATCACGATGACAGACCTGAAGTTCATGCGGTTCATCGCCAAGGAGATCTTCCCGGGCGGTGCGGTGCCGTGCGACGACGATGTGTCCGAGTTCGCGGGGCGGGCAGGATTTTCCATCGAGAGCCTGAACTACCTGACACCGTACTACGTGCGCACCCTGGACATCTGGGCGCAGCGACTGGAGGCGGCCCGCGAGCAGGCGATCGCCTGCACCTCCGAGGAGGTGTACAACCGCTACATGCGCTACCTGGTGGGCTGCTCGGACTTCTTCCAGCGCGGGGTGTCCGAGGTCGGGCAGTTCACGCTGGTGAAGCGCTAACGCTTCTTGAAGTGCAGGACCGCCTCGGTTGACGACGGCGTCGCTTCGGACTTGGCCCGCTTCTCGGCGCGCTTCTCCTTGAGCGTCTTTCCGGATTTCTTGCCCATCGCCTGGCGCGGAGACTTGTCGGCCATTTCTGCCCCGATCATTGGGGGCCTGAGTGGTCCCGGTCACACAAGCCTACACAGCCGTCCTGAAAATACCTGTAATCCAACCATTTTCGGCAGGCCCGGGAGGCGGCCCACAGCGGGCTCCAGGTGAACCCCGGGAATATCCGCCGCACCTGCTATGCTGAATCCAACGTTGGCGTCGAGCAGATGCCGACAGCGTCGTGAAACTCCTTCACTTCACCGGTCCACGGACCGAGTTCAGCTGATTCAGTGCCACCGAAGCACACAGTCTCGCGGCGATCGATGTTGCCAACCGGCAATCTCGCCACCTTGTGCTGATCTGCGCTGACGATCCCCGTCGCCGGACCCGGCACAACCCGATGCCGGAAAGGCACCGAAACCACTATGACCACCACTAGAACTTTCGCCGAGCTCGGCGTGCCCGCACCCCTGGTGCGCGCGCTCACCGACGCCGGCCTCACCCATCCCTTCCCGATCCAAGTCGAGACCTTGCCGGACACCCTGGCTGGGCGCGACGTACTGGGCCGCGGCAAGACCGGCAGCGGTAAGACGCTGGCGTTCTCCATCCCGCTGGTCGCCCGGCTGGCCGACAACAATCGGCAGTCCAGCAGGCCGTCCGGCCTGGTGCTGGCCCCGACCCGGGAGTTGGCCACCCAGATCACCGCGACCCTGGAGCCGCTGGCGGCTGCCTACGGCCTGAAGGTCACCACCATCTTTGGTGGCGTCCCGCAGGGCCGGCAGGTCAGCGCGCTGAAGTCCGGCGTCGACATCGTCGTGGCCTGCCCCGGGCGCCTCGAGGACCTGATGCGCCAGAGGCTGATCAGCCTGGACGCGGTCGAGATCACCGTGATCGACGAGGCCGACCACATGGCCGATCTGGGCTTCCTGCCCGGCGTCACCCGCATCCTGGCCGCCACCCCGAGCGGGGGGCAGCGGATGCTGTTCTCGGCCACTTTGGACAACGGCGTCGACAAGCTCGTCAAGCGCTTCCTGGCCAACGAGGTGTCGCACTCCGTCGACAGCCAGAACTCGCCCGTCGCGGCGATGACGCACCACGTGTTCCACGTGGCCGGCGTCGAGGCCAAGAAGGAACTGGTGCACCGGCTCGCGTCGGGCACCGGGCGCCGAATCCTGTTCATGCGCACCAAGCATCAGGCCCGTAAGCTCGCCAAGCAGCTCACCGAGGCGGGTATCCCGTCAGTTGACCTGCACGGCAACCTTTCTCAGCCGGCGCGCGACCGTAACCTGGCCGCGTTCACCGAGGGCAAGGCCCGGGTGCTGGTCGCCACCGACATCGCCGCGCGCGGTGTGCACGTCGACGACGTGGAACTGGTGGTGCACATCGATCCGCCCGCCGAGCACAAGGCGTACCTGCACCGCTCCGGGCGCACCGCGCGGGCTGGGGCCACCGGTGACGTCGTCACGGTGGTGCTGCCCGAGCAGCGCCGCGACACCCAGGCGTTGTTGCGCAAGGCCGGAATCACCGTGAGTCCCCAGCAGGTCGGCGCGGATTCGGATGCGGTGCAGGCCCTCGTCGGTGAGGTCGCGCCGTATCAGGCGCCGGTCGCGCAGCAGGTGCAGAAGCAACCGCAACGCTCGGCCAAGGCGGGCCAGCGTCGTCGTCGCGGCGCCGGTTCGGCGAATAGTAATGTCGTCCGCGTAAATTCGGCGCACGCCCCCAGCATCAATTCCGCGGCCCCTCGCGCGACGGGTCGTCGCAGGTCAACCCGCCCGCAGCGCAGCGCCCGCTGATCGCAATCGCTGGCTATCGCAAAGACAATGCGCGTGCTACGGTGAGCGCAGGATGCGATTGATGCATCCATTCAGAAAATGAAAGAAGAAAAAGTAAATGGCACAGGGAACTGTGAAATGGTTCAACGCCGAAAAGGGCTTTGGTTTCATCGCCCCGGACGGTGACGCGCAGGACGTGTTCGTCCACTACTCGGAGATCCAGGGCAGCGGCTTCCGGTCGCTCGAGGAGAACCAGCGCGTGGAGTTCGAGATCGGCCAGGGTGCCAAGGGCCCCCAGGCGATGCGAGTCACCGCGGTCTGATCGACCCCTACCTGCCAAGGGCTGGTGCGGCTTATGCCGTGCCAGCCCTTGTGTTTTCGGGAGTTGTCGGGCCGTCGGCCTCGCGCGCAGCCCACGCCGAGCTCTCCGCCTCGGCTGAACGCACCACCCGGTCGGCAGTCTGATATTCCGAAGTCTCTTGTTCCGCAACGGGAATCGGCATGCCGCACGCCCGTCGCAACACCATCCGGGCCAGCGCCGCCCCGGTGGTGTTCGGGATGACGAGCAGGCGCGCGCATGCGGTCTTGCCCACGACGACCATCAGCCGTTGCCGGCGGTCGCTCCAGCCCATCTTTGCCATGTGCCCGGTGGACATGGTGTTGAGGATCGGGGCGCCCGCGGTGGCCGACCAGTTGATGTTGATATCGACGACCTCACCGAGCACCGGATGCAAAGACTCGATGAGCTCGGGCAGTTCCCGGGCGACCGAACCGGTGTGCGGCCACCAAGCCCCGTCGATGTCGGAGCCCAGTGCGGGGCACAACGTCAGGCGTACCGGGCTGGCGGTGCGACGCCCACCGCGCAGGCCGTTCATGACGAGTGGCCGTGCTGCTGGTGGTCGTCGCGGTCGGAGAACACCGGGTGCTGCACCGGCTCGTCGGACTTCGCCGCGGGCGAGTACTCGACGGCTTCGGGGCGCTGGGAGAAGAGGTCGGAGTGTTCCATTCGGAACTCCTTAGGTATTGCAGGGTCGACCGGAACGGGTGCGGGTCGAATCGGAGGCTGATCGTGAGAAGGAATGCGGCGATGACAAACCGTCACCGCGAACGCGATCTACCTGCGTTAAGGCTACACCGGCAGGGGTCGGCCCCCGCGAAGGACCCGGCATGTGATCATTGACGCCGTGAGCACGTGGGACGACACCTCGGAGTCGGTGGACTACAGCGTCGAGGACGACAACCAACTCCAGCCGGAGGACACCCTGATCGACCGGGGTGTCGACGACATCCTGGACGAGGGCATCTCGCCGCCGGAGCGGCCGTACGCCAAGACCGTCCTGGACCATCCCGGCCGCGAGACCCTCGACGAGTTGCTGGCCGAGGAGGAGCCCGACCCGGTGTCGCGGCTGAACAACGTGCTCGACGAGCTCGAGCAGCAGCGCTCCGACGACGCCGAGCGCGAGGCCGAGTTCCCCGAGCGCGACGAGGTCGGGCGCGTCCGGTCCGGGCGGCTGGTCGCCCCGGACGGCGGCTTCGGCCCGGACCACGAGTCCGAGATGTGGGCCAGCGATGTCGGCATCGACGGCGGCGCGGCGTCGGCCGAGGAGGCCGCCATGCACATCATCGAGGACGACGAGGTCTAGTCGCTCGGCACCCAGTTGCCGTGGAAGCCGGCCGGCACCCGGTGCGGCAGCTTGACGGTGGCGACGTCCGCCAGCGTCTGCGCATCGATGATCGCCAGCTCGCTGCGGTCGGTCGTGGCGTCGTAGACGTAGCCCATCAGCACGCCGTCATCCTCGGCGGCGTCGGCCGAGCGCGGGTGAAAGACGAACTCGCCCAGTTGCTTTCCCGCACCGAACGAGCGGGTGGCCGACCCGTTGCCGACGAAGTCGTGTTTGTGGAGCCGGTCGCTGCCGCCGTTCTCGTCGCCGAACGCCGGTGCGTAGCCGTAGCGGTGCCGCTTGCCGACCAGCCGCTCGTCGACGCGGGGGAACTCCTGGCCGCGGTCGTCGATGCGGGATTCGCGGACCTTGCCGTCGGCGAGGTCGACCACCCAGCGGTCCAGCGTGGGCGGACCCTCATCGGGACCGAGCAGTTCGGTGTCGAACATCTTCGGGTGCCGCGCAACGTCCAGCACGATGGTGTCGCCGTCGTCGTAGGCGTTCATCGGGTGGAAGACGTAGCAGGGCTCGACGTCGAACCAGCGGACGTCGGCATCCCCGCCGTCGCGCGGCATGACACCGACCCGCGCCGGGTAGCGCGGGTTCCACCGGTACGGGAAGCGACGATCGGTGCCGTCGGATGAGGACTGGCGCGCCATGATCGGGTCCGGAATGCGAACCCGGCCGATCAACGCCGACATCATCAACCGGGCCGGCACCCGCAGCGCCTTCGGTACGGTCATCTCGGCGGCCAGCGCCGGGTCGAAGGCGACCGGCAGGTCGTAGAACACGACATGCTTCTCGGTCAGGGAGAAGTCGTGCATCATCGGGCTGCCGTGCACGGTGATGTCGACGGTGCGCTTGGCCCGGCCGTCCACCCCGATCACCGAGTACTGCACGGTGTTCCCGCGTTCCATGCCGTACGTAACGGCATGCAGCTCACCGGTTTCCGGGTCCCGCTTGGGGTGCGCGCTGTAACCGCCGGGCAGGGTTCCGCAGAAGTCCCACACCCCGACGGTGTCCAACTCGTCGGTGAGCTCGTACTGGGCGATGCCGCCCTCGACGAGGGCCAGCGTGCGGCCGGCGTGGCCGATCACGTTGGTGTTAGCGCCCAGCCCCGTGACCTTGAACTGGCCCTTGGGCTCCGGCTCCCCCAGCGCCCGGCAGGCCTGCGGGCCGCGGACGTAGCGGTTGCGATACCACTCGGCCTTGCCGTCGCGCAGCCGTAGGCCGTGCACCATGCCGTCGCCGGCGAACCAGTGGTAACGCTCGGGGTCGATCGGGCCGATCGGGTTGGGGCCGTTGCGCAGGTAGCGCCCGTCCAGGTAGTCCGGGATCTCGCCGACAACGTCGAGATCGGTGAGGGTGTATTCCCTGGCCAGCGGGGCGAAAGCGCCCTCGAGGTAGCGGTTCGTCATCGGCCGATCCCTTCAATAACGGTGTTATATGTGACCTGTATAACACCGTTATGGCAGGATGGCAAGGGTGAGCACGCCCCGAGAGGAACTGGTCGACGCGGCCGTCGACCTGCTGACGCGCGACGGCGCCAAGGCGCTGAGCGTGCGCAAGCTCGCCGCGGCGGTGGGCACGTCGACCATGGCGGTCTACACCCACTTCGGCAACATGGCCGGGCTGCTCGAGGCGATGACCGACGAGGCGACCAGCCGCCTCACCGAGGCCGTGACCCACGTTCCGCACACCGACGATCCGGTGGCCGAGTTCTTCGTGGTCGGCCTGGCCTACTACCGGTTCGCGATGGCGAACCCGCAACGCTACGAACTGATCATGGGCACCGCCTCAACCCCGCAGCCGCTGCTCGACATCCGCACCGACGTCACGGTCACCGGGCGTCCCACAGACCGGGCCGACCGGTCGGCGTCCTACGACGTCCTGCACGGCGTGGTGCAACGGATGATCGCGGCCGGCCGGATCCGCGATGACGGCGACCTGGCCGTGACCGCACGGCTGTGGACCATCTGCCACGGCGCGGTCAGCCTGGAGCTGGCCGGCTACTTCGGACACGACGGCCACGGGCTCAACGAGGTGCTGGGGCCGCTGGCCGTCGACGCCATTGTCGGGATGGGCGACGAGCGAGAGAGGACCATGCGGTCGCTGGCCGCCGCGATGGAACTCACCGGCGCGCAAACGGGTTCGTGAGCCGTCGCTCCGCTCAGATCCGGGCGACCAACGCGTCGACCACCCGCCCGTGTCCACGGAGGGTCAGCGCCCGCGGGGTGGCATCACTCATCAGATCGTCGGCCACACCGGAGGAGACGATCAGTTCACCGCCGGCAGCGTGTTGTTGCATGCGCGCGGCCACATTGACCGGATCGCCGAGCGCGGTGAAGTCGACCACCGCATCACCGACGTTGCCCACGTAGGCCACTCCCGCGTTGACCGCCACCCCCAACCGACAGCCACGGCCCGTCGGTGCTGCCGCAGCCCACCGCCTCGAGCAGCTCGCGACCGGCCAGCACGGCACGGCGGCGGTAGTCCGGACCGCTGACACCGCGGACGAAAAATGCCATCACCTCGTCGCCGATGAGCTTGTCGATCACCGCGTCGTGGCGCAACAGCACCCTCGTCGCAGTGCCGTAGAAGCGGTTGAGCAGCGCCGCGAAATCAACCACCGAGGCGTGCTCGCCGAGTGCAGTGGAGCCCCGGACGTCGGCGAACAGCACCGCGATGTCGACCTGCGCGCCCCCGGGCGGCAGGGCGTCACAACAACGGCTGCACAGCGTCGGGTTCTTGCGGGACGGGCTGAACCCGGCGACGCTCAGCAGCCGACCCGCCGGGCCACCGAACGGGTTGTTGCACACCTTGCATCGCGGCGCGGAGGGCAGGTAGCGAAACAGCCTGCGCGCCCGGACAAGTGAGGCATGACCATCGGTCAGCACCTTCTGCCAGGTATCGGCCGCATCGATGTCGGCGCGCTGCGATGCCGTGAGATCAACCATGCCTCGAATCGTCCGCCCCAAAGCCATGGCGCCGCATGGGGCATCGGCCTCATCTGATTTCCGACTGTCACGCCCCCGGGGCGCTGTCGGCCGGGCGGTTCAGGACGCCGTCCCTCTTCGGAGCAGTTCGTAGTTGACGCCGAGCGCGCGGTAGGTCGGCTCGGCTCGTCGGTCGCAGGTGATGAGCGGAAGTCCGTGCTCGCGGGCGGCGGCGGCGACGAGGCCGTCATACACGGCCCCGCCCGTCAGGCCCGCGGCGGCGAACTCCCGCAGCAGCTCACCGGTATCGGTAGCCGACAGGAATCGGGATGCCGGAAAGTTGTTGGCCTCCAGTCGCAATGCGGCCGCTGGACTGAGCCGCTGGGGCGGCGGCAACCGGGTGAGCACTGAAAAAAGTTCCACCGCGGCATGCCCGGACATCCCCCGATGGCAGGGCAGAAGGCGGTCGCGGGCCGCGCGATGGAACGGATTCCCGCGCTGCACCAACGCGAGCGCCGCGCTGGTGTCGACGAGAACGTGCTCAGCGCTGGTCGGCAAGCCGCAACTCCCGGACCGCGTCTTCGTCGAGCTCCGGCCCGCCGGCCGGAAGGAGCAACAGCCCGTCGGCCTCGACGAGCTCGTCGGCGGCGACGCTCTCGATCCGGATCGCGGCGCCGTCGAGGGAGATCTCGACCTCCCCGGCAGTGATGCCGACCTGGTCACGCAGCGATTTGGGGATCACCAGGCGGCCGGCCTTATCAATGGTAGTACGCATACCATTAGATTACCATTGCGATGGTATCGATTAGGCGGTCGATCCGCACGCCAAGCCTGTCGGCATCGAGCGCTTATCGCGCATGGCGATCCGAGTGGGTCAGACAGATTCCGTCGCTGTAACGGCACGGTTCGGGGACGGGAACTGTCCCCCGCTTCCACGACTCCCTAAGGTGCAGCCACTTGTACTCCTCGCGCTGCATCTTCTTCGCCATGCTGAGCGGCATGTAGGGGTTGCCGCGCTTGGCCCGTTGATACGTCAGAATCTCGTCGTCGGTCATCGCGGCCAACTGTTCGCGGTTCACCATTGAATTACTCCCGTCATTGATCAGTGGCGGTCAGCCACTGGCCCGGGCCTTCTCCGAAAAGCACCGTGCGGGGTAGCGCGGTTGCCGTTCGCTCGCGTTCGGAGGCGTATGAGCGAATCTCTTGGCCTGGAGGAAGTATACCGACGGCACCGACAACAAGCACCGACAACGATCCGACGCCCCACCCGTTGGCCAGCCGCCCAGCGAGCCCGGGCCTATGGTGGAGTCCATGGCAGAACAGACCGCGGCGGTCATCCCGTCGCATCCGCCCGAGCCGGTCATGAAGGTCATGAATTCGCTGTTGCGGCGCCTGTTGGGCACCCCGCTGGGTAAGCCGCTGAAGGACTTCATGGTGCTGAACTTCTCGGGGCGCAAGTCGGGGCGGCAATTCTCGATCCCGGTGAGCGCGCATGACATCGGCGGCCAGCTATACGCGCTGGCGAACGCGGGGTGGAAGGTGAACTTCCGTGGCGGTGCACCCGCGCAGGTCGTCCATGCCGGGACGACGACCGCTATGCGTGGCGAGCTGATCGAGGACCCGGACGTGATCGCTGATCTGTTCCACCGCGCAGCGACGGGCTACGGGGCGAGCAAAGCGCAGCGGAACATGGGGCTGAAGTTCCGCGATCCCCGCGTGCCGTCGCTGGAGGAGTTCCGCGAGGCGGTCGTCGAAAACAAGCTTGTCGCAATCCGTTTCACGCCGGCCTGAGGCTTACAGCCTCCAGCGATCAGCGGAGCGGAGATTGGTCATCACGCACTGCGAGGACGGGCCAGGAGTGGGGCACACCCTTCAGCTGGTGGCTGCCCCGGTCATCGAACTCGATTCTGGACCCGAGAACGAGAGCCGGGATGGCGCCCGACACGAGGACTTCACTCGGCTCGGCGAGGCCCATGATGCGCGCCGCGATGTGTACCGCGATGCCGTGCACGTCACCGTCGGTCACTTCGACCTCGCCGGTGTGTAGACCGGCGCGGATACTCAGGCCGACGTCTTGGACCGCGTCGCGGATGGCACACGCACATTCGATCGCCCGCGCGGGCCCGTCGAACGTCGCCAATGCTCCGTCGCCGGTGAACTTCACGACAGACCCGCGGGCGCTGGTGACATGGCGCTCCACGATGCGGTCGTGAGCGTCGAGGACCGTCGCCCACGCCTGATCCCCCAAAGCCGTTGCGCGTTCGGTGGATCCGACGATATCGGTGAACAAGACGGTGGACAGGACGCGATTGGTGGGAGCCGCCCGACGGCTTCCCGTGATGAACGGCTCGATCTCATCGAGCACCCGGTCGGCGTCACCGGCGAACCACACGTGGTCGTCGCCGTCGAACTCCACGAGTCGCGCGTTCGGGATGCGTTCGGCGACATCCCGGGCGTGTTGGGCGATGACATGGCGGTCTCCGCGCCGGTGTAGGACGAGGGTGGGCGCCTGGATGCTCTCGAGCACGGGCCGAAGGTCGGTGTGTAAGAAGAGGTCCAGGATCTCCTTGAAGTAGCCGGGTCCGCCGGCCAACCGCTCGGCGCGGGCCCACCACCTCTTCTTGGCGGCGTCGTTCGCCCAACTGGGAGCAAGCCGGTCGACCACCGCGCCGGTGCCGACGGTGTCCAGGTAGCCGTCGAGGTACTTGCGAAGAGTCGCCTCGGGCATGCCGAAGGGGTGGTCGCGCGCTCGCTCGAAACGGGCGAAGGGGGCCCACAGCACCAGCGAACGCACCCACTCCGGGCGGGTGGCGCTCAGGAGCATGGCCGGAAGCGCCGACTCGGCCATGGCGAAGACCGACACGCACTCGCTGCTGGCGGCGTCCAGGACAGCGCCCAGGCCGTCGGTCCACGACTGCATCGCGGCGCGGGCGCTGATCGGAACCGCATCGGAGCTGCCCATCCCGAGGAGATCGGTGGCGATCAGCCGACCGAACGAGGACAGCCGGCGCAGATGCCTGGCGACGGTGGGTTCGTCCCACAGCAGGTCGATCGGATAGGTGGCGGTGGGCACGAACAGGACGTCGGGTTCTCCGTCCCCGACGACCTGGTAGGCGAGGTGGACGTCGCCGTCCCGCGCATAGACGGTGTCGGGCGCAGCCACCATTCCTTCAGCATGCCACCGGTGGTCGGCGACGGCGACGGGGATTCTGGCCCGGTTCGCGCCCCCAGCCTCACACCCCGACCGCGACCTCCAGATCCTTCAACGACGTCTCCAGGTGGCCGAGCAGCCGCTGCAGGTGCGGCACCGCCCGCCGGCAGCCCACCAGCCCGAAGTCAAGGCTGTCGGCACTGGTCGCCAGGGTGATGTTGAGCGCCTGGCCGTCGACCACCATCGACATCGGGTAGTTGCCGTCGAGCCGGGCGCCGTTGCGATACAAGGGATGCTGCACGCCGGGCACGTTGGAGATACACAGGTTGAACGACGGCGGGGTGGCCGCGCCCAGCCCGGGCAGGGTGCTCAGCAGGGTCGGGCCGAGCGTGGTGGAGAGCCCCACCGCGATGGCCTGGGCCCGCGGCAGCTGGGACAGCACGGTCTTGTTGTCGCGCATCGAGGCCTGGATGACGGCCAGCCGCTGGGCCGGGTCGTCGACGTTGGTGGCCAGGTTGCACAGCACGGCCGAGGCGACGTTGCCGCCGTCGGCGTCCTTGGCGGTGCGCAGGTTCACCGGGACCATGGCGATCAGCGGGGCGTCGGGCATGGCGTTGTTCTCGGTGAGATAGCCCTTGAGCGCCCCGGAGCACATGGCGAGCACGACGTCGTTGACCGTCGCCCCGGCGGCGTTCTTGACCGCCTTGATCCGGTCCAGCGACCAGGACTGCGCGGCGCAGCGGCGGGCGCCGCCGATGGGCACGTTGAGCATGGTGCGCGGCGCCCGGAACGGCATGGTCAGCTGCTGCTCGACCAGCGCGGCCCGGCCGAGCTGCACCGTCGAGGAGGCATACCGGCCGGCGGATTGCACTGCACCGGTGAGCTTCTGCAGCCGGCCGCCGCTCTTGGCGTCGGCCGCGGCGGCGCGCGGCGGCAGTGACCACGGTGCCTGCACCTCAACCGAATCCGCGTCCGGGCTCAGCGAGCCCTGCAGCAGGTTCAGCGCGGAGATCCCGTCGACCACGCCGTGGTGCATCTTGGTGTAGATGGCGAAGCGGCCGTCGTTGAGGCCCTCGATGAGGTGCATCTCCCACAGCGGGCGGTGCCGGTCGAGCAGGGTGCCGTGCAGCCGGCCGGTGAGCTCGAGCAGCTCGCGCACCCGGCCCGGGGCGGGCAGCGCCGAGCGGCGCACGTGGTAGTCCAGGTCGACGTCGTCGTCGTAGGTCCACGCCACGTTGGTGATGCCGCCGAGCGCCGATGAGGGGCGCTTGCGGAAGGTGGGGGTCAGGTCCTGCTGGGCGCGCATGGCCTCGTAGGTCTCGCGCACGAACTCAGGTCCGGCGTCGGGCGGCGGGGTGAACAGCTGCAGCCCCGCCACGTGCAGCGGGTGCTCACGGGACTCGGCGAGCAGGAAGGTCGAGTCGATGGGCGAGATGAGTTGCATCGGATTTCCTTGTCAGGTCGGCTCTGGCGTTGATGGCAAATTACGGTTCGGCGGCCGTCGCCGTCCCGTGCCGCGATGCCAACGTCGAGCGCGGCCATTGTGACGAGGTGACAATCGGACTAGATTCCGGCCATGAGCCTGCAGTGGCCGGATGGCGCGGACGACGGCGCCGAGCAGGTGTGGCAGCGGGTGTTGGTGCCGATCGCCGCCGAGATGCGCGCCGGTGCCGGTGAGCTGGCCGCGACGGCGGTCGCGCGGATGCGCACCGAGTTGCCGGTGCTGTTTCCCGACCAGCAGATGGTGACCGAACACCTGGTGAGCACCGAGGCCAGCCTGCGGCAGGTGGCGCAGGTCATCGAGGCCGGTGCCGACCCGCGCAAGGTGGACCTGCCGCCGTCGACGACGGCGATCGCCCGGGCGGCCGCGCAGCGGCAGGCGCCGCTGGCCGATCTGATGCGGTTCTACCGGCTGGCCCAGGAGCTGGTGTGGCAGTGGATGCACGCCCGGATCGTCGCCGCCGAACCCGGCCCGGCCGATCTGGCCAAGGCGATCGAGCTGGCCACCGGCTGGATCTTCGGCTACGTCGACGGGGCGCTGGTGCGCGCCGAGCAGGCCTACGAATCCGAGCGGGAGACCTGGTTGCGGGGCGCGGCCGCGGCCCGGGCGACGGCCGTCGACGACATTCTCGCCGGGCGGGAACGCGACGGGCACCGTGCGTCGGTCCGACTGCGCTACGACGTGAACCGCCGCCACATCGGGGTGCTGGCCTGGGTCGACGAGGTTCCGCAGGACGGTGACGCCCAGGCGCTGCTCGGGAGCGTCATCGCCGACGTCGCGGCGGCCGCCGGCGCGGATAGCCATCTGGTGCACCCGGTGGGGTCGTTGGCGGTGGCGGGCTGGGTCAGCCGCCGGGAGCCGTTCACCGAGGCGCCGGTCGACGCTCCCCCGCAGCCCGGGGTGCGGCTGGCGTTCGGCGATCCCGGGACCGGGCTGACCGGCTTTCGCGACACGTATCTGCAGGCCGCGCACGCGCGGCGGGTGGCGGCGCTCACCGGGCCGGGCGGCGATCGGGTGACGCACTATCGCGAGGTGGCGGTGGCCGCGCTGGCCAGCGCCGACACCGAGCATGCGGCGTCGTTCGTGACGCGGGTGCTGGGTCCGCTGGCCGCGCCCGACGAGGACACCGTGCGGGTGGCGACCACGCTGGCGGTGTATCTGCAGGAGAACCGCAGCCGGGCGCGCACGGCGAAGCGGCTGATCGTGCACCCCAACACCGTGAGCTATCGGGTCAACCAGGCCGAGCAGATCCTGGGCCGCAGCATCGACACCGACGTTCTCGAGCTCTCGGTGGCGCTGGCGCTGCTACCGACCCTGCCGGGGCTGACGCAGCAGCACACAGCCGGACTGTGACGGCGTCACAAACGCCGATCGCAACGTTGTCACCGCGGTCCGAGTGCGGCGGGGGTGCGTTCTCCTAGCTTTGGATCTACGCCGCAAGCGCGGCAGCAAAGACCGAAACAAGGAGAAATCATGCAGACCGCACCCGAACTTGACGTCAACTACATGGCCGGCGACGACAACCCGTGGATCCCGTTCACCCCGCTGAGCGACCAGGTCCACCTGAAGTACTGGAAGATCGACCCGGTGCGCGCCGAGATCGTCGTCTCGATGCGCTTCGACGCCGGGCTGCTGCTGCCGCCGCACTACCACACCGGAATCGTGATCGGGCACACCGTGAAGGGCGCCTGGCGCTACATCGAGAACAACTGGATCTCCCGCGCCGGGGACACCGTCTACGAGGTGGCCGGCTCGTCGCACACCCCGGAGAGCATGGACGACAGCGAGGTGTTCTTCGTCATCGTGGGCGAGCTGCTGTTCTTCGACGCGGACGGCAAGACCGTCCTATGGCAGGAGAACCACAAGACCTCACTCGAGCGCTACAACTCCTACTGCGAGGCCAACGGCATCACGCCGCGGGACCTGACGGACTGGAGCGAGTAGCCGCTTCGCGCCGGCCGCGACTAGGGACGAGCAAGCCGGGCGACGGGGGCAACACCGAGGGCGGTGGACCGGGATGGTCTGCCGCTTTCGGCTTTCCGGGCGGGGTGGCGGTTGCGGCTCTACGGTGGACGCCCACGACCTGGTGATCACCGACAGCGCTGGCGAGGAATTGCGCGCGGCATCGCTGGCCCACCCGCCGACCGCACCACCGCCCGCGGTCGCGCCGTACCCAGGCCCCACTGGTGAACGTGCCGAATGGTGGTGGTAGCAGCCGTTCCAACCGCAACCGCCACCGACCAATAACTAGTTCGGTCATCAGGGCCTAATTCCCCGCGCGGCGAAACCGTCTCGATCTCACGCCACCGCGGCCGCGAAGGACTGGTAAAGATCCCCAGGCAACGGCGTGTGCAGCTCCCAGGTGATCGCCATCGGCTTCTCCCCGACGTGGCCGCGATATGTGGCAGGCCCGAGGAACCAGAACGCTCGGTCGTCGGCGCGCAGCCGGATAAACAGCATGATTGAGCGCCCGTCCCGCTCATGGTTCAGGTATCGCAGACCGGTCGCGCTGTCGGCCCGGGTCGTCGACTGGCTCTCCCAGTGAACGAGCGTGCGGCTGATGGCGTAGTCGCGGTAGCGGGTGGTCGGCGAGAAGGCGCCGCTGCTCTTGTCGAGAGTGAAGGCCAATAGGTCGGCGTCGGCACCCTTGGCTTCGTACACACCTTCGCGCCATGACGGCACCGCGGCCCCAGCCCCGACTCCGAAGGCGGCCAGGATTTCGAGGCGCGTGTAGCGGGCGTGCACCTGCAGCGGAACATCGGGATGACGGTCAAGCGGGCCGTGCAGGTGGTCGACCCGCTCGTCGAGTTCGACGAGGAGCTGGGCAAGCTCCGCACGCACTTGTGGATGCAGCCAGACGAGATCGACACCGCCCTGCACGGTGTGGTCCTTGGTCAGCACCTGATGGCCGAGGCCGGCGACGAGCATGCGAACCAGCCACTGCTCACGCGGTGGCAGCGACGAAACATCAGGCGCCGTGGGTGATTCGAGCAGCCGACGATAGGTGGCGATCCGCTCGTCATCGTCGATGTGCAGCAGCCGCCCCAACGCCTTGCGCAGCGACCTCTCATGGGGCCCAGGTGCCGCGATGGGAACCCCGGCCGCCTCGCACAGGTCCGACCAGCCCCGTGAGCCGTCGTACACATCGGGTAGGTCAAGCCCGGACTCCTCCAGGAACTTCGACAGCGTGACGTCGGGGTAGGCCGAGTGGACTACCCGCAGTTCCTCGACGCGTGCCGGCCAGCGGGTCGGAATCGCCTCGCGCAGGCTGCGCAGCACTGTCTCTGAGGCCTTCTCGTCAAGCTGCATGTGACAGCCGGCTGGCAGAAACGGAAAGCCCTGCTGCACAGCCTGTTCGATGTCACGCCGGGTGCCGCCGAGCAAGGCCCGATAGCGGCGGTCGAAGCGAAACTCCCGGCGATGAATGCCCACGAAGTCGAGCACGGTGCAGAACGTCTTACCCTTCGACCGCCGCAGGCCGCGTCCAAGTTGTTGGAGGAACAGGGTCGGGCTCTCGGTGGGGCGCAGCAGGAGAACGGTGTCGACGGCGGGCACGTCGACGCCCTCGTTGAACAGGTCGACGGAGAACACGACGCGGATCTTTCCCGCCGCGAGATCATGCAGGGCGGCGATGCGGTCGGTCGGTGGGCTGTCACCCCACACAGCCACGGCCGGAACGCCATGTTGATTAAAGTGCTTTGCCATAAACCGGGCGTGGTCGATGCTGACGCAGAAGCCCAACACTCGCATTGCCCCGGGATCGTCCGCCAGCCGCAACACCTCCTGCAGCACGAAGCGGGCCCAGGCGTCGGTAGCGGTGTAGAGGTTGCTAAGGGCATCGACGTCGTAACCCTGGCCGCGGCGCCACGGGATGTCGGTCAGGTCGAGACCGTCGTGGATGCCGAAGTACATGAACGGTGCGAGCCGTTGCTGATCGATGGCGTCCCACAGCCGCAGCTCGGCGGCGATGCGGTCATCGAACCAGTGCAGAATCGAGAGCTCGTCGCTGCGCTCGGGCGTGGCGGTCAGGCCAAGCAACTCCATGGGCTTGATGTGGTCGAGCAACCTGCGGTACGACGGTGCCGCGGCGTGGTGAAACTCGTCGACGATCACTACGTCGAAGTGATCGGGCGGCAGGTTGTCGAGATTGGCGGCATTCAGACTCTGGATCGAGGCAAAGACATGTTCGAAGCGTTGCGGACGGGATCCGCTGATCCACTTCTCCCCGAACGAGGCCTCTCGCAACGCATGGCGAAACGTGGCGATGCTCTGGTCGAGGATCTCGTTGCGGTGGGCGACCAACAGCAGGCGAGCGCGCGGCAGTTCGGCGCGTAGGCGCGCGTAGTCGACGGCGGCCATCACGGTCTTACCGGTGCCGGTCGCGGCGACGAGCAGGTTGCGGTGGTGGCCGCGGGCGCGCGACAGTCTGATCTGGTCGAGCAGGCGCTCTTGAAACGGTTCTAGACGCAGCTCTATCGGACTGAGGACAACCACGGGCCCGGTATCAATGCGGCCGGCACGCGCGCTTTCCTCGTCGAACCGGTCCGGATCGAAGGGAACGAAATCGGCACTTTGCCAATAGCTCTCGAACACGGCCTCGAACTTCGTGAGAATGTCAAGGTTGCGCGCCGACGAGGCGCGGATGTTCCACTCGAGACCGGTGACCTGGGCGGAGTGCGTGAGATTCGACGAGCCGACATAGGCGGTCGAGAATCCCGAGCGCCGGTGGAACACCCAGGCCTTGGCGTGCAACCGAGTGGTGCTGACATCGTAGGAGATCCGCACCTCGGCGCCCAGGCCGGCGAGTTGGTCGAGCGCCGCGCGCTCGGTGGAGCCGGTGTAGGTGGTGGTGAGTACGCGCAGCGGTCTCCCGCGCTCGCAATGTCGCCTTAGCGACGCCACCAGCGGATTGATACCGCTGCGCCGAATGAAGGCCATCACCACGTCGATAGCCTCTGCCGAATCGATTTCGGCGCCAAGCTGGTTCAGTAAACCGGGCTCACCGGGCGCGTTGGTGAGAAGCGTGGAGTCCAGAAGCGGGATCAGCGGCTCGGTGATCGGTTGCGCCGTCCCGTCAGGCCGCCGTTCGAGAATCGCGTGCAGCACCTCACCCGGTTCGACCGGTGCGGCTGAGGTGTCGGTGTATCGAACGAGGTCGGCGAGCCGGGCGATGAGCTCACGCGCGACCTCGATACCGACCCGGACCCGATCACCGTCACTGACCGCCGCGAGCGATCGCTCAATCTCGTGACTCAAATGCAATGCGATGCGATCCGCGGCCTCGACGGTGTGCAGCGACCGTCTACGCGCAAGAGGGCCGAGCGGGTCGAGATAGGGGCGCAACGCCTCGGTGACGACGACCTCGTAGATCCCCGGATCCATCTCCTCCACGTGTCGACGATACGACGCGCGCCGAACCTGTGGGCGGCCCCGATGTATCGCCGCCCGTCACTGCGATCACTGAACCGACCTGAGTTGGGCGGTATGCGGGTGCCTGTCCTCGCGGCGCGAGAGGATGACGTCCCATGACGGGCAACACAGGCGATGCCGCGCCCGAACCCGCCGACCGTGCCATCGCTTCGATAGCGTTGGCCTGGCTGCCTGCGGGGGACCATGAGCAGGCGGCGACGTTGTGGCCGGATTTTGCAGGGCGGCCAATCTCATCATCGCCAGCTACGACCTGGCCGACATCGAGCGGGCCTGGCTGGATCCCGGCTTGGAGTGGGCCTAGGCCGACGACTGACTCCCCGGAGTCAGCCCCTACCCCTCGTCCCGCGCCTTGTACGCATACATGTTCGCGTCCGCACTCCGCAGCAGCGCCTCGATCTGATCGCTCGAGCCACACGCCGAGCCGGCCGAGGCGCTCAGCTGCACCGGCACTCCCCCGGCCTCGTAGTCGCCGGTCAACGCATCCCGCACCCGGTCGGCCAGTTCGGCCACCCGATCCTCGGCGCCGGAGCCCACCACAACAACCACGAACTCGTCGCCGCCGATCCGGTAGGCCGAGTCCGGCTCCGGCACAGCCGCTTTGATGCGCTCGGCGATCTGACACAGCACCTCATCACCGCCGGCGTGCCCACAGATGTCGTTGACCCGCTTGAACCCGTCGAGGTCGATGAAGACGATGCCGACCGTCGTGGCGGGCCCGGCCCGAAGCGACTCGCCGGCATCGTGGAACGCCTGGCGGTTGAGCAGCCCGGTCAGCGGGTCCGTCACAGCCAGCCGGGCCAGCTCGGCCTCGGCGGCCTTCCGGTCGGTGATGTCCTGGAACTGCCCGATGATCACGTCGTCGGAGCCGTGCGCCCCGGGCACCACGATCGCGTTGCGCTGCACCCAGCGCACCGATCCGTCCCGGCCGACCACCCGCAGCTCCGTCGCGAGATGGGACTGCGGCGCGTTCTTCAGCGCATCGAACTCGGCCTTGGCGGTCTCGACGTCGTCTGGGTGGACGAAGTCGCGGAAGTTGACCCCGATCAGTTCGTCGGCGGAATAGCCGGACATCTCGCAGAACGCCGGATTGACGTACTGCGCCCGCAGCGACATGTCCGCGATCGCCTGACCGATGGGCGCATTGTCCATGCTGATCCGCAGCAGCCGCAGCGCGTCGTCACGGGCCTGCTCGGCCTCGACGCGCGCCGTCAGATCGCTGCCGAACCCGTAGAAGCCCACCACCGCACCGTCGACGACCTCCGGAACGAAGGACGTCTGCATGTGCCGGGTGCGCCCGTCGCGGTCCTCGAACGCCCGCTCGAACGTCCGCGGCTCACCGCGCAGCACGGCCTCGAGGTCGGGCAGGTTGAGGGTGTACAGCTCCTCGCCGAGGACGTCCCGAAGATGGCGGCCGCGCAGCTCGGCGGGCGTGATCCCGAAGTAAGCCACGAACGCCTGGTTGGCGATAACGTTGCGCTGGTCGCGATCCCAGAAGCTGACCAACGCGGGAATGTTGTCGACCAGCCGCCGCAGCAGGCGTGCTTCCTCGTCGGCCGCCGGCCCGTCGGGTCGCCGATCGCCTGTCACGATGCGCGGCCCCCTACCCGGTCATCGAACGAGAATGTCTGTACCGCGACGGTATCAACCGCCGCGCGGGTGCGGTCAAACGCACCGCTCAGCAGGTGGCGCCGGTCGGCGGCAGCTTCAGGTCGACCAGATAGTCGGCCGCGTAGTCGTCGACACACGAGTCGCCGTCGAACACCACGGTGTGCTGGGTGCCCTTGTAGGTCAGCAGGGCGCCGCCGAGTTCCTTGGCCAGATCGACCCCCGCCTGATATGGCGTGGCCGGGTCGTCGGTCGTCGAGACCACCAGCACCGGCGGCAGCCCCGGTGCCGACACGGTGTGCGGCGCGCTGGTCGCCGGAACCGGCCAGAACGCGCAGGTGTCCAGCGGTGCGTGTCCGGTGAACTCCCCGTAGCTCATGAACGGCGCCGCCTGCCGTGCGCGCCGGTCCTCATCGGCCACCGCCGCGCGGTCGGTGATCGGCGGGGAGTCGACGCAGTCGATGGCGGTCTCGGCGTCGTTGCCGTTGTTGTAGGCGCCGTCTTCATCGCGGCCCCAGTAGTCGTCGGCCAGGCCGAGCAGGATGTCGCCGCGGCCCTTGGTCAACTCGGTCAATCCCTCGGTCAGCTGCTTCCACGTCTCCGGTGAGTACAGGGCGGAGATGGTGGCGGTGATGGCGTCGGCGTAACTCAGCCCGCGCGGGTCCTTGGTGACCGCCGGCTTGGTCACCAACGGGTCCACCAGATTCCGGTACACGTCGACGGCCTTGGCCGGGTCCGTGCCCAGCGGGCAGCCCGGCTGCTTGGCGCAGTCGGCGGCGTAGTCGTCGAACGCCTTCTGGAACGCGGCGTCCTGGTCGATCTCGGCCTGGACCGGATCCGCGTGCGGGTCGATCGCGCCGTCGAGGATCATCGCGCGCACCTTGTCCGGGTAGGCCTCCGCGTAGGTCGCGCCGATCAGCGTCCCGTAGGAGTAGCCCAGGTAGGTCAGCTTCGCGTCACCCAGCGCCTCGCGCAATCGGTCCAGGTCCCGGGCGACGTTCACGGTCCCGACGTTGGCCAGGAACTCCTTACCCATCTTGTCCACGCAGCGCTGCACGTACTGCTTCTCGGTGTCCTCGATGTGCGCGACGCCGGCGGGGCTGTAGTCGACCTGCGGGTCGGTGCGCAGCACGTCGTTGTCGTGGTCGGAGTTGCACTGCAGCGCAGGGGTTGACGAGCCCACCCCGCGGGGATCGAATCCCACCAGGTCGAACCGCTGACGCACCGGCTTCGGCAGCGAGTCGACGAGGTTCAGGGCCAGGTCGATGCCGGAGCCGCCCGGGCCGCCCGGGTTGATCACCAGCGAGCCGATCCGCTGGCCGGTGGCCGGGAACCGCAGCAGCGCGAGGGTCGCCGTGCCGCCGTCGGGATCGGCGTAGTCGACCGGAACGGTGAGCTCGCCGCACTGCGCATCCTTCGGCAGGTCATCGGCACCGTCGGTCTGGCACGATCCCCATTGGACCGGCGCCGCCGGCGGCAGGGGCGCGCCCGCCAGCCGCGGCGTCCCGGCCACCAGGTGGCTGCAGCCGGCCACCAGCGTGGCGACGCCGACCAGCGTCACCGTCCGCGCGGCGTGCCGAGAGCGGATCACCCGCACATGCTCGCATGCGGGGAGCCAGTTGCGCTGTGACCACTAAGCGGATTCACATCTGCAGTGGCGGCTGCACAGCTCAGCCGATCGACACCAGGTGGTCGATCGAGTCCCGGGGCAGGTCGCCGTCCACGACGGCGGTGACCTCGAGGCGTTCCAGCGAGATCGCGCCCTTGTGGTTGTCCAGGAACGCGGTGTCGGCGGCGTCGCGCCCAGTGGCGATGCGCACCAGGCTCTGGCGCGGCGCCAGCAGGGTCCCGTCCACCACCCGCCACTGCCCGTCGACGTACGCCTCCGCGACGGCGTGGAAGTCCATCGGGGACAGCCCCGGCGCGTACACCGACACCAGCCGCGCCGGCACGTTGACCGCCCGTAGTAACGCGACCACCAGATGGGCGAAGTCCCGGCACACCCCGGCGCCCGCCAGCAGGGTGTCCACCGCGCCGTCGATCGGATCGCTGGAGCCGGGCACGTAGTTCAGCCGGGTCCCCACCCAGGAGGACACGTTCTCCAGCAGGGTCGCGGAGTCGTAGGCGCCGAATTCGGTTGCGGCGAAACCGTAGAACTTGTCCGCCTCGGCGTAGCGGCTGGGCCGCAGATACATCGATAGGTCGTATTCGGTGACCGGCGCCGGGTCGGTGCGGCCGATGATCGAGGCGGCGTAGGCGACGTTGAGGGTGCCGCCCTGCACGTCGAGCTTGTGGATTCGGTTGCCGTGGGTGCCGCTGATCTCCAGTGGCTGTACCTCGGAGCCGTCCAATACGAACGACAACGACTCGCGCACCTCGGTGTTGGGATGCGGAGCGACGGCGATCTGGAACTCCAGTGTCGTCGGCGCGGTGATCTCCACGTCGAGTTGAGCGGCGACGTCACGCTTCATGGGAAGTCCCTTGGTTGACCGACCACCCACGTTACCGCCGGGGTTCTGCGGCGTCGACTCGAGAACCGAAGTCGTTGGGGCCATGGGCTTTCCGGTGTCTACTGCAGCGCCATATCGGCACGGGGGTATTCGGAGGTCTGGTCGGTGAGAGCGGCCAGCAGCTCGGGCAGCGGGACCGTGGCGAACCCGATCGCCGAGTCGGCGATGCCGTAGGGCAGCACCAGGGTGTCGGCGTGCACCAGCGCGCCACACGAGTAGACCACGTTGGGCACATAGCCGTCGCGTTCGTCGTCGGCGGGGCTGAGCAGGGGACGCCGCAGCCGGCCGATGACCCGTTCCGGGTTGTCCAGGTCGAGCAGGATCGCGCCGATGCGGTATGTGCGCATCGGCCCGACCCCGTGGGTGAGCACCAGCCAGCCCGCGTCGGTCTCGATCGGCGAACCGCAGTTGCCCAGCTGCAGCACCTCCCAGACTTCGGCCGAGCGTTGACACTCCCGGGCGCCGGTCCACACGAACGGCCGCTCGGAGTACACCAGCGCATTCGACTCGCGGTCCGCGCGCGACAGGGCGGCGAAGCGCCCGCTGATGCGGCGGGGGAACAGCGCCAGGCCCTTGTTCTCCGCCCCCTGACCCACCATCGGCACGGAGGTGAACGACCTGAAGTCGGTGGTCTCCAGCAGTTGCTGGCTGATGTGGGTTCCGCTGTAGGCGGTGTAGGTGGCGTAGAACCGCACCGAGCCGTCGTCGTCGGTGAAGCGGACGAAGCGGGCGTCCTCCATACCGGCCGCCTCGGCGTGCATCGCCGGCCACAGCACCCGCTCGGGAAGCGTTACCGCATCATCGAATTCGATGCCGTAGCTGCGCTCGGCGATGGCCGTGATGGCACCGATCGTCTCCTGGGCGTGCCCGCGGGTCCTGCGGTGCAGCCGGAGTTTGGCGAGCCGCTCGTCGAGGTCGGCCCGGGTGAAGCGTTCGCCGAGCGCATCGAGGACGTAGCCGGCCGCCTCGCCCCGCTCGTCGAGTCGGGCCAGTTCGACCCGGAAGATCTCGGCGTCGAGCAGCGTGGCCGCGGTGGTTCCGACGGTGGCCAGCGTGACCGGGTTGTCCAGGGTGGGCTGCCCCGCGCCGTCGACGACACCGCTGCGGAAGCCGATCGTCGAGCGGTGGCCCTCGCCGATCCCGCGCACACTCAGCACGAACCGTAGGCTGCCCTCGGGTAGGCCGGTTTGATCGGGGTGCGCCACCATGCTGGGGTTGCACAGCGCCGCGCCCTCGATGGCGTACTCGTTGGTGAACGTCGCCCCCAGCAACATCATTCGCGCCTCGGAGATCTCGACGGCGGGGTCGAGCCGGTCGGCCAGCTCGCGGGCGTTGCGGCGGAACGTGTCACCCAGGTCGCGGTGCCTGCCGTCGAACCGGCCGATGACGTCGTCCAGCGCCAGCAGCACGACCGCCTCGTCCAGGGCCAGGATGCGGGCCAGCACCAGCCCGGCCCGGGAGTCCTGATGCTCGAAGCCCTCCTGGCCCGGCACGAACAGTCGGGTGACCACCCGCGCGGGGTCGGCGGCCAGTCGCAGCGGACTGCGCGTGGCCAGCCCGCCGGCGGAACTCATTGCTGCAGTAGCGAAATGCGGCGGGCGTGCTGCAGCGTCGCTATCACGGCCAGGGTCGATTCCGCGCCCTGATTGCGGTTAACCCCGTCGGCGTGCAGGCCGTCGAAGCCGCCACCCGTCTGCGGGTCCCACATCAACTGCCCGGCGTCGTTGGCGCCCTGGAACCAGGCGGCGGCGGCCCGGACACCGTCCGGCCAGGCCGGGCTGGGGTCCACGGCGGCGGCCCGGGCGCACGCGTCGGCCAGGGCGGCAACCTCGATCGGCTGCTGGTCGAACCCGGGCCGCGGGTCACCGGGGCCCCAGCCGCCGGCGGGTGTCGGCGACAGCTGATCGCCCGCGGTCTCCACCGCCAGCAGCCAGGCCAGAAGTTCGAGCCCGCGCCGCCACAGCTTCGGCGCCTCCAGTGCGACACCGGCCGCGATCATCGCCTCGGCGAGCACCGCATTGCCGTAGCTGAGCCGGGGCTCGGGCCACGGCCAGGCAGCGTCTTCACCGGGCGCGGGAAGCGCGACCGCATAGTCGGTGAGCAGTTTGTTGGCCGCCGAGTGATCGGGATGAACGGTGATGACCTCGGCAGCGCCCAGCACCGCATAGGCCATCGCCCGCGGGTGGTTCGACCGGGCCTTGGCGGCCCGCTCGAACTGCACTAGGGCCATCTTGCGAATCCACACGACGTCACTGTGTGCGACGGCGGTGCCCAGGCCCCACAGGCACCTGCCCCAACAGTCGTCCAGGGCGGCCTCGTCGAGCCACTTTCCGGTGCTGTCCATCCGGTTGCGGCAGGCCCCGGTGAGAGCCTGCGCCTCGCCGAGGAAACGGACCGCGACGCCGGCCAGACCGTTCACCTCCCCGGACGCATCGGGTTCGCGGGTCGCGACGACCAGCACCCGGGCCATGTCGTCGGAGCAGTAGCCGTGCTCGGGGCGCGGCTGATCCAGACACGCGTGCTCGAAGGTGCCGCGGCGGTCGGTCATCGCCAGCAGGTGGTCGAATACCGGTGCGGGCGCAATGGCGGTGCTCATACCAGCGCCGGCTTCGCGGCTACAAGGCGTTTCGCCAGCGCCAGATATGCGGCGCCGACCACCGGCCAGGCCAGCTTCGGCGCCAGCAGCCGCGCCTCGGACGCCATCGACCCGGCCAGCCGCGGCTGGGTGAGCACCCGGTGCAGGGCCGAGGCCATCGCATCCGGGTCGTCGTGGTCGACCACGATCCCGGCCCCGCCGCTCAACAGCTCGACGGCGTGCGGGAAGGCGGTGGCGATGACCGGCCTGCCGTTGGCGAGGGCGTCCACCAGGACGCCGGAGGTCACCTGTTCGGTGGAATCGTAGGGCAGCACGACGGCGGCGCTGGACTGGATCAGCGCCGACAGCGAGGCCACACTGCGGTACTCGGCGTCGAAGCTGACCGAATCGGCCACCCCGCAGCGACTCGCCTGATCACGCCGGGCGTCGCGGTATGCCTCCCCTTCGGCGGCCAGCACCTTCGGGTGGGTGCGCCCGGCGACGTAGTAGCGCGGGCGCCCGGGCAGCGTGCGCAGCGACGCCATCGCGTCGATGACCCGCTCGATACCCTTGCCCGGCCCCAGCAGACCCCAGGTCAGCAGCGTGGGCCGCCCCGACCGCTTGACGCCGGCACCGGCGGCGACCGTGGCGCCGTGCGGAATGGTGGAGATCTTCCGGCGGTCGACGTCGTAGCCGACACACAGCAGATGATGGGCGGCATCGGACATCACCACCACGTGATCGGCCGTCGCCGCTATCGTCTCGAGCACCGAACGCTGATGCGGTGTGGGGCTTTTCAGCACCGTGTGGGCGACCACGATGGACGGGACGTGCAGCGCGGCCAGAACGTCGATGACCTCCTCGCCGTCGGCGCCGCCGTAGAGGCCGTACTCGTGCTGAACCACCGCGATGTCGCCCTGGTTCAACAACTCCGCACTCGCGGCGACCGATGCCGCCGACCCGCTGACCAGCTCGCCGATCACCCTCGGGTCGGTGCCCGGCGATCCGTCACCGATGCGCACCACGTTGACGGCGACGCCGTTGGCCTCCAGCCCCCGCGACAGCGAGGTGCTGAACTGCGCGATGCCGCACAGCGTCGGGGGGTGCGTGGTGAGGATCCCGACCGTCGGTGGGCGCGAAACATGGCGCACCACAGCAGAATTGAAGGAAGAAGAATGAATGACTGGATAGCTCAAGGTGATCCCAACTCGCGGTTGTCACCGGCGTGTCCGGCGTGAGCGGATGCTCGTCAAGATCAGCGGTGAACGGCTGACTCATCCCGGACTGGCTGGGTTCCCAACTCTGTCCACGCTACACCCATTCCCCTCCGGGCAGTACGGCCGAGAACGCCGGTGGGACCGGGAAATTGACGACTGCGCTGGTCATGGCCACAAACACTGCCGCGTGAACGCTCCCCGGTGTACGGTTCAACCGGCTGAACCACCAGCCGCACGGAAACGTCACGGTGGCGATCTGGATACCCCACCGCACAGGACACCGCTCCTGACGTGCGCCGACGTTGTACGGGTTGTGCTCGACGAGCGCCGCCATGAAGTCGATCGTTTGGCCCCGCGCTCCGTTCGGAGTGGCGGACCACCCGGGGACGTGCACGAGAGGGCCACACTTCTCCCCCGTCCGCCAGCCTGTCCCAGCGCACACCCCGCGATCGCGCATCATGCGCCGCTCCCCGAAGGAATCTTTCTTGAGCCAATTCACCGAAACCATGTTCAAAAACGCCCAGTGGAGCATGAAGGGCATGGTCACCGGCGAGCCCGGCCAGCCGGTCCGGCACACCTGGGCCGAGGTGCACGCGCGGGCCGCCCGCATCGCCGGCGGCCTGGCCGCGGGCGGCGTAGGTCACGGCGACGCCGTAGCGGTGCTCGCCGGTGCGCCGGTGGAGATCGCGCCGACCGCGCAGGGCATCTGGATGCGTGGCGCCAGCGTCACCATGCTGCACCAACCCACCCCGCGCACCGACCTGCAGCGCTGGGCCGAGGAGACCACGGCCGTCATCGCCATGATCAGTGCCAGGGCCGTCGTGGTGTCCGATCCGTTCCTGGCGGCAATCCCGCTGCTGACCGAGATGGGCATGACCGTCCTGACCATCGAGGACCTGCTCAAAGCCCAACCCATCAGCCCCGTCGAGACTTTCGAAGACGACATCGCCCTGATGCAGCTGACCTCCGGATCCACCGGCTCGCCGAAGGCCGTGCAGATCACCCACGCGAACGTAGTCGCCAACGCCGAGGCGATGTTCGTCGGAGCCAACTTCGACGCGGACACCGACGTCATCGTCAGCTGGCTGCCATGCTTCCACGACATGGGAATGACCGGCTTCCTGACCGTACCGATGTACTTCGCCGGTGAGCTGGTCAAGGTCACCCCGATGGATTTCCTCCGCGATATACTGTTGTGGGCCAAGCTGATTGAGAAATACAAGGCCACCATGACCGCCGCGCCGAACTTCGCCTACAACCTGTTCGCCCACCGACTGCGCAACCAGGCCTCCCCCGGCCAGTTCGACCTGTCCTCGCTGCGATGGGCACTCTCAGGCGCCGAGCAGGTCGATCCCGACGACGTCGAGGATCTCTGCAACGCGGGCGCTCCCCACGGCCTGCGGCCGGAGGCGATCCTGCCTGCCTACGGCATGGCCGAGACGACGGTCGCGGTGTCGTTCTCCGCCTGCGCCGGCGGCATGGTGGTCGACGAGGTCGACGCCGACCTGCTCGCCGTCCTACACCGCGCGGTTCCCGCGACCCGGGGCAACATCCGGCGCCTGGTGACCCTCGGCCGCCCGCTCGACGGTCTCGAGGTTCGCATCATCGACGAGGACGGCCGCGTACAGCCCGCCCGCGCCGTCGGCGTGATCCACGTCCGCGGCGAGCCCGTCACGCCCGGCTACCTCACCGCGGGCGGATTCGTCTCGGCGCAGGACGACCAGGGCTGGTATGACACCGGCGACCTGGGCTACCTCACCGAAAACGGCGAGATCGTGGTCTGTGGCCGGCTCAAGGACGTCATCATCATGGCCGGGCGCAACATCTATCCCACCGACATCGAACGGGCCGCCGGCCGCGTCCGGGGCGTCCGGCCCGGCTGCGCCGTCGCGGTCCGGCTGGATGCCGGGCATTCCCGAGAGTCGTTCGCGGTCGTGGTGGAGTCCAAGACCCACGACGACCCCGACGACGTCCGCCGTATCGAACGCGAGGTGGCCCACGAGGTGGTCGCGGAGGTCGACGTCCGGCCGCGCACGGTGGTGGTGCTCGCCCCCGGGGCCATCCCCAAGACGCCGTCGGGCAAGCTGCGTCGCGCGCACGCACTCACCCTGGTGGGCTGAGCGCGCGGGTAGAGTTTCGGACTGACGCCGCGATCGGCGCGTCACCTGTGGAGGTGAAGGGCATGGCCGACTACGACGCCCAGCCCGGCCGCAAACCCCGTCCCGAGCCGAGGCTGTCGCCGGAGCAACTCGCCGCCGACGACGTCGACCTGAACGCCGGACTCGCCGGACTGGCGGGGATGGTCGCCGGGGCGTGCAGCGTCGACCAAATGCTCTGTCAGGTAGCGTAATTCGCCGTCCAGGCCATTCCCGGCGCCGACGGGGCCGGGGTCACCATGATCCACCTCGAGGGATCGCCGCGGATCAAGGAATGGTCGGTGACCGCCGATTTCGTTCGCGAAATCGACGTCCTGCAGTACGAGGAACTCCACGACGGGTGCCGCCTACGGACTGCCGTGCACCACCGGGCCGCTGGCACGTCAGTTCGCACTGACTCAGCGGACCATCCTCAAGCTCGCACTGCCCGACCGCCTCCTGATCGCGACACCGGACGACGCACCCGAGACCGCCTCGGAACTCAGGTTCGCCTGATCGCGGACTAAGCGGCCTCACATGTGCGACGGCGGTGCGCCTCGATGTCGGAGGCGAAGGCGACCAGCGCGCTGCGAATCATCCGGGCGGTACCGTCCGGGTGCCGGCAGGATCCGCGCCCGTCGACCAGGCCGGTCACCCGGCGGATCTCCGTCACCAGCGCGTCGTCGACCCGGTTGGAGGCCAGTTCGGCGAGCAGCAGGGCCAGCGTCGGCAGGCCATTGCGGCACGGGCCGCACTGCCGCGCGCTCTCCCCGGCCAGGTACTCGGTGATCTGTGCGGTGCGGGCCAGCCCGCACACGTCTTTCGGCAGCGGGTGGATGATGCCGGCCCCGGGGCTGGCGCCGACCGTCTGCAGCGACGCCCGGGACAGCCGCAGGCCCTCCAGCGCGCCGGCCGGGATCCAGGTGCCGTGGTAGCCACCGACCAGGATCGCGCGGAGTTCTTTGGCGCCGGCTTGGGCGAGCAGCTCGGTCAGCGGCACGCCGGTCGGCACCTCGATGACGCCGGGGTTGGCCACCGCGCCCGACAGCGTGACCAGCATGGTGCCGGGATCGACGGCATCACCGACCGACCGGAACCAGTCCGCCCCGAACCGGGCGATCAGGCCGATATGGGCAAGGGTCTCAACGTTGTTCACCAACGTGGGCCTGCCGTGCACCCCGGAGACCGCGCTGACGACGGTGCGGTCGCGCGGCAGCGCGGGCCCGCCCTCGACGTGGCGGATCGCCGCGGACTCCTCGCCCGCCACGAACGTGTCGGGTGCGGTGATCAGGGTGACGGCGTGCTGGTCGATGCCGGCGGCCCGGCGCTCGTCGAGGGCCTTCTCGGCCGCCGGCGCCGCGTTCTGGTGCAGATACAGGTAGACCTTGTGGGCATTGACGGCGTCGGCGGCGGCCTGCAGGCCGTCGAGCACCAGATGCGGCGCGCGGCTGAGCAATGTCGCGTCCTTGTGGCTCAGCGGTTCACCCTCGGCGCCGTTGCCGATCACCACCGGCTTGGTGCCGCGGATCGCGGCGAGCTTGCGCGGGGTGGGGAACCCGGCGCCGCCCCGCCCGGACAGCCCGGCCGCCTCGAGCTTCGAAATCAGTTCCGGCCCAACGATTTCCGGAAGCTCGCCGAAGCACATTCGGTTCTCGGCGAGGGTCGGGCCGGCGGCGGCGAACAGCCGCGGCATCGTCGGGGGTGCCGTGCTCATCGGCGCTCGGTTTCGATGTCGCGGTACTCGGTGAAGTTCGGCAGCAGCCGCCACACCAGCGCGGCGAGCACGATCATCGCGCACACCCCGGCGAACGCCAGAAACCAGATGTGGCCGCGATCGGTGCCGTTGCCGATGGCGTGCGCGAAGGCGATCGGCCATAAGGCATAGGTCAGCCAGTGCACGACCCGGAAGGCCAGCAGCCCGATGCGGTGCCGCAGCAGGCTGGTGAGTGTCACGACGATCAGCAGGTCGACCGCGAGGGTGCCGAGCCCCTGCCACACCGGCCGGTACTCCCCGATGAACGGGACGACGAAGTCGACGACCCGCAGCTGCGCGTAGGGGTCGAAGAACAGCAGCCCGACGTGCAGCGCCACCAGCAGGGTGGCGGCCAGCGCGACGAAGCGGTGGACGTCCTCGACGCCGAAGCGGGGCAGCCAGGCCAGCGGCCGGCCCGAGCGGGTGGCGATGCCCAGGGCGATCGACAGCGTCAGGAACGCCAGGGCGACGATGCCGGTGCCGCGGCCCAGCGCCCAGAGCGCCTCGCTGGTCATGACCCGCGGGCGCGGGTGACCGGCGGGGAGAAGCTGTTGCCGCCGGTGCTCCGGCTGCCGCCGGCCGGGACGTGGCTGGTGCGGATCGGGAACGCGGGCTGGGCCGGCGCCTGCTGGACGGGCGCCTGCTGGACCGGAGCCTGCTGGACCGGGGCCTGGTACACCGGCTTGGGCGGGGTGTAGGCCGGTTCCGGGGTGTAGACCGGGGCCTGCTGGGCCGGGGCCTGCGGCGGGACGTACACCGGCTGCGGCGTCACCGCCGGCGGCGGGGCCTCGGCGGTCGGGGCCGGCAGCACGACGGCCGGCGGCGGCGCGATTGGCGCGGCCGGGAGGTTCACCGGGGCGGCGTCGGGCACCGCGGGCAGCTCGACGGCGTCGGCCGGAACCAGCGCCTCGGCGGGCTTGACCGTGTCGGCGTAGGCCAGCGCGGACGCCCCGGCCACACCGGCGATGCCGAGCCCGGCCAGGGTCCACGAAGTCGCGGCGGCCCGGCGGAAGCCCGAACGAGGTGTACTCATGGCACCAATGCTGGACGCGAGTTCTTACAGGCCTCAAAGAAGTGGGCGGCTTACCGCCGCCGGGAGAGTGATCTTCAGCACTTTGCGCCGGGAGGGGGCAGTGTCAGGTCGATCAGGTAGGCCGCCGCGTACTTGTCGACGCAGTCCTCACCCTGAAACACGACGGTGTGCTGGGTGCCGTCGAAGGTCAGCAGCGCGCCGCCGAGCTGTTTGGCCAGGTCGACACCGGCCTGATAGGGGGTGGCCGGGTCGTGCGTGGTGGACACCACCAGGATCGGCGCCACCCCGGGCGCCGACACGGTGTGCGGCGTGCTGGTCGGCGGCACCGGCCAGAACGCGCAGGTGCTCAGCGGGGCGTCCCCGGTGAACTCCCCGTAGCTCATGAACGGCGCGACCTCACGCAGCTTGCGGTCCTGCTCGATGGTGGCCGCCCGGTCCGTGATCGGCGGCTCGTCCACGCAGTTGATGGCGATCAGCGCATCGGTGGAGTTGGTGTAGTGGCCCTTGTCGTCGCGGTTCATGTAGGCGTCGGCCAGGGTCAGCAGGGTGTCGCCGCGGCCCTCGGAGAGTTCCTTGAGCCCATCCTTGAGGTGGGTCCACAGCGTCGGGCTGTAGAGCGCCATGATCGTTCCGGTCATCGCGTCGCTGTAGCCCAGCCCGCGCGGATCGTCGGTCTTGGCCGGCTTGCTCACCAGCGGGTTCACCATGTCCTGGAAGACGGCGACGGCCTTGGCCGGGTCGGTGCCCAACGGGCAGCCGGAGTGTTTGGCGCAGTCGGCAGCGAAGTCGTCGAACGCCTTCTGGAAGGCGGCCGCCTGGTTGATGTTGGCCTGGATCGGGTCAGCGTTCGGGTCGACCGCACCGTCGAGGATCATCGCCCGCACCTTGTCCGGGAAGGCCTCCGCGTAGGCCGCGCCGATACGCGTGCCGTACGAGTAGCCCAGGTAGGTCAGCTTCGGATCGCCCAGGGCGGCCCGCAGCATGTCGAGGTCCTTGACCACATTGGCGGTGCCGACGTTGGCCAGGAAATCCTTGCCCATCTTGTCGATGCAGCGCTGCACGTACTGCTTCTCGGTGGTCTCGATGTGCTCGACGCCGGCGGGGCTGTAGTCGACCTGCGGGTCGGCCCGGTCGGCGTCGTTGTCGGCGTCGGAGTTGCACCACAGCGTCGGCGTCGACGAGCCCACCCCGCGCGGGTCGAACCCGACCACGTCGAAACGCTCCCGCACCTGCTCCGGGAACGTCTCGAGCAGGCTCACGGCCGCGTTGACCCCGGACTCCCCCGGCCCACCCGGGTTGATTACCAGCGAGCCGATCTTCTTGCCGGTGGCCGGGATGCGGATCAGCGCCAGGTTCGCCTGCGCACCGTCGGGTTTCGTGTAGTCGACCGGGACGGTGAGCTTGCCGCACTCCGCGCCCTTGGGCAGGCGCACGGCGTCACCGCCGCCGACGATCTTGCACGGGCCCCACTTGGCCGCCGCGGGCTGGCCGGCGGTGGTGGGCTGGCCGGCCACGCCCTCGGCCACCGGTTTGCCGTCGACTACCGTGGCGCACCCGGCGGCCGCCAGGACCAGGGCAGCCGTCAGCGCCCCGGTGCGCGCGGCCGCGCCGAGGTGGGCGCGCGTAAGTCGACTCATGGCCGACATGCTGCCATCCGAACCTGAGCGGAAGTTAGGCGCCGTGTGCGCCGGGCTAAGAGTTTGCTTTGACCAGCTTGAAGGCGATCTGGCCCTGGCCGGGCCGGGACAGCACGCACTTGCCGCGCTGTGTGCTGATCAGCTGGCCGTCCAGGGTCTCGGCATTCCACTGGAACTGCATCGCCCCGAAGGTGACGGACTTGTCCGGGCAGACCGGGAGGTACCCCTGCAGGCTCATCACCCAGGTGTTGGCGCCCTTGTAGAAGGCCTGGCCCTTGATCAGCGGTGATTCGATGTCGGACTCACACCCGATGGCGGCCTCGGAGCATTGCGGGGTGATGGTCCAGCGGTCGAAGGTGCTGTTCGGGGTGACGACGTCGTACGCGCCGGACAGCACTGGGCCGGCTGCGTGCGCCGGCGGCGCCATCCCCAGCGTGAGGCCGCACGCCAGCCCCGCGACCGCGGCGACCCTGGTAATGCCCATAACCGACCCCTTGCTAGAACCGACGTCAAAACCATATCGGAACTGACTGGCAGAGCGTTTCAGCGCGGTCGGGGGATGCCCTGATCGTGGTCGAACACCCCGTCGGGGTCCCACTCGGCCTTCAGGCCTACGAGACGCCCCAGGTTGTCGCCGTAATAGGCGTTCGCCCAGTCCGGCAACTCAGGATCCTGGAAGTTCTGGTAGCACCGGCCGGAGGTGTGCGGCAGCACGCTCTCCCACAGCTGAACCATCCAGTCCCGGATGTCGGGCGGGATCGAGGCCGGTGACCCGGTCGGGGCCGGCTGGGCGGCGGGGGCGCTCCACCCGGACTTCATTTCCACCAGGACCTTCGCCTGGCGATGCACGTAGGCCGTGGCGTCGGGAGCGACGTCGTTCACCGCCCCGCCCACCCAACCGAACAGGGTCGCGCCGCCATTGCGGTCGGGGTGATCGACGCCGGGGAATCGGCCGACCACGTCCACGATGGCGGCGATGGCGTCGTCGGGCAGGAAGTCGTCGGCGTAGAGCGACCGGTCCCAGAACGAGTAGTTCGGCGTCGGCGGGGTGATGTACCAGCCGTAGGCGTCCCACCACCACCGCTCGGTGACCTCGCCGCGGACGTCCGGCATCGCCAGCAGTGGGGCGAGGATCCCCCGGGCATCGGCCTCTCCCGTGAACAGCTGCGCCGTCAGCTCGGCCTCGACCCCGGCGGGGGTGGAACCGAGGCTGAGATTGCCGGTGACGACGCGGTCGAACTCGGCGCGCAGTTTCTGGAATGCGGCGGCGGCGGCGACGGCGGCGTCCCGACCGGTCACGGTGAGTTCGGCGGTCGTCGCGCGCAGCACCGGGACTTCGACCAGCTCGTACTGGAGTTCGGTGACCACCCCGAAGTTGCCGCCGGCCCCGCCCCGCAGCCCCCAGAACATGTCGGGACTCTCGGTTGCGCTGACGGTGACGAGGTCACCCGCGGCGTTGACCATGGTGGCCTTGCGCAGCCGGTCGGCGGTCAGCCCCGCCCACGGAGCGTTGGGTCCGATACCGCCGCCGAGGGTCAGGCCGACCAGTCCGACGCCAGGGCAGTTCCCGCCGGGCAGCAGCAACCGGCCGCTCCCCCGTTTCGGCAACAGCTTGCCGACCTCGACGTTGCGCACGCCGGCCTGGGCCCACATCGTGGTCCCGGCCAGGCTGGCGGACTTCATCAGGCTGGTGCTGATGACGATGCCGGTGGAGGCCGAGGCGTCGGCGTAGTTGTGGCCGCCACCGCGAATTGCGAACGGGGTGTTGGTCTTTCGCGCCCACTTCACCGTCGCCGCGACATCTTCTTCCCCGGCGCATTGGACGACCGCCTTCGGCATGGTGGCGGCGAAGCGCAGGTTCCGCGGGGTGGCCAGCTGGGCATAGGCCGAATCGCCGGGAAGGATCACCGTGCCGCGCAGGCGCTGCTGCAGGTCCGTGAAGGCGTTGCGCGGTAGTGGGGTGTCGGCGCCGGGGGGTGTCCGCCCGCAGGAGGCGACCAGCCCGGCTCCGACCAGGCCGGCGGCGCCGAGCAGCTGCCGCCGGGTGAGGTCGCGCATGCTCAGTCCCCGGCCGGCGAGTCCACTACCAGCAGTAGCCACACCAGCGTCGCCAGCCCGATCGCCATCGCCTGCGCGGTGACGACGAACGAGATGTACTCGTGCCAGACCGCGGCCAGGCCGCACCGCGGCGCGTCGGCCTTGACCAACATGCTGAACGCCAGCGCCTCCGCGATGCACATGATGATCACGATGAAGACCGGCGCCACCCGTCGTCCCGGGTCGGCGTTGCCGGCGCTGCGGCGCACGTAGTTCATCTCCAGCGCCAGCGTCAGCAGGATGATCGGCAGGATGTTGGCCATGTCGGAGAAGTAGGCCGATGAGATGTCGTTGGCGCAGCCACGATCGATGTCGAGGACCGGGTACCACAGCACCGTCGTGACCTGGACGACCAGGCTTCCGAATACGAACGGCACCACCCAACTGCGCGACGCGGTTCCGCCGCCGAGCGCCGACAACAGCAACAGGGTCAGCGCGGCCACGAACACCGCCGAGGCCGCCAGGTTTACCCACACCGTCGCGGTGTCGCCCAACCCGGCCCGTTGCTTCTCGGTGGCGATCATGACGAGATGGCCGCCGACCACCAGCACCGCGCCCACGCCCCACATGCCGGTGCACAGGCGGCGCAGGAAGCTCGGCAGGTCACCGCCGCCGCTGATCGCCCACTTCAGCGCCGCGGTGCCCAGCACCAGCAGGAGATCGAGCGCGAACACCAGCCAGCCTCGGGCGGCGGAGTGCGGGTGGCCGGTGACGTCCAGGAGGAACTCGACCACGTCGTCGCTGAAGGTGAAGCCGATGACCAGAAGAAACGCGGCAGCCAGCGCGGGCAGGTCGGACGGCACCTTCGCCGGTGTACGGGGCTGCGTCACGACCGAACTCTAGCCGTCGGCGGACCCGCGACCGGGGATTTCGGTTCGGGTGAACCGGGCGGTCCTTTTACCCCACCATGTACGGCATGAGTGAAGAAGCCGCTCCGGCCAAGGGGACCATCGCCAAGGTCATCCGCGACCCGCACTGGTGGTTCAAGGAGGTGGTGCTGGCCTTGATCATCGGCGGACTGCTGGCCGCCGGAACCGTGCTGGGCCAGAAGCTGGTCGACGACCGCCGCGCCGAGCGCGAACTGCACGCCGCGCTGTCCGCCAACCGGCACGACCTGCAGATGGAGAATCTCCGATTCATCCGCGAACGGTCCTGGGACACCCCCGACGACGCACGGCGCTTCGCCGACTTCGATGTGGCCGGCCAGAACCTGGTCGGCCTGCGGCTGACCGGATCGGACTTCGCTCGCGCCGATCTCAGCGGGGCGAACCTGTCCGAGAGCGATCTGAGCCGGTCGAACTTCGCCCGCGCGAATCTGCACGACGCCAACCTCACCCGGGCGATCCTGCGCGGGGCCTACTTCGGGCCCGAGCGCATCCCGGACGCCCCGGACCGACTCGGTGCCGATCTGACCGATGCCGACCTCGCCGAAGCCGACCTCAGCGACGCCGACCTGAGCCACGCCAATCTCACCGGGGCGAACCTCACCCGCGCCAAGCTGACCAACGTCTTCTACGACGCGACGACCACCTGGCCGCAGGGATTCAGTGCTCCGCCGAGTAGGGCGGTGAAGTAAAGGCGCGCAACCGGACTCGGCGCTCACACCCAGCGGCGCGGAATCGTTCCTTCGACGTGATTCGAATCGAAGGCCTCGTCCCCGATGAAGCCCTTGACGTCGGCGACGTAGCGGAACACCGGCCCGCCCGACGGGTTCTGCTCACTCCACACCCGGGTGTCGGTCACCACCTTGATCTTCCAGTCGCCGCGCTCCAGCGTCGTTTCGTAATGCGTGAACCCGCTGTCCGACAGCGGCTTTCCATCGAGGATCTGGAAGTTCTCGCTGGCGTTGACGTCGACGAGCAGGTTGTCGAGAGCGCCGCCGTAGACGGTGCGGCCACTGTCGAAGTTCTTGCGCACCAAGGTGCCCGGGCTGCCGTCGACGGTGATCCGTTCGACCTTGCGTTCCTGTGACGACGGACGGATCGTATCCAGCGTCGGCACATACTGTTCGGGATCAACGTAGGTGGTGCGCTCCGGCAGCAGCGCCGCCAGCCCGGCGTCCTGCGGCCGCGGTTCACGGCGCGGCAGGATCAGGGCGCTGGCCTGGCGGCCGTCCACCGGCCCGGTGTGGATCTTCACGGTGGGGATCTCGGGCACCTGCCACATGCCGGGGAAGGAGAACGGCGAGATGGCCACCCGGAGTTTCCAGCCGCGCTTGAACACGTGGCCGATGATGTTGAGCGGGATCTCCACCCCGAAGACGCCGGGCGGCACCGGCTTCGGGTCGGCCTGGTCACCGTCGCGGTACACCAGGTTGAAGAACGTGTACGACACCAGGTGCGACGCCCCGGTGGTCGGGCTGATCTCGGCGAGCCGCACCACCAGGGCGGTGATCGGCTTGTCGGCCTCCACATTCAGCCGCACCGTCGGGTACCCGAAGCACTCGAGGTCCGTGGACAGCGGTGCGCTGTCGAAGGTGATCGACTGCTTGTCGTCGGCGGTCTGGTCGCGGGGCAGGTCCGGATTGGCCGCGGAGCCGAACGAACTGGTCTCGATGAGTGCGGTGCCGATGTTGAGCGGCGCCCCGACAGCGCCGAGGTCGAGGGCGCTGGAATCGCGCACTCCGGGCGGCGGCGGAGTCGGCGCGAGCGTGTCACCGAGGTAGTAGGTCTCGGATTTGGACCGACTCATCCACTCGTGGTCCTCGGCCACCCACCGGCCCTCTTCGGTGTAGTCCGGCAGCGGATTCGGTTCGCGGGACTGGCCCATCCACACGGTGAACTCCGGCCACTGGGTGGTCGGATCCGGTTTGGCCCCCTTGAGCCAGCGATCCCACCAGTGCGTCGTCACATAGCGCAGCCAGTCGACCCGCGGGCCGGGATAGCCGTCGAAGGGATAGCGGTGCCCGTACGGGCCGAGCATCGCGGTCACCGGTTTGCCCAGGGCACTCAGTCCCCGCAGCACGTGGTCGACCGGATTCTTGTAGCCGTCCTGCCAGCCCGACATGATGAAGACGGGCACTTTCACGTCGCCGTAGTGGTCGCGGACGCTGGTGGCACTCCAGTACGAATCGCGGGTCTGGTGGGTGCTCCACTGGTCGAACCAGAAGCTCATACCCTTGATTCGGTTGCGCCACATCTCTTTCCAGCGGTCCCCGACGATGGCGGGATCCGGCGGGGCCGGCAGCCAGCCGAACATGCTGGACGCCCAGCCGATGTTGTCCATCATCATCGCGCCGCCCATGTAGTGGACGTCGTCGTTGAATCTGTCGTCCGAGCCGCAGTTCACCACGACGGCCTTGAGGGCGGCCGGGCAATCCGGCCGGGCGGCGACCATCAGTGAGTTGATCGCACTCCAGGACTCGCCCATCATCCCGACGTTGCCGTCGCAGATCGGAAGCGAGGCGATCTGGTTGATCACCTGGACGCAGTAGGACAGTTCCTCATCGGTGTACTCGTCGGTTAGCGAGCCCTCCGAGTTCCCGCTGCCCTGCAGGTCGACCCGGAAGGCCAGATAGTTGTTGTAGGCGAACCAGGGGTGCATCTTGCTGTCGACGTACATCGTCCCGTCGCGGCACCGGTACGGGTTCAGTTCGACGATCGCCGGGCACCGCACGTTGTTGCGCAGGGTGTTGGCGTTGTACCAGTAGTGCCCGGACAGAACGACGGGACTCTTGCCCGGCACGTTGACGGTGAAGGTGATGCTCTTCGGGAACGGCACCACGTCGAGGGGAACGGGTAGGTACTCGACGGCCCCGGGCGCCTGTCCCGGCGCCGCGGGGGGAGAGGGTGACCGCAGGCAGGCCACCAAGGGCGCGGCGACCGCCGCCACCGCGCCGGCCTTGAGGACTGATCGTCGGCTCCAACCGTCCATGCCGCCCCCTACCCCTGGAGGATCACCGAGGGCGCAAGTCAAGCACGCGGCCACAGCCGGCAGTGATGAATTCATGAACAGGCACAACCGCTGAAACGGCGTGCGTGGTGGCAGGTACAGGATTCGAACCTGTGTAGGCGTTAGCCGACGGATTTACAGTCCGCTCCCATTGGCCGCTCGGGCAACCTGCCGGGGGTTCGCGCCGCACCGGGTGGCCCGGTTTGGTGCGACTAGCAGGGTACAACGAGGATGTACCCCAGACACAAACCGGCCGATCACGTCCAGGAGGGGTCCAATGGCGGATTCATCGTTCGACATCGTGAGCAAGTTCGACCGCCAGGAGGTCGACAACGCGCTGAACCAGGCGGCCAAGGAGTTGAGCACCCGGTTCGACTTCCGCGGCACCGACACCACCATCGCCTGGAAGGGCGACGAGGTCATCGAGATCGTCAGCTCCACCGAGGAGCGCGCCAAGGCCGCCGTCGACGTCTTCAAGGAGAAGCTGATCCGGCGCGACATCTCGATGAAGGCCTTCGACGCCGGTGACCCGCAGCCCAGCGGCAAGACCTACCGGGTCAGCGGCACGCTCAAGCAGGGCATCGACCAGGAGAACGCCAAGAAGATCAACAAGCTGATCCGCGACGAGGGCCCCAAGGGCGTCAAGACGCAGGTCCAGGGCGACGAGATCCGGGTCAGCTCCAAGAAGCGCGACGACCTGCAGGCCGTGATCGCCCTACTCAAGGGCTCGGATCTGGACGTCGCGCTGCAGTTCGTCAATTACCGCTAGCCCCGTCTGGCTCAACCAACCGGTCAGTGCCTAATCTGGTGACCGACACCACACCCGGCACGAAGCGAGGACCGCGATGACCGCTCCGACGGACACCGACACCTACGACGTCGTCATCATCGGCGCCGGGATATCCGGGATCGGCGCGGCCTACCGCCTCGCCGAGCGCAACCCCGGCACCCGCTACGTCATCCTCGAGCGCCGCGAGCGCATCGGCGGCACCTGGGACCTGTTCCGCTACCCCGGCGTGCGCTCCGACTCGTCGATCTACGCGCTGAGCTGGTCGTGGGAGCCGTGGCGGGGCAAGGAGTACGTGGCCGACGGCGACGTCATCCGCGACTACATGGAGGAGACGGCGCGCAAGCACGGCATCTTCCCGCACATCCACTTCGGGGCCCACGTGCGTTCGGCGGACTGGGACTCCTCCACCGACACCTGGACCGTGCACGCCGACGAGAACGGCACCCCGCGGACCTACCGCGGCCGCTTCGTGTTCTTCGGCTCCGGCTACTACAACTATGACGAGCCCTACACCCCCGAGTTTCCGGGCATCTCCGACTTCAAGGGCACCGTGGTGCACCCGCAGCACTGGCCCGAGGACCTCGACTACACCGGCAAGAAGGTGGTGGTGATCGGCTCCGGGGCGACGGCGGTGTCGATGGTTCCGGCGCTGGCGCGCAAGGCCGCGAAGGTCACCATGCTGCAGCGCTCACCGGGCTATCTGTTCTCCATGCAGCGCAACGGCCTGCTGACCCGCACGGTCCGGGCGGTGCTGCCAAAGAGCTTGTCGTACTGGGCTATCCGGTTCATCGCGCTGATGTTCGAAAAGATCATCTGGGTGGCCTCCCGCACCGCACCCGGTGCGGTGAAGAAGATGGTCCGCACGCAGAACACCAGCATGCTGCCCGCCGACTACCCGGTCGACGTCGACTTCAAGCCGCGCTACAACCCGTGGGACGAGCGCATGTGCCTGGTGGCCGACGGCGACGTGTTCGAGGAGATCACCAAGGGCCGCTTGGAGGTGGTCACCGACCACATCGACCACATCGACGAGACGGGCGTGGTGTTGAAGTCCGGCCGCCATCTGGACGCCGACATCATCGCCACCGCGACCGGGCTGCAGCTGCAGGCCCTCGGCGGGGCGCGGATCAGTGTGGACGGCACCGAGGTCAAGCCGCAGGACCGGTTCTCCTACAAGGCGCACATGCTCGACGACGTGCCGAACCTGTTCTGGTGCATCGGTTATACGAACGCCTCGTGGACGCTGCGCGCCGACATGACCGCGCGGGCGACCGCCAAGCTGATCGAGTACATGGACGCCCACGGCTACACCCACGCCTACCCGCACCTGGGTGGCGAGCAGGTCGGCGAGAAGCCGGCCTGGGATCTGCAGGCCGGGTACGTGCTGCGCAACCCGCACGCGCTGCCCCGGTCGGGCACCAAGCGGCCGTGGGTGGTGCGCCAGGACTACTGGGCCGATGCCGTCGACTTCCACTTCATGGACAAGATCGACGAGAACATGACGTTCGGTCGGGTGGCCGCGGCGGCGCGCACGGCCTGATCTCGCCGGCCGGTTTCCCGGGGCACTACTTGTGCCCGGCTACGAGCGACTCTTGGCGGTGCGGGGGCGACTCACAGGCCTGATTGCGCCGAAAGTCGCTCGTAGCCGGGCACATGGGTCTCGGTCGAGGGCCGTGGACTGGCGGCCGGATTCGGCGCCGGCGCCGACGGCGGCGGAGGCGGTTCCTCATACGCCGCCGGGGTGATGACCATCAACGTAATGATGCCGACGAACGCCCCCAATGCCGCTGCGGCGAAACCGATTCCGATCCGCCTCGTCAACGGCCAGCGCAGCAGCACCACCGAGAACACCGCCGGAATGATCCAGGCGATGCCCCAGAACCAGTAGAAACACAGCCCCAGCGAAACGCAGCCGCCCAGCGTTCCCACCAGCAATTGCACCACCTGCACCGGGTCGGTGGCCGGTCTCGGCACGGTCATGAACCGGCCATCACCATGACGAACAGCGGCCCCCAGACCGCCAACACTGATCCGCCCGACAGCGCCACCACGAGCAGCGCCACACCGATAGTCCGAAGCACCGGCGGCCGCGACCACACCGCCAGCGCCAGCCCCGCCAGCACTACGCCAAGGCAACCGAGGCCGACCACGAGCCAGCCGTCCCGTGCCGACAGATCAGGGTTGCGTTCGAATACCGTGGAACGCGCGACGATTGCCCACACGACGCCCCCGGCCACGGTGCCGATGAACACCGCGGGAATCCAGTAGATATCATCGACCAAACGTTTTGCGGCACTTTTCATTCCGGAACCCGAACCACCGTCGGCGCCGACGCGGCCGGCCCGAGTTCAGTGGTCACAGGCGCGACGACGAGATCGCCGAGATATGTATAGAACCGATCCACCATGCTGGCATCTCCCACCCTTGTCGATCGCCACAGCCCCGCCAACGGTCCCCACTCGTTGTCGATCCACGGATGCATCTGCGCAACGGTCGCCGTCGACAATGCAGCCGAGCCGGCCACCGGCCGGTCGTTGTAGGCCTCGAGGGCGGGGAACGCCGTCGGCATACCCCCTACCTTGACCTCGGACGGGCCGGGCTGGACCACCAGTTCACCACGCACGGCGACGGAGGCCTTCGCCAGGTCTTCACCTCCCGGCGAGAATGGATCAGCGGCCGCGTAGCGGATGAAGACCGACTCGTCTCGGCGTTGGGTCACGCGGACGGTCGGTGTGCCAACCCGAACCTGCTCGCGAAACAGATCCACGGACGGGTTCTGCCGCACCAGCACCAGCCCGTTCTCGTAGTCGACGAGCAGGGCCACCCGGGACTGCTCGGGCGTCGCGGATGCGTCGAACCTGCGGTTGTCACCGACGTTGGCGTTCGCATGGATCCACCCGTCCCGGAAGGCGGGGTCGACCACCGTCGCCGACGGGATGAAGAGATTCATCCGCACGACGCCCTGCCCCGGCACCGGCTCGATCCGGCCCACCACGACGTTGGCGGCGCTGCCCTGGCCGAACCCGCGGTAAGTGTGCGAATCGAGGGCGGCCGCGGTCTCCCAGTCCGCCCCCGACGACGGCCGGCGCCCGAAGACCGCCGCGAATGCGTCGATCTGGTTCTGCAGTTGGGCCTCGGCATCCTGCGGCCTGGCGGAAAGGATCGGGATCGGCGCATCGCCGTCGGCCATGTTGATCGCGGTGGCCAACTCGTCGTCGACGGCATCCGCGTCGGCCAGCAGGGCGTCCAGCTCATGTTGCAGCGCAAGCGCGTTCAGCAGCCCGTCGACCGGTCCGCCGACCGGATGTCGGCCCATGTCCACCCGGTTCGCCTCCGCATCGACCACCAGCCCCAACGCCGCGGCCCGGTCCAGCAGACCCCGCAGCCTGTCCTTGATCGCGTCGATCCGCTCGGCCGCATCGGCGGCCGCGTGCGCGACGGCCATCGCCTCGGCGCCGTGCGCGTCGAGATCCGCGCGGGTCACCGCCAGCGCCGTGCGGGCGGCCGTCGCGGCATCACCGCTCCAGCTGCCGAACACCCACAGGGCGTCCAGCCCGCGGGCCGCCTCGAGCGCCGCGCCCGCGCGCTGCCGGGAAGCGTCGAAGACCTCCCGGACGGCCTGCGAACTCCACCGCTGCACGTCGGCGACCGACAAACCACTCATCGATCCGCAGTCTCGCAGCGGCCCACAACGGCGTCACTTCACCTCGACGCGGCACGAGTCCGCCCCCTGCGGCCGGAGCCGGAGGGGGCGGAGGGTGCCGTCAGTTCATCGAATGCGGGAAGCTCGCGGCGGTGTGTGGGTCGAGCAGCGAGTTGTGGTGGCGGTGCCACTGGGCGCCCGGGACCGCCTCCGGCGCCGGCTTGGCGTGATCCTGCGGGACGGCCACCAGACCGGGCTGCGGGTTCATCTCGGCCGCGGCGGCGGTCCCGGCCAGGCCGAGGGCGGCCCCACCGAGAATGCCCGCCGAGAGCAGCGGAAGGACGAGCGAGCGGGCGATGGTGCGATTCATTTGAATTCTCCTGTCTGAGTCGCTGTTTGACCGGTCTCGGTCATGCATCAACCATCGCCGCCCGCAAGGGCTGAGTCTGTCGCGCAAACACATGGACGGGGGGATGAACCGGATGTCATCCGTTCGGATGAACGCGGTTCATGACAAAGCAAGTAAAGCGCCGCTGATGAGGCAAAACGCCTGGTTACACTCCCGAGGTGAGCCAGGACGGCAGTCCGCCGAAGCGGCCGGGCCGCTTCGGGGCGCGCCTGGCGTTACCGCCGACACCCGCTGACGGTGTTGCCCACGACGCCGTTCAGGCCGTCTTCCTCGACTTCGAACACCGGGCCCAGCGGCGGCGCGCGGTCCTGCGGCTCATGCTCGTCGGCGTCATGGTGCTGGCCATCTTCGCCGGAACCAACCGGGGTAGCTGGGGTCTGCAGTTCGCGCTGGTCGCGGTGTATGGGGTGATCGCGATCGGCGCCGCCTTCCTTCATCTGCGCCGCGAGCCCGACGCCCGCCGACTGCACGCCGTCCTACCGATGATGGTGGTCGACATCGCCGCCATCTCGCTATTGCAGCTGCCCTCGACCGGCAGCTATCTCATGCTGGGCCTGCTGGCCTTCCTGCCGTTCTTCATCGCCACCCATCTCGGGCAGTGGGCCGCGATCATGTCGGTGACGGCCATCATCGCGGGCGCCCTGGCGATCGTCACCGACTCCGACCTCCGCCGGCAGATGACGCCGCTGCAGATCACCACCGTGCTCGTGATGCTGGCGCTGCTGTGCGTGTGCGCCTACGCCATCTCCGCGGTCCAGCAACACCGGATGCAGAAGTTCGCCACCCTGATCGCCAGCCGCGAACTCTTGCTCGCCGACGTGATGGCCGCCGAGGAACGCGAACGACGGCAGGTCGCCGAGGCCCTGCACGACGGTCCCCTGCAGACCCTGCTGGCCGCCCGCCAGGACCTGCGCGAGGCGACCGGACCGAACGGCGACCCGGCCGGCGCGGCCCGCGCGGCCGAACTGGTCGGTGACGTGTCCCGGGAGCTCCGCCAGCTCACCAAGCAACTGCACCCGTCGGTCCTCGAGGAGGCGGGCCTGGAGCCCGCCGTGCGCGGGCTGGTCGAGACGCTCGTCGAGCGCACCGGCGCCACGGTGCAGTGCGAGATCGACTATCCCGACCGGCACCGCGAGGACGCGATGATCTACGGCGTGGCAAGGGAACTGCTCACCAACGTCGCACGGCATGCCGAGGCGAGGACGGTGTGGCTGACGTTGCACGACGACGGCGATGCGGTCACGCTCGACGTGCGCGACGACGGCGTCGGCATCGATCCCGCCGTCATCTCGCGGCGGGTCGCCGAGGGGCACATCGGCCTGGCCTCACAGCGCTCCCGGGTCGAGACCATGGGTGGTAGTTGGGAATTCGAGCCGGTCGACCGGGGAACGTGGGTGCGGGTCATGGTGCCGGTCCGTCCCGAGAAGGAGGTGCGATGAGCATTTCGAATCGCAAGGTGCGGGTGGTCGTCGGTGACGACCACCCGATCTACCGCGACGGCATCGTGGCCGCGCTGAACCGCAGCGAGCAGACCGAGGTCGTCACCGCCGTCGCCGACGGGCAGGCGGCGCTCGCCGCGATCGTCGAGCACGCCCCCGATGTCGCCCTGCTGGACTACAAGATGCCCGGCCTGGACGGTATCGCCGTGGCGCACGCGGTGACCCGCGACAGACTGTCCACCCGGGTACTGCTGCTGTCGGCGACCACCGAGGGCTCGGTGGTGTACAAGGCCATCCAGGACGGTGCCGCCGGCTATCTGTCCAAGGACTCCGACCGCGACGAGATCGTCAACGCCGTGGTGGCCTGCGCCCGCGGCGAGAAGGTGCTGCCGCCCGACCTGGTGACCAGCCTCGCCACCCAGGTGCACCGGCACGCCCAGACCCACGGCCCGCTGCTCAGCGAGCGGGAGCGCCAGACCCTGCGAATGATCGCCGACGGCAAGACCGTTCGCGACATGGCCAAGGAACTGTTCCTCGCCGAGACGACGATCAAGACCCACATCCGCCGCCTCTACGAGAAACTCGGCGTCTCCGACCGCGGCGCGGCCGTCGCCTACGCGATGCGCAACAACCTGCTGGAATAGCCCGGTGTCATCCGTTCGGACGACACCGGATTCATCCGCGCGGTAGCGCGTTCGGGCGCTGCGGTCGGGCCCGGCCGGAAGCCAGGCTGGTGCGCATGACAACCACCACGCACACCCCAGTCAAAGTCCACGCCGCCACCAGGTACGCCGCCGAGGCGCTCGGTACGTTTGTCCTGATGTTCACCGTCGGCGCAACGGTTCTGAGCGGCTCGGCGCTCGCGCCGGTCGCGATCGGCGCCGCGCTGATGGCGATGATCTACGCCGGCGGCCACATCTCCGGCGCGCACTACAACCCCGCGGTCACCATCGCGGTCCTGGTGCGCGGACGCATCACCGTCTCCGAGGCGCTCGGCTACTTCACCGCACAACTCGGCGGAGGGCTCGCCGCCGCCGCGGCGGTTCGGCTCTGCGTCTCGCCTCCCCCGGCCACGCCGGCCGGGCATGCCATGACCGCCGCCGTGATCGCGGAGTTCGTCTTCACATTCGTGCTGTGCTTCGTCGTCCTGAACGTCGCGACGAGCAAGGACCATCCGGACAACTCGTTCTACGGGCTGGCCATCGGCTTCACCGTCGCCGCCGGCGCGGTCGCCGTCGGGCCGATCTCCGGTGCGGTCTTCAACCCCGCCGTCGGACTCGCCGGGACCACCCTCGGGATGCTGACCGGCACGACCGCGGTGATCTACCTGATCGGGCAGGCCCTGGCCGGCGTCGCCGCCGGCATCGCGTTCCGCGTCCTCAACCCGGAAGACAAGTAGTGACTGGCGGCTCGCCGCCCGCCTTGCTATCCATGGGCCATGTCCTGGTTCGCCGACCTCGAAGCCCTGGTCGCCTCGGCGGTGACCGCCACCGGCCACGGCGAGGACCTGGCCGCCGCGCATCTGGCCGCCGACGGCCGCATCGAGGCGGCGGCCCCGGGCTGGACCGGCCGATCGGCCGCCGCCCTGGCACAGCGCGCCGCCCGCTGGTCGGCGGTGTCGACGGCGCTGGTCACCCGCATCGGCGAGCACGCCCAGGATCTGCACACCTGCGCCTGGGTGTACGGGTCCACCGAGGAACAGCGGGCGAGCGCCCTGGCCGAGTTGTCGAACTTGCCGTGAACACCCGGGGTGCGGCCATACCCTGATCGCCATGACATCTGACCGCCGCCAACCCAATGTCGTCGTGCTCGGCGGGGGCTCCTGGGGGACCACCGTCGCATCCATCTGTTCTCGCCGCGTGCCGACCCTGCAGTGGGTGCGCTCGCCGGAGACGGCCGACGACATCAATAAGAACCATCGCAACTCCGCCTATCTCGGCGACGAGGTGGAGCTGTCGGAAACCCTGCGCGCCACCACCGATTTCACCGAGGCCGCCAACTGCGCCGACGTGGTCGTCATGGGGGTGCCGTCGCACGGTTTCCGCGGTGTGCTGGAGGAACTCGGCAAGGAACTGCGCCCGTGGGTCCCGGTGGTCAGCCTGGTCAAGGGCCTCGAGCAGGGCACCAACATGCGGATGAGCCAGATCGTCGACGAGGTGCTGCCCGGCCACCCGGCCGGCATCCTGGCCGGCCCGAACATCGCCAAGGAGGTCGCCGAGGGATACGCGGCGGCCGCGGTGCTGGCCATGCCCGACCAGAACCTGGCGTCCAACCTGGCAAAGATGTTCCGCACCAGGCGATTCCGCACCTACACGACCGATGACGTCGTCGGCGTCGAGATGGCCGGTGCGCTGAAGAACGTCTACGCCATCGCCGTCGGCATGGGCTACTCCCTGGGCATCGGCGAGAACACCCGTGCCATGGTGATGGCCCGCGCCGTGCGCGAGATGTCCAAACTCGGTGAAGCGGTCGGCGGCCAGCGCGACACCTTCTCCGGGCTGGCCGGCATGGGCGACCTGATCGTCACCTGCACCTCGCAACGCAGCCGCAACCGGCACGTCGGCGAGCAGCTGGGCTCGGGCAAGACCGTCCAGGAGATCATCGCCTCGATGAACCAGGTCGCCGAGGGCGTCAAGGCCTGCAGCGTGATCATGGAATTCGCCGAGAAGTACGGACTGAACATGCCCATCGCCCGCGAGGTCGACGCGGTGGTCAACCACGGCGCCAACGTCGAGCAGGCCTACCGCGGCCTGATGGCCGAGAAGCCCGGCCACGAGGTGCACGGCTCCCGGTTCTGAAGCCCCGCCGAATAATTCGCTGGCCGCGGGTCGATGCGACCGGCACAATGCTCTTCCGTGTCCACACAGAGTTCGCCACCGGCTGCCCTCGCGGGGGAATCCCGCGCGGTCCAGCGTGCCGTGGAAGTGCTCGGTCAGATCCTGACCGGGTCGGTGGACGCACGCGTCTCGGTCGACGGCTTCCTGCACACCCACCTCGGCCGCTACGGCTCCGATCTGGTCTGCGAATCGCACAAGCTCTCCCCGATCAGCCAGGTCACCGCCGGGCTCGCGCTCGCCGCCGTCATCGACGAGCACGACCCCACGATCGGCCCCGGCGAGGACGACGAACCACCCACCTGGGGTTCGGTCGAGATCGGCGGCACCCGCCTCACCCCGCCGCAGAACCTGTCCGCGTTCTTCGAGGCCGGCCGGCTCGCGCCGGTACCCCTGGTCGTGCGCATCACCGACGAGACCATCTACACCTCGAACCTGAAGGTCTACGCCCACCCGCGTGACCGGGCCCACGCCACCGACGTCCTCGCGGCACTGGTCGCCGACGCCGAGGGCGCCCGAAACCTCTACCGCGGCCGCGCGATGGTCGCCTCGGTCAACAACGGCCTGCGCCTCGAACTCACCGAACTGCCGCAGGTCACCCGCGACAACGTCATCGTGCCCGCCGCCGTCTGGGACGAGATCGACCTCAACGTCGCCGCCGTCACCGTGCGCCGCGAACTCATGCAACGCCTCGGCCTCGGCGTACGCCGCGGCATCCTGCTGGCCGGACCGCCCGGCGTCGGCAAGACCGTCATCTCCCAGGTGATCGCCCGCGAACTGCTCGGCGAGTTCACCGTCATCATCGTCGACGCCCGCGCCGGGCAGCACGCGCTGGCCGAGGTGTTCAAGGAGGCCCGCAACTTCGGGCCGACACTCATCATCCTCGAGGACGTCGACCTCATCGTCGAAAGCCGTTACGCCGGGCCATCGTCGACGCTCTCGGAGTTCCTGGCCGCGATGGACACCGACCCGATGGCGCCGATCCTCACCATGGCCTCCACCAACGACGTCGCCACCCTGGACGTCGCCGCGGTGCGCTCGGCCCGCTTCGACTCGATCATCGAGGTCGGCCAACCGGACACCGACGCGGCCGCCGAGATCCTGGCACGCTACCTCGACGGCATCCCCGGCGCCGAGAACGTGAACCCCACGGCCGTCGCGGCCCGCTTCCCGTCGAACATGAGCGGCGCCGACATCCGGGAAGTCGTTCGGCGGACCGTACTTTCGGGCGCCGGCACGGTGTGCACCTACGACCTCGTCGCCACCGTGCAGTCGGGTCGGTTCAAGCCGACCATGCCGGTCGGCAACTACCTGTGAGCTAGCTGGGGAACGTCGGGACCATCGGGGTGCCCTCGGGGCGCTCCACCAACGGGTTCACGTCCGCGATGAACGTCCCCGCCGGGCCGACGACGAAGCCGACCTGCTCACGCTGGTTCACGCACGCCACCGCGCCGCCGCCGTCGACGCCGCAACTGACGTCCCGGTAGCTCAGCCGGGTGTTCGGCGGCAGGATCTTGACCATGTCGACGCCGGAGAAGATCGACCGGTCGGCGTTGGCGAACCCGGGCGGACCCGAGGGCCCTCCGCTGACCAGGTTCGCCCCGCCCGGCGCACCCGGCAGCGCGCCGAAACAGCCGTAGCCGCCCGTCACCCGGTTCAGCCCGCAGACGACGCCGTCCGGGCCCGGAAACGCGTACCAGAGTCCGTTCATGACGCTGTACTCCACCGGGCTGACCGGGGTGTAGGCGTTGACGTTCGGCAGCACCGGCCCGGGGGGCGGGGTGGGGTCGGCCCCGGCCGTACCCGGCGCCGCCATCGCCACTGCCCCGCCCGCGATAAGACCGATCAGAACTCTGCTCAGCATCTCGACACCATACGCAACAGTCACTTCCGGCGCGTGGGTACCGCCGCCGGGCTCAGTGCCCGGCCATCCTCTCCAGCCGGGCGATCCGGTCCGGGATCGGCGGGTGGGTGGAGAACAGCTTGCCGATGCGCTCACCCGAACGGAACGGGCTGGCGATCATCAGGTGCGCCTGGTCGGCCAGCTGCGGGTTGGGCGGCAGCGGCGCGGCCTCCACCCCGCCGCTGATCTTGCGCAGCGCCGAGGCCAGCGCCAGCGGATCACCGGACAGCTCGGCGCCGGACTCGTCGGCCTGGTACTCCCGCGAGCGGGACACCGCCAACCGGATCAGCGTCGCCGCGATCGGGCCGAGCAGCGAAACCAGCAGCAGCGCAAGCGGATTGGTGCCGCCTTCCCGGTTGCCGCCGAACGCCCCGGCGAACATCGCCATGTTGGCCAGCGCGGTCACCACCGACGCCAACGCGCCGGCCACACAGGAGATCAGGATGTCGCGGTTGTAGACGTGCGACAGTTCGTGGCCCAGCACGGCGCGCAGTTCCCGCTCGCTGAGCAGGTCCAGGATGCCGGTGGTCACGCACACCGCGGCGTTGCGCGGGTTGCGTCCGGTGGCGAACGCGTTGGGGTTGGCGGTGTCGCTGATGTAGAGCCGCGGCATCGGCTGGTGGGCGGTGGTGGCCAGCTCCCGCACGATCGCGTGGATCTGCGGGGCCTGCACCTCGGTGATCGGCTGGGCGTGCATCGCCCGCAGGGCCAGCTTGTCGGAGTTGAAGTAGACGTAGACGTTCATGCCGATGGCGAAGATCAGCGCCAGGAACATGATGTTGCGGCCGAACAGCGAGCCCAGGAACACGATGAAGGCGGACATGCCGACGAGCAGCACGAACGTTTTGATCCGGTTGGTGGTCGGATGCCAGGTCACAAGTCCTCCTACGAGCTAGTTCTCCGGGAGACTAACGCCCGCGTGGTGCCCGAAGGTTCCGAACCGGCGCTCAGCCGTGCCGGTTGATCGTGTAGTCGACCAGCGAGGCCAGGGCGCGGCGGCCGGGCACGTCGGGCAGCCCGGCCAGTTCCTCGCCGGCCTGCTCGGCGTATTTCTGCACGGTGGCCTTGGCCTTGGCGATACCGCTGGAGGCGCGCAGCAGCGTCAGCGCCTCGGCCAGCAGATCGTCGTCCTCGATCGGGCCCTTCAGCAGCTCCCGCAGCCGGTCGGCGCCCGGGCCGGTCTCGCTCAGCGCGAACAGCACCGGCAGGGTGTGCACCCCTTCGCGCAGGTCGGTGCCGGGCAGCTTGCCGGACTCGTCCGGGTCGCTGTCGATGTCGATGATGTCGTCGGAGATCTGGAACGCGGTGCCGACGATGCCGCCGAGGCGGGACAGCCGCTCGATCTGGTCGTCGGTGGCCCCGGAGAAGGTGGCGCCGAACTGCCCGGACGCCGCGATCAGGCAGGCCGTCTTCTCGTACACCACCCGCAGGTAATGCTCGATCGGGTCGATGCCCGCGGCCGCGCCCTTGGTCTCCCGCATCTGGCCGGTGACCAGCTCGGCGAAGGTCTCGGCGATGATCCGCACCGCGTCCGGGCCGAGCTGCGACACCAGCCGCGAGGCCGTCGCGAACAGATAGTCGCCGGCCAGGATCGCGATGTTGTTACCCCAGCGGGCGTTGGCGCTCGGGGCGCCTCGGCGCAGCTGCGCCTCGTCCATCACGTCGTCGTGGTACAGCGTGGCCAGGTGCACCAGCTCGATGACCGCCCCGGCGACGGTGACCTCCCAGCAGTCCGGCCGCGGGCCGATCTGGGCGGACAGCACCGTGAACAGCGGGCGGAACCGCTTGCCGCCGGCCTCGAACAGATGCACCACGGCCTCGGTCATCAGCTCGTCGCCGCCGCGCAGTTCGGTGCTCATGAGCTCCTCGATGCGGCCCACCGCGTCGCGCACGCTCTGCGCGAAGACCGGGTCACCGAAGTCCACCCCCGCTACCACGGTCGCCGGTGTGCTCACCCTGCCAACATACTGGTGGGGTGCATCCCGAGTCGGACGTGGTCATCGTCGGGGCCGGGCCGGCCGGTTCGGCCGCCGCGGCCTGGGCCGCCCGCGCCGGGCGCGAGGTGCTCGTCATCGACTCCGCCGAGTTCCCCCGGGACAAGGCCTGCGGCGACGGGCTGACCCCGCGGGCCGTCCTCGAGCTGCAGCGCCTCGGCCTGCGCGACTGGCTGGACGCCCACATCCGCCACCACGGGCTGCGGCTGTCCGGGTTCGGCGCGTCGGTCGAGGTGCCGTGGCCCGGGCGGTCGTTTCCCGGGTGGGGCTCGGCGGTGCCGCGGACCGAGCTCGACGACCGGATCCGCAAGGTCGCCGAGGACTCCGGGGCGGCGATGCTGCTCGGGGTCAAGGCCGTCGACGTCGACCGGGATTCGGCGGGCCGGGTGTCCGCGGTCGTGCTGGCCGACGGATCGCGGGTGCGGTGCGGGTCGCTGATCGTGGCCGACGGGGCGCGCTCGACGTTCGGCCGGGCGCTGGGCCGTCAGTGGCATCAGGAGACGGTGTACGGGGTGGCCGCCCGCGGCTATCTCGCCTCGCCGCGGGCCGACGAGCCGTGGATCTCCTCCGACCTCGAACTGCGCTCGCCCGCCGGCGGAGCCGGCAATCGAGCCGGAGCCGGCGGTGTGCTGCCCGGGTACGGCTGGATCTTCCCGCTGGGCAACGGCGAGGTGAACATCGGCGTCGGCGCGCTGGCCACGGCGAAGCGGCCCGCCGACGTCGCGCTGCGCCCGCTGATCAAGCACTACACCGATCTGAAGCGGTCGTCGTGGGGATTCGAGGGTCCGCCGCGGGCGGTGTCCTCGGCGCTGCTGCCGATGGGCGGCGCGGTCTCCGGGGTGGCCGGACCGAACTGGGTGCTGATCGGCGACGCCGCGGCGTGCGTCAACCCGCTCAACGGCGAGGGCATCGACTACGGGCTGGAGACTGGCCGGCTGGCCGCTTCGATGCTCGGTTCGCCGGACCTTGCGGCGGCCTGGCCGGCGCTGCTGGCCGACCACTACGCGCGGGGGTTCTCGGTGGCCCGCCGGCTCGGACTGCTGCTGACGCTGCCGCGCTTCCTGCCGCTGACCGGGCCGGTGGCGATGCGCTCGAGGCGGCTGATGGGTCTGGCGGTGCGGGTGATGGGCAACCTGGTCACCGACGAGGACGCCGACTGGGTGGCGAGGGTGTGGCGCTCAGCGGGCTACGGCTCGCGAATCCTGGACCGCCGCAAGCCCTTCAGTTGAGCGGAGCCAGGCCCGACCTGAGCAGCGCGAGGCTTTCGGCGGACAACGCGGACAGGTCACCCTCGCACTTGTCGCGGCCCCACTTCTCCAGCGCGACGATCAGCGCGGCGGCAACCGTCGCCCCGGCCACCTCGGCGACCAGGTCCACGTCGGGCACCTGCCGGTAGCGGTCGCGGACGAAGTCGCTGATCACCGTCGAGAACGAAGCCTGCACCAACCGCACGTGTCCGGCCGCCCGGTCGCCGTCGATCAGGCTGGCCCGGGCCAGCGCGGCCTGCCGCACCACCTCGACGTCGTGCGGGAAGCTGTCCATCGCCGCCAGCACCGCGTCGAACAGCGGCTCGTCGGCGGGCCTGCGCTCCAGCGCCTCGGCGAACCACTCGAAATGCGTCTCGTAGTCGGCGAACAGCACGGCTTCCTTGGTGGGGAAATGCCGGAAGAAGGTGCGCTGGGTGACGCCGGCCGCCTCGGCCAGCTCTGCGACGGTGACGTTGGCGAACCCGTCCTTGGCGAACCGGTCCAGCGCGGCCCGGCGCAGCGCGTCACGCGTCGAGCGCCGCTTCTGTTCATGCAGGTTGCCGGACATGGTCAGGTCAGCGTAACCGAGGGATTCGTCATAACAGACACGATTGCGTCATTACTGACATAAACTGCCGCGCATGACTGACTACGACGCCATCATCGTGGGGGCCGGACACAACGGGCTGACCGCGGCCGCGGTCCTGCAGCAGGCGGGTCTGCGCACGCTGATCCTGGAGCAGAACACCTACAGCGGCGGCATGGCAGCCACGGTGGAACTCATCGACGGCTTCCAGTTCGAGATCGCGGGGTCGATCCGCTTCCCCACCGCGTCGAAGATCAACTCCGAGCTCGGACTGGACACCCTGCCCGTGATCGAGAACGAGATCATGTCGGTCAACATCGGCGAGAACGGCGAAGAACCGATGGTTTTTCACCACGACCCGATGAAGATGATGACCGAGATGACCGAGAAGCACGGCATGGAAGCCGTGCTGGGCATGGCCCAGCTGTACGGCTGGGCCACCGGGCCACGAAAGGCGTTGGGCCGCTTTGACGCTTTGGAGCCGCCCAAGACCATCGACGAGATGTACGCCTGCGCCGCCGACGAGAACGAGCGCCAGGCCATCCACGACATGCTGTTCGGCTCGGCGATGGACGTGATCGACCGCTACGTCCCCGACAAGGAGCGCCACGCGGTGATCCGCGGAATGCTGGCATTCCTGGCGGTGAACTCGACCTATCGCGGACCGTATACCCCCGGTAGCGCAACGTGTTTGGCGTTCGCCCTAGCCATGCCCGAGGAGGGCGGCCAGATGACCACCAAGATCAAGGGTGGCATCGGTGCGCTGTCCGATCACCTCAAAAAGCTCTACCTCGAGGCGGCCGGCGAGATCCGCTACCGCGCCAAGGTCGAGAAGATCCTCGTCGAGGACGGCAAGGTCACCGGCGTGCGACTCAAGGACGGCTCCACCGTCACCGCACCCGTCGTCGTCTCCAACCTGGCACCCGACACCACCCTGCTGGATCTGGTTGGTGCCGAACACCTTCCGTCCTCACTGGTGACCCGGCTCGGCGGCCGCGACCACCGCGGTTCCTACCTGCAGATCCACTTCGCGCTCGACGGCCTGCCGCGGTACGCCGCGCCCTACGATTTCCTCAACGAGCCCGGCATGCAGATGTCGGTCGGCATGTTCGGCTCCCCGGAATCCCAGCAGCGCCAGTGGGACAACTGCCGGTTCGGCATCGTCCCGGACAATCCGGCGCTGTCGATCCAAATCCCCACGGTCGGCGATCCGGAGATGGCACCGGAGGGCAAGCACGCCGCCAGCGTCTACGTCTACGCCTTCCCCACCGAGGCCCCCCGCGAGCAGCATGGCCACCTCAAGAACGAGATGGCCAAGGTCGTCATCGACAAGATCACCAAGTACGCGCCGAACTTCAAGGACATCGCGATCCGCAACATCACGTTCGCGCCGTACCACATGAACACCATGTTCGGTGCGCCCAACGGCGACTTCTGCCAGGGCCTGCTGCAGCCCGAGCTGATGGGACCGAACCGGCCGGGGCCCAAGGGTTTCCTCGACGAGCCGATCCCGATCGAGGGCCTCTACCTCGGCGGGGCGGGCTGCCACGGCGGGCCGGGCATCACGTTCATCCCGGGCTACAACGCCGGCTATCAGGTGCTGGCCGACGCCGGCCGTTAGGCCTTGATGGCGGCGTGCAGCGCGACGATGCCGCCGGTCAGGTTGCGCCAGCGCACCTTTGACCAGCCCGCCGCCTCGATGCGGCGGGCCAGCTCGGCCTGGTCCGGCCAGGCGCGGATGGACTCGGCCAGATAGACGTAGGCCTCCGGGTTGCTCGACACCGCGGTCGCCACCTTGGGCAGCGCCTTCATCAGGTACTCCTTGTAGACCGTGGAGAACACCGGCACCACCGGGGTGGAGAACTCGCACACCGCCAGCCGGCCGCCGGGCCTGGTGACGCGGGCCATCTCGCGTAGACCCGCGGAGTGGTCGACGACGTTGCGCAGACCGAAGCTGATGGTGACGGCGTCGAACGACTCGTCGGCGAACGGCAGCTTGGTGGCGTCGGCGCCGACCTTGGGGACCTGGCGGGTTGCCCCGGCGTGCAGCATGCCCACCGAGAAGTCGGCGGCCACACACCAGGCCCCCGACTTGGCCAGCTCGACGGTGGACACCGCGGTACCCGCGGCCAGGTCCAGCACGGTGTCGCCGGGCTTGAGGTCCAGCGCCCGGCGGGTGGCGCGCCGCCAGTACCGGTCCTGACCCGCCGAGAGCACCGTGTTCGTGATGTCATAGCGGCGGGCCACGGCGTCGAACATCGACGCGACGTCACGGGGATCCTTGTCCAGGGACGCGCGGCTCATATCGGCGACGCTACCGGAGCGGGAATGGAGAGCCCCTGAATGTGTTGGGTAGACGCATGAGCGAAAAAGTCTGGTTCATCACCGGGACCTCCCGCGGCTTCGGGCGGGAGTGGGCGATCGCCGCCCTGGAGCGCGGCGACAAGGTCGCCGCGACCGCCCGCAACACCGACACCCTGGCCGACCTGGCGGAGAAGTACGGCGACGTGCTGCTGCCGATCGCGCTCGACGTCACCGACCGGGACGCCGACTTCGCCGCCGTCAAGGCCGCGCACGACCACTTCGGCCGGCTGGACATCGTGGTCAACAACGCCGGCTACGGGCACTTCGGCTTCGTCGAGGAACTCACCGAGGCCGAGGCCCGCGCCCAGCTGGAGACCAACCTGTTCGGTGCGCTGTGGGTGACCCAGGCCGCGCTGCCGTACCTGCGCGCCCAGCGCAGCGGGCACATCATTCAGGTCTCCTCGATCGGCGGCATCACCGCGTTCCCGCTGGTCGGCATCTACCACGCCTCGAAGTGGGCGCTGGAGGGGTTGTCGCAATCGCTGGCCCAGGAGGTCGCCGGGTTCGGCATCCACGTGACGCTGATCGAGCCGGGCGGCTTCGACACCGACTGGTCCGGCCCCTCGTCGACGATCTCCCAGGCGCTGCCCGACTACGCCGAGTTGCATCAGCAGGTGGCCGAGGTGCGCAAGCAGCGGTGGGCCAAGCCGGGTGACCCGAAGGCCTCGGCCGCGGCGCTGCTCAAAGTGGTCGACGCGGAGCAGCCGCCGCTGCGGGTGTTCTTCGGTGAGACGCCGCTGCAGACCGCGCGCGCCGACTACGAGAGCCGGCTGGCGAACTGGGAGCAGTGGCAGCCCGTCGCCGTTGAGGCGCAGGGATAGTTACATCGCGTGCGCGTCGACCTGAAGTAATTGACGCGCGCGCCCAACCATTCGTTCGCTGAGGTGAAGCAGCCGATCCTCGTGCCCGGCGGGCATCGTATAAGCCAACTTGCGGAGCTCGACGGCAAAGGCTTGTAGTTCTTGACGATAAGACGAATCACTCATCAGACATTCCCCGGTCATGGAGAGGTGTGCAGTTCGGACTGCGGCTTGCTTCCGCGACAATTTTTCCCCGATGGCTCCCAGTGTGCCCCCAATCACACTGAAAGGAAACCCGATTCAGGAAGATTTCAGCCGACGTCCATCTGGGCGGTAACCCGCGCCAGTCTGGGAGGGCACCCTTTGTGCCCGGCTACGAGCGACTATCGCCGGAGTCCGCGCGTCGGGCGGCAGTGTTGCCTCAGACCGACAGCAGTCGTTGGAAGAACTCGCGATAGCGCTTGAGCGCAACCCGGAGTTCCTCGGTCGAGGCCTCCTGGCCGCGTGACCACTGCTCCTCGAGCTGTGTGCGGGCCTCGGAGAAGCCGGCGGTGAGCCGCTCGACCACGTCGGACACCAGGTGGTCGGCCTTCTGCACGCACTGCCGCGGGTCGTCGACGAAAGCGGCCTGCACGTCGTCCCAGCGCGCCTTGAGCCCGGCGAGATCGGTTCCGCCGAATAGGGATTCGCCGTTACCCATCGGTTCACTCGGGGCGACCTCGGGCTCGGCGGCGGGCTGAACGTTCTCGGCGGCGGCGGTCGAAGACCGTTGCGGCTCGGCTACCACCGAGTCGGTACGGGCGTGCGCCGCCCCGGTAGCGTCCGCGAGGTCTTGCTGCCGATCGAAATCCGCCTGCTGATCCGGTGTGCTCATGCCTGCTTCTCCTTCGCCTTGTCTTCAACGGTGGGGTGCTGATCGGTGGTGAGCAGCTTGTCGAACAGCGCGCGATAGTGGACGAACGCCTCCCGCTGGCGCTCCGTCCCGACGTCGGCGCGTTCCTGCGCCAGGTGAATGTTGTGGGCCGAGCGGTAGTTCTCGACGACGTCGGGGTGATCGACGGAGATGTCGGCGGCCCGACTGCCGAAATCCTCGACCGGATAACCCCTTTCACGCATGACGAGGGCCACCAGCCGGTCGGCGTCGGCCACCGCGCGGGCGGGATTGTCGATGAACGCGGTCTGGACCACGTGCCACTGCTCCTCGTAGCGTGCCCGGGTGTCCGGGCTCAGCGCGACGATGTCGAGTTCCTTGCGCCGTTGCTGACGGGCCAGCAGCTCGTTCTCGGCGACCCTGGGATCACCGGACTCCCCCACCAACCGCTCGTACTCCGGTCCGAAATGCTGCTTCAGATGTGCGGTGCGCCGGTGACCGGCCGTCGCCCTTGTGGCGACGACGATCGCCGCCACGGCGATCACGGCCAGTGCCGCGATCAATACCCAACCCCATGTCGGCATCTTGGAGACCTCCTCGTCCTCAAGTCCGCGGGTACCACGGGTTGACGCTTCAGAAACGTCAATTTGAATCGGCTTTGGCCGCGTCGCCGAGGACGTTTGGAGAGTTCCCCGAGGGCCGATGTGCCCGGCCACGAGCGACTATTGCCCCGACACCGCGCCCCGAGTCGCTCGTAGCCGGGCAACACGGGTCACGCCCCAGAGCCGGGGAACCGGAGCCCGCGAACTACGCGGCGCGGGCGCCGCGCCGGGCCCGGCCGTCGACGACGGCCTCGTAGTGGCCGAGCAGTTGATCGCAGATGGCCGGCCAGGTGCGGCCCAGCACGCTGCGCCGCGCGGCGACCCCATAGCGCGCCCGTTCGTCCAGCAGATGGTCCACGGACTGGCTCAACCGCGCCTCGAATTCGCGCGCCGGTAGCAGCAGCCCGGTCCGGTACGGGGCCACCAGGTCGCGCGGGCCGCCGGCGTCGGGCGCGATGACCGGCAGGCCGGAGGCCATCGCCTCCTGCACGGCCTGGCAGAAGGTCTCGTGCTCACCGGGGTGCACGAACACGTCCATGCTGGCGTATGCCGCGGCCAGCTCCGGGCCGTACAGCGCACCGGTGAAAACCGCTGTGGGAAGCCGGGATTGCAGCTTGGCGCGGTCGATCCCGTCCCCCACGATCACCACCTGGACGTCGTCGCGGCGGGCCAGCACCGCCAGCCGCTCGACGTGTTTTTCCGGCGCCAACCGACCGACGAACCCGACGATCGGGCGACCCTCCGGTGACCACTGCCGTCGCAGCGCGCTGTCCCGGGCCGACGGCGCGAAACCGGTGATGTCCACCCCGCGCGCCCAGTGATGCACCCGCGGGATCCGATGCGCCGCAAGGTCTTCGATCGCCGCGGTGGACGGCGCCAGGGTGCGGTCGGCGCGGGAGTGCAGATGGCGCGTCCACGCCCAGGCCGCCCTCGACGCCACACCCATGCCGTAGCTGGCCGCGAACCCCGCCACGTCGGTCTGGAACACCGCCACCGTCGGCACCCCGAGATACCGCGCGGCGTGCAACCCGCCGTAGCCGAGCAGCGCGGGCGAGGCCAGGTGCACCACATGCGGGTCGAATCCGCGCAGCACCCCGACTATCCGCGGCCGCGGCACCCCAAGGGGCAGCGAGGTCACCTTCGGGAACATCCGCGACGGCACCCGGTGCACGCGGATGCCGTCGTGGATGCGGTCGGCGCGCGCCTCGCCGCGCGGGTTGTCCGGGGCGATGACGATGGCTTCGTGGCCGGTGCGGCGCAGATGTTCCAGCACCCGCAGCACCGAATTGGACACTCCGTTGACGTTGGGCAGGAAACTCTCGGCGACAATCGCAACGCGCACGCCCCAACGGTCGCAGCGACGCCTGTCAGCGAGGTTGCGTACAGGAATACGGGACACGAAAAGCGGGTGGAAAGGTACCGTGCCTGCATGCGGTATTTGCCCGTGTTCCTCGTCGCACTCGTCGTCCTGATCGGCGGCTGCGCCCGCGAGATCGGCGGTGTGGCACAGCGGGATCCACGCGGCCCCGCAACCGCGGTCACCGATGACGGCTTCGGCATCATCGTCGGCGACCGGAGGGCTCCGGTGCAGCTGGAACTCTACACCGAACCGCAGTGCACGCACTGCGCCGATCTGCAACGCGACTTCGGCAAGCAGCTGGCCAGCTACCTGGACCTCGGCCAGCTCGTGGTGACCTACCGACCGCTGACCTTCCTCGACGACAGGCCCGGCGGCTACTCCGACCACGTCGCCAACGCGATGTTCCTGGCGGCAGGCCCGAAGACGTCGGCGCGGGCGTTCCAGACCTTCGTCGAGGACCTGTGGGGCCACCAGGAGCCGGGCACCAAGGGGCCGAGCAACGACGACATGGCGAAATGGGCCCGGGAGAGCGGTGTCGACGGCGCCGCGGTCGAGGCGATCAAGGCCGGTAGGAACGGCGTCGACCTGAAGGGTATGGCGGACAACAACTTCGAGTACCTCTACGAGGTCGACCCGATCAACACCGGCACGCCGACGGTCTACGACCTCAAGACGGGCGAGAAGCTCGACATCTACGACGACAACTGGCTTTCCAAGCTGATGTCGGCGGTCTGAGCGTCCAGCCGCCGCTCCAGCAGGGTCAGCCCGGCCAGCAGCCCGGCACCGATCAGCCAGCCCAGCACGGCGATCGATCCGGCGGGGATGACGGCCAGCGCGGCGTTACGGTGTTGCACCCGAACGAGATCCGGGTTGTTCTTGTCGTACTCGACGTAGATCCGCATCCCGGTGGCCAGCTCGGAGGGATACAGCACACCGAGTTCGGGGCGGTAGGTGATCCGGTCGGGGGTGACGAACTCGATGGTCGAACGGCGCGGGCCGGCGGAGAGCACCTCGGCCTGCGCGATACCCATGTGCCGGGAGATCTGGCGGTCGTTGCGCCAGGCGCCGGCCACCAGCAGCACCGACTGCAGCGTGACGAGCCCCATGACGATCCACACCGCGCATTTGGCCCAGCGCAACGCCTTTCGGCGTGGGATGTCCGGCAGGTCGGGGTTGCGCCGGGGCAGGGCGGCTGACAGCAGGGCACGCAGCCTGCCGATCACAGCGCCGCCTTGATCGCGGCGTGCAACTCACGCAGCGAGGATCGATCGGCCTTGACCTCCAGCACCCGCATGCGGTCGTGCGGCTCGTCCAGCGCGGCACCCAGATCGGCGACCTCGATCTGGCGGGCCTCGACGTGGTACGCGCGGCACAGCGCCCCCACATCGACGTCGTGCGGGGTGCCGAAGATCCGCGAGGACACATCGGAGAACCGCGGATCGCCCTGCTCGAGCAGTTCGAAGATGCCGCCGCCGTTGTCGTTGGACACCACGATGGTCAGGTTCTCCGGCGAGGGTTCGGTGGGCCCGATCAGCAGGCCGGAGCTGTCGTGCACGAAGGTCAGGTCGCCGAGCAGGGCGATGGTCCGGCCCGGATGGGCGAGCGCGGCGCCGATCGTCGTCGACACCGTGCCGTCGATGCCGGCCACCCCGCGGTTGGACCGCACCCGGATGCCCTCGGTGTTCAGCCCGACCAGGGCCGCGTCGCGCACCGGGTTGGACGCCCCGAGCATCAGCTGGTCCCCCGGACGCACCGCGTCGGCCACCGCGGCGGCCACGTGCAGTCCGGTGGTCAGCGGGTGGGCGGCCAGCTGCTCGCGCACCGCGTCCATGGCGTGCCGGTTGACCTCGGCGCAGCGGCGCAGCCAGGCCGGGTCCGGTGTGCCGGAAAGCTCGGCGCGGGTGCCGGTGGCCTGCGAGTTTCCGGACACGTCGGGCCAGCGCGGGCCGGTCGTCAGCGCGTACACCGGGACGGCGGGGTCGGCCAGCAGCGTGGAGACGGTCCGGTGCAGGGTCGGGCGGCCCAACATGATCACCTGGCGGGGGCGCAGCAGCGGCAGCGCCAGCGGGTGCAGCTTGTTGGCGGCGTGCGGGGCGGTCGGCTCGGCCACGGTCGGCAGGCCGGCCAGGTTGGGCTGCACCCCGGCGCCGTGCCCGGCGATCACGACGGTGTCCGGCGTGAGGTCGATCTCCAGCGGCTGGTCGAAGCTGACGGGCGGGGTGTAGGTCCACGGCCTGCCGTCCGGGCGTCCGGGCGGGATCTCGCCGCCGGCCGGCTCGGGATCGGGCACCAGCGGTTCGCGCAGCGGGATGTCGAACTGCACCGGCCCGGCGTTCGCGGTGCGCGCCCCGGTGGCCGCCGCGATCACCCTGCAGGTTGCCGAACGCCATTGCGCGTTCAGCGAATCCAGCTCCTCCGGGGCATCTTCAGCCAGGCCCAGGCTGATCGCGGCGCGGACCTGGCTGCCGAAATAGCCCAGCTGTTCCATGGTCTGGTTGGCCCCGGTGCCGAGTAGTTCGTAGGGCCGGTTGGCGGACAGCACGATCAGCGGCACCCGGGCGTAGTTCGCCTCGACGACCGCGGGCCCCATGTTGGCCACCGCGGTGCCCGACGTCATCGCCACACATACCGGCGCGCCCGCCGCCACCGCCAGCCCGATCGCCAGGTAGCCGGCGGTGCGCTCGTCGATGCGCACATGCAGGCGCAGCCGGCCCGCGCGGTCGGCGTCGGCCAGCGCGAACGCCAGCGGCGCGTTACGTGAGCCGGGACACAGCACGACGTCGCGAACGCCGCCGCGAATCAGTTCGTCGACGACGACACGGGCCTGGGCCGTCGAAGGGTTCACCCCTACAGGTTGTCACATGCCGGTATCGGCGAAGAACTCCAGCATCGCCTTGTTGACCGTCTCCGGCTGCTCGAGAAAGCCGAGGTGACCGGCGTCGGCGATCTCCAGGTACCGGCCGTCGGGGATGGCGTCGGCCACCTCGCGGCCCAGCGCCGCCGGGGTGATGACGTCGTCGGCGAAACCGAGCACCAGCACCGGGGTCTTGATCGCCCGGTAGGCCGGCACCCGGTTACCCCGCGGGGAGACGGTCAGCTGCGCCTCCCAGCCGGGTGTGCGCTTGATCGGGAACGCGGTGAACATGTCGATCCAGTCGGCGATCACGGTCTCGTCGTTGATGGTCCGCGGCGAGAAGTTCTCCAGCACACGGACTTTGGCGGCGTACTCCGGCGGCAGCTCGATCCCGGCGTCCTCGAGCATCTGCTCGGCGACGCGGAAGTTCTCCCGGGTGCGGTCGACCCGGCCGCGGGTGCCCATCAGCACCGCCCGGGTGACCAGGTCCGGGCGGGCCAGCATCAGCTCCTGGGCGATGAACCCGCCCATCGACATCCCCACCACCCGGGCAGGCCCGCCCGCGACCCCTTCGATCAGCCCGATGGTGTCCGCGAGCATCTGCACGGTGGAGAAGCCACCGGTGTTCTCGGTGGCCCCGATGCCACGGTTGTCGAAGGTGATGCAGCGGTAGCCGGCGGCGACGAAGGCGGGCACCTGGTGAATGTGCCAGGTGCGCCCCGCGCCACCGGTCCCGGCGATGAACAACACCGGATCACCGGAGCCCGCCACCTCATAGGCCAGATCGGTCACCTGGCAGAGGCTACGCGACCCCGTTTCCGCTTGTCGCGGGCAGTCTGGATGGCCGCGGACCACAGCAGCCGCGCCGAGTGGGTCAGCTGGTGGCCGGTGATGGTCTCCTTGGACAGCAGCGCGGTGGCGGTGGCCCGGGTGGCCGCCGAGGCCTTGGACACGTGCCCGGAGTCGAACGGCGGGTGCGGGTCGTACTCGATGACCAGCTGGATGGCCTTGGCGCGGGCGTCGCCGCCGAGCTGGCCGGCCAGCCACAGCCCCAGGTCGATACCGGCCGAGACCCCGGCGGCGGTGACGACCTGGCCCTCCCGCACGATGCGCTCGTCGCTGACCGGGGTGACGCCGAAGGTCCGCAGCATCGGCACCACAATCCAGTGCGAGGTCGCGCGTTTGCCGGTCAGCACGCCGGCGGCGGCCAGGATCAACGATCCCGAGCACACCGACGTCGTCCAAGTCGCGGTCTCGTGCGCGCGGCGCACCCAGTCGAGAACCTTCTGATCCTGGGCGTGCTCGAACGTCGACATCCCGCCGGGCACCAGAACGATGTCCGGCAAAGGGGTTTCGTCGAACGAGTGGGTAGCGCCGACGAGCAGCACCCCGGAGTCGGCGGCGATCGGCCCGGGCTCGTGCCAGACGAAGCGGACCTCGGTGTCGGGCAGGTTGCGCAAAACCTCGTAGGGACCGATGAAGTCCAGCGCGGTGAATCCCGGGTACAGCACGATGGCGATCTGGGTCATTTCTTCTCCTCTAGGCGAACGTTCTGCGGTACTGGTCGGGCGACACCCCGACGCGGCGAATGAAGTTGCGGCGCATGGTCTCCGCGGTGCCGAAGCCGCAGCGGGCGGCGATGGCGACGACGGTGTCGTCGGTCTCCTGCAGTTGGCGCCGGGCGGCCTCGGTGCGGATGCGTTCGACGTAGGCACCGGGGGCCTCGCCGACCTCGTCGGTGAACACCCGGGTGAAATGCCGCGGGCTCATCGCCGCCCGGCGGGCCAGGTCCGGGATGCTATGCGGGGCACCGGGTTCAGCCTCGATGGACTCCTGCACCTCGCGGATCGGTTCGCGGCGGGCGCGCGGCATCCACACCGGCGCGGCGAACTGGGTCTGCCCACCCGGGCGGCGCAGGTACAGCACCAGCCAGCGGGCCACGGTCTGGGCGACCTCGGTGCCGTAGTCCTCCTCGACCAGGGCCAGCGCAAGGTCGATGCCGGCGGTGACGCCCGCGGCGGTCCACACCGTCGGCGCACTGCGCACGAAGATCGGCTCCGGGTCGACGGTGACGGCCGGGAACTCCCGCGCCAGCCGGTCGGCGAAGGCCCAGTGTGTGGTGGCGCGGTGGCCGTCGAGCAGGCCGGCCTCGGCGGCCAGGAATGCGCCGGTGCAGACGCTGACGACGCGGCGGGCGGCGGCCGCCGCGGCGCGGATCCAGGCCATGGTCGCCGGGTCCTCCCGCACGGCGTCGACCCCCGCGCCGCCGGGCAGCACCAGGGTGTCGATGGTGTCCGGGTCGGGCGTCGGCTGGGCGACGAAGCCCAGCCCGGTGGGGGTGGTGATGGGCCCGCCGTCGGGGGCGACCACGCTGACGGTGTAGCCGCCCTCGGTGAGCAGCGCGGCGCCGGCGAACACGTCGTGCGGCCCGACCAGGTCCAGCGGCTGCACACCGGGGAAGCCGAGGATCACCACCGATCGGGTCATGCACTCAAGTGTTCGCGGTTTTGGCCATGGCGTCTACGCCATGCATCCCACGAATCAGGCCATCACAGCTTTTTGAGCCGACGGACCACCTGGGTGAACGGCAGCGACGAGGCGAGACCCTTGCGCATGCTGCGCTGCATCGGGCCGTAGTTGACCAGCACGATGTGGCGCACTCCGGCATCGCGCCATTGCGCGGCGCGGTCGATGATCTCGTCGGGCGTGCCACACAGGCCGATGTCGCGCACGACCTCGAGTGGGACTTCTCCGGTCCGGTCGAGCGCCGTCCGTTCGTCCATGCCCTGCGGGAGGAGGTCCTGCGCGCCGGTGAATCCGGCACCGAGCGGATGCTGCGCACCGTGTTGGGCGTAGAACTCATCGGAGGCCAGCAGGCCGCTGGAGCGGATGATCGGAGAGGCGAGCGCCTCGTCGACGTCGGCCCGGTTGCGCCCCGCGACAACCGGCAACCAGATGGCCGGGGTGATCGCCATCGGGTCGCGCCCGGCGTCAGAGGCGGCGGCACGCACCGACTCGAGCCGTTGCGCGTACTCCTGGGGCTGATGCGGGAAGGCCGGGAAGTAGCCGTCGGCGTAGCGGCCGACGGCACGTAGCATCCGCGGGCCGTGCGCGGCGATCCAGATCTCGGGCCACTTGCCCTTGTACGGCGGTAGGTCGAACACGGCGTTGCGGAGTGGAAAGAACGGCGAATCCCTGGTCACGAGTTCGCCTTTGGAGTTCCACAGCGCGCGAATGGTCGCCATCGCCTCCTCGAAACGGGCCACCGGCTTGGACCAGTCGACCCCGTAGGGCTCGTTGCCCTCGCGCTCGCCGCAACCGATGCCGAGGATGGTCCTGCCCCGGGTCAGCAGGTTCAGCGTGCCCGCCGCCTGTGCGGTGACGGCCGGATTGCGACGGCCGGTGTCGGTGACACCGACGCCGAGTGTCAGGCGTCCGATCCGGTTGCGCGCCGCGAGGTGACCGAGCATCGTCCACGGTTCGAGGTAGGCGTCCACCGTCGGCACGATCCGTGCGGCACCGGTGTTCTCGGGGTGCCACAGCGAGCGTGGGAACAATGCGTTCAGGTGGTCGGGCACCCAGTACGAGTCCACCCCGCTGGCGACGGCGCTCAGATAGCCCACTCGGGTGAAAGAGTCGACCGCCGGTCGGGAGGCGATGAGCGGATCCATGATGCCGACTCGCATTGACATGTTCTCAGTGTCGATGACACGTCGGCACGGGCCAAGAGTATGGCCTACTCCAGGCGGGTCGCGCGGTCAGCTGCCGGCGGCGATCCGGCGGCGCAGCGTCCGCCTGGCCCGCCAGGACAGCGTCGACCAGGCGTTGAGCAGTTCGAAGTGGGCCATCGACAGCGCGGTCGGCGCCCCGCTGGGCAGCTTCGCGGCGACCAGCACCGGCCCGCGCAGCAGCGGCACATCGTCCGCCGACCATCCCGAGGTGGCCAGCAGCAGCTGGGTGGCCAACCGGTTGACCTCGTGGCGCTGATTGGCCACCACGTTGAACCAGAACACCAGCCCGTGCCGACCGGACAGCGCGTCCCACTGCGGGCCCTCGATCAGCCGGTCGATGGCGTTGGGCGGCACGACGCCGATCCCGCCGTCCGGCGTCACCATGACAGCGGCCGGCCCGGTCGGCCGGATCAGGGACGACACGGAGACCGACAGCACCCGTCGCTTCACGGCTCAAGTATCGCGCGCGAAAGGGCCCGATGGAATGACGGATTCATGACCGGCGGATCCGCCGAGATCGACGCCACCGTGCCCGCTACTCGAACTTTCCCGCGCTGGCGTCGATCTCGGCGAGCGGGTAGCACTCCCGGACCCGCGCGATCCACCAGTCCCGGCGGTCGGCCGGTGCGGCGAGCGCGGCCAGCCGGGCCCGGTCGGGCGTGACGCCCACGACCGGCAGCGCACCGTCGACCGGCGCGAGGTCGGCGACGTCCTCGACGAACAGTCCGCCGGTGCCCAGCCCGCAGGCGTGCTCGAGGGTGGGCAGCGCCGCCGCCGCGGCAAGTCCCGCCGCGATGCCGACCGCGGAGTCCAGCGCCGACGAGATCACCACCGGGATGTCGATCTGCGCGGCGATGCCCAGCAGCGCCGAAACCCCGCCGAGCGGGGCCACCTTGAGCACCGCCACATCGGCGGCGCCCGCGCGGACGACCGCGAGCGGGTCGGTGGCCTTGCGGATGCTCTCGTCGGCCGCCACCGGCACGTCGGTCCGCCTGCGCACCTCGGCCAGTTCGGGCACGGTGCGGCAGGGTTGCTCGAGGTACTCCAGCGCGCCGTCGGCGGTCAGCGCGCCCGCCGCGGCCACCGCCTCATCCACCGTCCAGCCGCCGTTGGCGTCCACCCGCACGGTCGGGATCTGCGCGCGTACGGCATTGACCCGGGCAACGTCGTCGGCCAGCGTCTGCCCCGGCTCGGCGACCTTCACCTTCGCGGTCCGCGTCCCGGGAAAGCGGGCCAGCACCTCGGGCACCCGGTCGGCGGACACCACGGGCACCGTGGCGTTGATCGGGATGCTGGTCCGCCGCGCGGGAGGCGTTGCGCGGTAGGCGGATTCGATCCCGGCCGCCAGCCAGTGCGCGGCCTCGCGCGGCCCGTACTCGAGAAACGCGCCGAACTCACCCCAGCCGGCGGGGCCGTCGATCAGCGCCACCTCACGCAGCGTGATACCGCGGAACCGGACCCGCATCGGCAGCGCGACGACATGTAGCCGGTCGAGCAGGTCCTCGAGGGCCGGCAGCATCAGATCGCGCGGTCGCGGTTCTCCCAGTACGGCTTCCGCAGATCGCGCTTGAGCAGCTTGCCGGTGGGGTTGCGCGGCAACTCCTCGAAGATGTCCACCTGCCGCGGGCACTTGTAGTGCGCCAGCCGCTCGCGGCACCAAGCGATCAGTTCCTCCGGGGTGGCGGATTCACCGGCGGACAACTCGACGACCGCCTTGACCGACTCGCCCCACTTCTCGTCCGGGATGCCGAACACCGCGGCGTCCAGCACGGCGGGATGGTCGGTCAGCGCGCGCTCGACCTCGACGGAGTAGATGTTCTCGCCGCCGGAGATGATCATGTCCTTGAGCCGGTCCTCGACGAACACGAAACCGTCCTCGTCGATGCGGCCGATGTCGCCGGTGCGGAACCAGCCGTCCTCGGTGATCGCCTCCTTGGTCGCCTCCGGCTTGTTGTGGTAGCCCTCCATCAACTGCGGTGTGCGGAACCACAATTCACCGGGCTGGCCGCGCGGCACCTCCTCGAGGGTGTCCGGGTCGACGATGCGGACCTCGACCTCGCGGGCCGGCTGGCCGGCGCTGGTCAGCCGCTCCGGGCGGCTCTCGTCGCGGTGCGCCTCCGGGGAGAGTTGGGTGATGGCGCCGCACACCTCGGTCAGGCCGTACACCTGCACGAAGTCGGTGTTCGGGAACGCCTCCAGGGCCGTGCGCAGCAGCGCCGGCGGCATCGGCGAGGCGCCGTAGACGAACGTGCGCAACTGGTTGAACAGCTTGATCGCGTCCGAGCCCATCTCCATCACCTTGCCCAGCACCGCGGGCACCAGGAAGGTACGGGTCGCCCCGGCCAGCAGCGCACCCGCCAGCGAGGCGCCGTCGACCTCGCGGGTCATGATGCTGGGGATGCCGGCGTGAATGCCGAACTGCGCGTACGACGAACCGCCGACGTGGAACAGCGGCATCGCCACCATGTTCTTGTCGTCGTCCTCGAATTCGAAGGTGCCGGCGTTGACGGTGTGCGCGATCAGGTTGGCCTGGGTGAGCCGGATGCCCTTGGGGTTTCCGGTGGTGCCCGAGGAGTACATGATCACGCAGACGTCGTTCGGGGTGACCTCGGGACTCCGCCCACGCGGGGTGGCTACGGCCAGCATGGCCTCGTACTGATCGCCGTCGGCGCCGTCGGGCGTGACGGTGATGACCTCTTCGACGTGGGTCAGCCGGTCGCGGATCTTCTCGATCTGCGGCAGAAGTTCGGTGCCGACGATCAGCAGCTTGGCGCCGGAGTCGTTGAGGACGTAGTCGATCTCGTCACCGGCCAACCGGAAGTTGATGATCGCGGTGGCCGCGCCGAGCGTGGCCGCGGCCAGCGTGGTCTCGACGCAGGCCGGGTGGTTCTTGTCCAGGAAGGACACCACGTCGCCGCGGCCGATCCCGCGGGCGGCCAGCGCCCCGGCCAGCCTGCGCACCCGATCGTTCCACTGGGACCAGGTCCAGGACCTGTTCAGGTAGGAGATGGCCTCGCCGTCGGGCTTGTGTTCGGCCCAGTAGGCCAGCCGGTCGTCGAGGAAGCGCGGTTCGGGAGGTGCTTGCATACCGCACAGGGTGCCACGCCGACGAATCACGGGGTTAGGGCTTGTCGATATCCGTCAACCCGTCACCGACGGGAATCGTTCAGCCGCGACAGAAAGTGGTGGGTCATGTGGTTCGATTCGTGGACCGACATCCCCAGAGTGCTGTTGGTCGGCGCCGCGGCGTATGTCTTCCTGGTCGCGGCTCTGCGGGTGTCGGGCAAACGCACGCTGGCCAAGTTGAACGCCTTTGATCTGGTGGTCACCGTTGCGGTCGGCTCCACACTGGCCACCATCCTGCTGAACGCCGATGTGTCGTTGGCCGAAGGCGCCTTTGCGCTCACCCTGCTGGCCGCAATGCAATACCTCGTCGCCAAGATCGCCCGCCGGCCAATGGGGCGGGCGGTGGTGACCGCCAGACCGAAGACGCTGCTGACGAACGGGACTTTCCTGCACGATGCGCTGCGCAGTGAGCGGGTCGGTGTCGACGACGTCCGGCAAGCCGTTCGGGCTTCCGGACATGGTGATCTCGCCGCGATCGCCGCGGTGGTCCTGGAGTCAGATGGGTCGATGAGTGTGATCGGCGGCGAGCGGATGGGAGACGGCTCCGCGCTGGTCGCACCGGGATATCGGCGTCAGCCAGACGGACTCCACCGTCCGCTGAGCGCCTCGCTCACCTGGTGGCAAGCCCGCTCCAGGTCCCTGCGATCGGCGGGGTCGAAATCATGCCCCTCGATATCACGTTGCAGCCGCTCACAGCGCTGAGCGATCACCCGCCGGTGCCCGGGCAGGCGCACCACCCAGGCCACGTCACGCAGCAGCGCGAACAGCGCGCGCATCACCTGCGGGTCCTGCGCGCCGTACAACAGCGGCTGGCCACACACGAGATCCAGTAGCTGGGCAAGGTCCGGCTGGGCCATGACCACGCGCATGATGTCCCGCTCATCGCGCAGAAGCCGCGGTCCGAGCCGGTATGCAGCCAGGTCACCCAGGGCGGCCGCGCAGGAGTTCAACGCGTGGATGGCGGTCGTGGGGTCATTGATCCCCGGCGATAGCGCCCGAATGACGACATCGGTGAGCTGCCGCAGCCCGTACCCGATGTCCTGGGTCGCGGTGCGTTCCGCCCCGGTGCGCAATGCTTTCGCGACGCACTCACGCAAGGTCTCGGCATCGCCCTCGTCGAGCTCTGAACCTGGCTCGACGGGACAGAAGAAGGCCACCGGCACGCCGGCGATGACGTTGGCTCCGACCGGCCGATCGATCCACACCACCGCGCCGGCCTTGACCGCAGCGCCGACGAGGGCGTTCTCGTCGACCTGCACGAGGAAGCCCGACGAGTTCGCTGTGATGACCTCACAGTGCGTCGGTGGCGGTGGGGCCGGGCCCTCACCTTCGTCTTCCAGCGGTTCCGACGTACGCCGAACGGTGTTGGCGATATCTCCCGACACATGTCGCAGCATCGTCTCGATACGGATCTGACGTACGAGATGCCCGAGGAACAGCACCAGCGCAAGCACGCTGGCCATCGCCAACAGGTAGCCCACGGTGACTGAAATCCGAGGCACGAACAATTCCGATGCCTCGCTCTGGTTACGCACGGTCCGCAGCACGGTGAGTGCGTAGGCGAACGTCGCCAGGAACAACGCAAGCGTGCGCTGGACGAACGGGTCGGCGACGAATGTGCGCAACAGCCGCGGCGAGTACTGGCTGCTGGCCAACTGCAGGGTCACCAGGGTCAGGGAGAACGTCAGCGACGTCACCGTCATCAACGACGTCGCGATGGCGCCCAGTACCTCGCGCGCCGCGTCGGCGCTTCCGCCGAACAGATAGCCGGCGAACGTCGGCGACATGCTGTCGTCGACCGCGGCGTCGAGTTCGGGCAACCCAACGCCAAGCGCGACCGCGGTCACCACGCCGAATGCGGGGACCGGCCAGAGCCGGCTGCGCATTCCGTCAACGAGCACAACCCGCCGCTGGCGCAGAGCGGTGACGATGTCCGGCACGCCAGGTCCTTTCGCCGGTGTGCGGACGTGGTTCACCAAATTGACGCCGGTTCAAACACTTCTCACGCGGATCCGCACTGGTCCGCGCCAGTCGGCGTCCGGGTCGAGCACCACGCCCTTCTGGGTGACGATGACGTCGCCGGCCCGGGCCAGCTGCCGCGCGACCTCACGGGTGAGGTCCATCAGCTCGCGCCAGTTCTCCGGGTCGACCTCGCGGGCGGCACCCGACGGGCAGATCGTTCCCGGGGCGCGCCGGGCCGCGAGCATCAGGATCGTCTCCCCAGCTGCCCGCTCAGGTCCGGCATGAGGTCACCCTTCCTTCCGAACTGGAACACGTTCTAGTCTGGTCCACATGACTCAGGCAGACCTGCTGCGCCACCCCATCCATTCCGGCCATCTCACCGTAGGGGCGCTCAAGCGCAACAAGGACAAGCCCGTGCTGTTCCTGGGCGACACCACACTCACCGGCGGTCAGCTGGCCGATCGCATCAGCCAGTACATCCAGGCCTTCGAGGCGCTCGGCGCCGGCACCGGGGCGACGGTCGGGCTGCTGTCGCTGAACCGACCCGAGGTGCTGATGATCATCGGCGCCGGCCAGACCCAGGGCTACCGACGGGTGGCACTACACCCTCTCGGCTCGCTCGACGACCACGCCTACGTCCTCAACGACGCCGGCGTCACGTCGCTGATCATCGACCCCAACCCGATGTTCGTCGAGCGCGCCCTGGGCCTGCTGCAAAAGGTGCCGGGCCTCAAGCAGGTCCTCACCATCGGGCCGGTGCCCGCCGAGTTGACCGAGGTCGCCGTCGACTTGACCGCCGCCGCGGCCGGCTACACCCCGCAGCCGCTGGTGGCCGCGGACCTGCCGCCGGATCACATCGGCGGGATGGCCTACACCGGCGGCACCACCGGAAAGCCGAAGGGCGTGCTGGGCACCGCGCAGTCGATCACCACCATGACGACCATCCAGCTCGCCGAGTGGGAGTGGCCGGACAACCCGCGCTTCCTGATGTGCACGCCGCTGTCGCACGCCGGGGCGGCGTTCTTCGTGCCGACCATCATCAAGGGCGGCGAACTGGTGGTGCTGACCAAGTTCGACCCGGCCGAGGTTTTGCGGGTGATCGAGGAGCAGAAGATCACCGCCACCATGCTGGTGCCGTCGATGATCTATGCGTTGATGGATCATCCGGATTCGCACACCCGCGACCTGTCCTCGCTGGAGACGGTGTACTACGGGGCCTCGGCGATGAACCCGGTGCGGCTGGCCGAGGCGATCCGCCGGTTTGGGCCCATCTTCGCCCAGTACTACGGGCAGTCCGAGGCGCCGATGGTGATCTCGTACCTGGCCAAGGCCGACCACGACGAGAAGCGGCTGACCTCGTGCGGGCGGCCCACCCTGTTCGCGCGCACCGCGCTGCTCGACGCCGACGGCAAGCCGGTGCCGCAGGGCGAGGTCGGCGAGATCTGCGTGTCCGGGCCACTGCTCTCGGGGGGTTATTGGAACCTGCCGGAGGAGACCGCCAAGACCTTCTCCGGCGGCTGGCTGCACACCGGGGACATGGCACGCGAGGACGAGGACGGCTTCTGGTTCATCGTCGACCGGGTCAAGGACATGATCGTCACCGGCGGATTCAACGTGTTCCCGCGCGAGGTCGAGGACGTCGTCGCCGAACATCCCGCGGTGGCGCAGGTCTGCGTGATCGGCACCCCCGACGAGAAGTGGGGCGAGGCGGTGACCGCGGTGATCGTGCTGCGGCCCGACCACCCGTCCGACGAGGAGTCGGTGGCGCGGGTGACGGTCGAGATCCAGTCCGCGGTCAAGGAGCGCAAGGGTTCGGTGCAGTCCCCCAAGCAGGTGATCGTCGTCGAGTCGGTTCCGGTGACCGCGCTGGGCAAGCCGGACAAGAAGGCCGTGCGGGCGCAGTTCTGGGAGGGCGCCGGGCGCGCCGTCGGCTGAGCCGCCGCTATTGCCGCGGCGGGATCGCCCGTGAGATCAACTCGCTGATCGCGGTCGCCGGCTCGGTGAGGTCGGGGGCGAGCATGAGATTGCTCAGCACCACGATGACGGTGCCGTCGGACTCGCGGCGGGCGGCTTGGCTCATGTAGCCACTGATCTCGCCGTTGTGGCCGACGAGCCCGTTGATGTTCACGACACCGAGGCCGTATCCCGCGTGCGGGTCCCCGGTCGGGTGGAGGCTGAGTCGTTGCGCCTGCATCTCCGGGTCGAGAAGCGCACCCGTCGCCAGCGCACCCGCCCACACGACGAGATCGGCGGCCGTGCAGATGGCCTGCCCGGCGCCGGCCGCCCACGACGGGTTGAAGTCGGTGACGTCGACCAGGTCCGGCAGCGGTGCGGGTGGGCTCGGCGGCCGATCCCACCGCGTGCTCAGCATGTAACCCCGCGAGCTCGGCGCGGGAATGCCGGCGTCGGTGGCGTCGGGAAATGAACAGCCGGACATGTTCAGTGGCGTGAAAATCCGTTCAGCGATGAGGCGCCCCAACGGCTGGCCGGTGACCTGCTCGGCGATAATGCCCAACATCACGTAGTTGGTGTTCGAGTAGTACCAATCGGTGCCGGCCGGGAACATCGGCGGTTCGTCGGCGATCAGGTCGACGAGCTCAGCCGGTGTCCAAACTCGTTGCGGCGCAGTGGCGAGCGCGTTGAGAAATGAATCGGTGGTGTAATCGGCGATGCCGCTGGTCAATTGCAGCGCCTGCCGAATCGTGGCCTGATTCGTCTGCACGCCAGGGAAATACGGCGCCAGCGGATCGTCAAGGCCCAGTCGGCCCTCCTGGGCCAACTGGAGGATCACCGTGGCGGTGAAGGACTTGGTGATGCTGCCGACTCGCACATGGTCGGAGACATCCATCGGCGCGCGGGTTGCCACGTCGGATACGCCGAGCGCGGCCTGCCATGATCCCCGGTCCGGCGTCTGCACGGAGACGATCAGTCCGGGGATGTGCATTGTCGCCATCTGCGCGGTAACCACGGGCAGCAGCGTGGCCTCCAACGAAGCCGGGTCGGCAGGCTCGGCGACGGCGGGGCAGGCGACCGACAGTGTGACTGCGACCGTGGCCGCAATCAAGATGTGGTGCCGTGACATTGGCCGCCAATCCGAGGGTGCAGGTGCTTCGCACCGTACGCGACTTCGACTCGGACGGGTCGGCTAGGCGGTGGAGATCAGCGAGCGTTAACTGAGCGCGGCGGCGAACAGCAGGCCGCCGGCGATCAGGCCGATGCCGAAGACGGCCTCGCCCTGTCCCGTCGACACCGCGATCACCATGCCGACGATGGCCCCAATCGCGATGACGGCCAGCACGATGGCCATGAACACACGCTGAAAGGCGCCTTCGGTCGTCGACGAAGGGCGAGCAAGGCTCGAATCGTTCACAACAGCCATCGAACACCTCCAAGTGTGAGCGCGTTCACAATACCAGAGGCACGTGACCGACGTCACATCCAACCGCAAGGACTTTCGCCGGCGATGCGACGATGGGGCCATGCCCCTGCGCGCCGTCCTGTTCGACTTCTCCGGCACGCTGTTCCGGCTCGAGGAGGACGACAGCTGGTTCGCCGGGATGTCGGTGGCCGGCGGCCCTGTCGACGAGCACGTCCAGGCCGAGCTGATGGAGCGGCTCACCCACCCCACCGGCCGGATGGCCGGGATGTCCGAGCAGGCCTACCGGGCCTGGCTGGACCGCGACCTGGCGCCGTCGCTGCACCGCGAGGCCTACCTGCATGTGCTGCGCGAGTCCGGCCTGCCCGACCGGCACGCCCGCGCGCTCTACGACCGGGTGGTCGACCCGGCGTCGTGGACGCCCTACCCCGACACCGTCGAGGTGCTCGACACGCTGCGCGGGCGCGGGGTGAAGACGGCCGTCGTCTCCAACATCGCGTTCGACCTCCGCCCGGCGTTCCGACGGGCCGGCGCCCAGGTCGACGAGTTCCTGCTGTCCTACGAAGTCGGCGCGGTCAAACCCGACCCCCGGATCTTCCACGCCGCGCTGGACCGGCTGGGCGTCGCCGCCGGGGACACGGTCATGGTCGGCGACAGCGAGGAGAATGACGGCGCCGCCCGCGCGGTGGGCTGCGATTTCATCCTGGTCGACCCGCTGCCCACCGATCAGCGGCCGCGGGCGCTGATCGACGCGCTCCTGGGGTAGGTCCGTTGTGCCCGGCTACGAGCGACTATCCGAGGGTTGTCGGGTGCGTATGCGACGGTGCAGGCATGCCCGATCGCTATGTGTTGCGGGGCACTGAGTTGCGGTATTGCCTGACCCGGCTGTTGCAGTTGCAGGGCCAGAGCAGCGTCACCGAACTCGTTGCCGCACTGGAGCACTGGAACTTCACCGTCCCGGGGCGGCCGACGAAGACGGTGTCCGACGCGTTGCGTTGGGAAATGCGAAGGGACCGGGTGCGCAGAAGGGGCCGCGGCCGTTACAGCGCAGCGGGGATGCCGCGCGGCACAGAACACCGCATCATCACGCGGGTGCAGGCCATGCGGGAAGCGGCAGAGTCGCTCGTAGCCGGGCACAACACGCCCCACCCCGGACGGCGCGGAGGGTAGCGTTCGAGCATGGCTGACTCCGAGCGCATCACCCCGCCGTGGTGGCTGAAACCGATGAACAAGGTGTTCATGACCGTCATGCGGCTGGGCATCATGAAGGACGGCCCGGTGGTGCTGACGGTGCCGGGCCGCAAGTCCGGTAAGCCGCGGTCCACCCCGATCACCCCGTTCACCGTCGACGGCAAGCGCTACGTCGTCGGCGGCTTCCCCGGCGCGGACTGGGTGCGCAATGCCCGCGCCGCCGACGTCGCGACACTGACCCAGGGCCGCAGCGCCGAGCCGGTCCACATGGTCGAACTGCCCGCCGACGAGGCCCGCCCCCTGCTGCGGGCCTTCCCCACCCTGGTGCCCACCGGCGTCGGCTTCATGAAGAACGCCGGCCTGGTCACCGAGGGCAGGCCCGACGAATTCGAGGCGCTGGCCGGGCGGTGCGCCGTGTTCCGATTCGAGCCGGCCCGATGATCCGACTCCTGATCGCCGCGGCCCTTGGCGCGGCGCTGCTGAACTTCGCACCGGTGGCGCACGCCGACCCGTTCTGCATCGACGAGGGGGCGACGCCCGGTTCGGCCAGCAAGCCCTTCGACGGCGGCACGGTGTGGATCAGCCCCGACGGGCTCGTCGGCGTGACCACCGGCGGGGGCACCAACCGGATCCGGGTGCCCAATGCGGGCCCCATGCCGCTGCAGGCGATGGTGATGGACGCCCAGGGCGGCGGCTACCGGCAGCTGATCGTGAGCAACGGCCGGGTGGCCCGCCTCTACGTGCTCGACGACTGCAAGATCTCCACCGTGTACGACGGGCAGGGCGAGCCGTTCGAGTTCGACCTGCAGAACCTGCGCGGGAACGGCACCGGCGTCGGCTGCGCCGACCTGGGTGACGGCCCGCGACTGGTCGGGCTGCAGGCGCTGCCCGACGGTAGCGGGTACACCGTGCGCCGCACCGAGATCAATCTCGAGGGCTTCCGCGCCACCATCGGCCGCTCCGACACCATCCCCGGCGGCTCGCTGCAGGACCCGGTGGTGGCCGCGGCGATGACGATCACCTGCGGCGCTCAGAGCATCGCCCAGAACGGTGTCCAACAGCCCTGACGAAACCGCAGCAATAGACTCGGCAGACGTGACCCCCCTGCGCCGCCGGTTGACCGACGCCATCGCCCTGGCCGGCATGCGCCCGCCGCTCAGCGCCCCGACCGGCACCACGGTGCGCCTGCGCGGCAAGCGGGTGCTGGTCACCGGGGCGTCCTCGGGGATCGGGGAGGCCGGGGCCGAACTGTTCGCGCGCAACGGCGCCGAGGTCATCATCGTCGCGCGCCGCGAAGACCTGCTGCGGGAGGTCGCCGACCGGATCACCGCGAACGGCGGCACCGCCACCGCGGTCCCCTGCGACCTGTCCGACCTCGACGCCGTCGACGACCTTGTCGACACCGTCGGCGACATCGACATCCTGGTCAACAACGCCGGCCGGTCGATCCGCCGGCCGCTGGCCGAGTCGCTAGACCGCTGGCACGACGTGGAGCGCACCATGGTGCTCAACTACTACTCGCCGCTGCGGCTGATCCGCGGGTTCGCGCCGGCGATGATCGAGCGCGGCGACGGCCACATCATCAACGTCTCGACGTGGGGTGTGCTGAGCGAGGCCTCGCCCCTGTTCGGGGTGTACAACGCATCGAAGGCCGCGCTGTCCGCGGTGAGCCGGGTGATCGAGACCGAATGGTCAAGTCGCGGAGTGCATTCCACCACGCTGTACTACCCACTGGTCGCCACGCCGATGATCGCGCCGACCAAGGCCTATGACGGCCTGCCCGCGCTGACCCCCCGCGAGGCCGGGCAGTGGATGATCGACGCCGCCCGGCACCGCCCGGTGCGCATCGCCCCGCGGATCGCGGTGTCGGCCCGCGCCCTCGACGTCGTCGCCCCCGGCGTGCTCAACCGCATGCTCAAGCGTCAGCGCATGCAGCCCAGCTGAGGAGAGACATGGAGATCCTGGCGAGCCGAATCCTGTTCCGCCCGGCCGACTATCAGCGTTCCGTGGCGTTCTACCGCGATGCCATCGGCCTGGCCATCGCCCGCGAATACGGGGCGGGCACGGTGTTCTACGCCGGGCAGTCGCTGATCGAACTGGCCGGGCACGGCGCGCCGACGACACCGGGCGGACCGTTTCCCGGTGCGCTGTGGCTGCAGGTCCGCGACATCTATGCCACCCAGGACGAGCTGCGCGGCCGCGGCGTCGAGGTCACGCGGGAGGCCCGCCAGGAACCGTGGGGCCTGCACGAGATGCACGTGACCGACCCGGACGGCGTGACGCTGATCTTCGTGCAGATCCCCGCGGACCACCCCCTGCGGCGGGACACGCGCGGCTGAACGCGGCCGTTCACCGGGATTTCACCCGCCGTCAAGGCATAGATCATTTTGCCCGATTAGCTTTTCCGGGTGATTGCGTCGCGGGTATCCGCCCCCATGAATGCCTCCGAGGGTGAGCTGGATTTCCGCGGCCTCGCCGGCCAGGTCACCGAAATACCCTTCAACGCAGACGATCTCAGCCGCGAGATCACCAAGAAGCTCACGCACGCACGTTATGCGTGGCTGACCACGGTGGCATCGACGGGCATCCCGGCGCCGGCGCTGATGTGGTTCTACTTCGACGGTGCGACCTTCACCGTCTACAGCCCGCCCCGGGCGGGCCGGGTGACGCACGTGTTCGAGCACCCCGAGGTGAGCCTGCACCTGGAGTCCGATGGCGGCGGCAGGGGCATCGTCGTCGTCGGTGGCAAGGCGGTGGTGACGGCTGAAGCCGTCGACCCCAGGGACGACAAGATGTTCTGGGCCAAGTACCACCTGGAGGCGGACCTCTTGGGCCTCGGCGAGGCGATCTCGTCCTACAGCGTGCGGATCACCATCACCCCGACGACGCTGGCCACCACGCTGCCGACGTAGTCAGCTGTGGTCGGCCAGCGGCCAGCCGACCATCGCCAGCCGCCCGGCGACCTGGTTGATCTCGTCGGCCGTCGGCTCCTTCTCGATCGTCTCGCGGATGGCTTCGCGAATCTGATCCGGCGTCACCGGGGTATCGAAGTCGCTCTCACGCAGGATGGTCTGCGCGGCCTGCACCAGATCGTCCTCGGACAGCGACCTCTTCAGCAGTGCCAGCAGCGGGTAGTAGTCCTTGCGCGGAACGCCCTCCGGATAACCCTTGTGCAACCAACCGAGGACGTTCTCCAGGAACGTCGGGCTCGGCTGCTGCTGCTGCTCGACCGTCATCGCACCTCACTTCTTGGGGAACATCGGGAACAGGTCGACACCGAAGTGGTGAATGACGGTCGCGCGGGTGATCCACGCGACCGCGGTGATGATCACGAAGCTGACGAACAGGAACAGCACGATCCCGATGATCTTCAGCGCCGGGTTCGGCTTGTGCATGAGGTGGTCGGCCTCTTCGCCGCCCGCCCCGAACGAGTAGGCCAGCATCCCGGTCGCGAACACCGCGGGCAGGCCGGCGCCGAGCACCAGGCCCACGATGAGCACCTTGAAGATCGACTCGAAGTAAGTCATCGTCGCGTCCTTTTGATCCCGGTGTCAGACCGACGCTTTGGGCGTGGTCGTGTTGGACGGCTTGACCGCCTTGCCGTTCTTGGCTGCCTCGCGGACCTCGGCGGGCACGACGGAGTTGGTCGAGGTGTCCCAGTCGGCGTTGACGTTGCGGTGGTCGACCTTCTGCTGCTGAGCACGCCACCACATGAAGAACGACGCCCCGATCAGGATGAGGAAGATCAGCCCGTCACCCATCAGCGGGGAGTTCGTGACGTCCTTGACGAAGTAGGACAGCCAGTACGCCAGCGCGCCGACCAGACCGGCCGCCGGCAGCGTGATCAGCCAGGCGACCGCCATCCGGCCGGCGACCGCCCAGCGCACCTCGGCGCCCGGCTTGCCGACGCCGCTGCCCAGGATGGAGCCGGTGGCGACGTGGGTGGTGGACAGGGCCATACCGGCAGCGCTGGAACTCAGGATGATCGCCGCCGACGATGCCTCGGCGGCCAGGCCCTGCGGCGACTCGATCTCTACCAGGCCCTTGCCCAGGGTGCGGATGACCCGCCAGCCGCCGAGGTAGGTGCCCAGGCCGATGGCCACCGCGCAGCTGAAGATGATCCAGAACGGCAGGCCGTCCTTCTTCACGTCGCCGGTGAGGTGTCCGGTGGTGATCAGCGCCAGTGCGATCACGCCCATCGTCTTCTGGGCGTCGTTGGTGCCGTGGGACAGCGCGACCAGCGACGCGGTGGCGATCTGGCCCCACCGGAAGCCCTCCTCGCGGCGGCGCGCCAGCACCTTGCGGGTGATCCGGTAAACCAGCCAGGTGCCGCAGGCGGCGACCAGACCGGCGATCACCGGGGCCGCGAGCGCGGGGATGAGCACCTTCTGGGTGACGCCGGTCCAGTTGACGCCCTTGGTGCCCAGGGCGGCCAGGCCGGCCCCGATGAGCCCACCGAACAGGGCGTGCGACGAGCTGGACGGGATGCCGAACAGCCAGGTCAGGAGGTTCCACAGGATGCCGCCGATCAGGCCGGCGAAGATGATGGTCAGCCCGGTCGAGGCGTCGATGCCGGGCAGCAGGTGACCGGTCTTCGAGTCCTGCACCTTGAGCACCGAGGTGGTGACCGTGACGGCCACCTCGACCGAGAGGAAGGCGCCGACCAGGTTCAACACGCCCGCCAGGAGCACCGCCGTCTTCGGCTTCAGCGCCCCGGTGGCGATCGAGGTCGCCATCGCGTTGCCAGTGTCGTGGAACCCGTTGGTGAAGTCGAAGGCCAGTGCCGTGGCGATCAAAAGCACCAGGATGATCAGCTCCGCGCTCATGGCGTTGATTCTGCTGTGCCATCGGACACTTTGACTAGCTGCCGAAAGTCACCGAAATCCGGTCAACCTGGCCATTCGCCGATGCTGTCGAGGTGTTCATCCGTTGTTCACCCGGCGGGCGCCAATCATTTGCTGGGTTCGCCGAAGTTCGGGTATTCCAGGGCGGCAGTGCGCGAGCACGCCGACTAGCATTTGGGTGTCGATTGGGCGCGTTCGAAGGCCCGAGTTCGGGAGATGTCGCGGTGACAAAGTTTCTCACTAGGATCGTGGCGTGGATTACCGCCGGTTACCCCGAAGGTGTCCCGACGCCCGATCAGGTGCCATTGTTCGCCCTCTTGCGCCGGCGGCTGTCGGATGACGAGGTGATCGCCGTCGCCGAGCAGCTGATGGATCGCGGTGAGTTCGACCACATCGACATCGGAGTGGTCATCACCCAGATCACCGACGGGCTGCCCACCCCGGACGAGGTCGAGCGGGTGCGGGCCAAGCTGGCGGCGCACGGCTGGCCGCTGGACGACCCGAGAGATATCGAGGAAGCCGGATAGCCACCCTTCGCGCGCTCGCCATCCCGCCCGGCCCGTCCGCGCTCGCGCTGCTGGCCGCCCTGGAGGGGGTGCTGGACGGCCGGGACGCACCCCTGGCCCCGGTGCCCGCCGATCCGCGGGAGATCGAACTGCTGACGACCGCGCTGCGGATCGGCGAGGAGATCGACGACGACATCGCGCTGGTGGTCTCGACGTCCGGAACCACCGGGACGCCCAAGGGCGCGATGCTGACCCCCGCCGCGCTGATCGCCAGCGCGTCGGCCAGCCACGACCGGCTCGGCGGTCCGGGCACCTGGCTGCTCGCGCTGCCCGCCCACCACATCGCCGGCGTGCAGGTGCTGGTGCGCAGCGTGCTGGCCGGCACGGTGCCGGTGGAGATGGACGTCTCGGCGGGTTTCGACGTCGCGGAATTACCAACGGCGATCGCCGAATTGGGCTCCGGCCGGCGCTACGCGTCGCTGGTGGCCACCCAGCTGGCCAAGGCGCTGCTCGACCCCGCCGCCACCGCCGCGCTGGCCGAACTGGACGCGGTCCTCCTCGGCGGCGGTCCCGCGCCGCGGCCGGTGCTCGAGGGTGCGGCGTCCGCCGGGGTCCGGGTGGTGCGCACGTACGGCTCCAGCGAGACCTCCGGGGGCTGCGTGTATGACGGTGTGCCCCTGGACGGCGTCGAGGTGCGCCTGGACGACGGGGCCGAGCCGGGCGAGGGCCGCATCGTCATCGGCGGGGCGACCCTGGCCAAGGGCTACCGCAACCCGCCCGATCCGGACCCGTTCGTCGAGCCGGGCAGGTTTCGCACCGACGACCTGGGCACCGTCGACGAGTCCGGCCGGCTCAGGGTGCTGGGCCGCATCGATGAGGCCATCAGCACCGGCGGGCTGACCGTGATGCCCGCGCCGGTGGAGGCGGTGCTGGCGCGGCACCCGGCGGTGGCGGACTGCGCGGTCTTCGGGCTCGCCGACGATCGCCTCGGCGAGCGGGTGGTGGCGGCCGTCATATTGACACCCGGTTCGGCGGAACCCACCCTTGAGGACGTCAAGACTTATCTGGCGCAATCGCTGGATGCCACCGCGGCGCCGCGGGAACTGCACATCGTCGATGAGCTGCCCCGGCGCGGTATCGGGAAAATCGACCGCCGGGCGCTCCGAGCGCGCTTCTCCGGCGGCGGCGACGTCCCCGGCGGATATGGCTGGTGAACAACATGATTATCGACACACTTACGAGGGGACTCGACGCCCATGGGTGAGCTCAAGTATCTCGAACTGCACGGAAACCGACTGGCCTACCAGGACGAGGGTCAAGGTGACGCGATCCTGCTGCTGCACGGCATGGCGGGCAGCTCGCAGACCTGGCGGTCGGTGATCCGGCCGCTGTCGCGCAAGTACCGCGTGATCGCCCCCGACCTGCTCGGGCACGGAATGTCGGCCAAGCCGCGCAGCGATTATTCGCTGGGCGCATTCGCGGTGCTGTTGCGCGATCTGCTCGACGAGCTGGGTGTGGCCCGGGCCACGGTCGTCGGGCACTCACTCGGCGGCGGGGTGGCCATGCAGTTCGTCTACCAGCATCCGGACTACTGCGAGCGGCTGGTGCTGATCGGCAGCGGCGGGCTGGGGCCGGATGTGGGCTGGACGCTGCGGCTGCTGTCGGCGCCCGGCGCCGAGCTGATCATGCCGATCATCGCGCCGCAGCCGGTGCTGACCGCCGGCGAGAAGGTGCGGTCCTGGTTCGCCAAGATGGGCATCGAGTCGCCGCGCGGCGGGGAGATCTGGAACGCCTACAGCTCGTTCTCGGACGCCGAGACCCGGCAGGCGTTCCTGCGCACGCTGCGCTCCGTCGTCGACTACCGCGGTCAGGCGGTCAGCGCGCTGAACCGGCTCAACGTCCGGGCCGACATACCGATCATGGCCATCTGGGGCGAGCGGGACGCGATCATCCCGGTCCAGCACGCCTACGCCGCGCTGGAGGCGCGCCCGGACGCCCGCCTCGAGGTGATGGCCGGCGTCGGGCACTTCCCCCAGGTGGAGCGGCCCACCGAGGTGGTGGACCTGATCGACGACTTCATCACCAGCCAGCGGGCCGCGGAGATCGAACAGCCCGCCACCCCGGTGTGATCGAGCGGTTCGCCACCGCACCCGTCGCGCGGCTGGCGACCGTCACGCCGGACGGCCGGCCCCATCTCGTGCCGGTGGTGTTCGCACTCTTTGATGCGGTGATCTATACCGCGGTCGACGCCAAACCCAAGTCGACGCAGCGGCTGCGCCGGCTGGCCAATATCGAGGCCAACCCTCACGTGAGCGTGCTGGTCGACCATTACGCCGACGACTGGTCACAGCTGTGGTGGGTGCGGGCCGACGGTGTCGCGGTGATCTATCGCGCCGGGCCGGAGCTGGCCCGCGGCTACGAGCTGCTGCGGGCGAAATACCCGCAATACCATTCGGTTTCGCTGACCGGGCCGGTGATCGCGGTGAGCGTCGAGCAGTGGTCGTCCTGGTCCGGCTGAGTCCGGGGTGGTACTTGTGCCCGGCTACGAGCGATTATTCGAGGTTGCCGCACACCGCCGATCCGTAGGCTGGGCGATTGTGAGCATCGGGCGCAGGGAGGCGGTGGCGGTCGCCGCCGGGGCGCTGCTCGTCGTCGCCGCGTTCGTGGTTCCGGACCTGCACCTGGGCATTGTCACCCCGCTGGTCAAGATGACGCCCCAACAGATCCGAGACTTCGCCGACGCGGCGCCGATCTTCGGCTGGTGGCGACCGCACATGGGTTGGGGCACCGTGCCCGCGATCCTGATCGGCCTGGCCGCGGTCGTCTCGGGCCAGTCGCTGGCCCAGCGGCTGTCCTGGCGCCGGCTCACCTTCGCCACCTGGGCGACCTCGTTCGCCTGGGCATTCGCGCTGGCGATGATCGACGGCTGGCAGCCGGGCTTCGCCGGGCGGCTGACCGCGAGACACGAATACCTGCGCCAGGTCCCGGGCATCACCGACATCCCGGAAGCGGTGCGCACCTTCGCGAGCCGGATCCTGGACTTCCAGCCCAATTCGTGGATCACCCACGTCTCCGGGCATCCGCCCGGCGCGCTGCTGACATTCGTATGGCTGGATCGCATCGGCCTCGGCGGCGGAGCGTGGGCCGGATTGTTCTGCGTGCTGGTCGGTTCCAGCGCGGCGGCGGCGGTGATCGTCGCCGTTCGCGCGCTGTCCGACGAGCGGACCGCACGCCTGGTCGCCCCGTTCGCGGCGGTGGCGCCGACCGCGATCTGGATCGCGGTGTCGGCCGACGGCTACTACGCGGGCGTCGCCGCCTGGGGTATCGCGTTGCTGGCGTTGGCGGTTCGCGGCGCCGGGCGGCGTGCGGTGCTGACCGGTGCCGGTTCGGGTCTGCTCCTGGGGTGGGGGATCTTCCTGAACTACGGTTTGGCGCTGATGGCGCTGCCGGCGGTCGCGGTGCTGATTTGCGCGCCGAACCGCCGCGCCGCCGTGCGGGCGGCGATCCCGGCCGTCGCCGCGGCCCTGGCCGTGGTGGGGGTGTTCGCCATCGCCGGGTTCTGGTGGTTCGACGGCTACACCCTTGTCCAGCAGCGCTATTGGCAGGGCATCGCGAACAACCGGCCGTTCCAGTACTGGGGGTGGGCGAACCTGGCCTCGGTGGTGTGCGCGGTGGGCCTGGGCACCGTGGCCGGTATCGGCCGGGTGTTCGACATCGCCGCGATCAAGCGGCGCTCCGGCATTCACCTGCTGGTGCTGGCCGCCCTGGTCGCCATCCTGTTCGCCGACCTGTCGCGGCTGTCCAAGGCGGAGACCGAACGGATCTGGCTACCGTTCGAGGTGTGGCTGCTCGCCGCCGGGGCCCTGCTGCCCGTCCGCGCCCAGCGATGGTGGTTGAGCCTCAACGTGATCGGCGCCCTGCTGCTCAACCACTTCATCTTCACGAACTGGTAGCGCCCGGTCGCCGATCAGATACAGCAGTGCCGCACCCCACACCACCGCCAGCGCGATCCAGAACCCGGCCCGGTAGTCGCGGTCCAGTACCGTCAGATTGTCCAGGTGCAGACCGGGTTTCGTGTAGACCGGGATCGCGAGCAGCACCAGGACGACCGTGCACAACGAGGCCACCAGAATGGGCGTCCACCACCGATGCGGCAGGATGCGCCGGCCCGCGAAACCCAGCGCCAGGCAGACCGGGGCGAAAACCGCGTCGTGCAACAGCACACCGATCAGCGCCCACGCCACGATTCGGATGATCACCTCGGTCGAGTTGTCCATCAGCAGCAGTACGCCGTACAGGCCGAGGGCCACCCCGCCCACCATCAGCACGACCCGGGTGGCGGTCATGCCACGATCTCGATCCGGCTGAGCCATTTCGTCTGCAGCACACCGGGTCTGGTCGGAGCGATCAACCGCGCCGGGTAGCCGTGGTCGATGTCCAGGGTTTCCCCGTTCAGCTTCAAGGCGATCAACGTCTTCGAGTCGCGGGCGTGCCGCGCCGGCAGCACGGTGCGGGAGTACGGCCCGGGCGGTTCCAGCGAGATCATCCGCACGTCGGAGTCGGGGTTTCCCCCGACGGCGCGGATCAGGTCGGCCAGCACGATCCCGGTCCAATCGGCGGTGGCGCTCCAGCCCTCGACGCACGCGATCGGCAGCCGGTGAGTGGTCTGCGGCAGGGCGGCCAGCTCGGCCACGGTGAACGCCTTGGTGGTGGCACCGTTGACGACGGTCAACCGGTACTCCGGTGACCGGGCGCTGCGCAGCACGCCGGCCGCGAACGCCGACCGGTTCACCGGAATACCTTGCGGGCCTTTGCCGGAACGCGGCGCCAGCAGCGAGGCGTGCCGGAACCAGGTGATGGTCTGCCCGGCGGTGAGCACCGTGGCGACACCGACTGCCAGCCAGGTGCCGTTGAGCACCGCACGCCGGCTGGGGCCCTTCAGTTCGCCGGTCGGGATCTCCTCGAGCGGCTCGCCGAGCGCGCGCCGGATGATCGGCAGCTTGACGCCGATGTGCACCAGCACCGCGCCGGCCGCGACGTACGCCATGGCGTAGTGACTGGTGGTGAAGAAGAACTTGAACGCGTACCACTGGGCGATGTTCATGATGCCGGTGGACAGCTGGAAGATCATCGAGCCGACCAGCACCAGGATCGACGCCCGCTCGATCTGGCGGGTCAACCCGCCGATGATGGGCCGCTCAAACAGCTTCGGGTAGACCGACCACAGCTTGACCAGCAGCAGCGGGATCGCGGCGATGCCGGCGATGACGTGCAAGCCCTGGGTGAACTGATAGAGCCACACCGGCCGCGTCGGCCAGAAGAACCACGGCTGCGGGTGCTGGATGAAGTGACTGATGAATCCGGTGACGAAGCAGATGGTCACCGCGACACCGAGTGCCAGCCCGACCCGGGCCGTCACCGCGGTGCCGCGCAAGGTGGCCTTGGCGGGGGCGCTCATGGTGTCGTCATTCCGGCGCGAGTGTAGCCACGACCCGGTCGCCGATCGGGTGTATTCCGATGACCGCGAGGCCGACTTCCCTGGCCAGCGACGCGGCGTAGTCGATGCCTACCGACGCCCACCGGAACCACGGTCCGATGTTGTCGGAGGACTCCAGACGAACCCAGCTCGAGCGCACCCCGGCAGCGGCGGCCTCGAATTCGACGACGCAGCGCCCGGTCGCGCTGATCAGCTCGGCGGCGCGGCGCAGCACCCGCCAGGGATCTCCACCGAGGCCGACGTTGCCGTCGGCCAGCAGCACCGTCTCCCACCGCCCGGTCCCGGGCAGCGGGTCGAACAGGTCGCGCAACAAGACCGGCGCGCCGCTGCGCCGTGCCAGGCGCACCGCCGTCTCGGACTGGTCGACACCGAGCGCCGGAATCCCGCGCTGGATCAGGTGTGTCACCAAACGCCCCGGGCCACAACCCAAGTCGATGGTCGGTCCCTGGCACAGCTCGACGACCGCATGGTCGAAGCACTGGTCGGCGCCGTGCCCGCCGAGCCAGCTGTGCACCGGAAGGCGGTGCCGGCGGCCGTCGTCGTGCCGGAGCCAACATCGTTCACCGCCCAACGCCTCTTCGTAGAGCTGTCCCAGCATGTCAGACTCCCGCCTCGCGAGTAGTGGCCACAAACCGACTGGACGACCCGCATTCATTGCGGACCGCCACGATGTCGTCGACGGTGTCGACATCTCGGAGCTCCGGCACAAGTGTTACCGACACACCAGTGTGTTGCAGCGCCCGAAGCGTTACAGCGCCCGTATTGGATCGCGACATCGGGACGTCGAGCAGACACTTCGCCGACGCCGGCTCGGCGACGCCGAGCACCCACCAGCCGCCGTCGCTCGCCATGCCCAGCACGGCGGGTGCGGTCAGCAGTGCGCGGGCGCAGTCGGTGAGCAGCGCCGGGCTCACCTGTGGCGTGTCCATCCCGATCTGCAGGACCGGGCGCCCGGTCGCGGCGGCGGCGTCGGCGTGGGCGTTGACCAGGCGCGCGGCGAAGTCGTCACCGCGCTGCTCGACCACCGTGAAGGCGGCCAGCCGAGCCCGGATCTCGGGTGCACGGCTGGCGTGACGCAGGTCGCCGGTCATCGCGACCACCCGGGCCTCGACCGGGGTGTCCGCCACCGCGTCGAGGGTGTCCAGCAGGGCGGCTGCGGCGATATCGGCGGCGGCGTCGGCCCCGAGCGCCGCGGCGAGGCGGGTCTTGGCCAGTCCGGGCACCGGGGCCTTCGCCACCACCAGTGCGGTCACCGGTAGCTGCCGGGGCTCGGCCGTCACGAAATCGCCTTCCAGAAGTCCACAGCGGCGGTGAAGCTTCCTCGCACCGATCCGCTGACCTTGGACTTGCCGCCGAAGCGCGGGCCGTAGTCGACATCCACCTCGACGACCCGCCAGCCGGCGGCCGCGGCGCGGACCAGTAGTTCGACCGGATACCCCGATCGGCGGTCGGTCACGCCCAACTCGAGCAACGCGTCGCGGCGCGCGACCCGCATCGGGGCGATGTCGTGCACCGGCAGTCGGTGCCGTTGCCGCAGCCGCCAGCACACCGCGGCCGTCCCCAGCCGGGCATGCCACGGCCACTTCAGGCCGCGCGCCGGGCGGCGCCGTCCGGTCACCATGTCGGCGCCGCGCTCCAGTTCGTCGACCAGCCGCGGCAGGACCGCCGGATCCAGCGATCCGTCGCCGTCCAGGACCGCCACGATGGGCGTCGCCGCAGCGACGACACCCGCGTGCACCGCCGAGCCGTAACCGGGCCGCGACTCGCCGACCACGTCGGCGCCGTACCGGCGTGCCACCTCGGCGGTGCCGTCGGTGCTGTTGTTGTCAACGACCAGGGCCCGGTATCCGGACGGGACCGCGGCGAGCACGGTGGGCAGCGACTCGGCCTCGTTCAGGCAGGGCAACACCACCGTGACCGGACAGTCGGGCATACCTCAGACCCTAGGGAGCGGTGCGGGCCGGCGGGGCGGCGAATGACAAAACGATGACGTCGGTGCAGGTGGCGGCCGGTGCGCGCTACCCTTTGTGGTGTGCCGACCCGTGTTTTGATCGCCGATGACGACACCGTTGTGCGGGATGTCGTCCGCCGCTACCTGGAGCGGGACGGCCTCGAGGTCGCCGTCGCCGGCGACGGGAACGAGGCCCTGCGGGTGCTGGGCACCGAACGGATCGACGTCGCCGTGCTGGATGTGATGATGCCCGGACCGAACGGCCTGTCGCTGTGCCGCACGCTGCGGCAGGGCGGCAATTACAGCGTGCCGGTGATCCTGCTGACCGCGCTCAGCGAGGAGGACGACCGGATCAACGGCCTGGAGGCCGGCGCCGACGACTACCTGACCAAGCCGTTCAGCCCCCGCGAGCTGGCGCTGCGGGTGCGTTCGGTGCTGCGCCGGACCCCGGCGCCCACCTCGGCGCTACCGCTGGAGATCACCGTCGGCGACCTGACGGTGTCCACCGCCGCCCGCGCGGTGACGGTCAACGGCAAGCCGGTGGGCCTGACCAACCGGGAATTCGACCTGCTGTTGTTCTTCCTGACCCACACCGACACGGTGTTCTCCCGCGAGGAACTGCTGCAGCAGGTGTGGCATTGGGATTTCGGTGACCTGTCTACGGTGACGGTGCACGTCAAGCGGCTGCGGTCCAAGCTCGGCGAGCATCACCGCGTACAAACGGTCTGGGGCCGTGGGTACCTCTGGCGCGGTGAAGCCGGCGGCGGTGACCGTGCCACCGCTTGAACTGGTGGAAATCGCGCTACTAGCTCTGGCCTGTTCCCTGCCGGTGGTGCTGATCGGCGGCCTGATCATCCGGGTCAGCCGGTCCTGGTCGCTCACCGTCAGCATGGTGGCGTTGGTGCTGATTCCGACGCTGGCCACATTCTCCGGGGTGATCGGCGCGAGCGGCTTCATGATCACCGGCACGTTCGCGCGCATCGCCGTGGTGCTGGTCATCGTATCGGTGGTGACGTTGCCCGCGGCGGTGATGCTGGCCCGCTATCAGGCCCGAAGGATGGTGTGGGAGCAGGAGATTCGGGACTCCGAGCGGGCGGCCGAGCAGTCCCGGCGCCAGCTGGTGGCCTTCGTCAGCCACGATCTGCGCACCCCGCTGGCCGGTATCCGGGCGCTGTCGGAGGCGATCGCGGACGGCGTGGTCGAGGAAGACGAAGTGCTGACGACGGCCAAACGCATTGAGCAGGAGTCGATTCGGCTCTCCGAGATGGTCGATGACCTGTTCGAGATGTCGAAGATCAACGCCGGGGCGGTGTATGCGCCGTACGAGCGGGTGGCGCTCGACGAGGTCGTCGACGATGTGCTGTCTGCGCACCGGATCGCCGCCGAGCGGGCCGGGGTCGCACTGGAGGCGTCGCTGCCGCCGAAGCCGGTGCGGGTGATCGGCAGCGACCGCGCGCTGGTGCGGGTGCTGTCCAACCTGGTGGCCAATGCGATCGCGCACACCCCGTCCGGCGGTTCGGTGAAGCTGGCGCTGGGATCCGACGAGAACGGCGCCTGGGCACGGGTCGACGACACCGGGGTCGGGATCGACCAGGCCGACCTGCCGCGGGTGTTCGACGTCGCCTACCGGGGCTCGAATGACCGTGTGCCCCGGGCGGATTCGTCGCTGCCGAGCGGGTCGGGGCTGGGGCTGGCCATCGCGGCCGGCCTGGTGCAGGCGCACCGCGGCACGCTGTCGGCGCACAACCTGCCGACCGGCGCGCGGTTCGAGGTGCGGCTACCGCTGGCCGACTAGACCGTGCGGCCGAGGTAGGCCATCAGCGCGGTGGTGGGTGTGGCGTCCGGCGGTGCGAGTTGCTCGGGTCCGAAGGCGCCGGGGCGGCGCAGCCGGTGGCGTGCCCCACCAGGTCGCGCAGGGTCCAGCCGTCCAGGTTCGACGGCTTGTCCCAGTTCTGGGGGCCGATGGTGGCGGCGGCGTCGATGAACATGTCGAGGGCGACGACCGCCAGGTCGCCGATCGAGCGGTCGGGGTTGCCCATGTCTGCATGGTAGGAACGCGGCCCGACAACGCCGGGCGGGCAACTTGTGGTGCGGATGGGACGGAAGTTGCTTGCGCGGGGAAAATATTCCGGCCAAACGCCGAGTTGGACGTGCCGGACCGGGGTCCGCCCCACATAATCAGCGCGTGATTCTGAGCCGCGTACGCGTTTTGATGGTTGTCCTGTTCACGTTGACTTCGCTTCTGGCTATCCCCCATGCCGCGGCGGACCCGGGTCAGGGCGCGCATGTCACCGACGTCCAGCACGTCAACGACCGCTGGGACAAGGTGTCGGTGTACTCCCCGGCGATGAACCTGGTGATCGTCAACGACGTCTTCAAGGCGCCGCGTTCCGGCGCGCCGACCTTCTACCTGCTGCCCGGTATCGACGGCGGCGACAACCTGGATCCGGGTGCCAGCTTCGCCCCGGGCGCGAAGGCATGGTTCGGGATGACCGACATCCAGGGCTTCTTCGCCAACAAGAACGTCAACGTGGTCTCGCCGCTGGGCGGCCAGTTCAGCTGGTGGACCAACTGGGTCGCCGATGGCAGCAAGCAGTACCAGACGTACATGACCAGCGAGCTGCCGCCGATCATCAACTCGCTGTACAAGACCAACGGCCGCAACGCGGTCGGCGGGCTGTCCAGCACCGGTGGGACCGCGATCGACTACGCCGTGCAGGCGCCCGGGCTGTTCCGCGCCGTCGCGTCCTACAGCGGTCTGCCCGCGCCGTCGGCCGACCCGAACAACGTCGCGCTGACCCTGGCCGGGGGCGGCGCCAGCGCCGAGGCGATGTGGGGACCGCTCGGCGGGCCGCTGTGGATCGCCCACGACCCGTCGAAGAACATCGACAAGCTACGCGGTGTCGCGGTCTATGCCGCCGCGTCCGGCGGCGGACAGGGCGCGGTGGACCGGCTGCCCGACGGCTTCGGCAACAACTTCGCCGGCGGGCTGATCGAGGGCATCGTCGCCGCGAACACCAAGATCTTCGCCGATGCCGCCGCCGCCGGTGGCCTCCCCATCAAATACGTGGTGCGGCCCGAGGGTTCGCACACCTGGGGACTCTTCGAGTCGGAGATGCAGGAGTCCTGGTTCACCACGGTCGGGCCTGCGCTGGGGGTCGGCTGACCGCTTTCACTCCGGGCTGACCAACAACCGTTCGGGGTGGTGGTAGGTGTTGGTGCCGGTGGGGAGGGGGAGTTGGGGTGGTGGGATCCATTGGGTGTCGCCGTTGGCGAGTTTCTTGGTGGTCCAGCCGTGGTCGAGCAGTTTGTGGTGGCCGGTGCAGGCGAAGGTGAGTTTGTCGATGTCAGTGGCGCCGCCGGTGGCCCATTCCTCCACGTGGTGCACTTCGCAGAGGTAGCCGGGGGCGGTGCAGCCGGGTGCGGTGCAGCCACGGTCCTTGGCGTGTAGCACGATCCGCTGATCGGCAGACGCGATCCGCTTGGCCCGGCCGAGGTAGAGGGGGCATTCGGTGTGGTGGTCGAAGACCGCCAGGTAGTGGGTGGCGTGGGCGGCCATGCGGATCAGATCGCGCATGGGTAGCAGGGTGCCGCCGGCGGTGACGGCGTGCCCGGTCTGATTCTGTAGGTCGGCCACGGTGGTGGTGGCGATCACGGTGACCGGCAGGCCGC